>ERZ1026968.5-NODE-5-length-162525-cov-11.008291_pt1 | contig 162525 bp, 199 predicted proteins | sample MGYA00519295_ERZ1026968 | MGnify/ENA primary metagenome ERZ1026968 (study PRJEB26926, sample SAMN06164480) | human gut metagenome | biome: ENVO:00009003; feature: ENVO:2100002; material: ENVO:00002003 | host: Homo sapiens | place: USA | collected 2012 ...
AGACGAATTATCATATTCATCTGGTATTCAGTGAACGGAAAATGTTGGAACAGCCTGAAGTAAAGATTGCTACACGGAATATGTTTTATGATGAGCAGGGAAAGCATAGACGCACGAAAAAAGAGATTTTAGATGAGCAGGGAAATATCCGAGCAGGGTGCAGTATTATCCCCAAAGGGGAAGTTTATGAAAGCCATATCTTCACGAAAAAGGATGAATGGTTTAAGAATAAAGCCTTTACCAAAGAAGTCAAGGAACTGTTTACCGATACGATCAACCGATATGTAAAAGAGGAATCAGAAAAACTATCCGTATTCCAACAGGGCGGCGTATATCTGGCAACCAAGAAAATAGGAAAGAACAATCCGAAAGCAGAGGAGATAAAGGCAGACAATGCGGCAAGGCAGGAATGGAATCGGACAGTTGATGTGGCATTAGTCGAGGGCGTTCCTGAAGAAGATATTTTGAAGATAAAGCAGGAAAAAATTACAGGCAAAATGCTGCAATCTATCAGGACACACGGTTGGCTGCCGGAGCTGTTCCGTCAGATTATCCGAGGTGCGAAAGACTTTTTGCAGGAAGTAATTTTCAAATTTAAACTACCGCCGAAACCTGTACCAAAGATTGATTTGCAGGAATGGAAAGATATGCAGAAGCTCATGTATGAATTGCAGAGACAGTCAATAGAGATAAAACGCACACAGCAGGATATTTCTTCTTTGAAAAAGCAACTGTCAGAGTTACGAGGACTATTTAAAGGCAAAGAGCGAAAATCTCTGGAAGGGCGAATTGAACTGTTAGAGGATTTGGAAAAGCGTCTGCACAAGAGTTTGGAACAGATAGTAAAGAGGGAAGGCTATCCCAATGTGCAAGCCTTTCAGAAGGTTTATAACAAGGCAGAAGAATTGATTATAGAATACAACGAAGAACTAAGGGCATGGAAAAATCAGACGGAACAGAAGAAAGAGAAACCGTTAGAACAGCCGAAAAAAGCGAGTGTACTGGAAAAGCTGCACCGCTATCAGCAGGAAGGCAGACGGCAGCCGAAACGGTCAGTTAAGAAGAAATCTATGGATAGAGAACGATAAGAAAGGTGGAAACGATTATGAAGAAAACAATTTTTGAAGAAATAGGCGGCACTTATATCAGACATGGGGATTATCTTATCCCCTGTCTTACCTTGCAGGAGGAAGAACAGAGGTTTATAGGCGTATGGGGACAAAGGCATTTACGTTATTTGAAAGAATATCGCAGGAGTGTATATTTGAACCTGCTTACAAGTGGAGGGCTGAATGATTATTTGGCTGATATAGAAGAACAGGCACAGGAACGCTTTGAAAGGGTTGTAGAGCAGATGAAACAGGCACATGGGATCACGGAACAGTTAAAGGCAGAAAATCAGATGGAATGGGTAGCGAGAATGAACAATATACAATCGTGTGCAAGGGAGATTGTGGATAAAGAAATGATTTATCAATAAGGAAAGTGATATGGTGGAAAGCAAGTCTGAAAATGGCTTGCTTTTTGGCTTTACAATGTAGGCAGTTGATGTATATAATTACGATAAAGAGATAAATTTGAAGTTGTAAAGGAGACCAACTATGAAAGATAAAAGCATTTTAATCAGTGTGGGAATTATTATTTATATTGTTATGTCTGGAATTGATAGATTTGTTTATCATATACCTAATGTTATTTATATTCCATTAGCAATTCTCGGTATTGCTTTGATTTTAATTGGTTTTTTCAAGGATAAATCCAAATAACAAAATCCCAGTTTGTAGAGGAGAAGAGGGATAATAAAAGATAAAAGTATTTTAATTAGTGAGAGGATTTACTGTTGATTTTCTAAGCAAAACCGCTTATAATTTGAGGCGGAATATATTGCTATTATCCACAGTTGCAGAGCAAGTGTTATCAATACCGATAACAAAATGATAACATTAGTTCATATAGGCAGGATAATATGGATAAATCAAATAATCAAAAGAAATAGGAACACGACAACAAATAATCTCTAAACAAAATTGATTAGTAATTGTCGAGTTTGAATAATCGCGATTGTTTTGGGCACACCCGATTTTTAACTATAAGGTCGACAATATTGGTGGAAAAGAATTAAGGGAGGTAATGTACGCTTGTCAAATAGGATAAACCGCAATTGGGGAGGTTTGAACAGTGGAGCTCGTAAAATTAACACACGAAAATCTTGAGCAGGAACATATTTGCTGCGCTATATCGAATAATAAGGATGTTCAAGTACTGGCCAAAAAATCATGGCTAAAAGAAAGACTTGACGAGGGACTTATATTCTTAAAATGCAATGTCCGTGGAAAATGCTTTATTGAGTATATCCCCGCAGAATATGCGTGGATACCGATTGAAGCGGACGGATATATGTATATTGATTGTTTGTGGGTATCGGGACAATACAAGGGGCATGGCTACTCAAATTTGCTGCTGAACGAATGTATAAAGGACAGCAGGGAAAAAGGCAAAAAGGGACTTGCAGTCTTATCTTCAAAAAAGAAAATGGGGTTTCTTTCAGACCCTAAATATATGAAATACAAAGGGTTTGAAACTGTCGACACAGCAAATCCGTATTTTGAGCTGATGTATTTGCCCTTCGATAAAAATGCAGACAAGCCCCGCTTCAAAAGCGTTGTAAAGGAGCATGGCGATATGAAAAAAGGCTTTACGCTGTATTATACAAGCCAATGCCCTTTTACGGCAAAGTATGTTCCGCTGCTCGAAGAAATGGCGAAATCACGAAACACCGATTTTGAAGCAGTACATATTCAGACGAGGGAGGAAGCGCAGAGCGCCCCAACGCCCTTTACAACATTTTCGCTTTTCTGGGACGGCCAATTTATAACGCATGAAATACTGTCGGAAAAGAAATTTGAAAAAATCCTTGTAGACAAAGGCTTGTGAATTTTTGCTTGCGGCGGCTCGAGAAATAACTGAAACTGTACCGCAAAAGTAGAATTTGTGTTATGAAAAGGCAATGGCGAGTAAACGCAAAAAGAAAAGTATACAGAACAGGGAGCAAGTTGAAGCCTGCGCCCTGTTCTTCGTTTACAGCAATTTTCGCAGACTTTGTGAAATTTCTTTATTTTTTCGCCGTAATGTGATATACTATTTACGCGGCACAGTTTAATATTGCTCTGAACAGGCATACTTTTGGTAAAAACGTATGCTTTGATGTCATTCCCTGTTTGGAGTGAACTGTGTCGCAACAGATCGGGCTGCGTTTTTCGGTGCGTGGCTTCGGTCACGCACTTTTTTGTCGGAGGTATATGAAAAATGGTGTTGGAACTGAGAAACATCGAAAAATCCTTTGGTGAGAAGCGAGTTCTTACCGGAGTGTCGTTTCACGCCGAAGGCGGCAAGGCTTTTGGACTGCTCGGCAGAAACGGCGCGGGTAAAACCACGTCTATACGCATTCTTATGGATGTGTTTCCCGCCGACAGCGGCGAGGTATTAATAGACGGCCGGCCTGTAGACTATGACACGGTGAAGATAGGTTATCTTCCCGAAGAAAGGGGCCTGTACCCCAAGAAGATAATCATCGATCAGCTTACATATTTTGCGGAGCTGAAAGGGCTGAGCCGCAGGGAGGCGGTAAAAGCTGTGGACTATTGGCTTGACAGGCTGGATATGACCGAATACCGCAACAAGCGGCTCGATACCTTGTCAAAGGGCAATCAGCAGAAGATCCAGCTCATCACCGCAATTGCCCACGATCCCAATATCGTCATACTGGACGAGCCGTTTTCAGGTCTTGATCCCGTTAACGCAAGGCTCCTAAAGGACGTCGTGAGAGAACAGATCTCCGAGGGCAAAATCGTTCTGTTCTCAAGCCATCAGATGAGCTACATCGAGGAGTTCTGCGACAGTATTGCAATTCTTAATGCCGGTAAGGTCGCCCTGCACGGAGACCTTCACGACATCAAGCGGAACTATGTGCGTGACCGTTTAGTGGTCCGAACCGAACACCCTGAACAGATCAGATCGGACCTCGGCGGCTCCTGCACCGATATGGAAAACGGCGATCTGATGATCCAGCTCGCCTCCGCCGATGAGAAAAAGGTAATGATGAAACGCCTTGTGGAGAACTACGATATTGATGAGGTCAAGGTATTTGAGCCCTCGCTCAACGACATTTTTGTTGAGTATGCGGGCGACGCCGTGAAGGAGGGGTAAGCGATGAAGCAGTTCGGGAAGATACTCAATTTTGAGCTTAAATACTATCTGAAGAATAAGGTGTTCGTAGGCGTTACCGTGTTTCTTGTACTGCTGATCGCCGGCGTGATGTTTTTTCCCCGCATTATGGATGTTTTTAAGACGGATGACGGTTCGGATGCCGCTGATCCCGAGCTTTCCGTAATGCTTGTGAAAGCCGAATCGCAGGAGCAGTCCGAAATGGTGAAAGAAGCCTTTGCCGCTGCTTTTGCCGATTATGACGTGCATAGCACCGAGGAAGAAATCGACGCCGTCAAAAACCGGATAGTTTCCGGCGAAGCAGAATGTGCTTTTGTAATTACCGGGGCGACTTCCTATACCTACTATGTAAATAACCTCTCTATTTACGATACGAATAATGCTGTTGCCGGCGAGGTTTTGCAGAACATTTATCAGATGAACGCCATGATCGGCAGCGGTATGACGGCAGAGCAGGCCGGGGAGATCATGTCGGTTCAGATCGAAAGCGCAATTGAAAGTCTCGGCGTAGACCAGATGCAGAATTATTGGTATACCTACATTATGATCTTCGCTCTGTATATGGTCATACTTCTCTACGGCCAGATGGTGGCGACGAATGTTGCGACCGAAAAGAGCTCCCGCGCTATGGAGCTGCTCATCACGAGCGCCAAGCCTACCTCAATGATGTTCGGCAAGGTCATCGCATCCTGCCTTGCGGGTCTTATTCAGCTTGTCGCTGTGTTCGGCGCAGCGCTTCTTTTCTACAACATCAACAAGTCCTATTGGAGCGATAATATGATCGTAAACTCCATCTTCGATATGCCGCCGTCGCTGCTTGGATTTATGCTTGTATTCTTTGTGCTCGGTTTTTTTGTCTACGCTTTCCTTTACGGAGCGATAGGCTCTACCGCGTCCAAGCTGGAGGACATCAATACCTCGGTAATGCCGATCACAATGCTGTTTATCATCGCGTTCTTTGTGGTAATGTTCTCATTTGCTTCGGGAGATGTGGATAACATGCTGATGAAAGTATGCTCCTTTGTTCCGTTCACATCGCCCATGGCTATGTTTACCCGTATCGCAATGAGTACGGTGCCGTGGCATGAGATCGTGATATCCATCGTCATCCTCATCGCCTCTGTCGTAGGGGTCGGCGTTATATCAGCGAAGATCTACCGTGTAGGCGTTCTGCTCTATGGTACGACGCCAAAGCTCAGCTCCATTATCAAAGCCGTCTGGAGATCTTGACCATCATTTAATGCTTAAACATCGGAGACGATGCAGAACGCATCGTCTCCGAACTTTATCTGAAAAATTAACAGATTTTTTGTTGTTATGTATGATATAATTATATAAATATTGAATCTTAGTGTAAAGGAGCCGGTTTTTATAAGACATAACATCATCAAAGAGAAGCTGCGGGAGGCAGTTTTATCGGTGCTTCCCATTACGCTGATCGTCGCCGCGCTGTGCCTTTTCCTTGTACCCGTCAGCAGCGGGCTGATGCTCTCGTTCCTGATAGGCTCTGCCATGATAATAGTTGGCATGGGCTTGTTCACGCTCGGCTCGGATACGGCTATGACCCAGATCGGCAACCATATCGGCGCGAAGATGACAAAATCGCGCAGGCTTGGTCTCATATTGCTGCTGAGCTTCATCCTCGGCGCGGCGATCACGGTCGCTGAGCCGGATCTGCAGGTCCTTGCGACGAATGTGCCGAATATCGACAAGACGGTGCTCATTGCAACGGTATCCGTCGGCGTCGGGATATTCCTTATGATAAGCATGCTGCGCATATTATTTGCCGTTCCGCTCAAGTGGATGCTCGTCGCCTTTTACGCCGGTGTGTTCATCCTCGCCTCCCTCTCGGATCAGGACTTCCTGTCCGTTGCCTTTGACTCCGGCGGGGTCACGACAGGCCCTATGACGGTGCCGTTTATCATGGCTCTGGGCGTCGGCGTCGCATCCATCCGAAGTGACGAGAACGCAAAGTCGGACAGCTTCGGCCTGGTAGCTCTGTGCTCCATCGGGCCGATACTTGCGGTGCTCATTCTGGGCTTTATCTATGAAAACAGTTCGGGCGACACGTCCGCGCTGATAGTTAACGAGTTTGAAAATACCGTTGCGCTGGGAGCGGGTTATCTTGAAGCTCTGCCGGATTACATGGGCGAGGTCGCCGTGGCGCTTCTGCCGATATTTGCATTTTTCCTGCTGTTTCAGCTCATATCTCTGAAGCTGAAAAAGCGGCCGTTTTTAAGAATACTTATCGGAGTTATCTTTACTTACGTGGGGCTGGTGCTGTTCCTGACAGGCGTGAACGTGGGCTTTTCCTCGCTCGGCTATGTTCTGGGCGGGTCGATGGTGGCATGCAGGCTCAAATGGCTGCTTATCCCGCTTGCCATGCTGATGGGCTGGTTTATAATAAGCGCCGAGCCCGCAGTCCATGTGCTCAACAAGCAGGTGACAGAGTTGAGCGCGGGCGCGATATCGGAAAAGACGATGGGTAGGACTTTGTCAATTGCAATCGCCTGCGCCATGGGTCTTGCCATGATCAGGGTGCTTACGGGTATATCCGTCCTCTGGTTCATGATACCGGGGTATATAATCGCGCTGGGGCTTGCGTTTTTTGTGCCGCCGACATTCACCGCCATTGCCTTCGACGCGGGCGGAGTCGCGTCCGGACCGCTTACGGCGACGTTTATGCTGCCCTTTGCCATGGGTGTCAGCACCGCTATCGGAGGCAACGTCATGACGGATGCTTTCGGGCTTGTCGCAATGGTTGCGATGATGCCTCTTATCACCGTTCAGGTGATGGGAGCGATCTCAACGGTGAAGTCCGGCAAGACCACTGCGCAGGATATCGTCAGCCGCTTCTCCGACGACGAAATTATCGAGCTTTGGGAGGTCGTGTAAAGCAATGGAGTTATACTATGTACTCAGCATCGTAGACCGGAACAGAGCCGATGAGATGCTCGCCATTCACAACGAGCTGCAGCTTTCCCTTGTTCTCACAAAGCTCGGAAGGGGCACCGCCAAATCAGAGCACTTGTCGCTTTACGATCTGGAGCCGAGTGAAAAGGCCGTTATCGGAACCGTGGCGGGCGCCGCGTCCGTGAAGCAGCTTATGCGCGCGGCTAAGCGGAAAATGTTCATCGATATCCCGGGCAACGGAGTAATGATCGCAGTGCCCATGAAGAGCGTCAGCGGAGGGAAAAATCTTGCGTACTTTACGAGCGGACAGATATTGGGAGGTACTGCACCGAATATGAATTTTGAACACGAGCTTATTGTTGTTATACTGAACGAGGGCTGCTCCGATATGGTCATGGACGCCGCCCGAAGCGCCGGAGCCACGGGAGGTACGGTGCTGCATGCCAAGGGTACCGGAAAAACGAGATCGGAGAAATTTTTCGGCGTCTCCCTTGCGGAGGAAAAGGATATGGTCTATATCCTGACGCACTCAGGAAAAAAAGCGGGGATAATGCAGGCTATAAGCCGAGACTGCGGCCCCGAGTCTGCGGCCGGAGCCATATGCTTCTCCCTGCCCGTAACGGAGGTCGCCGGCATCCGCAGGCTCGACGACGAATAAGGAAAAAAGATAACAGACGTCTTTTCAGACGTCTGTTTATTATTTTGCAAAGCTGTGATATAATCGGGAAAAACTATGCTTTACATACATTTTACAATTTGCAGGTATTTAATATTACCTTTATGAGGTATCATGAGGCTGAGAATAAATGCAGGGAAGTGATCTTGTGATTTTCTATGTGGAGGACGACTCCGGCATACGCGATCTTATGATATATACTCTCAATTCCTCGGGCTTTGAGGCCGAGGGCTTTGCCGACGGCAAGGAGCTTTTCTCGGCTCTCAGCTCAAGGATCCCCGAGCTTATAATGCTCGATATCATGCTGCCCGGGGAGGACGGCATATCCATATTGAAAAAGCTGCGCTCCAGCGGCCTGACGGCCGATATCCCCGTAATCATGGCAACGGCCAAGGGTACGGAATACGACAAGGTGATCGGACTTGACCTCGGCGCGGACGACTATCTGGCAAAGCCCTTCGGCATGATGGAGATGGTATCCCGAGTGCGCGCGGTGCTGCGCAGAAGCGCCCCGCAATCGGCGGTGCGGCCGCTGAAGGTGGGCAAGCTTGAAATGAACCTCGGCGAGCACACCGTGACCACCGACGGGCAGCGGGTGCAGCTAACGCTCAAGGAGTTTGAACTGCTGCACAAGTTCATGGCAAACCCGGGCAGAGCCTTTACGCGCGAGCAGCTTCTGGCCACAGTGTGGGGCGAGGAATTTGTTGGCGAGACGCGCACCGTTGATGTGCATATCGGCACCCTGCGCACGAAGCTCGGCGGCTGCGGCGGGTATATCGAGACCGTTCGCGGCGTGGGTTACCGCATGGAGGGCAAGCTGTGACGAAACGAATTTTTCGATCGATATGCCTTGTCGCCGTGGTGGTGCTGCTGGCCGCCTTCGTGCTCATCATGGGAGTGCTTTACGATTACTTTTCCAACAACCAGATGAGTCAGCTCGCAGCTCAGGCGCGGCTTGCCGCGCAGGGCGTGGAGCAAAACGGCATGGATTATTTCAGGGGGCTTGACAATACGGGCTACCGCATCACATGGATAGCCGCCGACGGCACCGTTCTGTACGACAGCGACGCCGAGGCCGTCAGGATGGAAAATCACTATGAGCGCGAGGAGGTGCGCGAGGCGCTTGAGACCGGCAGCGGAGAAAGCATGCGCTATTCGACCACGCTCATGGAGCGCCAGCTTTACGCGGCCAAGCGTATTTCCGACGGCACGGTCGTGAGGCTCTCGGGAGCGCAGTACACCGCGCTGACGCTTGTCCTGAGCATGCTGCAGCCTGTGATAGTTATCGCAGCTGCGGCGCTGGGTCTGTCGCTATGGCTCGCATTCAGGCTCTCAAAGCGCATCGTGAAGCCGCTCAACGAGCTTGATCCCGACGAGCCGGAAAAGATCGAGACCTACGAGGAGCTCAGGCCGCTGACGGAAAAGCTTTGCAGTCAGCAGCACCAGCTAAGAGTCCAAACCGAGGAGCTCCAGCGCAAGCGCGACGAGTTCGACGCTGCCGCAGGCAATATGATAGAGGGGCTTGTGCTCTTAAACGAGCAGGGCATGATCCTCAGCATCAATAAGGCCGCCACCAGGCTGCTGGGCATAAGCTGCGGATGCATCGGTAAGGACATGCTGCTTCTGAACGATTCTGCCGAGATGCGGGAGCTCCTGCAAAAGACGCACAGGGGCGAACACGGAGAGATAAGCGTGCCCATCGGCGAGGGCAGCTATCAGATATACGCAAGCCCCGTCATATCGAACGAGAAGATCGCCGGCGCGGTACTGCTTATCATCGACATAACCGAAAAGGAAAGAGCCGAGCAGATGCGCCGTGAGTTTACCGCAAATGTGTCGCATGAACTCAAGACACCGCTGCACACTATCTCCGGCTGCGCGGAGCTTTTGTCGAACGGAATGGTAAGGCAGGAAGACGTGCCTCGATTTTCGCTTCAGATACAGTCGGAGGCAAAGCGCATGATTGCGCTGGTGGAGGATATCATAAAGCTTTCGCATCTCGATGAGGGAGCGGAGGATATGCGGCGCGAGGAGACGGATCTCTACGCACTGGTAAAGGATACGGTGTGCAGCCTGACCCAGTCGGCGCAGGAGGTAGGAGTGAGCCTTGAGCTCAGCGGCGAGAGCGCCAAAATAACCGGAGTCCCGCAGCTTCTCAGAGGGATAGTCTATAATCTCTGCGATAACGCTATAAAGTATAACTGTAAGGGCGGCAGCGTTACCGTCACGGTCACGGATGAGACTGACACCGTACACCTCACGGTGAAAGATACCGGCATCGGCATACCTCCGGAGCAGCAGGAGCGCATATTCGAGCGTTTTTACAGGGTCGATAAAAGCCACTCCAAGGAGGTCGGCGGCACGGGTCTCGGTCTTTCGATAGTAAAGCACGCTGTAAAGCTCCACAACGCGGAGATCAGTATGAACAGCGTACCTGGGGAGGGAACTGAAATAAAAGTAGACTTCCCGAAATAAAACTAAGATATGAATCAGCCGCCGCTCGAAACAGGGCGGCGGCTCTTTACACGGATTTTACAATCGCTTGATTATCGATTTGATGTTTCTCCGATAGAATATGAGCATAATAAAGCAAGCAAACGAGAGCCGAACTTCGATCGCCTGACGGCGGCCCTCATTTGCTTAAGCATAGGAGAGACAGATGGATATATTTGATTTTCTGACGATGATAGGCGGCCTGTGCATGTTCCTGTTCGGCATGAACCTGATGGGTCAGGCGCTGGAGCGCAGAGCCGGAAACAGGCTGAGGACGCTGCTCGGCAGAATGACAGGCAAGGTCATGACGGGCTTCCTGACGGGACTTGGTATAACTGCGGTCATACAGAGCTCATCGGCAACGACGGTAATGGTCGTCGGCTTTGTAAACTCAGGGCTCATGACCCTGGAGCAGGCGATAAACGTCATAATGGGCGCGAATGTCGGCACGACGGTCACCGCGTGGCTTCTGAGCCTCAGCGGCATCGACAGCGGCGCGGCATGGGTACAGCTGCTAAAGCCAAGCTCTTTCACGCCAGTATTGGCGCTGATCGGCATAATCCTTTACATGTTCAGCAAAAACAGTAGGAAAAACGATACAGGTATGATCCTGCTGGGCTTTGCAACGCTGATGTTCGGCATGGAGACTATGAGCGGAGCGGTGGCCGGTCTCAGGGAAGTGCCGGAATTTCGGCAGCTGTTCATAATGTTCACTAATCCGATCCTCGGCGTGCTGGCGGGCGCCGCGCTGACGGCGGTCATCCAGTCCAGCTCCGCCTCGGTGGGCATCCTGCAGGCGCTGGCAATGTCTGGACAGGTCAGCTACGGCGCGGCGATACCCATCATCATGGGTCAGAACATCGGCACCTGCGTCACTGCGCTCATATCCTCCGTAGGCACCAGCCGAAACGCAAAGCGCGCGGCGGTCGTCCACCTTTGCTTCAACTTGATCGGCACGGTCGTTCTGCTTGCTGCGTTCTGCATAGTCAGGGCGCTGCTCGCGCCGGCTCTGCTGAACGATCCTGCAACGATGTACGGCATAGCCGTTGCCCACTCGGCCTTCAATGTGCTTTGTACGGCGCTGCTGCTGCCTGCGGCGGGTCTGCTTGAAAAGCTGGCGATAATGCTTGTGCCCGAGGACAGTAAGAGCGAGGCGGCGGTCAAGCTGGACGAAAGGCTCTTGGCGACCCCGCCTCTGGCTCTGGAGCAGAGCAGCATTATCGCGGAGGATATGGCCTATTACGCCGTGGGCGCGATGAAAAGCGCGATGAAAAGTCTGACGGAATACAGCCTCAGGCTTGCCGAGGAGGTGCGCGAGAGCGAGAAGGAGACGGACAGGTATGAGGATATCCTCGGCACATATCTGCTGAAACTCGGCGCGCTGCCGGTAAGCGACGCCGACAGCGAGGAGATAACGGAGCTTCTAAAGGTAATCGGAGATTTCGAGCGTATCGGAGACCACGCGGTGAATATAGTGGAGTCTGCCGAGGAACTGTGGGATAAGCAGATAGAACTAACACCCGCGGCGAAAAAGGAGCTTTCGGTCATCACGGCTGCGCTGACTGAGGTGCTGGACACCTCCCTGAAAGCCTTTACGGATAAGGACGTCTGCGCGGCAAGGCTGGTGGAGCCTCTGGAGCAGGTCGTGGACGAGCTCAGACAGCAGCTCCGGACCCGGCATATCCTGCGCATGAAGAAGGGTGAGTGCAGCGTCGAGGCCGGCTTTGTTTGGTCAGATCTGCTGACGAATCTCGAGCGCGTTTCCGACCACTGCTCCAATATCGGCCTGTGCGTGCTGGACATGAAAAAACACAATCTCAACGTCCACGAAACCCGCCAGGAGCGCGAGAAGGCGCCGGAATTCATCGAAAATTACAAGAGCTTCGCTCAAAAATATGAGCTGAGCTGATCGCTTGAAAAGAGCACTGCAGAAAGGGACACTTCGTACGAAGAGTGCCCCGATGGTGCTCTTTTTGCGCTTTACACGGACATGCGGCGGTAGTATAATATCCCATATACGGATATTATACCATGAATTCGCTGAATTTATGGTATCATATGCAAATGAGCATTACGGAGCGGCATATGGACGGTAAACGCAGGCAAAAACGTAATAAATACATGGATCTCATCATGAAAAACGATAAGGTGCGTAAGGGCTTTGAGGATTCGTGGTACATACATTGCAGGATGTTCGGTGATATTCTGGAACCGGCCTTTAAGGACGATACCGCATCCCGCCTGGAGCTTACGGCGGCGCTCAATTTCATCAGCCGCGGCGAGATAAGCAAGGGGCTTAAGAAACTCGATAAGCTTTTCGAGTTTTGCGAGACAGACGAGGACTTCGCGGCGTTTTATTTCTTCATGGGCGTCTGTTATGAGCGCATGGGTATGAGCTTGAACGCGGGGATGTTCTTTGCCGAGTCTGCAAAGCGAGAGCCTGCGTTTTACATGGTGTATCTCATGCTGGCAAAATGTCTGCACAGCGAGAAGCGCTATGAGGCGGCGCTGGGCGCGTATATACATACGCTTGACGTCATCGAAAAAAGCCCTAAAAAGTACGAGATACCCGCAGTGAGGGAGGAGCCGCTGCTGGGCTCTATCCACGGCAATATGGCAAACTGTCTTATCATGATGCGCCGGTATGACGAAGCCGAATACGAGCTGTACGAGGCTGCGCGCTATAAATACGAGCCTCCGATGATAAATCTTACCTGGGCCGCCCTGTACGCGGCGACGGATCGCAGGCAGCTGGCGCGGGAGAAAATGGGCGCGCTGAGGTCTGAGCTTCCGGAGCTTGAGTCGGCAACGGTGCTGATGATCCAGGAGATACTTGAGCAGAAGAATCCGCGATTTTACTTAAAACCCGTCGATCCGAAGCTCCTGACAGGGTTTTGGGCGTGGTTTGAGGAAATCGAGCCGCGCCTTCGCTTTCCGGCGGAGGGGAGCGAACCGGCGGACGCCTTCAGAGAGCTTCAGGAGCGCCTATGCGGCCTGTTTAACTGCGCGGACTCCACCGAGCAGCCCCGCTTTGAGCTTAGCCCCGAGGGCGGAAAGACAGCGCTCAGCTTTTTCGATAACTACAACCTGACCTTTGAGATCTGGCTGGGCAGACTGGCTGACACCGCGCCGAAAAGCCTCAAGGAAAACTGGAGCTTTTATTCCGTGCACTGATGATGGGAGATAATATGGATAAGCTGTATTTCAGGGAATTTGAAATAGTTCCCGCCTATGAGCACAGGGAGCATATAGCGGAGCTTTTTTCCGAATATACGCAGATGCTCAAGGACAATGACCCCAAGATGAAAAGCTATCTCGAGCTTCAGAAATACGACGACGAGCTTGCCGACCTGCATTACAAATACGGCGAGCCCGACGGCAGGATATACATCGCTTATCTCGGCGGTAGGAGCGCCGGCTGCATCGGCATGAAGCGGCAGGATGAGCGCTCCTGCGAGCTCAAACGCCTGTATGTCCGCCCCGAATATCGGGGAAGAGGGCTTGCCCGATATCTGTCCGAGCTCATACTGAGCGAGGCGAAGAAGGCCGGCTATGAGCGGGTGCTGCTTGATACTCTGCCCTTCCTTGAGGATGCTCAGGGACTGTATAAGCGCCTCGGGTTTTATGAGATACCGAAGTATCTTGAAAGCCCTATGGACAATGCGATATATATGGGATACGATCTATGATAAAATATGTTCTTTTTGATGTGGACGATACGCTGCTCGACTTCGGCAAAGCCGAGGCGGCGGCAATAAGAAAGACCTTTGAGCGCATCGGCATTCCCGTGACGGAGGGGCTTATACGTCGCTACAGCGAGATAAACAATCAGCAGTGGACGCGCTTTGAAAAGGGCGAGATCACCCGCGAGAAGCTGCTCACCGAGCGCTTTGACATCCTCTTTTCCGAGCTTGGTCTTAATATACCCAGCGAGATGGCGCAGGCAAGCTATGAATACCTTTTGGGCATCGGCCATTATTTTATTGACGGCGCCGAGGCGGTGCTTGAGGCCCTTAAGGATAAATATGAGCTTTACATCGTTTCAAACGGCAACGCCTCCGTGCAGGACAGGCGGCTCAAAAGCGCGGGTATAATCCCGTATTTCAGGGATATCTTTATCTCCGAGCGTATAGGCTTCAATAAGCCCGCCAGGGAATTTTTCGACGCCTGTTTTGAGCTCATCCCCGGCTTTGAAAAGGATAAGGCCATCATAGTGGGGGACAGGCTGTTCTCGGATATACTCGGCGGAATAAACGCCGGTGTGAAGACCTGCTGGTTCAATCCAGGGGGAGATACGCCCAACCCCGATATACCTGCTGATTACGAGATAAAGCGCCTGAGCGAGCTTCCCGCACTGCTTGAAAGCATATGAAAAGCCGAGGCTCAGTCAAGCCTCAGCTTTTCATTTATTTCGATGTTGCCAATGCTTTCGGCTTTCAGGCACAGGCCTATAAAGAAGCCATCATGCTCAAAGCTGTGCAGGCAATAGCCCTCTACGCCGCTCAGGACCGAGAAGCCCGACATGTCGGCAAGCCGCCCGCCGCAAGCCTTTATTAAGCTTTCCTTGAGTACCCACAGACGGCAGAACTCCCGATCGGGCTGCGGACTGTCCGCAACGAGGCGGTGCTCATCGGCCGCGAAAAACCGCGCGGCCATCCTGTCCGAGCCCTCGCGGGGAGCTTCGATATCCACGCCTATATCGCTGTCTGCGACGGCGCAAACTGCGTAAGGTCCGCTGTGAGCAAGAGAAAAACAAAGCGGAGAGCTTTCAAAATAGGGCTTTCCGTTTTTGCCGAGGGAGTATTCCGCCCTGCCGCCGGCAGCCGTTTGGAGCAGAAGCTCCGCTCCCAGAGACTGACGCTTCTTCTCATCGTCAGGCAGACGCAGCACCTTATCCCTGCGCGTTTCGGATACCCTTTGCAGCGCCGAGCCTACATCAAGCCCGCTTGTATCGGCGATGTAAAGCCTTATCATGCACGCATTGCGTCAAGCGTTTTCTGGAACAGAGTGTCAAGCTCCCAGCCCAGCATCTGAGCGCCTTTTATGATGACGTCTCTTGAGCAGCCGGCGGCAAACTTCTTGTCCTTGAACTTTTTCTTTATAGACTTGACCTCCATGTCCGAGATGCCCGTGGGACGCATCAGGGCGGCCGCGCCTATAAGGCCGGTGAGCTCGTCCGTTGCGAAGAGCACCTTCTCCATGAATGCGGTGGGCTCAACGTCGATGCATATGCCGTAGCCGTGGCTGATGACGGCGTGGATCATTTCCTCGTCTACGTCCAGCTCGTGCAGCATTTCGTCCGCTTTGACGCAGTGCTGCTCGGGGTACAGCTCAAAGTCAATGTCGTGGAGCATTCCGACAGCCGCCCAGAAATCTACGCGTTCGGGGTCAAATTCCTTGGCAAGCTCGCCCATGACCTTGGAAACAGTCTCGGCGTGCTGGATGTGGAAGGCGTCTTTGTTGTAGCGCATAACAAGCTCTCTGGCCTGCTCAACGGTGGGGATATAGCTCATATAATTACCTCCTTGGAATATGATGCACTATTTTACTCCCAAAATAATCTCAAATCAACAATTGTTTAATTTAGGGGGACATGAATATGAATGAAAAGCACGGATCCGGCACAGCGTATGAGGAATGCGCCGCAGGGGAAACCCAGGAGCGGTCGTGGCGCCTGTGCGCAACGCCGGTCGGCATGCTGCGCATAACCGAGAGCGAAAAAGGCATCACTGGACTGAGCTTTACCGACGATACCGAGGCTGAGCCGGATATGAGCGGCATTTACCTCGGCGACGCATGCAGGCAGCTGCATGAATATTTTGCGAAAACGCGCAGGAGCTTTGACGTTCCGCTTGATCTCAGGGGCAGCCGGTTCCAAATGCTTGTCTGGAACGAGCTTTTGAGCATCCCCTACGGCGAGACGCGGAGCTATCAGGATATCGCGGAGCGCCTCGGGAACCCAAAAGCCGCGCGGGCGGTGGGGCTTGCCAACAACCGAAACCCGGTACTGATTATGATCCCCTGCCACCGTGTGGTGGGCAAGGACAAAAAACTCGTCGGCTACGCCGGCGGGATAGAGCGAAAGAAATATCTGCTTGAACTGGAGAAGGATGGATCCTTATGAATATAACGAAGGGTGCAAGTGCCATAAAAGGTACTTACACCCTCTTTTTTTATTTCATTGAAGCCTTATAACCCTCGCCCCAGCTCCACATAGCGTCGAGAATGGGCTGCAAGCTCCGGCCTAATTCGGTCAAAGTATATTCCACTCTCGGCGGAACCTCGGCATATACGGTACGAGTTAATAAACCGCTGTCCTCCATTGCCCGAAGCTGTGCGGTCAGCACCTTTTGAGATACATTACCTACAGACTTTTTCAGTTCACCAAAGCGTTTTGTACCCGGAAGCAAATCACGAAGAATCAATACTTTCCATTTATCACCGATCAAGGTTAAGGTAGTCTCCACAGGACAAGCCGGCAGTTCTTTAACCGCTTTTTGTTCGTTCATCTGATAACCTCCATTCAATAGTTCCTTACAGAAATCTTGATTCTGATTATACCATACCGCCTTTTTTCAGTCAATGTTTCCGCCGAAAACCAAAGGTGACAAAACTTTTTTCAAAAAATTTTTCAGCCCTGCTGACCGTCCGAAAAGCCCTAAACTACGCATTTGTTTCCTCCAGGTAACTACCCAATAGTTCCCTTTTGGTAACTACGCCACAAAATTGTGCTTACTTTACAGATAAAACAAACATCCGTATAATGTGGTCAAGAGCTGGGCAGAACGGCCGCTGCCAAGCCCGAAGAAAAACAGATCATATCGGTAAGGAGAAATTTATCATGAACAAAAATACCTTTAAGGCAGTGAAACTCACCAAAGGCGAAATGAACATTTACGATTTCGGCGACATAAAACTGCATGCATACAAAACCAATGATTTTATCGATGATGAAGTGTTCATTGTAGAAAAAAACGATAAAGCGGTCATCATTGAATCCCCCTGCTTCTTTGACAACAACAAGGAACTTGCGGAGTATCTGAAAGATACAGAGGTGGCGGGTATGCTGATCGCCTATCATGCCGCAGGTGCGGCCTTTCTGCCTGAAGTGCCGAAGTATGCTACCCGAAATGCAAAGGAGTATGCCGAAAACGGCGGAGGGAAGGCTCTGATCGACAACTTTGCAGGCGTATTCGGAGAAATCTTTGACAACTCTGTTCACAAGATCACCAATGTGATTGAGGAAGGTAAGATCACCGTAGGCGGGATCGATTTTGTTATCAGGCAGACCGGTGAGGCCTTTGATGTGGAGATCCCCGAAATCAATGCCGTGTACACGCACATGCTGGGGCATGACTGCCATTCCATTGTTGCCGGCGCAGGACACGCCGACGCTATGATCGCAGAGCTTCGCGGCTATATAAAAAAGGGATACGATCTTATTTTGACATCGCACTATACGCCTGAAGACCTGAAGGATGCCGAAACCAAGATAGCTTATCTTGAAAATCTGAAGATCATTGCGGCAGGCTGCAAGGACGCCGATGCCTTCAAAGCAGAGGTCAGCATGCAGTACCCTCAGTACAGCGGTCAGAACTATCTCGATATGACGGCAGGCTTCTTCTTTGCCTGATCCATATCAGATAAATCGGGACTGTACCGACTACGATAAAACAGAGAAAGTGCCTGCATTGCGGCAACCGAAAGGAAAGGGAAAATGACACAGGCCGAAAGAAGGATTTATTTAATAAAAGAACTGCTTGCTGAACAGACACGATTCGGAAGTATGGAGATCCCGGCGAGTGAGCAGGAACAAAAATATCTGCTCCGTTCGCTTTTTAATATTCGTATGCCGCAGCCTGTGAGCGGTGAGTTTCTAAAAGTGCAGGATGCATATCTGCAAGAGGAGACCAAGCGAAAGGGTATTACAGACCTTGACGGCTTACAGCCGATACAGCCGGGATTATATCTTTGGCAAGGCGATATCACCACTCTTCGGTGTGACGCTGTCGTTAACGCCGCCAACAGCGGGCTGCTCGGCTGCTTCTGCCCGAACCACGGGTGCATTGATAATGCGATTCATACCTTCGCGGGGGTGCAGCTGCGTATTTCCTGTGCGGAATTGATGAAAAAACAGGGACACGAAGAAGAGACGGGTAAAGCAAAGATCACGCCTGCCTTTAATCTTCCCTGTAAATATGTGCTTCACACAGTCGGCCCGATCATTCGGGGCAGGCTTACCGAAACGGATAAAAAACTGCTTGCTTCCTGCTACCGTGCCTGTCTTGAGCTTGCAGACGAAAACGGCCTGCAAAGCATTGCGTTCTGCTGTATTTCCACGGGAGAGTTCAATTTTCCCAGTGATAAAGCGGCGGAGACCGCGATACAGGCCGTAAAGGAGCACAGAGCACAGACGCACAGCGAAACAGAGGTGATTTTCAATGTTTTTAAGGAAACCGATTATAACATCTACCGAGAGCTGCTCCAGACAAATTGACAGGCTGAAAAAAGAGATGGAAACTGCCGACGCTGTTGTGATCGGCGCGGGAGCGGGACTGTCCGCTTCGGCGGGCTTTGCTTATGACGGCGAACGCTTCAAACAGTATTTTTCCGACTTTGAGGCGAAATACGGTATCACCGATATGTATTCCGGCGGCTTTTACCCTTATAAAACGTTGGAGGAATACTGGGCGTGGTGGTCGCGGCATATATGGGTGAACCGCTATGATATCGGCGTCGGAAAGCCATACGCCGATCTGAGGGAGCTCATAAAGGATAAGGACTACTTTGTTCTTACTACTAATGTGGACCACCAATTCCAGCTTGCGGGCTTTGATAAAAAACGGCTGTTCTATACGCAGGGCGATTACGGCCTGTGGCAATGCTCCAGAGCCTGCCACGATAAAACCTATGACAACAAGGAAGCTGTCCGCCAGATGGTAAAAGAGCAGAAAGACATGAAAATCCCGACAGAGCTGATCCCGAGGTGCCCTGTCTGCGGAGCGCCGATGACCATGAATCTGCGATGTGATGATTCCTTTGTGCAGGACGAAGGCTGGTATGCCGCGGCAAACCGATATGAAGATTTTATCCGCCGTCATAAAGACCTGCGCATTCTGTTTCTGGAGCTTGGCGTAGGAGCAAATACCCCGGTTATCATTAAATATCCGTTCTGGCAGATGACGGCGAAAAACAGCAGGGCGACCTATGCCTGCATAAATTATAGCGAGGCGGTTTGTCCAAGGGAGATCGAGAAGCGATCTATCTGTATCGATATGGATATTTCTGCGGTGCTGAATGATTTAGTGTGAATTATGCCTTGGCGCTTGCGGCGCGGCGGCAAAACGTGGTATACTTCTTGCATTATCTGCAAAGGACTGATTATATGAAGGCACAGCGGGATCTTCCGCGGTTTATAATAAGCGCAAAGGGCGCCCGATGGGTCGAACAGGGGCACCCATGGATATATGCGGCCGAGGTCGTGTCGGAGGATAAGGCTGAAAACGGAGCGCTGGTCGACGCCGTTAGCGAAAAGGGGAAGTATCTCGGAACGGGATTCGTGAGCTACGAGAGCAAGATACGCGTCCGACTTGTATCGCGCAACGCCAACGACAGGTTCGACGAGAGCTTCTGGCGGCGGCGCATAGGCTACGCCTGGGACTATCGCAAAACCGTCATGGGCGGGGATATATCCTGCTGCCGCGTCATCTTCGGCGAGGCCGACGGCTTCCCCGGGCTCACCGTCGACCGCTTTTCGGATATCCTTGTGACGCAGACCCTGTCCGTGGGCATGGAAAAGCTCAAGCCGACGCTGTTTCAGATCATCGTGGAGCATCTGCGCTCCGACGGGCAGGAGATACGCGGCGTTTATGAACGCAACGACGTCGCCATACGCGCTCTCGAGGGGCTTTCGCAGGACAGGGGCTGGTTTGAGCTTGCTGGCGAGACGCATCCCGAAAGCTGCGTAACGGAGATCTGCGAAAATGGCATATATTACAGCGTGGATGTGAAAAACGGCCAGAAGACCGGCTTTTTCCTCGACCAGAAATATAACCGCCTTGCTGTTGCAAGACTTGCCAAGGGCAGGCATGTGCTGGATTGCTTCACGCACACGGGATCGTTCGCCCTGAACGCGGCGAAGGGCGGAGCCGAGCACGTCACCGCCGTGGACATATCCGAGGCCGCCGTCGAAATGGCACGAAAAAATGCCTGCCGCAACGGGCTCGAGGGGAGTATGGACTTTGTTGCCGCCAATGTTTTCGACCTTTTGCCGGAGCTGGAGGGTAAGGGCAAAGCACCGTACGATTTTATAATACTCGACCCGCCGGCTTTCACCAAATCGCGCAAGACCGTGCATAACGCGGAGAAGGGCTACAAAGAGATAAACCTGCGCGCGCTGAAGCTGCTGCCCCGGGGCGGATATTTCGCCACCGCTTCGTGCAGTCATTTCATGCCCTCGGAGCTTTTCGTTAAGATGCTGCGCTCGGCCGCAGTCGACGCGGGCGCTGAGCTGCGGCAGATAGAAGCCCGTCAGCAGTCCCCGGATCACCCCATCCTGTGGAACGTGCCCGAGACCGATTATCTCAAATTCTATATATTCCAAGTGGTGTAAATAAGCAAACATCGGACTTGAAAACAAGTCCGATGTTTTCCTGTCATGGGGTTATGGGCTGAGTGCTGATGGCGGGGCTGTTGTTCGGGATGGCGGTGGGAACGTTGCCGTCATCTCCGTCCATATCGTCGTCATCATCGGGGTCGAGGATGTCGTTACCGTCGTCATCGTCGTGATCGAGGATATCGTTTCCGTTGTTGCCGTTATCGGAAACGTTTCCGTTGTCGCCGATATAGCCGTCGTCGCCGCGGTCAACGTTGCCGTCGCCGCAGCCTGCAAGACAGGTGCACAAAAGCGCAAGGGCGAGTATAAGAATTCCGAGCTTTTTCACGCGTTTACCTCCAAAAAATATTTGCTGAGTTAGCTTTTCCGAAAGATAAAAATATATTCGCGTTGAAAATGCTTTTGGAGAATGATATATTAAAAATATGAAGGATTTGATAAAAAACAAAATATATGAGGCAGAGATAAGCGGCTACAGCTCCGAGGGCAGCGGCGTAGCGCGCATAGAGGGCAGAGCGGTGTTCGTGCCGAGAACGATAGTGGGCGAAATTTGGAGGATAGTTATCGTAAAGGCGACTGCCTCGGCGGTCTACGGCAGGGCACTGAAACCTGTGAGGCTTTCCCCCGAGCGGAGAGCGCCGGAGTGTGAAAAAAGCCTTCGCTGCGGCGGCTGCGGCCTCTGGCATATGAGCTATGAGGAGGAAAAACGCTTCAAGCTCCGCCGACTTAATGACGCTCTGCTCCATATCGGGCGTCAGACAGTGCAGACGCAGGAGATAATAGGCAGCGATAGGATAACACGCTACCGCAACAAAGGCATATATGCCGTGCGTAGCGTAGGCGGCACGATAAAAAGCGGGTTTTTCGCCCCGCGCAGCCATGAGCTGGTGCCGATAGAGCGCTGTCTTATCCAGTCGGAGCTTGCAGACAGAGTGACTGCTGCCATCGTGGATTTCATGAGCAAAAACGGCGTTCCCGCTTACGACGAAAAGACGGGCAGGGGTCTTGTGCGCCACGTGTATGTGCGCACCGCCGAAGCTACCCCGGACGCTGTGGCGGTCATTGTGAGTGCCGGCGGCTTCGGGGGCAGGACGGCCGCGCTCGTGTCGCAGCTGAGAAAGGCCTGCCAAGAGCTCACGGGCATAGTTTTGAATGTGAACAGAACGTCGGGCAACACCGTGCTTTCAGGTTCTTTCCATACGCTGTGGGGCAGGGAATGCATCAGGGACTTCCTCGGCGGCTTCGAGTTTGAGATATCTCCGCAGGCATTTTATCAGATTAATCCCCCGCAGGCGGAAAAGCTGTACGCCAAAGCGGTTGAATATGCCGCACCCGAGGGCTGCGGTACGGTGCTGGAGCTCTACTGCGGAGCGGGAACGATAAGTCTGTTCCTCGCTAAGCGCGCAAAAAAGGTCATCGGTGCTGAGATCATCCCCGAGGCCATCGAAAACGCAAGGCTGAACGCGGAGCGCAACGGCGTGGACAACACTGAGTTTTTCTGCGCGGATGCGTCGGAGGCAGCCGCGAGGTTTTTGAGGGAGGGCATACGCCCCGAAGCCGTAGTGGTTGATCCGCCGCGTAAGGGCATGGATGCAGGGGCCATACGCGCCGTATGCGGCATGGGACCTGACCGTGTGGTGTATGTGTCCTGTAATCCCTCCACCCTCGCGCGGGATATCATCGTCTTTAATGAGTGCGGCTATGAGCTGAAAAAAGCTGTTGCTCTTGATATGTTCCCCCGCACGTGCCACGTTGAAACGGTAGTATTGATGTCAAGGAAAATTTGTATGGGAGATAAAATATGACTACGAAGGAAATGGATAAGATGATCGCTCATTTTGATAAATATTTTGAACAGGGCGATTGTACTGTTCTTCATCCGTTAGAGCTAACCCCACATATTGACACATTGTTGTATAAGCCTACCGAAAAATATCCGTTTTGGAAACTGGTAAGCATGGGGGCCAGTGATTATAAGATGGATGCTCCCAAGAAAGCATTGGGCGATCGCAACGAGTATATTATGATGATTGATCCTGATGAAGACATGACAGACCCTGTCATTGCAAAGTGGTATTATGCAAATTTGATGGAGATTGCCCTTTACCCCATACAAAATAAATGTTTTCTGACCTATGGCCATAGCATAGAGTGGCCTGCTTCGGATGAAAATGAAATGGTAGGAGCATTTCTTGAGTTTCCGCAAGTGATCGAGGATACAGGAATTCTTCGCTGTAAATTAGGATTATTCAAAACCGTGATTTGTTTGCAGGTTGTTTTGCTCAATCAGACGGAAATAGAAAAACTATTGAAAATCGGTCCTCAGCGTTTTAGTGAATATCTGTATCCGGAAGATAAATCAAAGCCACATTTTTTGTGCGAAAGAAAACGCAGTGAAAAATTTTGATTTGGCTGACTTGTTTCCGCAGACTGCCGTACCAGAAACAGTGAATTAGATGTCCGCTTTGATATGTTCCCACGAATAAATCAGTATAAGCTGACATCAATTTGGAGCAATTGTGTCAAGCGGAGGCGGTATTATTATCACGGGGAACGTATCGGGAAAATCCGTCGGGGGCAAAGCGGCATTCAGGTGACAAGTTGAAAATAAAAGAGGTAAAAGATAATAAGAAGCAATATCTTAGCCTGCTTCTTCTGGCCGATGAGCAGGAGAACATGATAGACCGTTATCTTGAAAAGGGGACGATGTTCGTCATAGAGGATAACGGAATAAAGGGCGAGTGCGTTGTTACGGCTGAAGAAAACGGCGTTCTGGAAATCAAGAATATAGCTGTAGCTCCGGCCTTTCAGGGCAGGGGCTATGAAAGGCATTGATCGATTATGTGGCGATGAGCTACCGAGACCGGTATAATATTTTGCAGGTCGGAACGGGCGACAGTCCGCTGACGATACCATTTTACGAAAAATGCGGATTTACCTATTCACACAGGATAAAGAATTTCTTTACGGATAACTATGACCGCCCAATATATGAATGCGGCAAACGGCTAGACGATATGATTTATTTGCAAAGAAAGCTGTAGCTTTCGGCTGGCGCAACGAAATGAGGTCCCAATCGTCTCTGCCGAGCCGCGGCGAGACGGCTGATGTTGACGTCAAGAACCAAAGAACAGAGATTTAGGAGAGAATGATGGCAAAAGAGATCGACCCGAAGCAGACAAAGCGCGCTATGGCTTTTGAGCTGTGGATGGGCGCACCGAATCCAATGGTAACGCTCTTTAAGAGCCTGGATGTGACGCCGCTTGTAAAAACAAGCAGGAGAAAAAAGCTGAAATTCAATATGCTGCTGGACTATTGCATTGGGAAAGCAGCGTCGGGCATAGAAGAGTTTTATTTGCTGCCCGTTGGCGGCAAACTGCTCCAATATGAATCGATCGCGGTCAACACGATCGTAAAGAATAACGAGGGGGAAATAAGCTCCTGCGATATTCTCTACACTGACGATCTGGCTAAATTCAATCAGGACTATCTGAAATACACCGCGCTCGCTGCGGAACGTTCGGAAAACAGGGACTTGACAGACAGCATGGTGATCGGAACGTCGGCAATAACGAATGTGGAGATCGACGGCGCTGTGGGCATGAACAGCGGCGTATTCAATAATCCATTCATGATCTGGGGCAGATACAGAAAGAAGCTTTTGCGCTACTTCCTGACCGTGTCATTCCAGTTTCATCACACGCAGATGGACGGCGCCCATGCAGGCAGATTTTTAGCAGACCTGCAAAAGACGATCGATGAATTTAAATAGACAAGCTTCGGTATGCCGGGCTGCGCTGAAAATATGCAGGTACATATCACTAAGGCCGCAGGGGCTGAGGTTCAGAATAAATGCAAGTTTTTGCTTTTTTAAATTGAACAGTCCGGGAAAATGTGCTATGATATGAGCCTGTGCTGCGAAAACCGGGATAAAAGTTTATAGCGCTGTTTGATTCTGTCTACAAAAAGAGCCGGTATTTCTTGTTACGCAGGAAGTGGAGGCGGAGGTCAATAACGGCGGATTTTCACAGTATTTCTATAATTCCAGCGGCAATCATTCTGACGAAGCGGTTTGGGCGTTTACGGAAATAGGAGCTTTAAAAACAGCGGAGATCTGTCAAAAAGCGCTTGCTGCATTTGGACGGCCGCTTCCTGCCGACAGAGAAGAGCGACTAGAAATTTTTGATGAACTGGAAAGCGATGAGCTGAATGAGATCCTTGAGACATGCGACAATATGTTTTACTTGTATGAGGATAACTTGAAAGCTCTTAACCATAGTTACATAATGAAGCATAAAGATATGTTTATTTGAGGAGGAGAAATGAGCTGGATTAGAAAAAATGCGCCGGGGCTGCTGCTGTGCCTTGCCATCGCCGTGCCGTCATGGTTTTTCGGGAAGAGGTTCCCGATCATAGGCGGCGCGGTAACGGCGATAATTGTCGGCATGATAGTGACCCTGTTTATAAAGGATAAGACAAAGCTGGAGGCGGGCATTAAATTCACCTCAAAAAAAATACTCCAGTGGGCGGTTATCCTGCTGGGCTTCGGGATGAACCTGAACGTGGTATTCCAGACCGGCGTACAGTCCCTGCCCATAATCGCCTGCACCATAACCATATCGCTCGTGATCGCATATGCGCTGCAGAAGGTCATGCGTATACCCTCGAAGATAGCGACGCTGATCGGCGTGGGCTCGTCGATCTGCGGCGGCTCGGCAATAGCCGCCACGGCGCCCGTTATAGACGCCGACGATGAGGAGGTCGCGCAGTCGATATCCGTCATATTCTTCTTCAACGTGCTGGCGGCGCTGATATTCCCTGCTTTCGGCAGCCTTATCGGCTTTGATACCGCTTCGGGCGAGGCATTCGGAATATTTGCCGGTACGGCGGTGAACGACACGTCCTCCGTTACGGCGGCGGCGAGCACATGGGACGCGATGTGGGGGCTCGGCTCAGAGACGCTGGACAAGGCCGTAACCGTCAAGCTGACCAGAACGCTGGCGATCATCCCCATCACGCTCGTGCTCGCGTTTATCCGTACGAGGAAGGCAAGCGGCGCGGACGGGAAAAAGGTCAGCTTCAAGCAGATATTCCCGTTCTTCATCCTCTACTTCATAGGTGCGTCGATCATAACCACTGTGGCCGTGAGCCTCGGGGCGGACGCCGCCGTGTTCAGCCCGATAAAGGAACTCAGCAAATTTTTCATTGTGCTCGCGATGAGCGCTATCGGCATAAACACCAATATCGTGAAGCTTATAAAGACCGGCGGCAAGCCCATAGCTCTGGGCGCCTGCTGCTGGGTGGGTATAACGGGAATGAGCCTGCTGGTGCAGCACCTCATGGGTATTTGGTGATTTTTAAGCCTGAAAAGAATATGCAATGTACGGGAAAAGTCCGGAGATGCGGCAAAGCATCTCCGGACTTTTCGCAATACGTTTATTTAGAATGGGGTCTTCTCAAAAACGGTCAATGAAGGTATAATATGAAAAGATTAACCGCATCGGTCAACAGGGGGCTGCAATGAATAATAAATTTTTTGATCTTCCGGCGGAAAAACAGCAGCGGATCATCAATGCAGGCTTTCGCGTATTCTCAGAAAACAGCTATAAGAAAAGTCCGATGAGCGAGATCGCCGCTGCGGCGGGCATCAGTAAGGCGCTCCTGTTCCACTATTTTCTCAATAAGAAGGAGCTTTATATGTTCCTTTGGGACAAAGTCGCCGAGGTCACGATGCAGTATCTGAACGACTATTGCTGCTACGAACCGACGGATCTGTTTGAAATGATGGAGAGAGGGATGAGAGCCAAACTCAGGATCATGGAGGAATACCCCTACATGGCCGCTTTCACAGTCAAAGCGTTTTATGAAAAGGACGCGGAGATAGGTGAGGAGATACAGAAAAGCTATCGGAAGTATTTTGATATCAAGGCGGCAAACGCCATTGCGGCGCTTGATCCTGAAAGCTTCGTGCCCGGGCTGGATCTGCAGATGATGTACAGGGAGATGTACTGGGCGTCGGAGGGATATATGTGGGAGATGCTCCGTGCAGGGAAGCTGTACGCGGCGCAGATGGAGAAAGATTTTTCGGCGCTTTTGCAGTTTTGGAAATCGGTCTATCAGAACAGGGAGAGATCTATATGAATACTATTATGACAGATGATTTGACAAAATACTACGGTAGAGCCCGTGGTATCGACGGCGTTAGCCTCACCGTTGAGGAAGGCGACTTTTTCGGCTTCATCGGGCCAAATCTACTGAGATACAAACTGAAAGCAATGTAATTTATCTGGCAGATGTGAGGTACTGGAACAGAGATATAGAGCTGTATGTACAGTTTGTAGCGGCATAATATATAGGGGTTATCTAAAATAATAAGCCTCCTGTGATTAGATTATTTAGACTAATTGCAGGAGGTTATTTTTATGATTAGAGTAGAGAAACTAGAGAAAGGGCTGTATTTTGATGATGCCTACAAACTCTCTTTTAGGTACGATCCTATTACTGTAAGCAAGGTAAAAGAGCTTGCTCAGAGAAGATACTTACCAGAGGATAGGGCTTGGGAGATCCCTAGCTATGAGTTACCTAACTTGATTGATAAGGTGGGGTTGAATAATATTGATGCTGAGGATGCTCTTGTAGGGGCTTTGAAATCAAAAGAGATAGAGGATAGGAGAGCGGCTACAGAGGAAAGGCTTAGAGGGATAAAGCCTCTGATAGATTTTGATTTTACTACAGAGCCTCTCCCTCATCAGATAGAGGCTTTTAATTTTGGGCTACAAAAGGATAAAATGCTTATAGGAGATGAGCAAGGCTTAGGAAAAACAAAAGAGAGCATTGATATTACAGTAGCTAGAAAGCATGAGTTAGTAAAAACCTTGATTGTATGCGGGGTAAACTCAGTTAAGTATAACTGGGAGCGTGAGATTAAGCTACACTCCAGAGAAAGCTCTGTAATGATTGATGGTAAAACAATGGATCTCAGGGTAAAGCAGATTTATGAGTGGTATAAGAGCTCTAGCTATTTTGGGATTATCAATATTGAGAGCCTGAGGAAAGAGCAGATACAGGATGCTCTTTTTGATGGTATCAGAGATGGCTATATTGGGGCTGTAATTGTGGATGAGATCCATAAGGCTAAAAATGGCAGTAGCCAGCAAGGGAAAGCTCTTAGAACACTAAAAACGCCTATAAGATTGGGGCTCTCAGGTACTCCCATGAATAAGGCGGAGGATCTCTGGAATATTCTCACATGGCTAGGGGTTGAAAATCGTCCTTTTTACAGGTTTAGATCTACTTACTGTGTTATGGGTGGATATGGCGGGTATAAGGTGGTAGGGCATAAAAATCTTGAAAGCCTTAATGCAGAGCTTAATACTGTGATGCTGAGGCGTAAAAAGGATGAGGTGCTGGATTTGCCGCCTAAGATCCATAGTACAGAATATGTAGAGCTCACTAAGAAACAGCAAATTATGTACAGGGATATTAAGAATGGGATCATAGCAGATCTTGAGAATATTCTTACCAGCGTAAATCCGCTTAGCTGTACTTTGAGGCTCAGACAGCTTACAGGAGGGTTATTTACTGAGGAAAATCCTAAGCTGGAGAGGCTTATGGATATGTTATCTGAGGAAATTATCCCTAATGGTTATAAGGCTCTTATATTTTCTCAGTGGGAGAAAATCACTGAGGTATATTATGAGGCGTTGAAAGAGTATAATCCCGCCTATATTGTAGGCAAGGTATCCCCTGAGGATAGAGAGGCTGAAAAAGAGCGTTTTCAGAATGATCCAGAGTGTAAGCTAGCTATTGGTACTATCGGTGCTATGGGTACTGGATTTACTCTCACTAAGGCTAGTTATGTTTTCTTTATAGATAAGGCATGGGTTAGCGGAGATAATGCTCAGGCTGAGGATAGAGCACACAGAATAGGTACAGAGGATACAGTAAATGTTATCTCTTTGGTGGCTAAAGGTACTATAGATGAGGGAATTGAGGAGTATCTGATTGAAAATCAAGATCTCTTTGATCGCGTAGTAGATGGTAAAGGCTCTAAGCACGATATTAGGCAAGTGCTTAATAATCTCTTGAAAATATAGGGGGTATATAGTATAATGACAAATAGGAGGCTTGAGGCATGAGAGTAATTACAGTGAATGAGAGCACTGGTAAAAGGGTGTACTCCAGAAAAGAGGTAGCTACATTGTGCGGGGTATCTACTCAAACTATCCGCCTCTGGGAAGATCTTAAGGTTATTCCTAGTAGTGAGAGAGATGAGAATGATTATAGATATTGGGATGAGGATGCCCTTGCAAAGATTAAAGAGTATGCGCTGTTACCGCAAAAAGACAGGAGAAAGAAATAAGATACAAGAGAGAAAGGGGCTTAAATGCCTCTTTCTTTTTTTTTGCCTTAATTTGAGGAATATGAAAGCTAATCTAAAAAATCCTCCCCTTAGTGATTATGATTGTTTAGCTCTAAGGTGTTACAGAGTATTTTATTTTAGGAGGTAAAAGTATGGTAAAGATTAGTTTTACTAATGCTCAGGTAAGGGATAGCGGCTACGGACTTCAAGTAAACGGAGAAAGTCTGGCTGATATTATCTCTATGGCTCTGGGCGCAAAGGTTAAAGGCGTAAACTATGGAGATCCAGACTATGACAAGATTAAGCCCTTTGAGAGCAATTCTTGTGATGTATCGGTGGTTATCTACCCTCATCCTCAGGGTGTACAAATTGAGGATGATAGTAATGTGTACAATAGTCTTGAGGAGCTGGAGGAGGATCTTAATGAGCGGATTAAGCAGGAAATTACAGAGGCAAAAAGCTAAGTCTGAGGGTACTTTGGTGTACAAAAAGAAAGTAGCTAAAAAGCTAGGTATTTCTGTTGCTGAGCTGGATTATCGTATGAAACGGCGGGAGAAAAATCTTAATAATTTTGATGGAGGTACTGAAAATGGCAAAGGATAATTTTACTGCTAAGGTTGCTAGTATGGAGATTGAGTTGGGTATGAGTGTACAAAATAAGAGTGGGATCTGGTGTAAGCCTACTGTTAGAATGAATATCTCTATTGATGGCGGCACTAATGTAGAACAGAGAGAGGCTATCATTAAACAGGCTTTTGATGAAGTATGTGAGAACATTGAAAAAGTGATCTCTGAGATGGAATAATTGATAGACTGGGATAGGGAGCCTCATGCTCCCTTTTTCCCTTTGAGGAGGTGAATATTGTGGGAAAAATACAGATTAACAGGCGCAATAACTTCACTATGGTATCTAATCATGTGCTCAGAAATGAAAACCTCTCTCTTAAAGCTAAGGGGTTGTATGCTTATATGTGGAGTTTGCCTGATAGCTGGGATTATTCTGTAGCGGGGCTCACTAAAGTACTCAAAGAGGGCAAAAGTGCTATAAATGAGGCTCTTAAGGAGCTGGAGCATGAGGGCTATTTAGTGCGTACTATTCTTAGAAAAGGGGGTAAGTTTAGTGATATGGATTACATACTGAATGAAACTCCCTCACCGTTTACCGATTTTCCGTCAGCGGAAAAACCGCAAGCGGAAAATCAGCAACAAAGTAATACTATACAAACTAAAGAAGAAAAAACAAAAGATCCTTTTCTTTCAGAAAAGGGCAGAGCCTCAAAAAAGAGCTCTAGTTATGATACTATCTTTAATGCTCCAGAGAATGAGTTTATCAGAGAGGCTTTAGTAAAGTGGGTGAAAGCTTGTAAAGGCAGAGGGGTAGGTTTTCAGTATAAAACGCTTGAGAGATGGGCTGGTATCCTTAGAGATAATACAGGAGAGAGCCCTGAGGTAGCTTTAGCTATTGTGGATCAGAGTATAGAGGCTGGGTGGAAAGATCTTTATCCACTCAAAAAGAAACAGGCTACTAAGCCTAGAGCGGTATATGAGCCCTTTGATCCAGAGAAAGATAAGCTTGTTACTGATGAGGAGGGCAAGCCTAAAGTATATTGAGTTGGAGGGGAGTTTTCTCTCCCCTCTAATTTTTTGTTTGTAGCGTGATTAGGTTAGATAAGACTTGTGAGGAGGTAGTGGCTGTGAGATGCTATGCAGAAAGTTATTGCAAAAAAGATAAATCTGAATGTAGTGAGCTTTGCGGCGGTTATCGTGTACTAAGAGCTCTCTATAGGCTGAGTAGGATACCAGTACTCTATCAGTACAATATCCCTCTTACCCCTGAGGATGAGGATATTATAGCTTTTGAGGATCTGGATGCCTTTAAGGAAAATGTTGTACAGAATGTAGCAGAGGGGAAAAACCTTTACATCTGGGGTAAGCATACTGGATGCGGTAAAACCTCATGGGCTTGTAAGATAATGGGCTTTTACTTTAGGAGCATAGCCTTTGAGAGCGGGTTAGAAAATGAGGGGCTATATATTTACCTCCCTACTTTTCTTGAGGATTTAAGAAATTCTTATGGTGCTCCAGATGAGGATTTTGCTGAGGTACTGGATATGGTGAAAAAGTGTAAGCTCTTGATAATTGATGATATTGGGGCAGAGAAAGTAACTGAGTGGGTTAGAGAGCGGCTTGTTAGTATTATCAATACCAGAGTAAGCAGTGGGCTTAGCACTATTTATACCAGTAATCTCTCCCCTGATGAGCTGGTAGAACAATTTGAGGAGCGGGTAGGCAGTAGAGTAATAGGATGCTCTCAAATTGTAAAAATCTCTGGTAAGGATCGGAGGGGCAGATAATGGCGGCGGGAATGATAGAACAAAGTATTATCAGTAAGCTTTTAGATGGTGGTAGCTTAGATGAGCTCCATGCTAGTAATGTTACCTCTGAGATGTTTCTAACCTGTAAGGATGAGATCTCTTTTATTTTGAGGCACACTGAGCAATATAAGCAGTTGCCAGATAAGCTCACATTTCTCTCAGAGTTTTCAGAGTTTCAAATGCTGGATGTATCTGAAAACATGGATTACCTGATTTACAAATTAAAAGAGGCATACACCTATACTAAGCTTGTGCCTATTATCCAGAGTGCCGCTGATAAGGTGAGAGAGGATAGTATTGAGGCTATTGATTTTCTTAAAGAGGCTCTGGGAGAGCTGGAGAGGGCTGTGCCTGTTAGCGGTAATAAAGATGGTTATGATATTATCTCTCAGGCTAGAGATCGGTGGACTGAGTATAAAAAGCGGTGTGAGGTAAAGGGGCTTATAGGTATTCCTACTGGTATCCCTAAGCTGGATGAGCTTACTAATGGCTGGCTCTGGGGAGAGGAGCTTGTAGTAATTACAGGGCGTACAAATGTGGGTAAAAGTTGGATGGCTGAGTATTTTGCTACAGTGGCTTTTAATCTGGGGCATAAGATTTTGTTTTATTCTGGTGAGATGAGTAAAGAGATCATAGGCTTTAGATTTGATACGCTCAACAAGCACTTTAGCAATAGTGGGCTCTTAAATGGTGCTGGTACTTTGGGTAAAAAGCCTGATACTGATGGTGGTAGCTATCTGGCTGAGGATTATGAGAGTTATATCAATCAGCTCTCACAGAAAAGCGGCTTTGTAGTAGTTACTCCAGATGATTTTAACGGCAGAAAGCCTAATGTGCAGGAGATTAAAGATCTTGCTATCAAGCATGGGGTGGATATGATTGTGGTGGATCAGCTCTCTCTTATGGCAGACAAGAGGAAAGCAGATATACCTAGATTGGCTTATGGTAACATTGCAGAGGATCTCTTTTTGATGAGCAAAGAGCTTAAAAAGCCAGTACTTCTTTTAGCTCAGGCTAATAGAGAGGCTGTGAAAAACCGTAAAAAGGGAGAGAGCCCTGAGCTACATGATTTGGCAGAGAGTGATCTGGTAGGGCAAAACTCAAGTAGAGTATTATCCCTCTCTGTGATTGATGGCACTCTTAAGATAGCTCTCAAGAAAAATAGGTATGGTGTGAATAACAGAGAGGTACTTATGATCTGGGATATTAACACTGGGTATCTTGAGCCTCTTGTTAGGGATAATCCAGAGGAAAAGACAGGGGATGAAAAGCCTGAGAGTAAGGAGAAAAAAGATTATGGATTTTAAGCGTGATGAGAAAGTGCCTAAAGGTAGGTTAATACCTATGTATTTATCAGATGATGGGGATTTGTATAGCCTGAGATTTAAGGATCAGGATCAGCTTGAGGAGATAAGTACTATGATGGGCATATTTCTGAGTGGGGTAATCGGTAGCCCTTTAGTACTGGATGGAGAGCCTCTGAATGAGGATTTTTAGAGAGAAATACAAGGTAGTAGATAAGACAGAGAAAGAAAAACTAAAAAAAGTTTGAGCGGGTATCTAAAAGTAGCCTCTTTTCCCGATTAGATTTGAGTATCACAGGAAAGGAGGCTTTTTAATGAGCACATTGAGTAGTAAAGCGGTAGCTGAAATGTTAGGTAAGCGGCATGATAACTTTATGAGAAATCTGAGGAGTTATGCGGCTACGCTTGGAGAGAGTGCGTCTGAGTATCTTATTGAGAGTACCTACAAAGACGGAAAAGGAAAGGTAAGAGCTGGGTATGAGATTACCCTTAAAGGCTGTGATTTGATTGCTGGTAGGATTATTGGGGCTAAGAGTGATGAATTTAGAGAAAAGTATAAGCCCTTATTTTCTGAGGGTGAGGGCTCTGAGCCTGTAAAAGAGCGTTGTACCCCTCAGGAGGTGCATGGTTATACTACTGAGGAGGCGGCTAAGGTATTGGGCTGTAGCCGCCGTACTGTACAGAGAATGATCCAGCGGGGGGAGTTGGCTACTCAAGAGGTTACTGTGTTAGTGCCTACGGTTAAAACTCTTATAATCCCTGAGGAGTTGGATAGATACCAGAAAGAGAGGGCGGCTGTATGAATTTCTTTGAGATGAAATGGCGGCTCTCAGCTTGTAGGGTACAGGCTGGATACACACAGAAAGAGGCGGCTAAGGAGATCGGTGTATCTGAACAAACAGTGATTAGATGGGAACAGGGTGCATCAGCTCCAAACATGGAGAAAGCTCAAAAGCTAAGTGAGTTGTACCAGATCCCTCTTGCTTACATGGATTGGAGCATGGAGGGTAATGCAAAACCGCTTAGAGAGCGTGAGATGGGAGGTATTGATGCATGAATGAGAAAGTTACTCCTTTCAAAGAGGGTTTTGCTAGAAATTTGCATAGGGCGGTTTGTAACAAGGGAATTAAGCAAGTAGAGCTTGCAAATGCAGTACACCTACCTCCGACTACAGTAAATGGGTGGTTTAGAGGGGCTCACTATCCAGATTTAGAACAGCTTTTAGAGTTGTGTAACTATCTAAAAGTTTCTGTGGGAGAGCTGTTAGGGGAGCCTCAGTGTATAGAAAAGGATGTATCTCAAAGAGGGGCATTTATTGTTAGTGATCCATATTTGGAGACTTGTAATGTTTTGGATTTGGATATGGTGAAAAAGTGCGGAGCTAAGCGAGTAGTGATCGAATTTTGATATAAAAAAAGAGAGGAGGCTTACTCCTCCCCTCTCTTGCTAATTACTTAGCGATCTTGATAGCTATGGTTGCTAACAGGTGCTTGTCCTCCTCTGAAAGCTTGAGATAAAGCCTAAGGAATTGCACTAGCTCACTATCTGTACCTAACCTCTGCTGTAGCTCTGAGAGCTCTTTGTTGGGGAGGCTCTCAGGAGAGAAGTTAAAGAAGTGTTCTATGGGAGCATTAAGGTAAGTAGCTAGCCGCTGTAATCGCTCCATATCAGGGAGATGCCTACCAGTATTCCATGCTGAGATGGTAGTAGGTGGTATCTCAAGAGCATCAGCAATATCTTTATTGCTTTTTTTCCTTAGGGCTTTGTAGTAAGCCATTGCCCTAGAAAAGCTCTCATTGAGGGGGGATTTGTTAGACACGTTTTCACCTCCTCTCTTTGAGGCATACAAGTATTATACAGTTAAACAAGCGTTTTGTAAAGTCCGAACATCAAAAAAGTTAGTTAAACTGTATTTATGCTATTGACAGGCGGTTAAGCGAGCGATATACTGTTTGACAAGTGGAAAAGCTTTATAATGGGGATGCTTTGTTTTTTTGCGCCTATTGAAACTTGTTAAACAAGTTTTTTGGGATAAACATTACATTATAGGAGGTAAAGGAAAATGGATCTTAAGGAATTGTATCAAGCCTACAAGGTCAAAAAGCTTGCTTTTGAGGCGGCTAAGAAAGATGAGGAGAAGTTCAAAAAGCTCCTCAAGGATGCTATGGAGGAGGCTGGAGAAAAAGCCTTTACAGATGATGAGGGCTATCTGTTTGAGCGTATCCCCTCAGAGCGCAAGAGCATTGATGAGGAAAAGCTTTTAGCTGAGCTCCATGAGAGAAAGCTGGAGGATTGTATCAGCTTTAAGGAGGTAGTGGATGAGGATGCCACTATGGAGGCGGTAGAGGCTGGTAGGTTGCCTCAAGAGGTGCTCAGTGATTGCCTCAAGACTACACCTATTGTAACTCTCAAGCTTACAGCTCCTAAGCGGGGCTCTAAAAAGTGATTACTGTATGGAGTACCCCTCTGATAGCTAGTGTGGAACAGGTAGTTAGTGATCTCAAGTTGGAACGCTTTGAGGAGGGGCTACTCAGAGAAATCAACAATACAGGATCGGATCTTATGTGTACTTGCCCTTTTCACAAAGGCGGCAGGGAAAATAAGCCATCTTGCGGAGTGCTTCTGAGAGAAAAGCTGGTTAAGGAGCGCAAGTATGAGGCGGGTACTGTGCATTGCTACACTTGCGGCTATACAGCGGATTTGCCTCAGTTTGTGGCGGATTTTCTAGGGCTCACCTCTCCAGTACAGGGCTTTAAGTGGCTGGTAGCTAGGTATAACTACAATTCCTCAAGTAGAGAGCCCATAGAGCTAAATCTGTACAGAGGACAAGCTCCACAAGCCTCTTACATGGATGAGGCTGAGGTAGAGAGGTTTTATCAGGAGCTCCTAAAGAGTAAGGCGGCGTGTGAGTATCTACACAAAAGAGCCTTATCTGATTGGCTGATAGATGCTTTTAAGCTGGGGTTTGATCCTGAGGATGGGGTTGTCTTATTCCCTGTCAGGGATATGAGCGGGAAAGTGGTTTTTTATAAAGGCAGGAGCCTCAAAGGAAAGCATTTCTATAACGCTAAGGACATTGATAAAACCTCTCAGATTTTCGGTTTGTATGAGCTTTGTAATGGGCGGTTTCCTTATGGGGCGGCTACTCCTGAGGATGAGATCTGGATTGCAGAGAGTGAGATTGATGCTCTGAGCCTGATGGAGTATGGCAAGTATGCCGTAGCTATCATGGGATCTCATATCTCAGAGGCTCAGTGTAAAGAGCTGGAGAGTACCCCTTTTAGGCGGTTTGTACTGGTTCTTGATAATGATGAGGCTGGGAGAAAGGGAGCGGCTCAGATAAAGCGGCTCTTGATACCAAAGGGCTTTAGGTTTACTAATCTCCGCTGGGATACGGATCTTAAGGATATTAACGATTTGGTAACGCATTACAGAGGTAGCTGGATGGACTACCTCACAGGATATTAAAGGAGGATGCAGGATGAACACAGGAAAAAGGACAAATGAGGAATTGGTAATAGTTTATAGGATTACCAGAGATGAGAGTTATTTAGCAGAGCTCATAAAGCAGAACAGGGGGCTCTTGTATATGATTGTTGAGCCGTTTGTACATAGTATCCCTAATGCAGAGCTTGAGGATCTTACCAGTGAGGCTTATATCCCCATGCTGAGGGCTATTGAGGATTTTGATGAGGCTAGGGGGCTTACCTTTGCTAATCTGCTTAAGGTGTATGTGCGCCAGCATTTGAGCCGCCTTTACAATGAGGCTACACGCCAGAAACGCTATAACGGATCTACCAGTGTTGGCTATGAAAGCCTTACAGAGATCAATAGAGAGGGTGGATCTGAGGGAGACAGCTATTTTACTGTAGATTGTGAGGATTTTAACTCTGTAGAGTTTATGCAGTTTATCAATTCCTTAGAGCTGAATGAGAAAGAGACGGTAGCTGTAAATGTACTCATGGCTGGAGGTACTAAGGGTGAGGTGGCAAAAGCTCTTAAGTGTACTCCAGCTACGGCAAATTATTATTTCAAACAGATTAGGAGAAAGTTTGTTTTGGCGGGTTATGCGCTCTAAAAAATGCCCTACTTTCTGATTAAGTTAATTGTAAGAAATCAGAGGATAGAAGATTAAGAAAGTGAGGCGGTGTATGGGATGAGAGTTATTAACACGCTTTTAGCGATTGTAAGCGGCAGAGCTATTGTACTGGTAAGGCGTGATGAGCATAAAGCTGATGTGCTGATGGGTAGAGATGTATCTAGGCAATTCGCTATTAGCAGTATGGTAGGGGCTGTAAAAGCTTTGATGCAAGCATAAAACAATGTTTAGCGGGAGGTATAAAGGATATGAGTTTGCAGGATTTGATTAAAAAATATGATAACGGCGGTTTTTCTAAAACAGGCTGGTTTCAGCTTAAGGATGATGGAGATAGTGCTCAAGTACGCCTCCTCCATAAAGGGGAGATTGGCACAGATCCCACTACTGGAGAGCCTGAGTATGATTTTCCTATCTATGAGGTGCATAAGCTTGATGTTGATGGCTCTGGGAGAGATCGCACTGTACTTTGTAAGGGTGAGAGCTGTGAGCTGTGCAGAGCGGGTAATAAGCCTAGCTTGAGAATGTTTATCCAGTTGGTTAATCTGGATGAAAAGGATAAGGAAAAACAGGTACAGCTCTGGGAGCGTGGGCTTACCGACATTAAGCAGATGATCGGTCTTACCTCTGAGTATGGGGATCTTACTAAGCGTAATATTAAGATTGTAAGATCTGGCTCTAAGGGCTCTTTGAAAACTACCTATCAATATTTCCCTAAAGATCCCTCTGAGATGGAAGTACCAGAGGCTCAAAAGCTGGTAGGCTCTCTCATTCTGGATTTGGATAAAGAGGATCAGATTAAGGCTATTGAGGGTAGGCTACAGCTTAGCAAGGGCGGTAACAATGCTGATAATGAGGGCTCTAGCAGGGGCGGTAGATCGGCGGCAAACAGAGTATTTTAACAGGTAGTACAGGATGGTAGGGAGGTTAGAGATAGCCTCCCTACTGCTATAAAGGAGGTAAATTCTATGGATAGAGGGCTATCCCTTGATTTGAGTAGAGAGGCTGTATCTTATGATGATATTAGTAGCCGCCTTGCTCATAAGAAAATCAGTAATGTAGCGGTTAAGCGTAATCATAATACTCTTGTTAAGGCTCTGGAGGTAATACATGAGCTGGTAAAGAGCGGTAGGCTTAAGGCTGAGGGTGAGGTAGAAATTATCCGTACCCCTGAGAGGCTTAAGGAGTATATGGATCATGTAAAGGCTACAGGGAGAGAGTATGTAGTAGATGTAGAGACTACAGGACTTGATGTATATAAGGATATTCTGGTGGGGATCTGTTTATTCGCTCCAGATGAGCCTAGTGCTTATGTACCCTTTAATCATACGGATCTGGAAAATAAAAGAGTGGTAGGGCAAATGACTGAGGAGGAGTGTAAGGCTGTAATGCTCCCCTATTTAGCGGATGCCTCACTAAAGGTTATCAATCACAATATCAAGTTTGATGATAAAAACTTTATTTTTCAGTGGGGGCAAAGGATCGCGAATGTTTGGTGGGATACTGAGATAGCGGCATGGGTGCTCAATGAAAATGAGAAACACGGATTAAAGCCGCTGTATAACAAGTATATCCTTGAGGGTGAGGGATCAGATGAGGATTTTGGAGATCTGTTTGAGGGTATTCCCGCTAACTACATTCCCATTGATATATTTGGTATTTATGGTGCTAATGATGGTTTCAAAACATGGGCTCTTTATCAGTTTCAAGAAGAGTATTTGAGAGAGGATGCTGAGAGAAAAGACTATCAGCGGCTTTATTGGGTTTTTCGTAATGTTGAGATGCCTTTGATTGATGTATGTGCAGATATGGAGCTCAGGGGTGTAGAGATCAGAGAGGATTATGCTAAAGAGCTCTCAGAGATTTTCAATAAGGAAATGCATGAGGCAGAGGATAAGTGTGATGAGTATGTAAAGGGCTTTGAGGAATTTATCAAAGATCATCCTACTCTGATGAGGCTTACTAAAGGTACTTGTAAAATCAATTACAATTCTCCCTCTCAGGTGGCTTGTTTGCTTTATGATGTGTTTGGGCTTAAGAGTGTGAGCCGCAAAGAGCCTAGAGGCACTGAAGATAAGATTATCCAGCAACATAGGCGCAAGGCAAAAAAGGCGGGCACTAAAAAGGGAGAGCGGTTTGTAGAATTTCTGGATAACTACCAGAGATACAAAGAATGCGGAAAGCTCTTAGGTACTTACATTGATAAGATACCCGCTGTGAAAGATGAAAAAACAAATGCGGTACATACTACTTTTAATCAGTATGGAGCTCGTACAGGCAGATTTAGTAGCTCTGATAGTGTTACTAAGGTAAACCTACAGAACATCCCTAGCCATGAGAAACGGATTAGAAAGATTTTTAGGGCTAGAGAGGGGTATAAGCTGGTAGGCGGAGATTTTAGCCAGATTGAGCCTAGAGTACTTGCCTATGTATCTGGTGATGAGAATATGATAGAGGCTTACAGAGAGGGTAAGGATCTGTATGCAATCATGGGATCTAGGGTGTATGGTGTGCCTTATGATGAGTGTAGAGAGTTTTATCCTGATGGTACTGTAAATCCTGAGGGTAAAGAGAGGCGCACTACTATGAAAAGTGTGCTCTTAGGTATCATGTATGAGCGTGGAGCGGCGGCTATTGGAGAGCAATTTGATAAGAGTGCTCAGTGGGCTCAGGAGCTTATTGATAGCTTTTATAAGAGTTTTCCAAAGGTGGCTCAGCTCAGGCTTAAGATTGAAAAGATGGCGGAGGAGTACGGCTATGTTACTACTATTTGTGGTAGAAAGCGGAGGCTCCCTGATATGCAGATACCAGATAGGGATGATTATAAGTATCAGGAGGCTCATAGGCAGAGCCTTAACAGCGTGATACAGGGTAGCTCAGCGGATATTATGAAATTGGCTATGATCGCTATCTATAACGATCCTCAGTATAAAGATCTGGATTGTCACATGGTTATTACAGTGCATGATGAGCTTATTATGGAAGTACCTGTAGAGAATGTAAAAGCTGGGGCAGATCTCTTAGTATCCGTTATGAAAAGAGTGGGGCATGAGCTTATTGAGTTGCCTATGAGCGTGGATGCTGAGGTTACCGATTACTGGTATGGAGAAAACCTTGCAGACGATTTTTTAGAGGGGGAGTAAAGATGAGTATGTTGGAATGGGCTAAAAAAGAAGTGGAAATAGCCAGCAAGAGGGAAAGAGGAGATAAGCCTGATGGTGAGTTTGATTATGGCTGTGCTTGCTATAGTGGGGCTTTGGAGGCGTTTGAGGTGCTCTGTAATCAGGGGCATAGTGGTATGAGTATTGGCTTTACAAAACAGATCCTTAACAGGTTGATAGATGGAAAACCTCTTACTCCCATTGAAGATACTGAGGATGTATGGAATTTAACACATAGAGAGGGAAAGATTAAACATTATCAGTGTAGCCGCATGAGTAGCTTGTTTAAGGATGTATCAGAGGATGGCAAGATTACTTATTCAGATGTTAATAGAGTATGCGGGGTTGATTGTAATTCTGGGGCTACATATCACTCAGGGTTAGTAAGTAGGGTGGTTAATGAAATGTACCCTATCCAGATGCCCTATATTCCAAAATCTCCTTATAGAGTGTTTTGTGAGGATTTTCTAACTGATAAGAAAAATGGAGATTTTGATACGGTTGGTATTTTTTATTTAATTGATCCTGATGGGGAGAGAGTGGAAATAAACCGATTTTTTAAGGAGAGTAGCTTAGGGTTTTCGGAGATCTCTAAAGATGAGTATATGGAAAGAAAGAGTAATAGAATAGCGTTAAAGTAGTCTAAAATGAGCCTCCCTTTGTGATTAAGATCGGTAAACACAAAGGGAGGTATAGTTTTGAAAGTAGACATTTTTAGAACGGATAAAAAATACGGCGTGATTTATGCAGATCCAGCATGGACTTACAGAGATAAAGCCCTTGCGGGTAATCGTGGAGCGGGTTGCAAATATCCTGTTATGAGTTTAGAGGATATTTGTAGATTGCCTGTAAAAGATCTGGCGGCGGATGATTGTGTATTGTTTTTGTGGGTTACTATGCCTAAGCTAAATGAGGCTTTTGATGTAATGAAAGCGTGGGGGTTTGAGTACAAAACTTGCGCTTTTACATGGGTTAAGCAAAACAGAAAATCAGATCGCCTTTTTTGGGGTATGGGGAGGTGGACTAGAGCTAATGCGGAGTTGTGCCTGTTAGGTACTAAGGGAAAACCTAAAAGAGAGGATGCTGGGGTACATAGTGTTATTATTTCTCATGTTGAGGAGCATAGCAAAAAGCCAGCAGAAACAAGAGATCGCATTGTAAGGCTATTAGGTGCGGGGGGGGGGGCATACAAAAGATAGAGCTTTTTGCAAGGCAGACAGTAGAGGGCTGGGATTGCTGGGGGAATGAGGTATAGAGTATGAGAGTGTACATAGCTGGAGCAATGACAGGAATATTTTATTATAAAAAGCCCTTTATGGAGGCAGAAAAGGATCTTAAGGGGCTGGGGCATATCGTAGTTAATCCCGCATATTTACCAGAGGGCTTAGCTGATTACTTTGAAATCAATAAAGCTATGATAGATCAGTGTGATGCTATCTATGTGCTAGAGGGCTGGGAGAAGTCTATAGGCACTAAAAAGGAAATTGAATATTGTAAGAGTAAAGGCTGGAAAGATGCGGTGCAGATTATTTACCAGTGATAGAGGAGGGGCTGTAGAGGCTCCTCTTTCTTTTCTAAAAATCTGGGCGGTATCTGATTAGGTTTGTTATCAGAAAACAGGAGGTCAAAGGATGGGCTTAAAGAGTTTAATTAAAGTGGCTGAGGGTAAAAATGCCGCTAATGTATCATTTGAGGATAAGTTTATTAAGGAGTATAAGGCGGCTGTACAGCGGCAGGAGGAAAGAGAGAGGCAAGTATATCCCTCTGATTATTTCCGTCCTAGCTCTATGTATGGCTGTGAGAGAATGTTATTTTTTCGGCGTATCCATAGCGGCTCTAGTAATGGAGATCAGATGGATACTAATCTTATTGAGATCTGTAATAGCGGTACAGATAGGCACTTACGCATACAGCACTTAGTAGAGGATATGGAGGGTGTTGAGTGCTTAGATCTTGAGGATGCAGTAAAAGAGGCTCAGCAAAAAGGAATTAAAACGGAGTTTGTAGGCTGGAATGAGGATCACACAGAGGCTAGATGTAAAAATGATGAGCTCCACATTTTCTTTCAACCTGATGGGGTTATTCATTTTTTGGGGCGTGATGCGATCTTAGAAATCAAAACAGAGAGTACTTATCAGCACTCTAACCGCTATGAGCCTAAAGAGGATCATAAGTATCAGGCTACTTGTTATGGTATGGGGCTTGGTATTGATTATGTTCTTTTCCTGTATGAGGATCGTAATTTTTGCGGGAAAAAGGCTTATCTCTGGAAAATTACTGATGAGATGAAAGCTACAGTACTCAGTAAGATCCAGAGGGTTACTAAGGCTATTGAGATTGGTATCCCTCCTGAGAAAGATGAGAATAAATGTACCTATTGTATGTACAAGCATGAGTGTAAGCTAGCGGATGCTGGTAAGTGGGTAGATCCTAGAGAGCCTAAAGAAAAGCCTAAAAAAGCCGCTAAGAGCACTAAAAAGGCGGCGGCAAGTAAATCTACTGCTAAGAAATTAAAGGCGGCTACAGAGGGCAAGAAAGCCTCTACAGCTACTATTAAAAAGGCTTTGAAAGAGCAAGAGGAGAGAGAGATGAGCAGAGCCCTTTTAGAGGCTCAGATTGGAGAGGAGGTAAATTATTGATGCCTACTAATTTAGGTAAAGTTTTTGAGGCAGAGATAAAAGCCTCTATTCCCTCTGATTTTTATGTAGAACGATACAAAGATGATACCTCTGGTTTTCATGGGGTTACTAATCCAGCGGATTTTAGGCTCTATAAATACCCTCTTACCTTTTTACTGGAGCTGAAAACACATAAGGGCAAGAGTATCCCATTGGCAAAGATAAGAGATAATCAGGTAAAGGGTATGTATCAAGCCTCTCAGCACAAAGGGATCTATTGTGGGTTTATCCTCAATTACAGGGATATAGAGGAAACTTATTACATAACAGTAGCTCAGATGGCGGATTTTATCTGTGCTGGAGAGAGAAAGAGTATCCCTGTAGATTGGTGTAGAGAGAACGGCGTACAGATAGCTCAGCATAAGAAAAGGGTTAGATATACCTATGATTTAAGAGAATGGCTAGGGCGGTATTTCTCTTATTGGAATGAGCATAAGGAGGCGTTTTTATGAGTGATAAAAGATGTAAAGGTTATGTAGGGGTAGCCTGTGTAGACGGGAGTTGCCCTATGGCTAATAGGGATGAGTATGAGGATTACTGTACCCCTATTGTAAATAGTTGTGATGAGTGCGGTTGTTATAAAGGTTGTGAGGATTGTGCTTTGTTTGGTACAGAGTATTGTATAAAGGAGGGTGGTAAGGATGTATAAAGACAGTTTAGGAAAAGTGTACGTAGAGATCATTGATGCAATTTTACAAAAAGAGGGGTTTACTAGATGGTCTACGGAAAGATCGGAAAACTGTGTAGAATATCATTATTGGGATAATTTTTATGGGATAAATCTTTGGGTTAATCCTGATACTGAGGAGTTTAGATTTGAGTGGGCAGTACCTTGTACAATTTTTTCTATTAAATGCCCTAAGTGCTCTCCTATTACAAATGCAGAGCATTTTACAAAAATGCTTTTTAGATTTAGAGAGTGCGTAAAAATTATGAAAGAGGGGCTAAGAAATGGTACAGAGTGATAGGCTTAAAGCCATTATTAAAGAGGTACAAGAGGAGAGTACCCCTGTTATCCAGCTCTCTAATAAGCTCATAGAAGATTTTAGCAAAGAGCTTGATAGTGCTATCTCTGAGTTAAATATGATTATGGAGAGTATAGGGGAAAACAGTATAGATGATATTCCTGATACTCAGATTGAGTATTACTGTGTTAAGATCCCCTCTCTGATGTACTATGCAGGGCAAAGGGTTGAGGAGCTGGGGATGCAGTCTGATTTAGCCGCAAATGATAATAAAGTAGCTCTTAATGAGGCTTTGCTTAAGGTGAGCGGTACAGTAGTAGAGAAAAAGGCAAGGGCTGAAAAAATCACAGAGGATAAGGCTCTGGTAGCGGCTATTTATAAGAGAGCCTACAATACTCTAAAGGTTAAGCTGGAGATGGCTGAAAAGATATACAGCGGATTAAAGAAAGCCCTCAGTAAGAGGATTGCTGAGGTGGATCTGGATCGCTTTAGTAAAGACCGATACACAAGAGAAAGGGTTGAGGATGATGAGTAAATCAGATTTAGAGGATATGTATCATACTTGCAGATGGTGTAAGTATTATCAGGACGGTAAGTGTGTTCATGAGGCTTTTGCTGGTACTCAGATTGATGTTGCTGGTATATATCAGGTGGCGGAGGATGGTAGGCTCTCAGGAGTAATAGAGGAAACATTGAATAGTGTAGATACCTCTAAAATGGAGAGTGATCTGGGGAGCGTGCTTAAGAGCTTTAATCTTAGCGATAAGAGGATCAAAGGATTTTTTGAGGCTTTTGGTGATTGCCTTGTTGAGTTTTTTGATGGGGTGTGCAAAGAGGCTCTTGATGAGGCTGTATCAAGACTATATCAGAGTGATGCAGAGCAAAGGAGTAAAGAGGCTGAGGGTGGCGGCGTTGAGATTGCCGATCCTCATAGCTTTTACTGTAAGGAGTTTTTCTAATGGCAGTAATTAAAGGGATTGCTATAGCGGTGCTGGTGGTAGTACTTGTTTTTATCGTCTTTCTGGTAGTGGTAATGGCGTACAGTACTTATCTAAGTATCCCTTATGATGAGTGGGTAGAAAGCGATAAAAAGAAAAGAGGTAAGAAATATGGGAGAAACAGTGATAGATAAGCTTAATACCTTTTTGGGTGAGCTGGAGCAAAGAGGTATCGAGATAAGCGGAGAAACTTGCTTTATTTGTAATGATGGGGCGGTTTTGTTTGTACCTAATGAGGGAGGTGCTGTAGATATTACAGTAGTGAGAAATCCAGTACCTATTGATTATACTTTAGGGATCACTGATGAGGACGCTAAGCTCTGGGAAACTACAGAGGGGCTAATGAATGAATTAGGAGGAGACTAAAATGCAGATTGAAGTAAACGGAATGATTATGGAGTTTGATGAGAAATTGTTGCTTAAGCAAGAAATCAAAGTAGGCGATAATGTACAGGTACTCAAAAAGGGCTACTCTAGCTATGAGTGTTATGCTGGTGTTATTACTCAGCTCTTACCTTTTAAGGACAAGCCAGCAATGGAGGTTATGTATCTTGAAAATGGCTATTCTAATTGCGAGATTAAAAAGCTGGTAATAGTGCAGGGGGCAGAGGGAGAGGATACTCCAAAGATTATTAAAATGGATGATAAGTTTCTACCATTCACAAAAGAGCGTTGTGTGGATCTTCTCCAGCAAGATATTACAAAGAAAGAGAATGCTTTGGCAGAGGCTAGATTAAAGCTAGAGTATTTCCAGACATATTTTAATCGCTATTTTGAGGAAATCCCTAAGCAGGAGGAGGGCGGCAATGGCGGAGATTGATAACCTCATAGCTGAGGTAAATAAGAAGTATAAAACAGGCATTATCAGAAAAGCCTCAGATCTTAAGAGTGTTGAGTTTATTCCATACACCTCTCCTCAGATGAATTACATAACTAGGGGCGGAGTACCTGTAGGGCGTATGGTTGAGCTGGTGGGGTCGCCTCAGAGCGGTAAAACTACTACAGCATTAGATGTACTCTCAAACTATCAGAAAAAGTATCCTGAGCGGTATGCTGTATATCTGGATGCAGAGAACACTCTGGATAAAGACTGGGGAGAAACTCTTGGGGTAAGCTGGGAGAGTGTTATCTTAATTCAACCTGAGAGCGAGTATGGGGAGGATCTCTTAGATATGCTCTTAGATTATATCCGCTCAGGCAAGGTAGGGATGGTAGTGCTTGATAGTGCTCCCTTTATTGTGCCAAAGGGGGTAGCGGAAAAAGGACTTGATGAGAAAAGTTACGGCGGCAATAGTGCTCTGATGAAAGCCTTTTGTGATAAGGTGATCCCTCTTTGTAAAAAGTATGAGTGTACTTTTTTACTGCTCAATCAGCTAAGGGAGAACATTGGAAATCCTTATAAGCCGTTTAAGATCCCTTGTGGTACAGCTCTTACTCATGCCTGTAGTGAGATCCTCTGGTTTACAAAAGGGGCTTTGCTGGATGAGAAATACAAAGAGGTAAGCAGTAACTACCCTAATCCTATTGGTAATCTGGTATCTGTGAAGATGGAGAAAAACAAAGTTACCAGAAATGATAGGCGGCTGGGTACATATACCCTCAATTATGAGAGAGGAGTAGATGCTGTAAAGGATACTCTGGATTTAGGGATGGTGCTGGGTATCATTGTTCAAACTGGGGCATGGTACAAGATTACAGATACTCAGGGCAAAGAAGTAAAGCTACAGGGCTTTAGTGGGGTGCAGGATTATTACTACAATGATCTTGATGAGCTGGAGGCTCTGAAAGCTGAGGTATATGAGGCTACGAGATGAGAGAGGAGGGGCTGAGGCTCCTCCTTTTTTATCTAAAAAAACTCTCTTTAAGTGATTAGGTTGTTTATCACTTAAGGGGAGGGATATGAGTGCCTACAACAATGAGTATTGAGGAAATGCGTAAGCATGAATGGGTTGTTAGTTGGAGCGGAGGCAAAGATAGTACAGCTACTATTATTTTATGTCATAAATACGGCATACCGATTAAAAGGATTGTGTATGTTAGCATGATGTATGATGAAAAGCTCCCCGCTACTTTGCCTATTATGACAGAGTTTGTAGATAGAGCTAAAGAAGTGTTTGAGAGTTGGGGGTATCCTGTAGATATAATTGAGGGTGTATATACAGCTAAAGATTTTATCAATAAGGTTTATTTCAAGTCAAAGTATGAGTATAAAAACGGTAAACCTTATGGGGTAAGTGCTTTTTGTAGAGCCGCTTGTAAGTTTACAGGAGTTAAATCTGCTACAATTAGGAAATCCCTAGAGGGCTCTAGCTATTATGAGATGTTAGGTTATGCTTGTGATGAGGATGAGCGGCTTGATCGCTTGACAGAGACTAAGCAATCTATCATGGTTACTTTGGGGGGTTAAAGAAACTGATACTTTTTCTATTTGCGAAAATTATAATCTACTTTCTCCGCTGTATGGTTTAGGGTTTAGTGGGGATGGGTGTTGGTTTTGTCCTAATGCGGCAAAAGCTGAGAGAGCCTACATCAGAGACAATTATCCAGATCTTATAGCGGAGATTTTGTGGATGATTGAAATGTGTGGGTATGATGTATCCTCAATAGCTCATAGAAATCACTGGGTAGAGGATTATTATAAAGGAAAGCTCAAATAAGGGAGCCAGTAAAAGCGGAGAAGTTTTAAGCTCTCTGCTTTTATAGTAAAAAATATATAAGGGATATATAAAAAGTGCTTGACAATGGTATATAGGGGGTATATTATGAAGATAACCTAAGAGATACAAACTGAAAGCAGGAGGTAAGGATATGACACAGGAACAAGTAAAGGAATTAAAGGTAGGTAGCAGAGTAGTGGATCTTTTAGAGGATACTCTGGAGGTAGTAAAGATAGATGGGCTCTTGTATGAGCTTAAGTGGGTGCGTGAGGATGGAACGCTCTCACAGGGTAGCCAGATAGCAGTACCCTCACACTTTGAGTATATGAGATTGGCATAAGGAGGAGATATTGTGTTAGAGAATAAGATCAGGAGATATAAGATCATGGATGCACATAGAGCTCTCATTAGAAAAGGGCTCTACAGACAGGCTCAGCTTGTTATGAAATCTTTAGCAGATGGTAAGGTTACTCTCTGGCTGGATGATGATAGCTGGGCGGTAGAGAGCCTCCTAGAGGGGATGGGATGCCGTATTTGGTATGATGGTAGAGGAAATAAAGCAGTAGCTCATGTATGAGGAGGTGGCTTAGATGTTTACAGTATATATTAAGAGTGCAGGAGTAAAAAAGTTTCTTACTCAGTTTGAAACAGAGGCACAGGCGGAGAGTTTTTGTAGATCTTACGGATGGGAGTATGTTGATGAGAATGAGTTTGTATGGGATATGGACTATGAGGAGGTATAGGTTATGATTAAGTGTGTTCGGTGTGGGGATGAGTATAATGCTGAGGATCTTAGAGAGCTTAGGGAGATGGGAGAGGAATATAACAAAGAGCCTTTTCTTTGTCCTGATTGCTGGGATGATTTTCATAGGTTAGATAGTGAGGATCAGTTAAAGTACTTAGTAGCGGGTAGATATGATTGGTAAAATCCCATCTGATGATGATCTACTGGGCATAGATCGAAACCTCCTTTTAGGAGGTCATGGGAGCCCATCGGCAAAGAGGGAAAGATGCCGCCTCTTTTACATAGATTGTACTTTGATAACTACATACTGAGGACAGGTGCGGAGATGCTGTGGGTACTTGAAAATATTATATAGCTGGTATATAATTTAGGAGGCGGCGATTATGAGAGGAATGGAGATAAGGGATAGGGCAGATTTATACAAGAGCTATTTTAGTGATTGTAAGGCTGTAGAGCCTGTAAAATCCCTTTTACATAAGGGAGTACCTGTAGATAAGCTTGATGCTCTTGAGGCAATTAGAGCCCTCAATACTGAGTTATCTGATTTGTACATGGTAGAGATCCCTGTTATCACTTGCTGGGTAAGGGATAGTAACTATGTGCCAGAAACTAGAGAGATATATCTTACTGAGCCTGATCTTAAAGACTTTCTCCACAATTTCAGACATCATTTACAGAATATTGAGCGGCGATATGAGCGGAGAGGGCTCACTACAGAGGGAAATCAGGAGATAGCTCAAATGCCCTATAAGGATTGCTTGTACAAGCTGAGGGGTGAGGATGATGCTATAGCGTGGAGTAAAATGCTTTTAGATATTTGTAATCATAAATCATAAGGAGGTAGCGGTATGAAATGCCCTAAGTGTGGCAGTGAGAATGTATCTGTACAGGTGGTTACAGAAACGGAGCTAAAGGAAAAGAAACATGGTGTTATCTGGTGGGTTTGTGTAGGTTGGTGGTGGATACCTATTAAGTGGCTTGTGTTCACTTTGCCAGCATTGATTATAGCCATTTTCAAGCCTAAGAAGTACAAGACAAAAACACATACTAAGAAAATGGCAGTGTGCAATAATTGCGGTAAGAGCTGGAATGTGTAAGTAAATCCTATTTTAGTAAAACAGGTAGAGAGCTGATCTAAGTAAAGGATCAGCTCTTTCTTTTTGTCTAAAAAAGCCCTTTCAATGTGATTATATTAGGTATCAATGAAAGAGAGGAGGGTTAGTGGAGTGAAAGAAAAGAAACGGATAACTTCTACAGATATTAAGGTTGCTCTCAAAGAGATGCACAATAGCAGATCTACTTATTTTATTACTGAGTGCAAAACCTGTAGTACATACTTTCCAGATCCTCAGGGATTACTTATTTTTGATGGGTTGGCTATTACAAAGAGCTATACTAAGCCTTGTATTGTCGGTTATGAGATTAAGGTTAGCAGGAGTGATTTTCTGGGGGATAATAAGTGGCATTTGTATCTCCAGTATTGTAATGAGTTTTTCTTTGTAGTGCCTAAGGGGTTAGTTTCAAAAGATGAGCTCCCTGAGGGTGTGAGGCTTATCTATTATGATCCAGATGCTAAGCAAGAGCTGAGAACAGTTAAGAAAGCTCAGTACAGGAAGATTGAGGAGCCTGTAGGGGTGTATAAGTATATAATTTATAGCCGCCTAGAGGAAGATAGGATACCCTTTTATGAGGGCAGGGCTACTTATGCTGAGGATTACATTGAGGATAAATCTTACAAGAAAGCTATAGGAGATCAGCTAGGCTCTAAAATGGCAGTAGAGCTACAGGGTGCTCTAAAAAAGCTGGATAGCCTATCTCATGTGGAGCAGGAAGTTGAACGCTGGAGAAAGGTTGAAAAGGTACTTAGAAAGCATAATATTTTTAGATGGTATTGGGGAAATGATGCAGTGGAGGATAAATGGCTAGAGGATCTGGATGAGGCTCTTAGTGGCTCTGTATTGCCTAGAGATGTAGATACTTTGGAGAGACAGTTGCTAATAGCGTTGGATACTGTAAAACAGCTTAAGGAGGGTAATGCGGATGATTAAGGCTGAGTATAAGGGTATCTCTGATGAAATTTTAGGCTGTGATCTGAGAAATGGTAAGGTGTATCCTATCTCTACATATTGCAGTAAAAATAAGTTGGTGGTAAGGGTTATGAGGCTGGAGTTTGAGTATCGTAACCTTGAGGAGTTTTGTAAGTATTGGAGAGTGAGGGCGGTTTGTCATGGGTAGAGCGGAAAGGCGTAGAATAGAAAAAGAGAAAGGTAAGGCTCAAAAAGTATATACTCTCACTCAGGCTCAGATAGATGCTATGAAAAAAGCGGCGGTAGATGAGGCGGTAAGTACAGGGTTTATCCTTATGTTAGCCATACCTATTACAATTCTCCATGATAAATACTGGGTGAAAACCGCTAGTAAGAAATTGCCTAAGTTTGTAGATCAGTGCTTAGATCTCTATGATAGCTATAATAAGGGGTATGTAACTCTTGATGATCTTAGAGCTACTCTTTGGGAGGAGGGCGGTATTAGGATTGAGAGGTCTGATAATTTAGGAGGTAGTAAGGAGGGATAATACTGTGATAGGTATAAAAAGTGCATATAAATCATGTACCCTTTTAGAATGCCCTGTAGGATTATTTCTATCTATTGACAAGAGTGAGTTATGCTTAAAGACTGAGTATGGATTGGATGCTTATATAGTTTCTACTGGAGAGGCATTTTGTGGAGGGGCTACTACTACAGAGGAGTTCGCTAAGGTAAGGGTTATTCCCTGTACGCTTATCTATTAGGAGGTTGTGAGAGTGAATAACAGTACTAGAGCTAAGAGCTCTAAACAGGAGAAACGGATAGCAAAAGCTCTAGACGGGCGGCAAGTGATCGGATCAGGCTCTACCCCATTTCTTAAGGGTGATGTAGTAGCGGGTAAGCTCTTTGTAGAGGCTAAAACAAAGATGGAGCTTAGCAAGAGTATCTCTGTTAAAAAAGAGTGGTTGGAAAAGGCTAAGGAGCAAGCTCTTAGTACTAGAAAAGAGGATTATACAGTAGCTATTTCTTTTGGTGAGCCTAAGGAGTATTACATACTTGAGGATAGTTTTTTTGAAGATCTGTATAAGGCTAGGGAGGCTCTTAGGGCGGTAATAGATGAGATTGGCGGCTTAGAGGATCATCCATTGGGGCTAGAGAGCGGAGAAATACACAGTATAAAAAAGGTGATAAGGGGGAGGTATGGTGGGTAAGGACTGGTGCAAGAGGTTAAGGCAGAGGTTTTGTAGGCACAGCTACTCAGCTATTAACCTTGAAACTACACGATATAAACACAATATCATTTTTTCTAATAGGTGTGTGAAATGTGGCAAAGTTTATAGTATGTGGGTAAGTGAGTGGGATATTGATATTTGGCTTAAAAGCGATTTAATGCGGAGGATGAGTGGTAATGAGTGAGTGTTGTGGTACTTGTGCTTTTAATCGGTACTCTGATGGAGAGTTTGTATGTGGAAATTCTGAGAGTGAGGCTTATGGATGCCCTACTGCTTACTCTGATAGTTGTGAGGAGTATGAGGAAAAATGAGAGCTAAGCGAAATCTGAGAGAGCTAAATTATAAGGTGGCTGATTATTATGGGTATGAGGCTCAGAGTAATCAGCTAGTAGAGGAATGTGCAGAGCTCATACAGGCAGTAAATAAGTATAGGAGAGCTAGAGGTATAGGGCAAGCTACTCCAGTGGAGCTCATGGATGCTAAAGCTAATCTAATTGAGGAGATTGTAGATGTAGAGGTGATGCTGGAACAGGTTAAGTATTTGCTACATATCTCAGAGATGGATCTGCTTGCAGTGAGGGATAAAAAGATGAGCCGTACTTTAGAGCGGATGAGCACATAATTACTTTTTAATGAGAGAGGGTAACTCCTCTCTTGTTTTTTTTTTTTTTGCGCTCTAAAGATACCCCTCAAAAGTGATTAGGTTAAAGCATGAATACAAAGGCAAGGAGGGTTATTTGATGAGCGTTGCTGAGGATGTATTAGAGTATCTGAAAGAGTACCACAATTCAGAAACGAAAGCCATTAAAAGTAGAGGGCTCTGTGAGCTTTTCAATCTACAGAACAGACAAGTAAGGCATTTGGTGAGCGGTCTTAGGCAGAAAGGATCTCCTATCTGTAGCTCTAATAGCGGGTATTGGTATTCAGAGGATCGAGAGGATATTGATAGTACAATTAACCGCCTCTCAGATCAGGTAAGAAATATGAGCCTTACTATTAGAGGGTTGCGTAAGGCTAAAGGAGGGTATCACAAATGAGAAAAAAGAGAAACAGGCGGAGAGTAGTGGGGCTGGTGGGGGCTGTAGTACTGGTAGTTATCGGTGTTGGTGTTTTCTCTGGAGAAAAGGCAGTAGAGGTAGATGAGGCTTATAATGCCGTTACTGAAATAAAAGTATTAACTCCTACAGAGATGCCTCTTAGTAGCACTGAAACTCCTATAGAGATTGTAGAGCCTAGTGCTGAGCCAGTTGTTGGAGATAGAGATCCAGATAATTATACATACCCCTATAATACCGTGAGTGCAGATTGGGGAGCTGAGGTGTATGAGCAAGGCTATAGGTATTATGAGATCCCTGAGGAGTATAGAAATAGCGGCGGCTGTTTTCCTGAGGTTGTACAGGTGTATCTCTGGAGCTTATGTAGAGAGCGTGAGATTGATTATTACATGGTGGTAGCCATGATTGAGAGAGAAAGTTGTTACAAGTATGATGCTGTAGGAGATGGCGGGGTTAGTATCGGGTATTTGCAGATAGGAGAAAAGTGGCACAAAGATAGGATGGAGGCTGAGGAGGTATCTGATCTCAAAGATCCCTATGGAAATATCAGAGTAGGGCTTAATTTCTTGCAAGAGCTTAGTAGCCGTTATGCGGATAGCGGGATGAATTGTGTATTGATGGCTTACAACATGGGAGAAAGTGGTGCTAAGAAATGCTGGAATAACGGCACTTACAGCACTGAGTACTCTAGAGGCATTTTAGCTAGAGCTGAGGAGATAAGACAGGAAGTAGAAAAGGGATAACAGGAAAGTAAAGGATCAAAGGGAAAAGGTGATCCTTTACTTTCCTATATGGTGAATATCTATGTTTGAGATTGGAGAGGTAGTTAGATGGATGGAGCCGCTGGATCATGAGTACAGTTATGGAAAGCTCATAGAGATAAGGCGAAACAGGGCTATCATTGAGGAGCTGGGCTATTACTCTGGTAGGATTGTATCTATTCATATCAGGTTTATAAAACACTTAGAGAGGAGTAGCGGCGGTGAGGGTGCGAAACACAATAAATGATGAATTACTTAGGGTGAGCTACTCTGAGCCTAAGAATATTAAAAATTTTCTCAGGAATTGGAGCGGGTTAGAGAGCCTTAGCTTAAAGGGTGATACGGTAGCTTTATGTATTTTGGCGGATCTAAAGAAAGTAACAGGAATAGATCCAGAGCTTTATGACAGGCATAGTAGAGAGGCATTTGATGAGGGGTATAAGGATGGGTGTTTGACTTACTATCAGTTTATGAGCATTGCCTATACTTTAGTGCTTGGGTATTCTCAGGAGGAGATAGCTTATGTGATGGGAGTGGTAGATCACTCTGTTATCAATAAAAATATCCATACTGGGATAAAGCGGGTTATTAAGGTTTTGGAGGGCGGTGCTGATGAGGATAAAATGCAGGCAGGAGGATGATGCTGATAGATGGCTTAGAGAGCATGATCCCTATTATACGAGCAAGAGCGGACATAAGAGCAAAAAGGAAAAATATCCGTATGATACAGCAAGGCAGGAGAGGACAAAAGCAGAGGTTGAGATCCCTGTAAGTAATCTTAATGCCTCTCAGCGGAGGCAGATGAAAGAGGTTGCTGGGGCGTATGATGAAGATGGTAATTTTAATTTGTAGGCTTTGTACACAATTTTTACATATGACTTGCCTATCTACTGAAAAGAATTGCAGGTTTTTTACACCTTGAATTACATGGAGGTAGAAATATGAGTAGTAAGCATGAGATAAAGTATTGTGATCCTCTGGATCTAAAGCCGTATGAGAAAAATCCTAGAGTAAATGATTATGCGGTAAAGAGGGTGCTTGCCAGTATTGAGGAATTTGGTTTTACTCAACCTACCCTTGTAGATACTGATATGATTATCATAGCAGGACATACACGCAGAGAGGCGGCGATCTTGCAGGGGATTGAGAGTGTGCCTTATATCGTGGTAGACTGGTTAAGCCCTGAGCAAGTAAAAGCTTATAGGATTGCAGATAATAAGCTTGCTGAGCTGAGTACATGGGATGAGGAGATTTTGAAAGAGGAGCTCTTTGAACTGGAGGCAGTTGATTTTCCTCTTGAGGTAATGGGTTTTACAGAGATTGATCTGAGAAATCTATTTACAGAGGATGAGCCTGAGGAGAAAGCAGAGAAATCTCCTAAAGAGGAAAAAACTACTCTACCTATGCTGAGATTTGGTAGTAACAGTGTGAGAATTACAGGGGATGAGTTGATCCTGCTGAGCAATAGATATAATGAGTATATAGAGCTTACTCCAGAGGAGGGTTTTATAACATGGCTGTTAAAGAGGGGGCTTTAGACTATGTACCTAAAGGCTGGGTAAAGATGGAGGGAGCTCAGACAGCTACACTAGGGTATAGCTGGTACTGTAACGGTAAATCCCGCTTTGGTGGAGAGTTTGAGTGTGCGTTGGTAAAAGATCAGAGGGATAGTGATGAGGGTGTTTAGTAAGACTAGCGAGAAGTGCTTAGCCTGTAAATACTATGATGATTGTGATAGTAAGAGGATGGTAATGTGTGCGCTAAGAGAGATGCCTCCTACATTAGCGAAATCGGCGGGGCAAAGTGCTGGTATGCCTCTAACGCAGGATCTCTTAGTAAAACATGATTATAGAGATATAAAGGTTGGAGAGGATACTACTGTTACCATTGATTTAGAAGATCTAAAGAAACAGATGGAAAAGGATTTTTATAAGGCGTTAGGTTGTCCTTTTATGAGTAATGGAGCATAAGCAAGAGAGGCGGGAAAGAGCCTCTCTTTTTATTGCATTCTCATGAAAAATCCCACTGAAATATAAAGAAAAGCGGAGGGCGGCGGGAAAGGGGTTTTATACATTATATAAGAGAAATAAAAATAGCAGAAATACGAGCAGTAGTATTAAAGGTACTTACTGAAATAAAACAGGAAAAGAGATAGCTATTAGAGTTAGAGAGAATACCATATAAACTCTCTGAGTTATAGTAGCTATCTCTTGATTTATAGAAAAACTACTATAAATCCTCAAAAATACTAAAGTAGCAGGAAAGGAGGGGCGGAGAGTGGCTAGTTTGAATAAAGAGAACGATTTGCAGAGAGAGGCTTTTGAAATCTACTATGGAATGGGTAAAAAGAGGAGCTTAAAGGCTGTGGCAGAGCGGGTAAAGCGTACTGAGCGCACTGTAGCGGGTTGGAGTAGAGCCTATAACTGGGTTGATCGCTGTTATCAGCGTGAGATTGAGGATGCTAAGGCTGGAGAGGCTAGTAAGGTGGCTCTAGCACAGACTACAGATGTTAAAACACGCTATAGGATCATGATAAATAACCTGATGGCAAAGGCTACTAAGCTGATTGCTGAGGGTAAGCTGGGTATCAGAAATGTACAGGATTTTGAGCGAGTGGTAAAGTTGGATCTCTTGCTTATGGGTGAGAGTGTTGATAGATCTGAGCTTGTAGGGGCTACAGAGCTCTCTCAGGCGGATAAGGATAGGCTGGATAAGATAGCTAAGCTCCTTAGTGATAAGTAAGTGTTTTGTGCAATTTGTACAGCGGTATAGGGTTGATCCCCTATGGAAAACACAGAGCAAAAAGACAAATTGCACAAATGGAGGGGCATTATCAAAATATAACGCCTGAGAGTGATTAGGTTTGTTATCAGAATTAAGGAGGATACTGAATATGGAGCATAATGTAGTTAAAAGCCCTAAACATTATACGGCTGGTAGGAAGTTTGAGCCTAAGGATGTTATCAGGGATTGGAAACTCAATTTTAATCTGGGCTCAGCTCTTAAGTATATTGCCAGAGCTGGTAGAAAGGGAGATCCTGTAGAGGATTTGGAAAAGGCTAGAGAGTATCTGGCTTTTGAGATTGAGGCTCTAAAGGCTGAGAGCGGCAAAAGTAGCAAGGTGGCAGAGGAAAAGTGTACTTTTAATCCTCTCTTTGAGGAAAAGGTTATTGATGGGGTACGCTGTGGAGCTATTGAGGTTAGTGTGCCTGAGGGTATGCCTTTAGATGAGGCGATTAAACAGGTTATTTCTAAGATTGAGGAGGATTTAGAGTAATGCGGATTGTAAAAGCGGGATATGAGATCCTTGATACCCTAAATGGCTCAGAAATTCTTAATAAAATAGAGCGTATTGCTAGGGTGTGCTATAAGAGCGAGGATAAAATCACTGAGGGTAGTGCGGAGACGATGGTAAAGGCTCTGATTAAAAGAGGGCATGAGGCTATGTTAGAGCATTATAGCTTTTCAGTAAAGTTTATTGTAGATCGTGGGGTATCTCATGAGCTGGTAAGGCATAGATTAGTCTCTTTTGCTCAGGAGAGTACTAGGTATTGTAACTATGGCTCTAAAGAGGGTGAAATTACAGTAATTGAGCCCTGTTTTTGGAGAAAGGGTAGCATAGAGTACAATGAGTGGTTTAGTGCTTGTGAAATGGCTGAAAGTTATTATCTTTCTTTGTTTAGCTTAAATGCTACTCCTCAGGAGGCAAGAGATGTATTGCCTACCAGTACTAAAACAGAAATTGTAGTAACAGCTAATCTCAGAGAGTGGAGGCATTTTTTCAAGCTGAGAGCGGTTGGTGTTACTGGAAAGCCTCATCCTCAAATGCTGGAGGTTGCAGTACCCCTCTTAAAAGAGGTAAAAGAGAAAATCCCTGTAGTATTTGATGATTTAGTAGTAGAGGGTTAGGAGAGGAGGATTGTTTTGTGAAAATCGGAGATGTTGTATATTTCAAAAAGGAAAATAGCCTTATGGGTGAGATTAAGGCTATTGATGAGATGGATAGGGCTACTCTCTCTCTATGTAATTCTAGGGTAGAGATTACTGTAGATATGGCTGAGCTGGGAGAAACAAATTCAGTACAGGCACACAGAGCTCTAAGCAGTGAGGTACATATCTTAGGCACTCTCTATAAGATCCTCATTGTAGAGGAGGAAGATTACCGATATTCTAAAGAGGCTGATGGGTGGTGTGATACCTCAGTAAAGGAGCTATTGGTATTCAATTTTAAGCAGGATATGGATAGTGTAAGAGATCTTGCGGCATACCAGAGAAAGGTAATCCGCCATGAGATTATCCATGCTTTTCTTTATGAGAGCGGGTTGTGGCAGAGTAGTTTTAACTGTAAGGCATGGGCTCAAAATGAGGAGATGGTAGATTGGTTTGCTATACAGTCTCCTAAAATCTTTAGGGCGTTTAGAGAGGCTGGAGTAGATGATTTTGAGGAGGTGAGTAATGTTGTGGCAGATTGTGATTAAAGTGCTATGTGTGATTGCTCTCCTGATGAGCGGTGGTACTACCCTATCTTTAGCTAAGCTGAGTAGTGCAGAGCAGGATAAAAAGAAAAAAGAGGCAATGGCTCTAGGGATGCTGATGAGCTTAATTCTATTTGGGCTGATGTTATACAAGGTAATTATCATTTAGAGAGGCTTTTAGCCTCTCTTTTTATTAAGTGGAGGAGGGAGGTTAAGTGATGTGGATTACAGCAAAGTAAGCCTAGTAGAAAGTGTGATCTCACAGGCTGATAATCCAGATGCCATTATCAAGCACTTAATACTTAACTCTGATTTTGAGGTAGCTTATTACTTTGTATGCAGATATATCACTAAGCGGAGTATTGAGGGCTTGCATAAAAGCATTATAGCTAATATCTCCCATACTAGGAGTAGCTTAGATCTTGCTCCTAGAGGTTTTGGTAAGAGTACTGTAGGAGATGTGGATTATTGTATTACCAGAATACTCAGAGAGCCTAATATCCGTATTATGATAGGCTCTAAAACTCAAACACAGGCGGAGGCTTTTTTGAAAGAGATCCGTACACACTTTGAGCAAAATGAGGATCTTACTAGGATATTTGGTGATTGGAAAGCTGGTAAGGGTAATGTGTGGAATGATAGAGAGTTTACAGTGAACAGGCGCACTATCATAAAGAAAGAGGCTACTGTTACAGCTTTGGGAGCCTCTGGAGCGGTTATCTCTAAGCATTTTGATATTATTGTGGGAGATGATTTGGTAGGGCTTGAAAATGCTAGGACTGAGAGACAGAGGAAAAATCTTAATGAATGGTTTTATAGCTCTCTCCTCCCTACCCTAGAGCCTGATGGTGAGATACACATACTGGGTACTAGATATAATCCGCTTGATCTGTATGAGGATCTGATAAAAAGCGGGAATTACACAGTTAATATCCAGAGAGCGATCCAGCTCCTAGAGGGAAAAGAGGTATCATTGTGGGCGGATAAGTTTAGCATTGAGCGGCTCAAAGAGCTAAGAGCGGAGAGCGGTAAGATTATCTTTAATATGCAGTACCAAAATGATACTGAGCTTGCCAAAGGGCGTATCTTTAAGGCTCAGTATTTCCGCTATTATGAGGAGTATAAGCTTGATTATGATTTTCAGACAGCAAAGATCAGAATTAAGGATGCTGAGGGGCTGGATAAGTGGATTAAAGTGCGTGTGTACATGGGTGCAGACTTGGCTATATCTGAGAATGAGAATAGCAACAATGACTTTTTTGTATTGATGGTAATAGGGGTAGATGAGGCTAAGAATGTGTATATTTTGGACTATGTAAAAGAGCGGCTAACCTTTAATGCTCAGCTTACCACTACTATCTCTTATGGGCGTGATAAATATCCTATGGTAGAGAGAGTGGGGGTAGAAACTAATCAATACCAGAAAGCCTTAGCGCAAGAGCTCAGGCGGCTTAGCCTGTTACCTGTAGTTAATATCAATACCACTAAAGATAAGGTTACTAGAGCTATGCGGAGATCCGCTAACTTTGAAAATGGCAAGGTGTACTTTAGAGAGGGCATGGATGATCTGGAGGAGTGCTTATTGCTATTTCCAGAGGTGGATCATGATGATTTATTTGATGCGCTGGATCATGCTATGACTGTAGCGGATGCAGGAAATGAGATCAGGGTACTTAACAGATCTGATTTTATAATTTAAGCAGAAAAGAGCCTATAGAGGGCTCTTTTAATTTTGAAAAGGAGGTATGGCAATGATTACTAAGCCTATTGATAAGGAGTTTAATGTAGAACAGGAGAGCCAGCGGATAGATCCCTCTTTTTTGAGTGATTTAATCAGTGCTCACACTAGGAAAATAGCTCCTAAGTACAGGAAGTATCAAAAGCTGTATGAAAACAAGCACAAGGTATTAAACAGACAGAAAAAGGATGAAAACAAGCCTAATAACCGTATCGCAAACGATTTTTTCAGTCAGATTATAGATAACACAGTAGGTTACTTTTTGGGTAATCCTGTTATCCTTAACTACACTGAGCCTCAGGCTGAAAAAAAGCTTGTAGAGGTAGATCCTAATGATGTGGGCGTGGATCTTGGGGATATTGCTGATATGGCGGTACAGGATGAGCTTGATAATATCTGTACAGAGAATGATAAGGATGATCTCTTTATTGAGTGGGGCAAAGAGGCAATGATTAAGGGGCTCTCTCATGTGCTGGTGTACCAGAATGAGGAGAGTAAAACTAAGTTTATGAGGGTAAGCCCTGAGGATTGTATCTTAGTATATAAGAACAGCTCTACTCATGAGGCTAAGTGGAAAATCCGTCTGTATGACATTGATACAGAGGATACTAATAAAACTACTCACTATGCAGAGGTGTATGATGCTACAGGCTATGATGTTTTTACTAGCTCTGAGGATAGCACTGGAGGTAGGGGTAGCAGGAATGTAGCGGGTTACACTTTCCAGAAAAGAGTATCCCATATTTATGGGCGCATTCCTATTGTTACGCTTTACAATAATGAGGAGCAAATGAGCGATCTGGAGAGGATCGAAACTCTTGTAAATGACTACGATAAGGTGCTCTCTGATATGAGTAATGAGTTTGAGGCTTTTAGAAATGCCTATCTCATGCTTAAGAACATGGTAGCGGGTAAGGATGCTCTGGATAAGCTTAAGGTAGAGGGTATTCTTGAGGTTATGGAGAATGGTGATGCGAAATTCCTTACTAAGCAGATCCAGACAGAGGCTATAGAAAATCATTTAGATAGGCTGGAGCGGAATATCTATAAATTTTCACAAGTGCCTGATCTCTCTGATGAGAATTTTGCGGGTAATCTCTCTGGTATTGCTATTAGATTTAAGCTTTTTGGGCTTGAGACTAAGTGCATTATCAAAGAGAGAAAGATGGAGAGGGCAATTAAAGAGCTCTTTAAGGTGCTCTATGCTCCTTTGCGGGTACTTACAGGGCATGAGCCTGATGTGTTAAACCTCAAAATAGAGTTTACAAGGAATGTACCCACTAACACTACTGAGATTGTGGATACCGTGTGTAAGCTGGAGGGTAAGGTGGATCAAGAAACTCTGCTTAGCCTGTTGCCGTTTGTGGATAATCCGAAAGAGATCCTTGAAAAGCTGGAGGCAGATGCTCAGGCTAAAAAGGCTGGCAGTGATCCTTATAACCCTCAGAATGTAGTAGCAGATGGTAATAATCCATTTCCTAATTTGAATGGGTTAAATTGGGCTGAGAGCCCTGTAGCAAGCCCTGTAGAGGACAATAGCTCTGAGGGGTAATCTGGTAAGGGAGGTAAGGTAAATGGCTTATACAGGGTATATAAATCCTGAGGTGGCTAAGATGTATGGTATCCCTTATAGCAAGCTTACCGCTAAGCAAAAGAGGATTTTACATGAGGATAGCCTTAGGAGAGCTAAGCTGATTGATGAGCGAGAAAAGGCGGTTTTAGAGGTAGGGCTGAAAGCCTTTGATGATGAGGCTAAAATGGAGAGGGTGCTCGGCTCTATCTACAAAGAGTGCCAGAAAAGTATCTTAGCTGATGTGCAAGAGACTATTGCAAAGGTACAAAAGGCAGGAGGTACATGGAGCTATGCTAATCAGAGTGCTCTCACTAGGAGTAGGGGGCTTTTTGAACAAATAACTCAGGAGCTCTCTAAGCTGGGGCAGAAAGAGAACACTTTGTTTTATCAGGGGCTCAGTAGTATCTATACAGATCAGTACTTAAGGCAGATGTTTACTCTGGGGCAATTCACAGAGGTAAAGGCTAACCTGAGCCGCCTAAATCCTACTTTGATTAAGAAAACGCTGGATTATCCGTGGAGCGGGGCTATGTTTAGTGATAGGCTCTGGAATGATAAAGAGCGGCTGGGGAGAAATCTCAGATTAGGGCTTACTCAGAGCATGGTATTAGGTGAGGGTATCCCTGAGATTACTGATAGGATCAACAAAGGCATAGATACAGCTAGGTACAATGCTGAGAGGGTTGCCAGATCAGAAACTAAGCGGGTATCCTATGTGGCTCATGATGCGGTATATGAGGATACTGGGGTAGAGGAGCTTGAGTATCGGTGTGCAAATGGCGGGGATAGCCGTACTTGTTCTCTCTGTAGGGCTGATAATGGTAAACACTATCAGAGGGGCAAAGAGCCTACATTGCCTAGACATCCTAACTGTAGGTGTATCTATATCCCTGTAGTACCAGATACCTTTAAGGCTGGGGAGCTGAATGAGCTTACTGGCTCTGTTAGAGGGGCTGAAAACTATGAGAAGTGGATGAAAGATAATGCTGATAAGCTAAATGCTGATGGTACTCTTAAAGAGGGCTGGGAGAGAGACTGGAAAAACGGCGGTAAGCTGGTGTATAAGGGTAATCCTGTTGAAAAGATTACTCCGAAAGATCTAAATGCTATGGTTAAAGAGGATAAGGATACTTTAGGCAGAGTAGACCCCATGTTGCTTACCGATTATCCAGAGCCTTTTTATGCTACTAAGGCAGAGGCTAAAAATACTCAGGCTATGATGAGCTATGTGAACGGTTTGGATGGTGCTGATGAGGATGTACTTTCTCTTTACAGGAGTTTAGATAAAGCGTATAATTTTGATGAGAATGGGATACCCTTTAAGATCTCTCATGGTAAAAGTCATGCTGTGAGTTATCGGTACTCTCTAAGAGATGGTAAGTACTCTGATGTAACTCTTACTATACCTAAGCTATCAGGAGATGATTTGGCGGGGCAAATGCAGACTACTCTACATGAGGAAATGCACTTGCTAGATATGCTTTGTGGAAAGAGTAACAGAGAGGGCGGTAAAAAAGGTGCATGGGTAAGCTCTACCAGTGAGGGGCTTGTAAAAGCCTTTAGTGGGGCGGATGATACCATAGGAGAGAAGATACAAGAGATTTTTAAGGAGCATGATAAAGAGGTTACTACCATTGCTACTCAGATGAGAAAAAAGTTACAGGATGGAATTGAGGAGTTAAGAGCTCAGTATTTACCTAATGGGGCTTTTGGTGCTGGATCTGATTATAAGGGGTATAAGAAAGCGGTATCTAAGCTTGAGAGTGCTGTAGAGGCTGAAAGAGACTATCTCAGCAGGAATGTAATGGGCGGGGGTATTGGAAACCTTGAGGATATTTATGATGCCCTTTCTGGCGGCAAGCATAGAGATACAGGGGTTGTAAAATACGGTCATGGATCTAGCTATTACAGGAGTATGGAAGATCGGAGAGCTGAAACATTGGCTAATTATGGTGCTCTAAGTGTGCTCCGTCCTGATTTGGTGGAATTGTTAGCAGAGGATAAGCCTGATTTGGTGGAGGCTCTGGCTGGTGCTGTTACAGAAATGCTTGGAATAGTAGGAGGGGTGTAAGATGAGCGAACAGGAAAAAAGAGAAAAAATGCTTAAGATAGAGGATCTATATGCCTCTGTATTTGGTATTCCTGAGCTTAAGTTTTTTGATCTTAATAGTGAGGAGCTATTGGATGAGAAAATTGAGGTGCTTACTCAGTTAAAAAAGGGTAAGCAGATTGGAGATATACCAGATTTTTATAAAGTGTTGGAGAAGATGCCTAAAGAGGGTATCTGGGATCTGTAAAAAGGGCGGCTACTGGCTTAATTGCTGGTAGCCGTTTTTCTTTTTCTAAAAATCTACCTCTCATGTGCTTATGATTGCATAAAGGAGGTAATTCTTATGTATGTAGTTGGTATAGGCAATGTAACAGGGTGCAATAAAGCTTATATTTTCCTCAATGATGAGGGTAAACAGAGTAGTAAAAAGGCTACTGAGGATCTCTTGGTAGATGTGTTTACTCAGGCAGAGGCGGATTGTAGATTTTATTGTCGTATGGGGGAAGATTTAAGAAAAGAATTTGAAAAGCGGCGGGATAAAGTAGAGGAGCGGTATCACTTTATCACTGATGAGGAAGTGCAGGAGAAATATAGAGCCTCTGGGTACAGGGGTGGAATAGGGCTTGAGGTAGATCAAAAAGTAAATAATGAGGAATGTACTAGGCAATATGCCGCTGTATATGGGTTTTATGATGCGGTAAAGTATGCTAATGAGAGATGGGTGGAGGCTGATAAGCTTAAAAGACAGGCTGGATCAGCTTTACGCGAAAAATTTTAAGAGTTAATGATAAAGGAAAGGTGCAGAGCCTTTCCTTTTTATTGTAGATTGTGTGTAAAAGTTTTTCAGTACCATACACATTTTATTTGATTGACTTGCCTATCTTTTGGAAGTAGAAAAGGGTTATTGATGTGGTAACTTACGAGGGATCACACGGTAAAACTTAATTTAAGGAGGATTAAGAAAATGGCTGAGGAAATCAAAAACACTGAGGTAATCGAAAACAAGGGAGATCAGGCTAACAACACTACTCCTAACTCTGAGGGTGCTGGGGCTGATACTACTCCAAAGGTAAAGACTGAGGAGGAAATCAGAGCAGAGCTACAAAAAGAGTTTGACAAGATGGCGGATAAGCGTGTTACTGATGCTATCAAGAAAAAGGAGAAAGAGTGGGCTGATAAGGCGGCTAAAGATAAGATGAGTGCTGAGGAGAGGGCTCAAGCTGAGGAAAAAGAGCGGCTGGCGGCTCAGGCTAAGAAAGATTTGGATCTTACCATTAAAGGGCTCAAGCTTGATGTAGTAGATGCTATTGCAGAGCTGGGGCTGGATAGTGGTTTTAGAAACCTGATTGCCGTTGAGGATTTGGCTAGTATTTCTGAGGAGGAGCGCAAGAAAGCACTTACCGCAAGAGTTAAGAACATGAAAGCCTTGTTTGATGCTGAGGTGAAAAAAGCTGTAGAAAAGGCTAAGGCTGAATTTCTTAAGGGCTCTACTCCCGCTACAGGTGATAAGCCTGATGGTGATAAGACTGCTTACGATCAGGCTAAGAAAGATGGAAATGTAAAGGGTATGATCTCCGCTAAGTTGGCGGCTTATCATGCCGAAACAGAATAAAAAACTATTTTGAAAGTGAGGATAAATGATTATGGCTGATATGATTAAGCGTAAGGATTTTTTGGAAAATGAGGTTTTGGATCTCTCTGATGAGATTAAACTGGTATCTCCTACAGATACCCCTCTTACTACTCTTTTGATGGGTAATGGTAAGGTTGTACCCGCTAATGATATTACTGTTACTTGGCGTGAGAAACAGCTTAACACAAGTAGGGGCACTCTTATTACAGAGGGTGCGGATGCTGGAGGTGTGATTGTTAGTAGCAGATCCTCCCTCTCTAACCTTTGTCAGATCCTTGAGAAAGTAACCGCTGTATCTGGTACAGCAAGAGCTCTTAAGCCTAAGGGCGTGGGTGATACTTTTGATGCAGAGGTTAGTGATCGTCTCGTTGAGCTCAAGAGGGATCTGGAGTGGTATTTCCTAAATGGCACTAAAACGGTTGAGAGTGATGGTACTCCTAGACAGATGAACGGCTTAGTTAATCTGGTTAATGCCGATAATGTCATTACTACTGCTGGAGCTCTCACTGAGGATCATTTTTTGGATGCGTTTGAGAAAATGTGGGATCATGGCGCTCAGGGTGATTACTACGCTTTTGTAAACTCTACTCAGAAAAGGGCTATCAATGCTCTTGCTAAGGCTGGTAATAATGTAAGATGGACTATGGATAATGGTACGGTTACTAATGCGCTGGGTATTGGCGTTTCTAAGATCGTATCTGATTTTGGTACTATCAATCTGGTGCTAAATCGTCATATGGATGTTAATACCATTCTGGCTCTTGACCTTGAGGCGGTTGAGATTGCTGAGCTTAGACCTACTTTTTATGAGGATTTGCCTAAGGCCGGCGATTATTACAAGGGGCATATTATCAATGAGAGCACTATCAAGCTCCTTAATAGCTATGCTGGTGCTAAAATCGTTGTTACTGGTGCATAAGAGAGAAAGAGAGGTATAGATTATGGCTAAGGCAGAGAATACCGCTAAGGCGGATAAGGTTAAGGATGAAACTCAGGGGGCTACTCCTGAGGTTAATGAGGGAGATACTCAGAAAGAGGAAAAGGCTAAGGCAGAGAATACCGCTAAGGCTGAAAAAATCTATAGATTTACCTCTGAAAATAAGTACCTCACTTGTTCCGCTGTAGGTGTGCAGTTTATTGATGGCAAAGCTGAGACAAGGAGCCTTGAGGCGGCTAAAGTGCTTGCTACTCTTGATGGCGTTAAGCTGATTGAGGAGTAAAAGCCCTCTCAGCAAAGAGAGGAGGTATGCCTCATGGAAAGCCTAGAGAGATGCAGAATACTCTTAGGGCTATCAGAGGATAACACAAAAAAGCTTGAAATCCTTAATGTGTGTTTGGAAAAGGCTAGAGATGATATAGCCGATTTTTGCAGAGATACCTTTTATGATGAGGATGGGGCTGATGTGTTTCCTAAGGCTCTAAGGAATGTTCAAGAGGATTTGGCGGTAATGAAGTACCGCAAGCGCGGGGCGGAGGGTGAAACCTCATACTCTCTTAGTGATGAGAATGTATCTTTTGATGATCCTTTGCCAGACAGTGTAAAGCAAAGGCTTTATCCCTATAGGCAGTTGTTTCCGATAACAAATGAGCCTAGAGAGGGGTGAGCGGTATGCTTGATTGGATGCTGGATAAAAGGGTGATTGTAAAGCGGTATAACTCAGAGCTAGGAGAGTATAACCGTCCTAAGAAAACGCTGGAGGAGGTAGGCTCTTATCAATGCCATATCTCAGAGAGCAATAGCAATACCTCACAGAAAGCTCCGCAAAAAGAGAATATCACAGATCTTACCCTGTATGTTGAGCATGATGCTGATATACAGGCGGGAGATGTGCTCTATATCTATGAGCTGGATGAGTATGATGAGATCATAGCTAGCTCTGAGTACAAGGCTCTTGCAGATAAGCCATATAAAAAGCGCACATTTCTCTCTGTACCTTTGGTGGGTACTGAGGAGGTGTAAGCTATGGCTGATACTGGATTTTCTATTGATGGATGGGCTGAGTTTGTAGAAAACTTTGCTAAATTCGTGGATAGCTGGGAGGCAAAGAAAGCTATTCTCCTAAAGCGTATGGGTAATATTTACCTAAATAATATGTTGCCGTTTGTGCCTGTAGATACCTCTAGGCTGGTGGATAGTATTTCTCTTTTCACAGAGGGGATACCTGATGATTATGTAGAGGTAGGCACAAATGTAAAGTATGCCATTTATGTAGATGAGGGTCATGTACAACATAAGCGGTTTTTACCAGCGGATAAGCTTACTGTGGGAGGCAAGGCTAAGTATCTAAAGAGCAGGGATCAGAAAGGCATAATGCTAAAAGAGAGCTATGTGCAAGGGGCTCATTTCTTGGATAAAGGGCTTACAGCGGCTAAGCCTAGCCTTACACGATTGGTAAATAGCTTTATGGAGGAATGCGCTAGAGAGGTGGAGGGAGGTAGATAGGGTGAGATTGCTAAACAGTGTTTGTAAAGTGATCGCCTCTGCTTTTGAGGGTGTTCCAGTACACATAGAGGAAGTACCTAAGCACTTTGAGCGGGGATGCTTTTATGTGTGCCTCACTACAGGGGATACAGAGTTGTTAAATACTAATGTGTATCAGGATAATCCTATTTTTCAGATCATTTACTTTGGTAAGCGGAATGCGGCGGATCAGGTGTATGCAGAGAAATTATATGAGGTAAAAGAGAGCCTAAAAAGGCTCTTTTTGCTTAGTAAGGCATTGCCTGTAATACCGCTGGAGGGTGTGGAGGAAAAGCCTAGATATGCAAAGTATGAGAGCTATTCTGATGAGCTTAGGATCTCAGAGGGGGCGATTTATGCGAGGTTAGCTATTAACTTTACAGAGGATCTACCTAAAGCTCCTGATAAGTATGAGCCTATTGGAGAGGTTGATATTATCACGCAAACTAAAATTTCAAATGGATAAAGGAGGATATACAATATGGGATTGCCTGATATTGTGATTGAGTTTTCTAAGAAAGCTGTAACAGCTATCCAGAGCGGGGCTTTGGGTATTGTAGGAGTTATCCTAAAAGATGAAAAAAATAGTGGGGCTATGATCCTGAGGGGTATTGATGAGATCCCCACTGGAGATAGTGCCTTTAGTGCAGAAAATACCGCTTATTTGGAGAGAGCTTTTATGGGTGCTCCTACTAAGGTTATTGTTTATACAATGGCTAAGGCGGCTGAGGATTATAATGAGGCGTTTAAGTACTTTGCCTCTCACAAGGTTAATTACTTGGTAGGTGCTCCTGATATTACTGCTGATGAGGCTAATAAAATGGCTACATGGGTTAAGGGTATCAGACAAAAGAGCATTCGTAGACCTGTTATTGTAGTGCCTGATACAGCGGGTGATAGCAGGGCGGTAATTGATTTTGATGTGGTTAATTATACTGATGAGGATAAGCCTAAGGCTGGAGAAACTGAGTTTACTAAGGCTCAGCTCTGTAGCCGTATTGCTGGTATCCTTGCAGGATTGGATCTGAGAATTTCCGCTACTTACAAGCCTCTTGCTGAGATTACTTATATCCCTAGTGCAGAGGATGATGAGGTAGATGCCGCCATTGATGCGGGTAAGCTGGTGCTCTACAGTGATGGAGAGCGGATTGTAATTGGTAGGGGTGTAAACTCTCTGATTACTACCGGTGAGGTAGAGACTGAGGATCTTAAGAAAATCAAGATCTCTGCTATTCAAGATCTGATTGAGGAGGATATTTACAGTACTATCAATAGCTCTTATATCGGTAACTACAGTAATAGCTATGATAATAAGTGCTTGCTGATTACCGCTATTAGGGGTTATCTGAGAGGGCTGGAGGCTACAGAGGGCGGTAAGGGTTATCTGAGAGCGGGTAGCTCTACTGTTGAAATCAATGTAGCTAAGCAGAAACTCTACCTTGAGAGTATCGGTGTGGATACCTCTGATATGAGCGAACAGGAAATTAAAGAGGCTAATACTGGCTCTCATGTTTTCCTTAAAGGTACTATCAGTATCCTTGATGCGATTGAGGATGTTGATATTTTCATTAACAAGGAATAAGGGAGGGTTAAAATTATGGCTGTTGAAACAAAGCGTATTTGTAATGGTACTTTTGGTGAGATTTGGCTTGATGGAGATTATGTGGGAGAAGTCAAGAAAGCTCAGGCAAAGGTAGAGTACAACAAAGAGGAAATCAAGCAATGCGGTATGTTCTTTACCGATAGTAAGGTTGTAGGCTGTAAAGGTACAGGATCTCTCACTCTGTTTAAGGTGAGTAGCAGAATGGGGCAAAAGTTAGCTAGCATGGTTAAGAATAAGCAGGATGCAAGGTTTACGGTTATTAGTAAGCTGGCTGATCCTGATGCTTACGGTGCTGAGAGAGTATCTTTAGAGGGTGTGCAGTTTGATGATCTTACCCTGTTTGATTGGGAGGCTCAAACGCCTGGCGAGGTTGAGGCTCCTTTTATCTTTACAGGATATGAGTATCTGGATGAGATTACTCCTCAGTAAAGGGCACTACTATCAAAGGCAGCTAGTGAGGCGGATGAGGGGTGTAATGATCTCTTATCCGCCTCATTTTTTGGTTTAATAAGAAAATAAGAAAATGGAGGGCTATATTATGGCTACTAAAGTAACTAACACTACTGAGAAAGTTGAAGTTGTGGAAACGGAAAAGAAAGCGGCGGTAAATGTACTGGATCTCTTGCTGGGGGCTGATGCCGATAAGATTAAGCTCCCTACTAGTCAGGTTGAGATCACAAGGTTATCTGAGGCTTTGGGTGATCCGTTTATCCTCACTTGTCAGGCTCTTACTCCTGAGAAGTATGAGGAGGTACAGGATATGGCTTTGAGCGTGAGTGGTAAAGATGTGGATCTGGATGTATCTCAGCTCCAGCTCTTTACAGTCATGGAGGGAGTAGTTGATGCGGAGGGTAAGCCCTTGTTTAAGAGCAAAGAGCTTAGAGACAAGTACAAAGTACCTACTCCTAAGGAAGTTGTTAAAAAGGTGCTCCTGAGCGGTGAGATTGTGGCGGTTTATACTGTGATTGCTAAGCTCACTGGATTTGATGATACGGCGGTTAAACAGGTAAAAAACTAATAGAGACAGATGGACTTACTCAGATGATGTACCATTACTGGGTACATGGTAAAGTGCGTCCGTCTGTCTTTTATTCCATGCCTAGAGGGGAGCTTACAGTGATACAAGCTTTTTATGAAAAAGAGGTGCAGGAGCGCAATGAGTTAATCAAGAGCTCCAAAGGTAAAGCTGTATGCCCTCTCTGGTTTTTTATATGAAATGTAAAGGGGGCGTTATATTATGGCGGTTGAGTTTGGTGCGAGGCTGAGCTTAAAGGATAATATGGCGGCTACTCTACAGAGAAATCTTGATCTACAGCGGCAATTTACACAACAAACAGCTCAAACTAATGCGGCTGTGCAGTCTTTAGGCAGGACTAGGGTAAATACCTCTATCAATGCTACAGATAATGCTAGCGGCGTTATTAGAACAGTGAGAGAGGGGTTAAATGCCGCTAATGGTATGGTAGCAGATCCTGATCTCTCTGTTACTGATAGAGCTACAGAGGTTATCAATAAAGTAAAGGATGGCTTGAGTAAGGTAGCTCATACGGTGGCTAAGCCTGTGGTGGCAGTCAGAGATACCGCTAGCAAAGGTATTGATAAGATTAAAACAGGGCTGAAAACTGTAGGTAAAACGGTAGCTAAGCCATTTATCCAGTTGAAAGACAAGGCTAGCCCTATCATAAATAAGATAAAAAACGGCTTAAAGACTATTGGTAAAACAGTAGCTAAGCCGTTTATTGCTCTTAAGGATGGGGCTAGTAAGATTATTTCAAAGGTAAAGGATGGGCTCAAAACAGTAGGATCTACAGTGGCTAAGGCTACAGTAGCTCTCAAAGATGCCGCTAGTGCTGGGCTGGATAAGATTAAGAGCACTCTGGCTACACTTGCTAAGGGCGTTACTATTGCAGTTAGTGTAGCGGGGGCTGGAGTTGCCGCCTCTTTGATGCAGGGCGCAAAGCTGGAGCAAAGTATAGGTGGCGTGGAAACGCTCTTTAAGGGGGATGCTGGTACTGTAAAGGCTAATGCGGATGCCGCCTTTAGAACGGCTGGACTTTCCGCAAATGAGTACATGGAAACAGTTACTAGCTTTTCTGCCTCCCTCCTACAGTCTCTAAACAATGATACAGCAAAATCCGCTAAGGTTGCTGATATGGCGATCATTGATATGTCGGATAATGCTAATAAGTTTGGTACTGATATGAGTAGTATCCAAAATGCCTATCAGGGGTTTGCTAAGCAGAATTATACTATGCTGGATAACCTCAAGCTGGGCTATGGTGGCACTAAGGAGGAGATGGAGCGGCTCTTAGTAGATGCTGGTAAGCTCTCAGGGCAAACTTATGATATAAGTAGCCTCTCTGATGTGTACAACGCTATTCACATTATTCAAAGTGAGATGGGGGTTACTGGCACTACAGCAAAAGAGGCTAGTGAAACTTTCAGCGGATCTTTTGCCGCTATGAAAGCCTCTGCTAAAAATCTGCTGGGTAATCTGGCGATTGGCGGAGATGTAACTAGCTCAATGGAGCAGTTGGTAGATACAGCTACTACATTCCTAGCGGGTAATTTGATCCCTATGGTAGTGAATATCTTTACAGGGTTGCCTACAGCGATTAAGAACGGCTTGAGCGGGGCGGCTCCTAAAATTGCCTCAGCATTACAGGAGGCTTTACCTCCCTCCGCCTTTAGCTTTTTAGAGGGGCTGGTGGGATCGGTAAAGAATATAGTTAATACTTTCTCTCCTGTGGTACAGCAATTAAAGGATATGTTTGCTACTGTAGCTCCTCAGATTATGGATACTCTGGGGAGTGCTTTTGGTGATGGTAGTGGGCTCTTGAGTGGGTTTGCGGATGCTATCTCTATGGCAATTCCTACGATTGGAAACTTGCTTACAGGGGTAGCGGATGTAGTAGCTATGATAGCTCCAGTGCTATCCTCTCTGGGGGATATGTTCTTAGAGGTATTCCCTAGTATTCTGGGGGTAGTGGATGCGGTTATTCCCGCTTTGTTGCCAGTGCTGGAGAGTTTGGGTACGGCTATTCAAACGATTATACCAGTAGTATCCTCTATCATTCAAACACTGGCAGGGGTGATACAGCAAGTATTACCGATTATTAGCCAAATTGTAACTACTACAATAAATGCTATTATGCCTGTAATTCAGACTATAGCAGGGTTGATCCAGCAAGCTTTACCGCTCATTCAGAATATCATTACTGTAGTGGCGGGGGCTATTCAAACTGTGATGCCTATTATCTCTCAGGTGTTTCAAGAGGTGGGGGCTAAGATTGCTGAGGTTATCCAAACTGTAGTAGTACCTGTGATGGGTGTACTACAGCAAGTATTTGAAACAGTAGCTCCTATTATTCAGAGTGCTATACAGATAGTGGCTGAGGTGTTTAGTACGGCTTGGACAGTCATAGAGCCTATTATAGATCTTGCAATGACTATCTTTAATGCTCTCTGGAGCGTGGTAGAGGCTGTATTTCCAGCTATTCAGGGCGTGATTGAGACGGTATGGGGAGTGTTAGAGCCTATCTTTAGTGCTCTCTCTACAGCGTTAGGATGGCTGGGAGATGCTATCAGTACGGTAGGCGGGTGGATCGGCGGAGCGATTGATACAGTAGGCGGCTGGTTAGGCTTTGCCTATGGTAAAGATCGTGTACCGTACAATAACTATCCCGCTATCTTGCATGAGGGCGAAAAGGTACTTACTAGAAATCAGGCGGATCAGTATGATAGGGTGATGAGTACCAGAGGTGTAGAGCTTGCGCCTACAGTTAAGCCTCTGGATATTACCTCTGCTAATTCTGAGCCTACTACTGACTCTATACCTGAGCTTAAGGATAGTAGACAGGAGAATAAAGGATCTAATATCACGATTGAGAAACTTGCGGATACCGTTGTTATTAAGGAAAATGCAGATGTGGATAAGGTGGTACAGGATATGGTTACTAAATTCCGTAAGCTTGTACCTAATATGGCTTAAGGAGGTGCTGGGATATGGTGTTTGCAATACAGCAAGAAGATAGCGGTAGAATTGTTTTCCCTGTATCTCCTGAGAGCTATACAATTTCTGTTTCTAGCAGAAATACGGTAGCTAATGTGTTTCAAGTAGGAGATGTAAACTTAAAGGGAAAGACAGGGTTAAGGGAGGTATCCCTTAACTCTTTCTTTCCAGCTAAAGATTATAACTTTGCAAAGATGGTAGGCGATCCGCTCTCTTTAGTAACACAGATTGAGGGGTGGAGAAACTCAGATAATCCTTGCAGGGTTGTAATTGGCAGGGTACTTAACATGGAATGTACCATAGAGAGCTTTTTGTGGGGTGAGCAAGATGGTACTGGAGATATTTATTTTACACTTACCTTAAAGGAGTACAAAAGGATCAAAACTAAGAAAGCTAATATCACTGTAGAGACAGATCCGCCTAAGAAAAGGGAAACAAAAAAACCTAAAAAGAACAGCGGAAAAACCTATACGGTGAAAAGCGGGGATTGTCTTTGGAACATTGCTAAAAAGTTTTATGGAAATGGATCTCAGTACAATAAGATTTATGAGGCAAACAAGGACAAAATAAAAAATCCTAATTTGATCTATGTTGGGCAAGTGTTGACTATTCCTTAATGTGAGGGGGTGCTGAGGGTGATTGTACTACACAAAAATACTGATATTACCGATTATGTGAGTACTATGAGCTGGGGCGGCTCTAAATCGGAGATGGCTAGAAAGCTGGAGCTTAAGATCATCAATGCTCCACTAGATCCTAATGTGGAAAAGCTTAATATTGCCCTAGCAGATCCTATATATCTGTTTGAGGATGATGGAAAAACAGAGCTTTTCAGAGGTTTTATCACAGAGAGGGAGGCTAGTAGTACTACTGGTACTGTAACCTATGTAGCCTATGATATTTTGTTTTATACCCTCAAGAGTAAAGCTACTTACAATTTTAGCGGGAAAACAGCGGAGGCTATTGCTAAGATGGTTTGTGGGGATCTCCAGATCCCTACAGGCTCTATAGCCTCTACTGGGATCTCTCAAAAGCTTATAGTGCAAAACAAGACTATCTATGAAATCATACAGGAGGCTTATAAAGCGGCTACTGAGCAAAACAAGACGGATTATATTATCAGGGCGGTGAAAGGTAAGCTGTGTGTGGAAAAGGTAGGCGGTATTGTATGTGAGATAGAGTTAGCTGAGGATAGTAACATTATTTCCAGCAAGTACAAAGAGAGCATTACTAACATGGTGAATAAGGTTAGGATCTATGATGGTGAGGGCAATGCCGCTGGAGTTGTACAGAATAACAAGGATCTCAAGTATGGTATCTTTCAGACGGTTTACACAAAAGAGGAGGGCAAAGATCCTACCACTACTGCTAAAAGTATGTTTGTGGGAGTAGAGAAAACCTTTACTCTTGAGTGTGTGGATTTTACAGGTGCTATTACTGGAGCTGGGGCTATTGTAAAGGATAGCTCTACAGGGCTTAGCGGTGAGGTGTGGATTGATGCGGATACCCATGTGTATCAGAATGGGGTAGGCACAATGAGCCTCACAGTAACGCTCAGAGAGCGTAATGATGAGCCTAAGAAAGAGGAGAAATCAGGGAATAAAAAAGAGTACAAAGTAGGGGATATAGTACAGTTTAAGGGCGGTAATCATTATGTATCCTCTACGGCTACTAAGTCAGGCGGCACTCCCTCCGCTGGCAAGGCTAAGATAACTATTATCAATAAGGGCTCAGCTCATCCCTATCACTTAGTTACAGAGGATTGGAGCAGTACTCATGTGTGGGGCTGGGTAGATGAGGGCTCTTTTAGTTAGGAGGGGTTTATATGGCTGATGGCGGTAGCAATATGAAAAATGATGCCTTTTATGCTGAGATGATCCAGATGATGAGAGCGCAAGGCAGTAAAGATAATCCGATTACTTTACAGCTAGGGGTTATGCAGAGTGCAAACAGCGTAAAGATAGATGATCTGGTGCTGGAGGCTGAGGATCTCTATATAGCGGATTATTTGGTAGCTGGATATACCAGAGAGCTTAAAATCCCCTATGTATCTGGTGTAACAGTGGATACTACTCAAAATGATCCCTTTGGTACTGTGGATAGTGAGGGTAATTACCATGATCCAGATACCAGAGTTACCAGACAGAACAAGATTACCTACACTGATGGGCTTAAAAAGGGCGATCTGGTAGCGGTACAGAAATTGAATGATACAAACAAGTATGTTATTTTGGCAAGAGTAAAGGAGGCGTAAAAATGAGTTTATTCCCCTTTGCGAGTACTGAGGAGGTTAGCTTAGTTACACCTGATGTAACCGCCTCATCTATTCGTGAATTTGAATATGATTTTAAGAAAGGACGGCTCACTGGTAGGATTGTTACTGGGGTGGATGCTCTTTGTGTGTGGGCTTATTTAGCCTTAAAATCTAAGCGGTATAAATGGGTTATTTATAGCTGGCAGTATGGAGAGGAATATACTAATCTCATTGGATACAGCTATGATGAGGATTACCTGTATTCTGAGGTTAAACGATATATAGAGGAGTGCCTGTTAGTAAATGAGCATATTACAGGCATAGCGGATTTAGAGGTAGAACAGGTAAAGGATAAACTTCATATTTCCTTTACGCTGGTAACGGAAATTGGAAGTAAGGAGATGATGGTAGATGTATGAGGAGCAAACTTTTGAGCGTATTTTACAGCGATCTTTAGAGCGTGTTGGTGTTGATGTGGATAAGCGTGAGGGCTCTCTGATTATGAATGCTATAGCTCCTGTATCCGCTGAACACGCTAATATTTATATTTTGCTGGATGGGATTATCTCTGATGGGTATGCAGATACCGCTAACAGAGATTATCTTATCAGACGGTGTAGAGAGAGGGGCATTGAGCCTCATGCCGCTACTAACGCCGTATTAAAAGGCAAGTTTAACATGGAAATTCCTATAGGCTCAAGGTTTAATCTGGAGGAGCTGAATTATGTAGCTATTGAGCTTATAGAGAGTGCTGAGGAGGAAACAGTTACTTATTACTACTATCAAATGAGGTGTGAAACCTCTGGTACTGAGGGTAATAAGTATTTTGGGGAGCTCTCCAGCATTGATTATATCCACAAGGATCTTGAGGGCTCTTTGGTAGAGCTTTTGATACCCGCTGAGGATGAGGAGGATACTGAGATTTTGAGAAATCGGTATTTATCCTCTTTTGCCTCTAGCCCTTTTGGAGGGAATAAGCAGGATTATAAGGACAAAACGAACTCTTTAGATGGAGTGGGCGGTACTGTAGTGATCCCTGTATGGAATGGAGGCGGTACAGTTAAGCTCATTATCATTGATAGTGAGTATCATGTAGCCTCTGTAGAGTTGGTTAAGGCGGTGCAGGAGGCTATAGATCCAGATCCTCAAGGTACAGGTACAGGCATAGCTCCTATAGGGCATACAGTAACGGTAGTAAGTGCTGAGGCGTTTGCCGTAGATGTGAGTTGCAATATCACTCTTGTAGAGGGTTATCAACTGGTTACTGTGAAAACTAAGATTAAAGAGGCTCTTGAGGCGTATTTTCTGGATATGCGTAAAGCGTGGGAAAATGGCGGTTTGGTAGTGCGTATCTCTCAGATTGAAAACAGGATCTTAGGAGTAGATGGGGTGCTGGATGTAATCAACACTACTGCTAATGGCAGTACTGAAAATCTGGTATTGGAGGTAGATCAATTACCCATTATGGGAGAATTGGAGGTTAAAGCATAATGGCAAAAGATGTACATTTACTTGAGTATTGGATGCCTTTGCTCAGAAACCTCAAAGAGTTTAAGGAGATTGCAAAAACTGAGGAGCCAGAGCTTAAATATATCTTAGAGGCTATAGATCGTACTCTGAATAATATGTTTATTGAGACAGCGGATGAGTACGGTATAGAGCGGTTTGAGAGCATGATGGGTATTATCCCTAATGAGGGAGATGATCTGGAGAAAAGGCGGCTAACAGTGCTCACTATCTGGAATGACTATATACCTTTTACCAGATCTGAGCTGTATAAGAGGCTGGTTAGTATTTGCGGCTCTGAGAGTGGGTTTGAGATGATAGAAAAGTATCAAGAGTATATCTTAGAGCTTTACACTCATTTAGAGGTATCTGGAGCTTTTGATATGGTGCTCTCTACACTGGAGGAGATGTTGCCTTGTAACATGGTGGTAGTTTATGAAAATAAAGTACCTGTAAAATCTCCTTTTCAGTACTCTTTTGGAGGGGTAGGCTGTACTACAGAAAAGGTAAAGCTTAACTACACTGTATCCCTTTCTGAGCAAGCTCCGCTAATTGTTTGTGGTGGATTGGCGGCTAGGGTGATCGAACACATTAAAATATAAGGAGGATTTACATAATGGCGGATTATAGAAATGCGGTTTTGTGCGTAAATGGTGAAAGGCTACTTGAGTTAGCGGTATCTGGAGCGGCTCAGATTAAGTTTACCTCTATCAAAACCTCCAGTACAAGATATGAGACTACTCAGCTTAGAGCTCTTACTGATATTGGGGATATTAGACAGAGTAGCGGGATCTCTGCTAGTACAGAGGATAGCCTTAACACAGTCTCTCTTTATACTTCTTTCTCTAATGCTAAGCTTGCAGAGGGGTATTATGTGAGAAACTTTGGTATCTATGCGGCTGATCCTGATGATGCTACTGGAGAAACTGAGCTTTTGTATGCGGTGGTTAATGCAGATGAGAGCGTTAATCCAGCTACTTTTATTCCCGCTTACAGTACTAAGGGTACTAGCGGTGTGGATTTTACCTGTGAGATTGTAGTGGCTAATTCGAGTGAGGTAACTATTAAGCTGGATGAAAATGCTGGAGTGCCTCTGAGTGTATTTAATACCTTTGCTGAACAGTTTAACGCTGGTATGCAAGCGGTAGATGAAAAGCTTGTAAAAGTGGATACTACTCTTAATGAGTTTGGTACTACTATTGCAGAGTTTGATACTGTTATTGAGAGTGTAAAAGTATCTCTCAGTGAGCATACTGCTGAGGATGCCCTTTACAGTGAGGCGGGGGTGCATAACCTTAGATACCATGAGGGAGTATTACAAGTCAAAACTCAAGAGGGTAACTGGGAGGATGCTGGCGGTAGTGGCGGCGGTATCGCTCCTAATGATTGCTATGATATAAGTGTGAGGGCTGGTAATTCTAAGCTTACCCTTTTCTGGAGCGATCCTGAGGATACAGTGATTGAGGGGCAAAAGATTTGTACATGGGCTGGCACTAAACTTGTAGCTAAGGTAGGGGCTTATCCTGAGGATGTCAATGATGGTATTCTCCTTTTGGATAACAAGGTGAGAAATCAGTACTCTAAGAGCGGAGGTACTGGGTTTGAGTACAATAACCTCAACAATGGCACTACTTATTACTTTGCTCTATTCCCTTACAGCGATCAGAAAGCGGTTAATAAGAGCGAGAATAACAGGGCAAGCGGTACTCCTCAAGAGTATGTTGTGTATGGCATTGAGATTGATCTTACTAACAGCGATCCTACAAAATGGGCTACTTATACTGATGATGCTGTAGGTATGACGGCGGGATCAAGTGCTTTTGATGGTAAGAGCATTTTTGATATTCAGAGCTATACCTTTAAAGATGGGGCAGAGGTAAAGGCTCTCAGTAAAACCGATAATACAAAGTATGCGGATGGCTCTAGTGCCAGTGCGGATCTCACTAGCGGTACTTATGATATTATGACTAAGTTTAAGAGAGGCGGGTATTACATTACTCACTCTGGAAACAAGCTTATTATCAAAGTTACTGATGATCCTAATAGAGATGGCTTTTGCTACAAGGCATTTCAGAGAGGCTCAGTTGATAAAGAGGAGTTTTATCTGGGGCGGTATAAGGGCTACATTGACGGTAACAGTAAACTTCGCTCTTATTCTGGGGTTACGCCTACAGGCAGTAAAACTATTTCACAGTTTAGAACAGCGGCACACGCTACAGGGAAAGGCTATGAAAACAGCGGATTTTATCAGCTTGTTTGGCGGCAATGCTTGTACATGGTTAAGTATCTTGCAAATAACTCTCAGCTTACTATTGGTAAGGGCTATACTGGAGGCTCCTCAGTTACCAGTACAGGCTCTACTAACGGTAAGGGAGATACCTATGGTACTCAGACTAATACAGAGCACATGATCCTCTTTGGAATTGAGGATTTTTGGGGTAATATCTGGGAGTGGATTGATGGGCTTGCTACAGATAGTGCTAGAAATATCCTTACAAATACCGATAACTTTCAAGATAACGGTATGGGCGGCGGCTATCTCAGTACCCCTAGTGGCTTATCATCTGATACGGGCGATTGGATGAAAGACGTGCAGGGCACTAATGATACTGGCTTTGTATTTAAGGCTGGTGGCGGATCGTCCACTACGAGTTTTTGTGATAACGGTAATCTCTATGATGGGTGTGTTGCGAAGTTTGGCGGCCATTATGGTAATGGGGATTATGCGGGTGTTTGTTATCTTTATGTGAGCCATACGGCGGGTAATTCTTATGCTAACGTTGGCGGTCGCGTCATGTTCCTTGCTCCTAATTCTTGAGGAGCAAAGGGCGGCATGATGTGATAAGCGGCGGCAAGGGATAACCTGAGGCGGCAAGCACAGAAACAATACTACAATTAAATACTGGGCAATGAGGATAGACCTGTGTACGCATTGGAAAACACTTAACACTAAGCTCGTGTGCATTACTCTATTGCTTATAAAAAAGCAAAATTTTTGTGATAACAGTAATCTCTATGATGGGTGTGTTACGAAATTTGGCGGCAATTATAGTAATGGGGATAATGCAGGTGTTTGTTATCTTAATGTGAACAATACGGCGAGTAATTCTAATGCTAACATTGGCGGTCACGTTATATTCCTATACTTTTTTGTATCGTAAAATGCTCATTGCCCTACCTCTCCTACATGAGTAGGCACTAGATCCCTCATGGCGTAAGCTGTGGGGGATTTTTGGTGGGTAAAACTTAGTAGCAGGGCTGAGAGGCTCTGTTACGATCCATGAAATGTGTTAGTATCGCTGGAAACAGCGTTGAAAACTCAAATTAAAGGAACAGGATAATTATGAAACGATTTGGATATATTTATGAGAAAATCTGTGATTTAGATAATCTCAGGGATGCTCATAAGCACGCAAGAAAAGACAAGCTTTATTATAGGGAGGTGAAAATGATTGATAAAAATCCTGATTTTTACCTAAAGCAGATACAAGAGATGCTGATAAATGAAACTTATGAGGTGAGCCCTTATACAGTTTCTATTATCAATGACAAGGGAAAAGATAGAGAGCTGAGGAAACTCCCCTACTATCCTGATAGGATCATTCAGTGGGCAATCATGCTCCAGATTGAAAAGATTTTTATGGATGTGTTTATCAGTAGCACTTGTGCCTCTTTAGCGGGGAGGGGTATTCATACCGCCTCTAAGAAGATCAGGAGATACCTTAAGGAAGATCCAGAGGGTACTAGGTATTGCTATAAGATTGATGTAAAGCATTTTTATCCTAGTATCAATCATGCAATGCTTAAAAAGCTTCTTAGGAAAAAGTTTAAGGATACTAAGCTTTTAAGGTTGCTGGATAAAATCATTGATAGCTCAGGAGGAGAGGTAGGTATCCCTATCGGATCTTACCTCTCTCAGTATCTAGCAAACTTTTACCTTGCTTACTTCGATCACTGGATTAAGGAGGAGCTGGGGGTAAAGTACTATGTGAGGTACATGGATGATATTGTAATACTTCATAACTCAAAAGAGTATCTCCATGCGCTACACTTCAAAATCAGGGAGTATTTAGGCAGTAACCTCCAGCTATCTATAAAGGATAATTGGCAAGTATTCCCTACAGCGGTGAGAGGAATAGATTTTGTGGGATATAGGCACTTTTACGGTTATCATCTATTGAGAAAAACTACCTATAAGCGGTTTAGAAAGAAAATGCTTAAGATTAGGCGTAAGCAGGAAAAGAAAAAGCCTGTAAACCGTAAAGATTGGAGTAGTTTTAATAGCTACAAGGGGTGGTTGCTATGGTGTAACAGCTATAACCTCATAAGACGGTATTTAGAGCCTATTAGGGTGTGGGTGGGAATTTATTACAGTGAGAATATCAAAAAAGTTAAGGAGGTAGCGGCATGAAAGTATTTGAAAGAGTTACAGGCAGTGAGGCTCAGGCAAAACCTCTTATAGTAGGTAAAACTACTGTATATGTGCATGAGGATATTACCCCTGTTACTGAGCCTGATCCCATTACTGGGGAAGTGCCTAAGGGTATGTACACTTACAAAGAGATCCAGTATGAAAAGGATGAGTACATTAAGCTCATGGCTGATAAAAATGCGGTTCTTGAAAAACAGGCTACAGATATTCAGATGGCTCTAACTGAGGTATATGAGATGATGCTGTAAAGTAGAAAGGAGCGGTACTATGGCTAAGATTTATTACGAGCTTATCAAAAAGGGCTTAAAAACTCTGGAGGATGTACCAGAGCGGCTTAGGGTGGAGGTTGAAAAGCTCTTAGAGAGTGGAGAGTGATTGATATGCTTATCAATCTTATCCTAAAAATATTTTTCAGAAAGGAGTTAGGTAAAATGGCTGTAATCTATGCTACTCTTATTGTTAAGGGTAAAAAGGCAATCACTGATGTACCAGCGGTGATTAAGGCTCAGGTTAAGCAGATTTTGATTGATCTGGAAGTGCCTGAGTTGGCAAACGAGGAGTAAAAGGGGGCTAAAAGCCCTCTTTTACTAATTTCTGAGAAAGGAGGATAGCCAGTGTATGATTGATCCAGAAATCGCAGAAAGGCTAGTAAAGGTAGAGGAAAGAGCAAAAAGCAATACTCATCAGATAGAGGAGCTAAAACCTGTAGTAAATGAGATACATACAATCTCTAAAACAATGGTAGAGCTCATGGGTGAGTGTAGGCGCACTAATGAGAATGTTGATGAGATTAAGCAGGATGTATCTAAGCTAAATGACAAAGTGGAGAACATTGAGAAAGAGCCCGCTAAGGAGTGGAGCTCAATGAAAAGGACGGTATTTAACACTCTGGTAGGTGCTATGGCGGGTGCTCTGGCTACTGGATTACTGGCTCTCCTAGCTCAGTACCTCCACTAATATTAAGGAGGTAGTGGTATGGTGAGGAAAAGAAAAAGGAGGCGATCCAGTTTATCTACCAGAAAATCTAAGCGAAAGCTGGAGTTTTCTAAGGTTATTGTGGTTCTTACAGCGGTACTTTTTATTTTGGCTTTGCTGGATATAAGGTGTGGAGTAAGAGAGGGGCTTGATGTAAGCGGCTATGCTACTCAGCTCATAGTAACTACTGGGGGTATTTTTGGAGCCTCTATAATTTTTTATCTCAATAAATCCAAAATTGAAAACCTCTCTAAAGGAAAAATCAGGTTTTTACTACTCAGGCTGAGGCTGGAGCTAAAGCTTAAAGATAAGATACCTGAGGAAAGTTACCAGATTATCTTAGATGAGTTAAGTAAGCTGGATGCCATGCTTGATAATAAGCTGGATGGTACTTTAGAGGAGGCTATTCAACATGAGATAGATGTACAAAACTATTAAGGAGGGTAATGTTATGACTTTGGCGCTGTTTGTAACTCTTGTTTCTCTCTTTGCGGTTGCAGTATCCCTCATTACTGAGGCTGTAAAGAAGTTTTTGCAAGGGGCGAGGGTAAAGTACTCCGCTAATATCGTGGTACTTATTTTATCTATAGTTGTGGCTGTGGGAGGTACAGCTCTGGTATATCTGTTTATGGGTATTCCATATACCACTCCTAATATCGTATGTATGGCACTTATGGCTGTGGCAGTCTGGGTAGGATCTATGGTGGGCTATGACAAAGTGATCCAGATGCTAGAACAGCTAAAATCATTAAAACTTAAGTAATGTGTGTGGGAGAGCTGTAAAGGGCTCTCCCCTTTTCAAAGGAGGTTATCAAAATGACAGAAAAGCAGGATAAGAGAGAGCTTGCTGAGGAAGTAGAAAAGCTGGATCTTGAAAAAGGTGAGGAGATCACTGATGAAACTCTCCTTAACCTGAGTGATAATAAGGGGAGGGATGAGTAATGGCTTACACAAATAGCCCTTTAGTATCTTACACAAAGATTAGCCCTAACCGCACAAAAAATAGAAATCATGCCATAGATACGATTACTATTCATTGTGTAGTAGGGCAGTGCTCAGTACAAACGCTGGGCAATATCTTTGCTCCTACTTCTAGGGGAGCCTCCTCAAATTATGGGGTAGGCTATGATGGCAAGATTGGTATGTATGTAGAAGAAAAGGATAGATCATGGTGCTCCTCCAGTAGTGTAAATGATAATAGGGCGGTTACTATTGAGGTTGCCAGTGATACCTCTGAGCCTTATGCGGTAAATCAAAAAGCTTATGCCTCCTTGCTTAATCTGGTAACGGATATTTGCAAAAGAAACGGAATTAAAAAGCTGATATGGAGCAAAAACAAGAATGAGCGGGTAAACCACTTGAACGGTTGTAATATGACTGTACACAGAGATTACGCTAACAAGAGTTGTCCAGGCACTTATCTCTATAATAAACATGGAGAGATTGCCGCTGAGGTTAATAAGAGGCTTGGCGCAAATGCTACTACTCCACAAGCTCCCTCTGCTAATCTTAAGTTTAAGGCTGGGGATATTGTGCAGTTTGCAGGAGGCAAGCATTATAAGAGTGTGGATGCCTCCAGCGGTAGCACTGTAAAGGCTAGCAAGGCTAAGATCACTCAGGTAGCCAGCGGTAAACATCCCTATCATTGTAGGGCTGTAAATGAGGCTGGAGCTTTTGTGAGCGGCGTTTATGGCTGGGTAGATGAAAATACCCTTACAGCTATTTCAAACGTCTCTAAGCCAGCTACAGGCTCTACAGGGCTTAAGATAGGGGATCAAGTAATGTTTACAGGTTGCCTCCACTACACAAGCTCCTATAAAACCGCTACAGCTCATGCTTGTAAGGCTGGGCTTGCTAAAATCACTAAGATCTCTGCTAAAAATCCTCATCCTTATCATTTGCAAGCGGTAGCGGGTAAGGGATCTACAGTGTATGGCTGGGTAGGTGCTAAGGATATTCAGGCTACAGCAAATACTTACACTGTAAAGAGTGGAGATACCCTTAGTGGCATTGCTAAGAAATATGGTACTACTGTAGCTAAGCTGGTAGAGCTAAATGGTATCAAAAATGCTAATCTGATCTATAAAGGTCAGTTAATCAAGCTGCCTTAATAGGCTCTCCTATTTTCTTGTGGGGTACAGGCTCTCTATTGTGAGGGCGTGTACCCCATTTTTTTTGTTTTTCAGTTGCTATTTTTATATAAGAGATATATAATAGATACAAACGGCTAGAAAGCCCTTAGAGAGCTTTTAAGGGTTGAGGGTAGAGAGTTATACCCCTGAGCGATTAAAGCGGCTCAGAGGGGCAAGAGCGGGGCTCAGGCGGGGCAAAAAAATAAACTAAAGGAGTGTATAGGATGGCTTACAGGAAAGAGCAGGATACCATAGGATTAAGAGCGGCGTTTTATGCCAGAGTATCTACAGCGGAGGAGGAACAGCTTAACGCTATAGAGCTCCAGATTGAGGAGAACAGAAACGCTATAGAGCGGCATAAGTGGAAAAAGGTAGATGAGTATATTGATCGGAGCAAGTCTGGTACTATGGTAAAGGGCAGAGATGAGTACCAAAGGCTTTTTGATGATCTTTACTCTGATAAGTTTGATGTGGTGGTAATCAAAGATCAGGAGCGGCTCATGAGAAATACTCTTGATTGGTATTTATTCATAAATCGCTTAGTATCTACAGGTAAGATCCTTTATATGTACATGGAGGATAGGTTTTACTCTCCTGATGATGCCTTAATTACAGGAATAAAGGCGATTATAGCAGAGGAGTTTAGTAGAAATCTCTCTAAAAAGCTCCGCAATTATCACGCTGGGAGAGTGGCTAAGGCAAGAGAGGGAAAAGAGATAGATTTACAGGGTAGCGGTAATGTTTTTGGCTGGGATAAAAAAGAGGGTAGGTATATTCTTAATCCAGAGCAAGCAAAAATAAGGCGGCTCATGTGTGAAGGGATCATGGCTAGAAAAGGCTCTACTCAGATTGCTAAGGAGCTAAATGATGCAGGATACAGAAACACAGTAGGTAAGAAGTGGAAACCTATGGATATTCCTAAGTTTGTGTATGACTGCAAAAATGTTGGCACTATGATAATCAACAAAGAGAGGCATGATTTTGAGAGCAAGAAAACTATCAAGCTCCCTGAGAGTGAGTGGGTGTATGTTAAAAATGCCTTGCCGCCTATAGTCACTGAGGAGGAGTGGGCTTTAATTTGTAAAATCCATGAGGAGAGAGTGATAGCTACAGGCTGTAACAAGCGGGGTAAGAAAACTACAGGATTTTCTTTCAGTGGTAAGATCTATTGTGGACTGTGTGATGCGCCATACTGGAGAAAACAGAGAGTATCTAAAGAGGAATACTGGGTATGCAGTACTAAGCAAACTAAAGGCAGAAAAACAAGGGCTAGAGATGCTGTAGGCGGGAAAGCTGGGGAGTTTAATGCTGAGGGCTGTGATAATGAAAATATCTCTTATGGTGCGCTCATGGCTATTATGGAGCTTGTTTCAGAGCGGCTAAAGGCAGATACAGGGGTTATTAAAGAATTTATGATAGAAAGGCTTAACGGCTACAAAAAACGCATTACAGAGGCTAACAGAGGGGCTACAGAGGCAGATTTACAAAGAGAGCTTGATAGAAAAGATAGGCTCTTAGATGCTTACCTAGATCATATCCTCACAAAAGAGGAGTATCAAAGAAAAGCCCTAGCTTTAGATGAGAAAATCATGGAGCTCAAAAGAGAAGTAACTGCTAATAGGGGTAATCTGGAGGATTTGAATGAGATAGATAGGGTACTGGCAAATATTGATGCAGAGGTAGCAAAATACTTAGATGATAATAGCCAGCTCAAAGTAGAGTACCTTTTAGAGCATTTGGAGAAAGTGGTTATCTATCCTGATAAGGCGGTTGTTATAATACCGATATTGTGTGAGGGGTTTGTGGTAGATAAAGCTCAGTATGTATCTAGGGAGAAACGGCGCCGGTAAAAGCACTACTATCCGTACCCTGCTCGGACTTATCGCGCCCACAAGCGGCTCGGCTGAAGTATTCGGGAAGGATATTCGGAAGCAAAGGACCGACATTCTTGCGGATATAGGATACCTTCCCTCGGAAACCATGTTTTACAGCGGTATGCGGGTAAAGGACGTTCTGCGTCTGTCCGCGCGGCTGCGCAAAACCGACTGCTCCGAAGAAGCGGAAAAGCTCTGCGAGCGTCTGGAGCTGGACACTTCGCGAAAGATCGAAGAGCTGTCCCTCGGAAACCGCAAAAAGGTCGGCATCGTCTGCGCCCTGCAGCACAGGCCGAAACTATATATTCTCGACGAGCCGACCAGCGGTCTCGATCCGCTGATGCAGCGGGAATTCTATTGCCTTTTGAAGGAGCGCAATGAGGCCGGCGCGACTGTCTTTCTGTCCTCGCACGTCCTGTCGGAGGTACAGCGCTACTGCAAGCACGCGGCTGTCATCCGTGAAGGCAGGCTGCTGGCCTGCAACAGCGTGGATAAGCTCGGCCATACCGGCGCAAAGCGCGTCACGCTCCGCGGCGTGACCGATGCGCCGGAGCTTGAGCATATCAGGGACGTGAGGTCGTCTGCGGATGCGGTCAGCTTCCTGTACGGTGGGAAAGCCGACCGACTGCTCAAGGAGCTTTCCAAACTTCCCATTTCCGATATCACCATCGCTGAGCCGGATCTGGAGGAGATCTTCATGCACTACTACGCAAAGGAGGAAAGCTGAAGTGACGATCTTTAAGCACGAAATGAAGCAGGGCAGGAGTTCCCTCATTGTCTGGACGGCTGCGATCTCTTTTATGCTTGGTATCTGCGTTATCATCTATCCCGAAATGTCCGCCCAGATGGAGGATGTGAGCGCGATGTTTGCCGATATGGGCGGCTTTTCACAGGCGTTTGGGATGGATAAGATAAACTTCGGAGAATTTATCGGCTTCTTCGGCGTTGAGTGCGGAAATGTTCTGGGTCTGGGCGGCGCGTTTTTCGCGGCGCTGCTGGGTATATCTGCGCTGGCAAAGGAGGAAAAGGAGCATACGGCGGAATTTCTGCTGACACATCCTGTCTCAAGAACACGGATAATCGCTCAAAAGCTGTGCGCCGTGATCGCTCAGCTCGTGATCTTAAATCTTGTTGTCATCGCCGTCACGGCGCTCTCCGTCCTCATCATCGGTGAGGAAGCGGACGAAAAAACGTTTGCGCTGCTGTTTCTTGCCTTTTTCCTGATGCAGCTCGAGGTGGCGGCCGTCACGTTCGGGAGCTCGGCTTTTCTCAAGCGCGGAAGCCTCGGCATCGGGCTTGGCCTCGCCGCCGTATTCTACTTTATGAATATTGTCGCAAATCTTATTGACGAGACGAAGTTTCTCAAATACATTACCCCGTTTGGCTATACAGAGAGCGCGGATATAATAGCCGACGGCGCGCTGCACGGCGGATGCCTTGCCGTGGGTATGGCGCTTGCCGCGCTTGGGATCATCCTCGCGTTTTGGAAATACGGAAGAAAAGACATAAGCTGATCTTTTGCCTAAGTGCCGCAAAAAGCCTTAATAATAAAGGACTTATCGGCAATTATTTATCATATTGGATATTGGCAATAATGAAATGGAACAAAAAATTCCTGAAAAATTAATATCCGCTCTTGGCACGGCGGCGCTGGCCGCAGCGTTCGCCGTATGGTGCGCAGGCAGCGATCACAGCGTATGGGGCCTGACCGCCGCGGCAGTCAGCGCGCTGCTGATGCTCGCACTGTGCCTGCGCTTCGTGCCGGTCTGGTGCGGAACATGGCGCGTGAGCGCTCCCGTGAGCCGGCGCGAGCCCGACGGCGGTCGCATATGCGCGAAGATATTCGCCGCCGTTATTCTGTGGGATATATTTATCCTGCTGCTGGGCTATGTGCTTCGCATGGCGCTCGGAGTAACGGAGAGTCCCGCTCAGTATCTTGAATTCTGGCGCTGTACCGACAGCCGGCATTATCTCGCCATCGCGGAGGACTGGTATCTCTCGGAGGGCGAGTGGGACAGACTGGTGCAGCTCGTGTTCCTGCCGGGCTACCCCGTGCTCGTGCGCGTCTTTAAGCTTGTCACAGGCAATTATTTGTACGCGGGGCTGATAGTATCCGCCTTGTGCTTTGCAGGCTCGGGCTGCCTTATGTATAAGCTGCTGCGGCTGGATATGAGCCATGAGGCCGCCCTGCGGGGGCTTAAACTCTTCGTCTTATGTCCGGCGGCGTTTTTCTTCGTATGCCCCATGAGCGAGAGCCTGTACCTGCTGTGCTGCCTTGCCTGCATATATCTTGTGCGGTGCGGGAAGACGCTCGCGGGCTGCCTTTTGGGAGCCTACGCCGCATTCACCCGCTCGCTGGGGATACTGCTGCTTGCGCCGGTGCTTTTCGAGCTTATAGGGCGCAGGGCAAAGCCAAGAGAATATGCAGCCGCCCTGATAATACCTGTGGGCTTTGCCGGCTATTGCCTGATAAATTACCTTGTTGCGGGGGATTTTTTTAAGTTCATGGAGTACCAGCGCGTACACTGGAATCAGCAGCTCGGCTGGTTTTTCAACACTGCCGCGTATCAAACCGAGTATGCCGCAGCCAGTGCCGTCAGCCGCCCGACCGACTTCTGGGGTCTGTGGCTTCCGAATGTACTTGCGCAGCTTATTAGTCTGATCATCGTAACTGCCTCGGCTAAAAAGCTACGTCCGGCCTACACGGCCTGGTTCATAGCCTATTTTGCGGTAGCTATAGGCGCGACGTGGCTTCTGAGCGCCCCCCGCTATCTTGCTGCGCTGCCGGTCCTGCCTGCGGCCATGGCTCTGCTGACAGAAAGGAAAAGTGCCGAGAAGGCGGCCTTGGTGCTGAGCCTTTTGTGCGGCCTTGCGTATTTCACTGTATTTTTGCTGCGATGGCAGGTGTGGTAGGAGAAAAAGAGGGAACATTAAAAAAATACGAAAAAGTCTGAAATTTTTTCTTGTATTAGGGGCTGTCTTGTGTTATAGTTATATGGCTAATTTGTTAATATCGAGTTAATATCGAAAGGATTGAATATAAATGACTACTGTAAAGCTTATTCTCACGATACTTCAGCTTCTGTCTGGACTGGCAGTCACCGTCGTCGTTCTTATGCAGAGCGGCAAGAGCGCCGGCCTGTCGGGCGCTATCGCCGGCGGCGCTGAGACTTTCCTCAGCAAGGGCAAGGCAAAGTCGCTGGATGCAAAGCTCGCAAAGGCGACCAAATGGTTCGCGCTGGCCTTTGTTATCCTTACTCTTGTCCTGAACCTTATCTGATCGGAAATCTTGTGAAAGTTCGGCGCAGCTAAATTGCTGCGCCTTTTTATTCTGTCATATGAAAAACGTAAGCGCTAAAAAAATATGGCTGGGCATAAAAGCCGCTTTCCCGATAACCATACCCATCCTGTTCGGCTGGATATTCGTCGGCCTTACCTACGGCGTTCTGATGAACGATCTCGGCTATGGCCCGCTTTGGTCAATGCTGTTTTCCCTGCTGTGCTTCTGCGGGGGTATGCAGATCGCGGCCATACCTATGATGGCGGCGGGTTTTGACCCTCTGCTGATGTTCATCATGAGCTACTTTGTGAACTTCCGCCATACCTTCTACGGTCTGGCCCTGCTGGAAAAGTACAGGGATACGGCTCCTTTCAAGCCCTTTCTCATATACGCCCTTGCCGACGAGCCGTTCTCGCTGGCGGTTTCGGCAAAGCCGCCGTCCGAGCCGGAGCCTAAGTATTTTTACTTTGGGCTTACCTTGCTTACATACCTGTATTGGGCGGCTCTGTCGGGACTTGGCAGTGTGCTGGGGAGCATAATAACGTTTGATACGACGGGTCTGGACTTTGCCCTGAACGCACTGTTCATCGTGCTGTTTTTGCAGCAGTGGAAGGAGAAAAACAACCGTCCGGCCTGCATTGTCGGCATTGCCGTAACGCTACTGTCCCGCATCATTTTCGGCTCGACGGTCTTTCTTGTCCCCGCGCTTGTGGGAATGCTCATAATTTTCTGGCTGGGGAGGAATAAGCTATGACTCTGACTGTTTCGCAGACCCTTATCACGATCGCGGCGATCGTGCTGGGAACTCAGCTATCCCGCTGGCTGCCGTTCATAGCGTTTTCCGGCAAAAAGGAGACGCCGAAATTCGTGCAGTATCTCGGCCGAGTGCTTCCGCCGGCTCTTATGGGGCTTATCGTTGTCTACTGCTTCAAGAATGTGCCGATCCTCACGGGAAGCCACGGCCTTCCGGAGCTTATAGCGTCGGCAGTCGTGATCCTGACCTATGAGTGGAAGGAAAATCTCCTGATCTCGGTCGGCGGCGGAACGCTTGTATATATGCTGCTGGTGCAGTTCGTTTTCTGAAAATTTACATTTCCAAGGCTGTCGAAAATAATTTCGGCAGCCTGTTTTGTTGCAATCGGCTGAAGAGAATGGTATAATTTCTAACTGTGGCGCAGTGTTGCCGCAGCCAAATTTGTATTTTATCCGAAAGGAAAAGTCATTATGTGTGGAATAGTCGGATTTGTCGGAAGCGAACAGGCCGCGCCCATCCTGCTTGAGGGCTTGGAAAGGCTTGAGTACCGCGGCTATGACTCCGCCGGTATCGCTGTCGTTTCAAAAGATAAAGAGCTGCAGCTGAAAAAGGCCAAGGGCCGCCTGAAGGTCCTCAGCGATATAATTCAGGGCGGCAAGAGCGTTGAAGGCAGCATAGGCATTGGCCATACCCGCTGGGCGACCCACGGCGAGCCCAACGACATTAACGCGCATCCCCACCTCAGCGGCGACGGCAAGGTCGCCGTCGTCCACAACGGTATTATTGAAAACTATGTTGAGCTGAGGGATTTCCTTGTCTCAAACGGCTATGAGTTCAAGTCCGAGACCGATACCGAGGTCGTCACCCAGCTTCTTGCATATTACCATGCCGAGAGCGAGAGTATGCTCGAAGCGGTTTTCAAGGTGCTGCGCCGTGTAGAAGGCGCGTATGCGCTCGGCATCGTCTGCACCGACGAGCCGGAGCATTTTATCGCGGCGCGAAAGGATGCGCCCCTGCTCATCGGCTACGGCGAGGACTGCAATTTCATCGCAAGCGACGTGACTGCGATCATTAAATACACAAGAGAGGTCTCCTACATGGAGGACGGCGAGGTTGCGGTCGTGTCTGCCGGCGGGGTCAGATTCTATAACTCCATGGAGCAGCCCATCGAGAAGGAGCGCCACACCATAGACTGGGACGTCTCCGCCGCTGAAAAGGGCGGCTACGCCCACTTCATGCTCAAGGAGATCATGGAGCAGCCCGAGGCTATCCGCAAGGCCGCCTTTACCCGTATCCGAGATAACCGCATATTTTTCGAGGATCTGTCGATTGACGAGGAATATATAAGAAATTTCAGCAAGCTGTACATAGTTGCCTGCGGCTCGTCATATCATGTTGGTGTGGTGGGAAAGTACAACCTTGAGCGTATGCTCCGCAAGCCTGTCGAGGTCTGTCTTGCCTCGGAGTTCCGCTACTGCGACCCGCTGGTGGACGACAAGACCCTCGTTATAGTTATAAGCCAGTCCGGCGAAACTCTCGACACCATGGCGGCGCTCAGGGAGGCCAAAGCTCTGGGCGCGCACATACTGTCGATAGTCAACGTTGTCGGCAGCTCCATCGCAAGAGAATCGGACGACGTGATCTACACATGGGCAGGCCCCGAGATCGCCGTTGCGACCACCAAGGCTTACAGCACTCAGCTCGTCCTGCTGAATATGCTGGGCATCTACTTCGGCGATATACTCGGTAATGTGAGCAAAGCCGAATACGCAAAGATGGTCGACGCGCTGCTTCGCCTGCCCGGAAAAATGGAGCAGATGCTCGAGGATACCGAAGATATAAAGCATTACGCCTCAAAGTACTTCAACCACAACTCCGTGTTCTTCATCGGACGCAATCTGGACTACGCAATGGGTCTTGAGGGCTCGTTAAAGCTCAAGGAGATATCCTACATCCATTCCGAGGCCTACGCTTCCGGCGAGCTCAAGCACGGAACCATCTCCCTCATTGAGGACGGGACTCTGGTCATTGCGCTGGGCACCTATGCGCCCCTGTTTGACAAGGCCATGAGCAACGTCGTCGAGGTCCAGGCGAGAGGCGCGGACGTCCTTGCCGTCACCACCGAGAGCCATGTGGCTGAGATGAAAAAGACCGTGGAGAACGTTATTGCCGTTCCCGAGTCACACACGATATTCCAGCCTTCTCTGGGTGTTGTTCCGCTGCAATTGCTTGCGTACTACGTTGCGCTGCTGCGCGGTTGCGATATCGATAAGCCCAGAAATCTTGCAAAGTCGGTGACAGTTGAATAATTGAAAAATTTATTGGCATTTTTGGCGTGCGTGGTCTGTAAGGCCACGCACTGCTTCTTGCGACTCATAGGAAAAGGCGCGACCTCGCTCCCCGGGGTGCTTGCGCTGAGGATATGTCCTGATATACTGAGAAGGGCGGCCGAAGATGTTAATGTGATAGCCATAACAGGCACAAACGGGAAAACCACCTCCGCCAGAATGACGGAAAAAGCCCTGCAAAACGCGGGGAAGAGGGTCTTTGCAAACCGCTCGGGGGCAAATCTGATAAGCGGCATAACTGCGGAATTCATACTCAACCGCCGTCTTTCCGGCGGCGCTAAATGCGATTGGGCGGTCATCGAATGCGACGAGGCCGCCTGCCGCAGGGTGCTGGCGGAGATAAGGCCCCGGGCGCTGCTGGTGACGAACCTTTTCCGCGACCAACTCGACCGCTACGGCACGGTTACAACGCCGAGGGACAGCATAGCCGCCGGACTGAGGGCTTCGCCGGAGACCGTAGCCTGCCTCAACGCCGACTGCCCGATGGCGGCGAGCATAGCGGAGCAGATACCCAACAAAACGGTGTATTTCGGCGCTTCGGACGGCAGAAAATCAAGACCCGAGAGCGGGGAGGACAGCGTCTGCCCTGTCTGCGGAGCGGAGCTCAGGTACAGCTATGTGACCTATGCCAATCTCGGCGGATTTGTCTGTAAATGCGGCTTTGTGCGGCATGAAGCCGACGTTTCGGTGCGCACGGTGCTCGACGACGGAAGCTTCCTGCTCGACGCAGGGGGCGACGGCGGCAGACTGTGCAGAGCCGCCCTTCCCGGGCTGTACAACGTCTATAACGCCGCAGGGATGACAGCTGCGGTGACAGCGGCGGGCATATCGCTTCAAAACGCCGTGGATGCCGCAGCAGATTTTGACTGCGGCTTCGGCAGGATGGAGAGCTTCCCGCTTGGCAAAAAGGGCGCGAGGATGATACTTATAAAAAACGCCGCCGCAGCCGACCAGACCCTCGACTATCTTCGCAGCGTCAGGGAGCCGATTACCCTTGCGATCGCGGTGAACGACCGCATCGCCGACGGCACTGATATCTCGTGGCTCGAGGATGCGGATTTCGGGAAGCTTGCCCGCATGAAGGAGCTAAGGCGGGTGCTGGTGACGGGAGATCGAGCCGAGACCGCCGCGCAGAGGATAGAACGTGAAAATATCCTCTGTGAAATCTTCAAAAGCTATGATACACTAATAGACAGCCTTGTGGATGAGGACGCTCTCGTCTTCATCCTGCCCACATACACAGCCATGCTGGAAATGCGCAAAAAGCTTGTGCGAAGGTTGGGCGGCAAAAACTTCTGGGAGTAAAACATATGATACGTTTCCATAACGGCAGGGTGCTGACATTTGAACACGGTACGGAGCTTTCTGATTGCGAGGTCTGGACGGATAGAGGCTCGATAAGCTATGTAGGGCCAAAACGGGATGAAATGCCCGCCTTTGAGCGGGAGATCGATTTAAACGGAGATCTGCTCATGCCGGGCTTTAAAAACGCGCACAGCCATTCGGGCATGACCTTCCTGCGGTCGCTTGCCGATGATATGCCCCTTGACAGATGGCTTTCAGAGCGGGTCTGGCCGAACGAGGCAAAGCTCGGTCCCGACGGACTGTATGTCATGACGACCCTTGCCGTTATGGAATATCTTACGAGCGGCATAACCTCCTGCTTTGACATGTATTTTCATAATGACGCCTTCGTTCGGGCCTGCATAGACACGGGCTTCAGAGCCGTTCTCTGCGGCGACATGAATAATTTCGACAGGGACTATCACGGGCTTGAGGATAAGTTCCTGCGCTATAACCGCGTCCATGAGCGCATATCCTACCGCATGGGCTTCCACGCGGAGTACACCACGAGCATGGAACGCATGGAATATGTCGCCTCGCTTGTGGAAAAATATAAAACGCCCATGTTCGTCCACTCGTCGGAGACGAGAGCCGAGGTGGACGGTTGCGTTGAGCGCTACGGCGTAACGCCCACGGTGCTTTTTGAAAGGCTCGGTATGTATAACTACGGCGGCGGCGGCTTCCACTGCGTTCACATGAGTGATGAGGATATCGAGATATTCAAAAGGCGCGGCCTGTGGGCGGTGCTCAACCCCGCCTCCAACCTGAAGCTTGCCAGCGGCATCGCGCCGGCGGCGCGGTTTATAAAGGAGGGTATAGGGCTTGCAATCGGCACCGACGGCGCGGGCTCGAACAACGCCCTCGATATGTTCAGAGAGATGTATCTTGTGACCGCGCTTGCAAAGTACAGGGAGGATGACGCCTCCGCCGTCGACGCAAACGGGGTGCTGAAGATGGCCTGTGTGGGCGGCGCTAAGGCCATGGGGCTTGATAATTGCGACTGCATCGCCGCCGGCAAAAAGGCTGATCTTACCGTCATCGACCTCCACAGGCCCAATATGAGGCCCATAAACAACATAACAAAGAACGTCGTTTACGCCGGCAGCAAGGAAAATGTGCGCCTTACCATGGTAAACGGCAGAGTACTGTACGAAAACGGTGAGTTTTACATCGGCGAGGACGCGGAGAAGATCTACGCCGAGGCAGATAAGATAATGAAGGTAATTAAAGGATGAGAGAGATAGACCTGCACACCCATACGGATATATCGGACGGCTCGGAATCGCCGGAGAATACCGTCAGACACGCCATGGAGCTTGGACTTCGGGCGATAGCCGTCACGGATCACGACAGTGTAAACGGCGTGAAGGCGGCGCAGGAGGCGGGGGAGAAGTACGGTGTAGAGGTCGTGGCGGGCATGGAGCTGACCTGCGGCTGGTATGACAGGGAGGTGCATGTCCTCGCCTATGATCTCGATCCGGACTCGGACAAGCTACCGTCGGTGCTGAGCTGGATAGTGGAGGATCGCAGCGAGCGTAACAGAAAAATGATCGATCTGCTGGCTGAGGACGGTATCATCATAGATCTCGACGAGCTTCAGGCAAAGCACCCGGGTTCCACCATCGGAAGGCCGCATTTCGCCCTGTGCCTCATAGAAGAGGGGATCGCCGACAGTGTGACCGACGCGTTCAGCCGCTTTCTCGACCCCGGGCGGAAGTATTATGTCCGACGCCATTTTCTGAGCCTTGAGGACGCTGTGGGGCTTATACGCTCGGCAGGAGGCAAGGCCGTCATAGCTCACCCCAAGCAGTACAGGATATCCGAGGACAGCCTGAGAGAGCTGATGGAGCGTGGCGCGGCGGCCGGAGTGTCGGGGCTTGAGTGCTTTTATTCCGGCTATGGGTCTGAGGATACGGCAAAATACCTCGCCATGGCGGAAAAATACGGTTTCTGTCCGACTGCGGGCAGCGATTGGCACGGCAGCCATAAGCCGCATATCCAAATGGGCAGCGGCATAGACGGCGAGCTGTGCGCGCCGTATGAGATACTGTCAAATCTGAGAGCACACAAATGAAAACGACGCATGACTGCGGTCATGCGTCGTTTTTTAGCTAGTACTCAGAATATGTCCTCGTTGACCTTCTGGGGAGGCAGCTCCAGAATGGAGGGGTCGGCGATGCAGCGGTTGATAAGCTTGAACACCGTGGCATAATAATGACCGTCAACGGTGCGCTCATCCAGAACGAACTTGGCGTCGACATACTTTCGGTCAACGACCTGTCCGTGGCGGTCAAGCTCATGAACATGGCGCTTCGCGCCGAAGGCGACGAACACCGGAAGAGTGCCGAAATTGTAGATATGGTGATAAATGGGACCTATGCCGAGGGAGCCCAGATCGGTGATGATCATTGAGCCGTGGAAGGGGCTGACATCAAGCACGGACTTGGGAATCAGGCCGAAGTAATCGAATGCTCTGATGAGCCCGATCGCCGCGCGGATAAGGAAGCGGGGGAGCTTTGCAAACTTGTTTGCAAATTCCTCGGTGCCGTTTTCCTCGTCGGAGTTCTTGATCTCATCGATCGCCTCGTTCATCTTGCGGTAAACGTCGTAGATGGTGTCGGTCGGCTCGAAAGCGACCTTGATAGTCGTCTCGGTAGCGTCGATGCTTAGGCTGCGCTTAACCGTCATGACGACCTCTATCTCGTTGTGAGCGTAGATACGTCTGCCGACGACGAAGCGGTTGAGGCCGGGCAGGTAGGCGCAGGCGCGAACATAGGAAGCGATAAGCAGGTGGAGCATACCTATGCCCTTGTAGCCGTTTACACGCTGCCTTCTAAACCAGCGGTCGGCCTCGGTTATCTCAAAGGACTGCTCATAATAATTGAGCGCGTCGCAGCGCTGGGGCATGATAAAGGGAATAAAATTGTAAAAGCCGTTCAGGGAGCGGATGCGCCTGCCGTCGACCCTATCTCCGAAGCGGCGCTTATAGTTGTTAGCCATAGTTAACCTCCGGGATTATACATTATACAATACGATTATACAGACTGCATTCTGATTTGGCAAGAAAAAACTGAGTTTTGTAAATAGAGCTTTGTGAAAAACGTCAAAAGTGATAGTAACGGGGATATAGTAAGACAATAAACAAACGATCCAAAATTCTGCGTTAAAACTCAAACTATTTTGGCGGTTCAAGGCTTTGAGCCGTGTGAAAAAACAGGCAAGCGATTGAAAGATTTTTAACTATTTAAATTGCTTTAAGTTTGTCAATAAAAGTGACAAAAAGTCCTTGAAAATCAACGATTTTATTGTTATTATTCACCTGCTGAGACAGGTATGTTTTACCTCTATGCACCGCGCCGATCAATCCGTCAGAATATGAAAAATAGCTGCTTTGCAGTTATTTTTGCTTTAATGCCTTTTGGATCGACACTTGAGCGGCAAGCGCCGGAAACGGAGAATTGGTTTAGTAAACGCTAAGCTGTAAAAATTAAAAGTTAAAAATTTGGCATTTAAGTATTGCAAATATTACGACAATATATTATATTAATATAGACAAATATTTGACAAAGTGAAAGGAGGGGGCGTTAATGGCATTTGAAGAGATCGCGGGAATAGCCGCGGCCGAAGCGGAAGCGAAACGCATCAAGGCGGAAGCCGAAGCGGAGGCGAAGCGAATGCTCGCCGAGGCGGAGAATGCCGGTAAGGCCGAGGTGGAGGAAGCTGAGGATAAAGCCCGAGCGGAAATCCTTGAGATGAAAAATGCCGCGCAGGCGCAGGCAGAAGCTGCCGTACAGGATATCTATTCGGCAGCGGAAAACAAAAAGGCCGTGCTCAGAGCCAAGGCCGAAAGCCGCTGTAAGAAAGCGGCGGAGCTTGTCACGGAAAGGATTGTGAACGGTTAATGGCCATTGAAAAAATGAAAAAGCTCCGGCTTATGGCTGTTCGCGGACAAAAGGAGGAGCTGCTGCGGGATCTGCTGCTGCTGGGCTGTGTGGAGGTATCCGAGCCTGAAGATACCGAGCTTGAGCCGGAGATCAGCCGCTGTCTTGCAAGAGAGAGCAGCGAGCTTCTGCGGCACAGGACAGATCACGCGAAGCTCACGCAGGCGGTCGAGCTGCTGCAGCGGTATGCTCCGGCTAAGAAGCCTCTGCTTTCCGCAAAGCCCGAGACCGACAGCGGCGCGATACTTGACGACAGTACCCTGCCGCAGGCCCTGGAACTTGCCGAGGAGATAATCGGCAGGGATGAGCGAATACGCCGGATAACGGCGGAGGAAAGCCGCATGCGCGGTCAGATCGAGTCTCTGTCCCCATGGCTGAGCCTTGACTATCCGCTTGAGTGCGGCGGCACGGAGCGCTGCTCGGTCGTGCTGGGCGGCATTCCCGCGGCGCTCGATATCGGCTCTGCCGAGGCGGCGCTGAACGCCGTGACGGAGGAAGCCGAGCTTGTGCTCGTGCATTCGGATAAGGATCAGCACTATCTTGCGCTTATCTGCTTTAAGGAGCAGCTTTCCGCGGCTTTGGAAAGCCTGAGGGAATTCAGCTTTGCCATAGCCAGCCTAGGAGGTATGAGCGGTACGGCAAAGGAGTGCACCGAGCGTCTCGGAAGCGAGCTTGACGGGCTTGCAGATGAAAAGATCCGCCTCACCGGCGAGATCTGCGACCGCAGCGTACATAGGGAGGAGCTTGAGCTGGCTGCCGACCGCCTGAATGCGAAGATAGTCTGCGCCGAGGCGGAGGACAGAATGTACGGCATGGAAAGTACCATCGCCCTTCAGGGCTGGGCGCTTGCCAAGAAGGTGCCGGAGCTGGAGGACTGCCTTAAAAAGTACGACTGCGCATGGGAGCTGTCAGATCCCGAGCCGGAGGAGTATCCCGACGTCCCGGTAAAGCTCACGAACAATAAGATAACAAACGGCCTGAACATGGTCACCAATATGTACAGCCTGCCGTCCTATGACGGCGTAGACCCCAACCCGCTGATGGCACCGTTCTTCATCCTGTTTTACGGACTCATGATGGCGGATATGGGCTACGGCCTTATGATGATAATCGCGGCTGTCGTCGCAATGAAGAAGATCAGACCCCGCGCGGGGACGCTGTCCTTCTGCCAGCTCCTGCTGTGGGGCGGAATATCGACATTCATCATGGGCTTCCTTACGGGCGGATTTTTCGGCGATGCGCTGGCACAGATAGGCAAGATACTCGGCAAGCCCGATGGATGGGGCGAACTGTGGTGTCTGTTCAACCCCATGACCGACAGCATGACGGTGCTCATAGGCGCTATGGTGCTCGGCTTTATCCACCTGAACACCGGCATGGTGATAAGCGTTGTGGAAAAGGTCAAAAAGGGCGACGCTGTGAGCGCAGTATGGGAAGAGGGCTCACTCTGGGTCATCTTCATAGGCGCCGCGCTTATGGTGTTCGACATCGGCAGCATAGCCGGAGTTCCGGTAGTTCTCGTGCTCGGCTGCGTGATGCTGTTTTACGGCGGCTCCCGCGAGGCAAAGGGCTTTGGAAAGCTCACGAGCCTGTTCGGTACGCTGTATAACACCGTGACCGGCTGGTTCGGCGATATTCTTTCCTATTCCCGAATCATGGCGCTGATGCTCGCCGGCTCCGTCATAGCGACGGTGTTCAATACCATCGGCAGCATTGCAAACAGCTTTTTGCTCTTTATCCCCGTGTTCATTACAGGACACGCGCTGAACTTTGCGCTGAATCTTTTGGGCTGCTATGTACACGATCTGAGACTTCAGTGTCTTGAGTACTTCGGCAAGTTCTATCAGGACGGCGGCAAAGCCTTCAAACCCTTGGCGATAAATACAAAGTATTATGATATAGCAGAATGATCAGGAGGAAATAAAGATGGAATTTTTGTTCGCACATTCTGGCCTTGCAATAGGCCTTCTCGGCGCAGGCCTTGCAGCATGCATGGCAGGCGCAGGCTCCGCAGTCGGTACCGGTATCGCAGGTGAAGCGGGCGCAGGTCTCGTTACCGAGGATCCCGCAAAGTTCGGTAAGGCAATGATCCTTCAGGTCGTCCCCGGCACTCAGGGTCTGTACGGTCTGGTCGTGTTCTTCGTTGCAATTATGCAAATGGGTCTGCTTAACGGCACCGCCCTTGACCTCAGCTTCGTTGACGGCTGCCGTTACTTCGCAGCATGTCTGCCCATCGCTATCGGCGGTCTAGTTTCCGCTATCGCGCAGGGCAAGGTCGCCGCTGCATCCGTTAACCTGCTCGCAAAGAACCCCGACCATTGGGCAAAGGGCATGATCCTCTGCATCACCGTTGAGTTCTACGCCATCCTGTCTCTGCTGGCATCCATGATGATGCTGCTGTTCATCTGATTTATATCAGAAATATAGACAAGAAGGCAGGACTTTACAATGAAAGGTACTGAAAAAATAATAGCGCATATCGAAGCCGAGGCAAAGGCCGAGGCTCAGACCGTTCTCGCAAAGGCCGCCGAAGAAGCTGAACAGATCCGCGCCTCGTATTTCAACGCCGCCCTCGCCGAGCACAAAAAGCTCGTCGAGGCGGGAAAAGCCGATTGTGAAGACCTTGTTGCGCGCCAAAAGCGCATGGCGGAGATGGAAGCAAGAAAAAGCGTTCTCGCGCTTAAGCAGGAGATGGTATCCTGTGTCTTTGACGCTGCGCGGAAGGAGCTTGCGGAGCTTCCGGAGGAGAGGTACGTTGCTTTCCTTGCGCGTATGGCGGCCCAGGCCTCCTCAAACGGCATGGAGGAGCTTGTGCTCAACGCGCGTGATAAGACCGGCTGCGGCAAGGCTGTCTGCAAGGCGGCAAACGCACTGCTTTCGGCAAGGGGTCTGCCCGGAAAGCTCAGCCTCAGCGAGGATACCGCAGACATAGCGGGGGGACTTGTCCTCCGCCACGGCGGTATCGAGGTAAACTGCGGGGTGGATACCCTTATCGAGCAGCAGCGCGGCAGCCTGTCGGCCACTGTGGCGGCAGCGCTGTTTGAATGACGCCGAAGCGGCGTACATCCCGAAAAGGGAGGGAACAAATTGTCAAATAAAAAGTGTGTCAGAGAGAAATATCTTTATCTCTCGGCCATGCTCAGAGCAAGAGAGGCTAAAATGCTCACCCGCGAAAAGGCCGAGCGCATGATAGACACCGGCTCCTTTGACGAGGCGGCGAAAATGCTGGCCGACTGCGGCTATGAGGATATGTCCGGCATGAACGCAAAGCAGGTGGATAAGGCGCTTTCCGAGCGCAGGGCGGCGATATTTGCCGAGCTTGCTCGGATGTCGCCCAACCCCGAGACCGTCGAGGTATTTCGTATGAAGTACGATTACCACAACGCCAAGACCATTATAAAGGCGGAGGCTTCGGCGGTCGAGCGCGAGGATCTGCTCAGCTCTGCCGGCAGAGTGCCGGCGCAGGAGCTTGTAAAGAGCCTCACCGAAGAAAAGTTCACTGGTATCCCGTCCGTGCTGGCCGACGCCATCGTACATGCCAAAAGCGTTCTGGCAAGAACAGCAAATCCTCAGCTTGCGGATTTTGTGCTGGATAAGGCGTATTTTGCCGAGCTGCTGAAGGCGGCGCGGGGGCTTGACAGCTCTTTTCTCACGGGCTATGCCCGCATATTGATCGACAGTGCAAACCTCAGAAGCGCGGTGCGCACCATGCGCATGGGCAAGGATCTGGATTTCCTGAAGCTGGCGCTTGTGCCCGGCGGCGGTATCGACGCCGGCCGCATAATGGCTGCGTCAAGCTCCGGAGAGGCGCTGGCGGCGCTGTTTACAAACACCCTGCTTGCCGAAGCGGCCGGACTGGGCGCGGAGGCGGTAAACGGCGGCAGGATGACGGACTTTGAGCTTGCCTGCGATAACGCGGTGACGGCTTATCTCACCAAGGCGCGGCTCGTTGCCTTCGGCGAGGCTCCTGTCATAGCGTATCTTGCGGCTGTGGAGGGTGAGATCACCGCGGTGCGGATGATACTGACAGGCTTCCTTGCGGGCATAGCGCCCGACACTATCCGCGAAAGGCTGCGTGAGTTTTATGCTTAAAATTGCTGTCGTCGGCGGTCGGGAGACCGTCATGGGATTCACGGCCCTGGGCCTTGAGGCTTGCCCCGTGGCTGACGCTGCTGAGGCAAAGCAGGTGCTTCGCACGCTGACCCGCAACAGGGATGATGTGGCCATAATCTACATCGAAGAGGGTCTTGCCGCGGAGCTGAGTCAGGAAATAGAAAAATTTAAGGATAGCCCTAAGCCCGCGATAATCCTTATCCCCGGCAGAGAGGGCAGCCTCGGCCTCGGTCTTACGGCGCTGAACGCCGCAGTCGAGCGTGCGATCGGCACAAATATTCTTGAAAATAATTGAGAAAGAAAGGTATCTGTATGAGCGGAACTATTATCAAAGTTTCTGGCCCGCTTGTGGTTGCGGAGGGCCTGAGCGACGCGAACGTATCCGACGTTGTGCGCGTGGGCTCCCAGAGACTTATAGGCGAGATACTTAATATGTCCGGAGATAAGGCCTCCATTCAGGTTTATGAGGAGACCTCCGGCCTCGGCCCGGGCGCCGCGGTCGAGACGACCGGTATGCCGATGTCGGTCGAGCTTGGACCGGGCATGCTGGAGAATATCTACGACGGAATCCAGCGCCCCCTGCCCGAGATACGCGAGAGCTCCGGCGCGACCATCAGCCGCGGCGCCGACGTTCCCGCGCTCAACCGCAGTAAAAAGTGGGACTTCGTACCCACCGCGAAGGTTGGAGATAAGCTCTCCGGCGGCGACGTTATAGGCACCGTGCAGGAGACCAGCGCCATATCGCATAAGATCATGGTGCCTCCGCAGCTGAGCGGCACCCTGCTGTCCATAGAAGCAGGCAGCTTTACGGTTACGGAGACTGTCGCAGTTCTGGAGGACGAAAAGGGCGTCAAGCATGAGCTGAGCATGCTCCAGCGCTGGCCTGTTCGTATAAACAGACCCTACGCTAGAAAATTTGTCCCCGCACGTCCGATGAACTCGGGGCAGCGTATCATCGATACACTGTTCCCCATTGCAAAGGGCGGCACCGCCGCCGTTCCCGGCCCCTTCGGCTCGGGCAAGACCGTCGTTCAGCATCAGCTTGCAAAGTGGTCCGATGTCGATATCGTCGTTTACATAGGCTGCGGCGAGCGCGGCAACGAGATGACCGACGTTCTCATGGAGTTCCCCGAGCTGACAGACCCCAGAAACGGCGAGCCTCTGATGAAGCGCACCGTGCTTATAGCAAACACCTCCGATATGCCCGTCGCGGCGCGCGAGGCGTCCATTTATACGGGAATTACCATCGCGGAATACTTCCGCGACATGGGCTATGACGTGGCGGTCCTGGCCGACTCCACCTCCCGCTGGGCAGAGGCTCTGCGTGAGATGTCCGGCCGTCTGGAGGAGATGCCCGGCGAAGAGGGCTACCCCGCATACCTTGCCTCACGCATCGCGCAGTTCTACGAGCGTGCCGGCTGTGTCGACTGCCTCGGCGCGGACGGCCGTCAGGGTTCGGTCACCGCTATCGGCGCGGTTTCGCCTCCGGGCGGCGATATCTCCGAGCCTGTTTCGCAGGCGACAATGAGGATCGTCAAGGTGTTCTGGGCGTTGGACTCCTCTCTGGCCTACGCCCGCCACTTCCCCGCGATAAACTGGCTGACCTCGTATTCGCTGTATCTTGATACTCTTGCACCATGGTACAGCAAGGAGTTCGGTCCGAAATATATGTCAAACCGAGATAAGGCAATGCATATCCTGCAGGAGGAAAACGAGCTGCAGGAGATCGTGCGCCTGGTCGGTCAGGACGCGCTGAGCGCCGCCGACCGGCTGACTATGGAGACGGCGAAAATGCTGCGCGAGGACTTCTTGCAGCAGAATGCGTTCGTTGATGAGGACGCATACTCCTCCTACGGCAAGCAGTTCGAGCTCATGGACCTCATACTCTCCTTTGATGAAATGAGCCGCGCAGCTCTTGAAAAGGGCGCGGACATGAAAGCGCTTTTCGCCATCCCGTCCAAGGCTAAGATCGGCCGCGCCAAGATGGTCGCGCCTGATAAGTATAAGGAAGAGTACGCCGAGATACTTGCCGGAATGAAGGCTGAGATCGAGGCGGTTATCGAAGGAGGCGAGGACGCATGATAAAAGATTATAAGACTATCAGAGAAGTTGCGAGCCCCCTGATGGTGGTCGAGCAGGTCGAGGGCGTCACTTACGACGAGCTGGCCGAAATCGAGCTCCCCAACGGCGAGATACGTCGCGGCAAGGTCCTCGAGGTAGAGGGCGACAAGGCTGTCGTTCAGCTTTTCGAGTCCGCGCAGGGCATAAATCTTGCCGCGTCAAAGGTGCGCTTTCTTGGCCATCCGCTGGAGCTTGCGGTGTCAGAGGATATGCTCGGCCGCGTCTTTAACGGCATGGGTAGACCAATCGACGGCGGTCCGGAGCTTCTTGCCGAAGCACACCGCGATATCAACGGCATGCCCATGAACCCCGCTGCCCGCGCATATCCCGCCGAGTTTATCCAGACCGGCGTTTCCACCATCGACGGTCTGAACACCCTAGTAAGAGGCCAGAAGCTGCCCATATTCTCCGCCTCCGGTCTGCCCCACGCTGCTCTGGCGGCGCAGATCGCACGTCAGGCCAAGGTGCTGGGCGACGGTGAGAACTTCGCCGTTGTGTTTGCGGCAGTCGGCATCACCTTTGAGGAGTCCGAGTACTTTATCGAGGACTTCAAGCGCACCGGCGCTATCGACCGCACCGTCGTATTCTCAAACCTTGCAAACGACCCCGCCGTCGAGCGTATCGCAACTCCGCGTATGGCGCTGACAGCCGCCGAGTACCTTGCGTTTGAGAAGGATATGCAGGTGCTGGTCATCATAACCGATATCACTAACTACGCCGAAGCCCTGCGCGAGGTCTCCGCTGCAAAGAAGGAAGTCCCCGGCCGCCGCGGCTACCCCGGCTACCTGTACACCGACCTTGCCACCATGTACGAGCGCGCAGGCCGCCGCATAGGCTGCAAGGGCTCCATTACCATGATCCCCATCCTCACCATGCCCGAGGACGACAAGACCCACCCCATCCCCGACCTTACCGGCTACATCACCGAGGGTCAGATCATCCTCAGCCGCGATCTGCACCGCAAGGGCATCGTGCCTCCTGTGGATGTTCTGCCGTCCCTGAGCCGACTGAAGGACAAGGGCATAGGCGAGGGCAAGACCCGCGAGGACCATGCCGGTACCATGAACCAGCTCTTCGCCGCGTATTCCCGCGGCAAGGACGCAAAGGAGCTCATGACCATACTCGGCGAGGCGGCGCTGTCCGACGACGACAAGCTGTTTGCGAAATTCGCCGACGAGTTTGAAAAGCTGTACGTCAATCAGGGCAACACGACAAACCGCAGCATTCAGGAGACTCTCGATCTCGGCTGGAAGCTGCTGAGCATCCTGCCCAGAGCAGAGCTGAAGCGCATAAAACCCGAGCTGATCGACAAATACATGAAGTAAGGGGGGAGGCTTTATGGCAAGCACCACTATAGCTCCCACCAGAATGATGCTCAAGCAGCTCAAGGGCAGGCTCAAGACAGCCCGCCGCGGCCACAAGCTCATGAAGGATAAGCGCGATGAGCTCATGCGACAGTTTCTGGACGTGGTAAAGCTCAACAAGCAGCTTCGTGAGCGCGTCGAGCTCGGCCTGACGGAGGCCTTCGCTTCCTTGCAGGTCGCGAGCGCGATCATGAGCCCCGAGATGCTGGAGCAGGCGTTGCTGTACCCGCGCCAGAGCGTCGAGCTGGGCATGGAGTTTAAAAACATCATGAGCGTCAACGTGCCTCAGTATTCCTTCAAAACAAAGAATAACGATCCCTCTGAGATCTACCCCTACGGTTTTGCGCAGACCTCCGGAGAACTCGACGACGCGCTCAGCCAGATGGCGAGGGTGTTTGAGGATATGCTTCAGCTTGCGCAGGTGGAAAAAACCATGCAGCTTCTTGCGGAGGAGATCGAGAAGACCCGCCGCAGGGTAAATGCGCTCGAGTATGTTATGATCCCCGAGCTTGAGACCAATATAAAGTACATTTCCATGAAGCTTGAGGAGAATGAAAACGCTACCAAGGTCAGGCTCCTCAAGGTCAAGGAAATGGTCCTGCAAAACGCTCATAATTACGAATAATCGGAAAAAGCAGCCTGCGGGCTGCTTTTTCCGTCCTGATGTGATATAATACGGAGCATAATAAGCAACAGTTACGGGATACAGGTGATATTATGCTTAACACAACGCTTTGCTATATCGAACGCGGAGACGAGTATCTTATGCTCCATAGGGGCAAAAAGGAAAACGACATAAACCGCGATAAATGGATAGGTCTCGGGGGCAAGTTCGAGGAGGATGAAAGCCCCGAGGAGTGCCTTCTGCGGGAGGTATACGAGGAGTCGGGGCTGCGGTTGACCTCATGGCGCTACCGAGGCATCGTGACCTTTGTAAACACAAAATGCAGCTCGGAATATATGCACCTGTTCACTGCCGACGGCTTTGAGGGAGAAATAGGCCCCTGCGACGAGGGCGAGCTTGAGTGGATAAAAAAATCCGAGCTCATGAAGCTCACGCTGTGGGAGGGGGACAGGATATTCCTGCGGCTGCTCGATGAAGGCGAGCCGTTTTTCTCCCTGAAGCTGAACTATGACGGCGATGAGCTGATAGATGCGAAACTAAACGGCAGGCACATATAATTAAAAATTCTCATACCATATACAGAGGTGATGGTATGAGAATTTTTGTTGTTCGCAGGGGAGATTCCCTGTATTCGATTGCAAAAAACTTCGGCGTATCGGCAGGCAAGCTTGCTTACATAAACCAGCTATCAGACCCCAGCCGATTGACTGTGGGGCAGGCCATCGTTATACCCGACATGCAGAGCCCGAAAACGGAGATCGAGGTCAACGGCTATGCCTATCCGAATATCAGCGACGAGCAGCTTGACGAGGTGCTGCCGCAGATGACTTTTTTCTGCCCGTTTTCGTGGCACATCGATGCCGCAGGGGGGATCACCCCGATCGAGGATGAGCGCCTGATTGAAAAAGCCTATGCTAACAGCGCGGCTCCCTTGCTGACGCTCACTAATATCGGCCCGTCAGGCGGCTTCTCCGGAGATATCGCCCACAGCATATTCACGGATATGGCGGCTCAGGATACTCTTGTGACTAACATTCTGGCGGCTCTGCGGCAGCGGGGCTACTACGGCGTCAATCTCAACATTGAGTATGTGCAGCCCTACGATCGGGAGGGCTACAACAATTTCCTGCGCAGGCTTTCCGGCACTCTCCATGAGAGGGGCTATTACCTGAGCAGCGCCATCGCGCCAAAGGAGTCGGACAGTCAATATGGTATACTGTATACCGCTCACGACTATGCCGCCCACGGTGAATACTGCGACAGGGTCATTATTATGACATATGAGTGGGGCTACACCTACAGTGCCCCGCAGGCGGTGTCGCCCGTCGACAGGATGCGCAAGGTCATGGACTACGCGGTGACGAAGATTCCGTCCGGAAAGATACTGCTCGGCTTTTCAAACTACGGCTATAACTGGACTCTGCCGTGGAAGCAGGGGCAGGCGGCCTCGGTCATATCGAACGCCGCAGCGGCGAACCTTGCCGCTTCCATGTACGCGGAGATAAAATTTGACGAGACGGCTCAGGCACCGTTTTTCAATTACACCGATCCCTCAGGCGTGCGGCACGAGGTGTGGTTCGAGGATGCGCGCAGTGTGAAGGCTCGGCTTGGCCTTGTTTCGGAGTATAATCTCGCGGGTATCAGCTTCTGGACGGTAAATCTCCGGAACCGCGCGGGCTTTGCCGTGCTTGAGAGTACCTACGGTGTTGAAAAAATAATATAGAGGTAAAGCAAATTGCTCTACCTCTATAAAGCATGTTAAATTCTGCCCGAGATGACCTTGGCGACCTTGACGCCGGAGGCTGCAGCCTGGGCGAGGCCGCGGGTTATGCCCGCGCCGTCGCCAATGGCGAAGAAGTTTGAAAATTCGGTCTCGAGCTTACCGCTGAGCTCAAGGCGGGAGGAGTAGAACTTGACCTCGGCGCCGTAAAGCAGGGTGTCGTAATTGGCGGTGCCAGGGGCGATTTTATCAAGAGCGTAGATCATCTCTATGATGTCGTCAAGCTGGCGCTTGGGAAGGGCAAGGCTCAGGTCGCCAGGGATGGCCGCCGTCAGGGTCGGGCGCGTGTAGGACTGAGCAAGCCTGTGCTGATTGGTGCGTATGCCTTTCACAAGGTCGCCGAAGCGCTGCACCAGAACGCCGCCGGAGAGCATGTTGCTCAGAGATGCGATGTGCTTGCCGTAGCGGTAGGGCTCGTCGAAGGGCTCGGTAAAGCGGTTTGACACCAGCAGGGCGAAGTTCGTGTTCGCGCTGCGGAGCTTCGGGTCGGAGTAGGAGTGGCCGTTAACGGTGTTGATACCTTCGACGTTCTCTGCAACGACGTGGCCGTATGGATTCATGCAGAAGGTGCGGACCTTGTCGCCGTACTGCTTGGTGCGGTAGATGAGCTTGGATTCATAAACCACGTCGGTTATGTGCTCAAAGACCGTAGCCGGTAGCTCGACGCGAACGCCGACGTCCACCTGATTGTTTATGAGCTTTATGCCAAGCTTCTTGCACTGGTTTGCAAACCATTCCGCACCGCTTCTGCCGGGGGCGGCGATGAGGTAGGAGCAGCCAACGCTGTCGCCGTTTTTGAGGCTCAGGCGGTAGCCCTCGCCGTCTCGGTCGATGGATCTGACCTCGGTGCGGAAGCGGTATTCAATTACCTTTTTGAGGTCCTCGTACATGTTCTGAAGTATGCGCAGATTGTTCTCGGTGCCCAGATGCTTTACCTTTGCCTGCAAAAGATGCAGGTCATATTTGAGCGCCTCGCGCTCGAGCGCCTTTGCCTCGGGGGTATCTGTGGAGAAAGTCTTGTCGGTCGCGCCGTATTTCATGTTGACGGTGTCGACGTAGTTTATAAGCTCCATGACCTCGTCGTCATCCATAAAGTCGGTGAGCCAGCCGCCGAACTGGGTGGTGAAGTTATACTTTCCATCGGAAAAAGCGCCCGCGCCGCCGAAGCCGCACATCGTATCGCAAACGCCGCAGTGGATGCACTCCTTGACCTTGCCGGCAACGATGGGGCAGTGCCTGGAATATATATCCCCGCCCTGCTCGAGCACGCATATTTTAAACTCGGGGTGACGGGAGATGAGCTCGTAGCCCGCGAAAATTCCTGCGGTGCCGCAGCCGATTATTGCGACGTCGTAATTTTTGTTCATGATAAAAAACTCCAATTATGATTAGTAGGTGTTTTCAGAAAAAATCACCTTGCGTATTATACGGATTTGTGCGGCGACAGAAATTAATAAATTGTAAATTCTTCTATAATATTAATAAAATTTTAGGCATTTCGGGGTCATTGCATATTGTCAATATGGCGGCAAAAACTATAATTGACTATTATAAGGTAGGTGCGAAAAAATGACTGACGAATCAAAAAAGCGTCGCACGAGCATGAATTTTGCCGATGAGGCCCTGTCTATACCCAATCTCCTCAGCTATTTTCGTCTGCTGCTCATTCCGGTATTTGTGATCCTGTATGTGCAGGAGAAGTTTGCCGCCGCGCTCATAACTCTGGCCGCGTCGGGTCTGAGCGATGTTCTTGACGGAAGGATAGCGCGAAGGTATAATATGGTTACGGATCTGGGCAAGATCCTTGACCCCGTGGCCGATAAGCTGACCCAGTGTACCATGATAATCTGCACTGCCGCGCGCTATCCGGCCATGTGGCTGCTTTTGGGCGTTCATGTGGTCAAGGAGCTCGTAATGCTGTGGATGGGCGTGCGCGTTCTCAGAAAGACCGATACGGTAAACAGCGCGATCTGGTGCGGCAAGCTCTGCACCGGCGTCATTTACGCGGTGATGATGCTGCATGTTATAATACCCGATATCCCCGCGCCGCTGTCAAACGCCTGCATTGCGCTCTGCGGCGTGCTCATCCTCATGAGCCTTGCCGTTTACAGTGCGCGGTATATGAAAATGCTCGGAGGAACGAGATGAAATTTCTGTACAGCCTGATATATATCGCTCTGCTCGGCATCATGTCGCACTTTGCCGGTCAGGCGCTGCCGAGAAGCCGGTTTGACGCCGGACGCTTTCCGTACAGAGCGGCTGAGTGGGAAAAGGGCGGCAAGGTATATGAAAAGCTGGGCATAAAGCGCTGGAAGGATATCATGCCGGACATGAGCCGCGTCATGCCGGATATGGTGAAAAAGAAGCTGACGAGTGAGAACAAGGATCGGGGCATGGAAACGCTCATAGCGGAGACCTGCGTTGCCGAATGCGTACACTGGGGACTGATAATCCTGTCCTTCGGGATGCTGTTCTGGTGGCGAGGCGTCTGGGCGGCGGTATTCCTGCTTGTATATAACACACTGGGAAATCTGCCCTTTATCATAATCCAGCGTTATAACCGCCCGCGGCTGGTGATGCTGGAGCAGCGCAGAAAAAGGAGAGTCGAAAAATAATGAAGTTACTTATATTAAGCTGCAGTACCGGCGGCGGACACAACACGGCGGCCTCAGCCATCAGCGCGTATTTTGAAAAAATGGGCGTTGAGAACGACATAGTAAACGCCCTCGATTTTCTGCCCAAGGCGAGGGCGGAGCTTATAAGCCGTGGCCATGTGCTCGCCTATAAATATGCTCCAAAGCTCTACGGCGCGGGCTACCGCATAGGCGAAAAGATACCCCAAACGCACCTGTATGAGCAGAACGCAAAGGGAGCGGACGAGCTCTGCCGTGTGCTGTTCAGCGGGAAGTACGACGCCGTGATCTCAGTCCACGTATTCGCGGCAATGATGATGACCGAGCTCCGGATGAGCCGCGAGATCATGATACCGAGCTTCTTTGTGGCAACGGACTATACATGCAGTCCGGGCGTATCGGAGATCGACGCGGATAAATACTTCATCCCGCATGAGAAGCTGCGGGAGGAATTTGCGCAGCAGGGAATAATAACGGAAAAGATCGTTGCCTCCGGCATACCGGTCAAGGCCGAATTCTGCGAGAAAACGGATAAGGGAAAGGCTCGCCGCGCCCTCGGCATGAGCGAGGAGGGCAAGGTCCTGCTGCTGTGCTGCGGCAGCATGGGCTGCGGCCCGATACGCAGCATCACCCTGCGCATAAGCGAGCTGCTGAGCGAGGATGACAGTCTCGTTATCATCTGCGGCAGCAACCGCCAGCTTGCCAAGGAGCTCGAATTCATTGCAGGCGACGATATCCGCATAAAGATCTGCGGCTACACGGACAAAATGAGCCTTTATATGGACGCGGCGGATCTTATCATTACCAAAGCCGGCGGACTGAGCACCACGGAAGCGGTGCTAAAGCGCCTGCCGATACTCTATATCGACGCGGTGCCAGGCTGTGAAAGCCGTAATATTGAGTTTATGACGGGAAACGCCTACGCACTCGTGGCGGATACTGCGTCGGGCATGGCGAATCTCGTCGAGACCTGCCTCAGCGGCGCGGTCGACGCCATGGAAATGGTCCGCCGCAGAGAGGATGATTTTCCGTTTGAGGCGGCAAAGACGATCTACGAAAGCGTACTCGAGGAATATAAGCGCTTTGACGAGGCGCGCTCAAGGGAAAAGGTCGAAGTTACGGCGAAGCCGGCAAGACAGCTTCCGCCTCTTGAAAAGCAGATGATGCTCATAGTGAACCCGGTCGCCGGCAAGGGCGAAATGGTGCGCAGACTCTCGGAGGTGACGGGGGTGTTCATGGACGCGGGCTATCGCGTGAGCTATTTCCCCACCCACGGCAAGGGCGACGCCCGCGACTATGTAAGCGCCTATGGAGCGGGCTTTGACATGATCTGCTGCTCCGGCGGCGACGGCACTTTGAATGAGACCGTAAGCGGAATGATCGAGACGGGGCTTGATATCCCAATCGGCTATATGCCCTCCGGCAGCACCAACGATTTTGCTGAATTCCATAATATAAGCAGCGATGTGCTCATCGCAGCAAGGCATATCGTAGACGGAAGCGAGCGCCGTGTCGACGTGGGCAGGCTCGGCGGGGAGTATTTCATAAACGCCGCAGACTTCGGCGCCTTCACATGGCTGCCCTACACCACGCCGCAGCGGCTTAAAAACAAGCTGGGCTTTTACGCCTATGTCCTCGACGGTATAAGGGACCTCTCAAAGCTCCAGAGCGAGCATTTGCGGATAAGGATAAACGGCCAGACCATTGAGGGAGAGTATATTTTCGGCATAGTGGCCTCCTCCAGCTCTCTTGCGGGAGCCATGGACTTCTTCGGCCAGACCGTTGTTGCAGACGACGGACTTTTTGAGGTGCTGCTCCTGCGCCTGCCCACTTCACCGGCGGAGCTGCAATCTACGATAGCCGCGCTGAGCAGCCAGGAGCTGAACAACGAACTCATCACCTTCTGCCGTACCGATAAAATAGAGCTTGAGTGCATGAAAAAGCTCAACTGGGCTCTGGACGGTGAAAAATGTGTGGGCGACCTGCACCATACGGTAGAAATGCTTCCGCGAAGGATAAGAATAGTGTATTAAAAGCGGTGATCAACTTGACAGAGCTTAAAAATATAAGGCTTATCGCCTTGGATCTTGACGATACGACCCTCGGCTCGGACTCGCGCCTTGCGCCGGAAACGGAAAAAGCGCTGAAAAAAGCGGTAAGAGCAGGCATTGAGGTGGTCGTCGCATCCGGCAGAGCGTTTAAGGCCCTGCCCGAGCAGGTGCTCGGCATCGGCGGCATAAGCTATGCCATAACCACTAACGGAGCCTCCATCGAGCACGTTCCGGATGGCAGCAGGATAATGAGCCTGTCGCTGAAGCCTGAGAGCGTCATGCAGATATTGAAGCTGTTCGAGGGCGAGCGCCTTGAGGCCTTCGTGGGTGGGCAGCCTTACTGCGACGCGGAATACGCCTCGGACCCTCTTCGCTATGGCTGCGCTCCGGCGTATGTGGAGTATGTTCGCACCACACGAAGGCCCGTGGCGAATATGCGGGAGTTTATCCTGCAAAACATCGACAGGCTTGACAGCATCGACGTCCTCAGCAAACCGGGAGCTCAGCATGATGCGCTGCGGAAAAAGGCCGGTATGCTGGAAAACGTCTATGTAACGAGCTCCTCGCCGCGCCTTGTCGAGATATCCGACGCCGGTGCTGGCAAGGGTGCGGCTCTGAAGCGTCTCTGTGCCATGCTCGGGGTACCGGCGGAGCATACCGCTGCGTTCGGAAACGGCGATAACGACGCGGATATGCTGCGCTTCGCGGGGCTTGGCGTCGCGGTGAAAAACGCGAGCGCAAGCTGCCTTGAGGCGGCCGATTACATATGCCGGTCCAATGACGAGCTTGGGGTCGCAAAGCTTATAAATAAGATCGTCGACGAGAAAAACGCCTCCGCAGTCCTGAGCTTCAGGAAAGCAGAGGCGGGCGACGTCGCGGCAATAGCAAAAATATACGGGAATATCCATGCGGCCGAGCAGGCCGGAAGGCTCAGCACGGGCTGGATAGCGGGGGTGTACCCCGTAGAGAGCACGGCCAGAGCCGCCCTTGCGCGTGGGGAGCTCTTTGTCTGCGAAGCCGGCGGGATAGTCGCCGCCGCCATAATAAACAAGAATCAGGTGGATGCTTACGAAGATGGTGCGTGGCTGTATCCCGCCGGGGACTATGAGGTCATGGTGCTGCACACCCTTGTCGTCGAGCCTGATTTATCCGGCAGGGGGATAGGCAGGCGCTTTGTTGGCTTTTACGAAGATTATGCCCGAAAAAACGGCTGTACGGTGCTGAGGATGGACACCAACGCAAGAAATCTCTGCGCCCGGGCGATGTATTCAAAGCTCGGCTACCGTGAAGCCGGTATAGTTCCCTGCGTATTTAACGGCATACCCGACGTGCAGCTCGTGCTGTTGGAAAAGAAACTATAAACAACAATTAAAAAATCTTCTGTTCAGAACATGAACAGAAGATTTTTTAGCGATTCTGAGCGGCTTCGGCGGCAAGCTGCAATGTCAGCTGTTTCGCGCCCTGTATATCTTCGCGGCTATGGACATGGGGACGAGCGACAGCAGCGTAACGACGGCGGCGGCGATGAACAGCTCGTTGACGGGCAGATAGCCCTCGGCAATCTTCGTTATATCGTAGCCCATCTCGACTGCGCGGTCGGCAGTGACAAAAATGAGGTTCCCGCCGTCGACCACCTGATAGACCTTCTCTCCGAAGGCGCGGCAGATGGGGTCTGCGAGCAGGGGGCCTGCGATCATCGGGAAGAATACGAAGAACATAATGCGGATGCCCTCAAATTGACCGCGATGCTCCTCGGGGTAGAGACGCTTCATCCACACGGTCATGGACTGCATGAACACGACGTAGCCGACGCCCACAAGGATGATTCCGATGAAGCAGGGCCAGTTTGAGCCGATGTTGAGGGCGTTTGCGGTGTCAAAGCTCTCGCTCATATTGCCCACGACAAAGTATACAAACAGGCAGCCAACGATGCTGATAATAGTTGCAAAAGCAGCGACCGACGGCACCTTTTTGTCGTTAATGACCTTGATAAAGGGGATGGAGATCAGCACGGCGAGCACGAGTGGGATGCCGAGGATGAGACTGGGATCGTTAAAGCCCAGCGTGTAGTTCATCCAGTTCATGATGTGGATGAAGTAGCAGTTGTAGCCGATGAAGAAAATGCAGAGGGTGAGGAACACGAGCGCAAGCTCCTTGTTGGCAACAAAGCGCTTAACATTGAAGGTGGAGACAAACTGATGCCAAAAGCCGCCGTCCTTAACGGGCTTGAGCTTAGGATCATCTTTAAGCAGGAACATGGATGCGACGCCGACCAAGATGGTTACAGCGCCTGCAATGGTGAAGAAAATGATATAGCCTGCCTGAGGATTTTCCTCGGTGGCCAGACCGCTCACGAACATTCCGCCAACGAGGGTGCCCACAAGGGTGCCGATTACGGGGAGTGTTGCCGCGACGGCGCCTATCTGACCTGAGTTTGAGTCGTCCATCATGTCAGCGTACCACGCGTTGTAGCCCGCGTCGTTTGCCATGGAGCCGAAAAAGCTCATGATCGTGTCGGCGGTGACGATGGTAACGCCTATGAGCATGACGTCGTTATATATGTTGTCGCGCAGGTAGTGGGTCATGCCGAATGCTATGGTAAAAACACCCCACAGGATAGAGCCCCAGGTGATGAGCTTTTTGCGGGAGCCGATGCGGTCGGAAAGAGTTCCGAAAAACAGCGCCGAGAAGGTCGTGGCGGTGGCCGAGCATATGGTCATTGCGGTCACGACGCCGAGCTGTGCTCCGAAGTCCGAGTACAGGAAGTTTGCAAACCAGTTGTTCTCGATGACCCAGGCGATCTGCGCCGAGAAGCCGATGACCAGCAGCAGCGTCCAGTTAAGAGCGCCGATGCCCTTCTTTTTTGCGGGTATTTTGTTGCCCATATTAAGTTTTCCTCCGATATTTTATGATAAATTCCGTTATTGATTTCTGGTACCTTTCCTTTTCGAGCATATATGACGCCGCGTGTCCAGCGCAGGGGACGATGAGCAGCTCCTTTTCCGCTGTGCAGGCGTCAAAAATGCGCATGGCCATATCGACGGGAACATACAAGTCGCTGTCGCCGCAGATATATAAAAGCGGGAGCTTTGAGCGCTGCATACTGAAAACTGAATCGCCGTCGCGGAAGCCGTAGCCGGCGGTAACGAGATTTATAAGTTCAAAAATGTTCACAAACGGCGTGGCCGGAAGGTGGTATATCCTGCCCACAAGATTGCGGAAAACCTCGTCCACGCAGGAAAAGCCGCAGTCGGCAATAATGCCGCGGACATTATCGCAAAGCGCCAGATCCGCGCTCTGCAGGATCGAGGCCGCGCCCATGCTCATGCCGTGGAGGAAGATCGAGGCGTCGGGGAAAAGCTCGACAGCCTTTTCCGCCCAGAGAACGATGTCCTGCCTGTCAAGCGCTCCGAAGCCTATGTATTTGCCCTCGCTTTTGCCGTGGGCGCGCATATGCAGGTACATGAGATTGTATCCCAGAGAGTGATAAAAATCGTACATTGCGGCAAAATCCCACGCGGGCTCGGATTTGTAGCCGTGGCAGAATATAACCGTAACTCCGGTGCCGCCCTCACCGCGCATAAGGTCCGCGTGAAGCCTCAGCCCGTCGGCGGAGCGTATCTCGACTTTTTCAAAAGGCAGGTCTCGGAAAGGCTGAAAGTACGGTATATTGTGCTCCCAGAGAGCCTCTCCCGTTGGCGCGAGCAGAGCCGAGCACTTTCCCCCCGTCTCAGGCGAGGGGAAATTATCCTGCCGCTTTATAAGCGCTCGCACAAAGGACCAGCCCAGCAGCCAGATAAGCGCTGCGGCAAGGCAGAGTATGCACAAAATTATAAATGCTGTCTTCATTACATGATCTCCAAATTCTTATTACAGATATTTTATTACATAATAATTGAAATTGGAATAGACAATTCTTGAAGAAACGGGAATAATGCTATATAATCAACGCGTGAGGTGAAAAACATGGAAAAGAAAAAAGTATATTTTATTAAAGATATAAGCCCGGAAAACGCTGTAAGGGCGTTTGACGCGCTTGGTATCGAACTTGGGGGCAATGTTGCGGTGAAGCTTCACAGCGGCGAGCCGGGAAACCAGAACTTCCTGCGCCCAGGGTTTATGAAGGATATCGTAAACCACGTCGGCGGAACGATCGTCGAGTGCAATACCGCCTATGACGGCGGCAGAAACACAACTGAGGCCCACCGAAAAACCATGCAGCTTCACGGCTGGGTGGAAATCGCGGACGTCGACATCATGGACGCCGAGGGCGAAATGGAGATCCCCGTCGCAGGCGGCGGACATCTTGAAAAGAATTTCGTGGGCAAAACCCTACCAGAGTATGACTCCATGCTGGTGCTGTCCCACTTCAAGGGACACCCCTCGGGCGGCTACGGCGGGGCGCTTAAGAACATTGCTATCGGTCTTGCCTCCTCCTACGGTAAAAAGTATATCCACGGCGTTAAGGATGTCGACAACTTCTGGCACTCCGACCATGACAGCTTTCTTGAGTGCATGGCCGACGCCGCCAAGAGCATCGTGGACTACTTTGACGGCAGGATAGCTTTTGTTAACATCATGTGCAATATGTCCGTTGACTGCGACTGCTGCGCCGTGGCGGCGGACCCAAAGATAGGGGATATCGGCATCCTTGCATCCCTCGATCCCGTGGCTCTCGACCAGGCGTGTATAGACCTTGTATACGCCTCTCCCGACGAGGGGAAGGCCGATCTCATCGAGCGCATAGAGTCGCGCAACGGCGTTCACACGATCGAGGCTGCCGCCGCCATAGGCGTTGGCAGCAGAGAATACGAGCTCATCGAGATCTGACATGAAAAGGCTTGTTGTCGGCGTCCTCGCCCATGTGGACGCCGGAAAAACGACCCTATCGGAAGCCATGCTGTATACCTGCGGCAGCATACGAAAGCTGGGCAGGGTGGATCACCGCAACACCGCGCTGGATACCCACGAGCTGGAGCGGGCGAGAGGCATAACAATATTTTCAAAGCAGGCGCAGCTCAGCACAGATACGATGCAGCTGTGCCTGCTCGACACGCCGGGGCACGTTGATTTTTCCGCCGAGACCGAGCGGACGCTTCAGGTGCTCGATTACGCTGTGCTCGTCATATCGGGCTCGGACGGGGTGCAGGCGCACACGGAGACACTGTGGCGGCTTCTTGATAAGCACCGTGTGCCGACCTTGATCTTTGCGACGAAAATGGATCTGACCGGCAGCAGCAGGGACAGGATAATCGAGGATGTGCGCCTTCGGCTGTCGGAAAGCTGCTTCGACTTCAGCGAGGAGACGGATCAGCTCTGGGAGAACCTTGCCATGTGCGATGAGCGCCTGCTGGATAAATACATGGAAAGCGGCATTGTAGACGAGGAGGATATAGCCCGGCTTATAAGCTCCCGCCGCGTATTCCCGCTGCTGTTCGGCTCGGGGCTTAAATTGGAGGGTGTGGACGGGCTTATTGCGTTTATCGAAAAATACGCTCGCCAGCCGGAATACTCCGAGCAATTCGGCGCAAGGGTATATAAGATTATGCGCGATAATCAGGGCAACCGCCTCAGCTGCATGAAAATAACGGGCGGCAGCCTGAAAAACCGAAGCTTAGTAAACGGCGAAAAGGTCACAGGGCTTCGCATATATTCCGGCGCAAGGTACGAGAGCGCCGACGAAGTCACGGCGGGAAGCATCGTCGCGGTGCAGGGGCTTGAGAGCACATATGCCGGACAGGGGCTCGGCGTCGAGGAAAATTCCGAGCCGCCGATGCTTGAGCCTGTACTGTCATACCGTGTGAACCTGCCCAACACCGTCGACCCGCAGACGGCGCTGAAAAAACTCCGTATCCTTGAGGACGAGGACCCGCAGCTGCGCATAAGCTGGAACAAGCAGCTCCGTGAGATACATGTTCAGCTCATGGGCAGGGTTCAGACCGAGGTGCTCGCCTCGCTCATAAAAGAACGCTTTGACGTGGATGTGAGCATAGATTCCGGCGGCATCATGTACAGGGAAACGATAAAAAAGCCCGTTGAGGGCGTGGGGCATTTCGAGCCCCTGCGCCACTATGCCGAGGTGCATCTGGCTCTTGAGCCGGCCGAACGCGGCTCGGGACTGAGCTTTTTCAGCCGCTGCAGCGAGGACAGCCTCGACGGCAACTGGCAGAACCTCATTCTCAGCCACCTTGCCGAAAAGCAGCATCTGGGCGTGCTCACGGGCTCACCGATAACGGATATGAGGATAAGCCTCATCGCAGGCAGGGCCCACCCTAAGCACACCGAGGGCGGCGACTTCCGCGAGGCGGTATACCGCGCGGTGCGCCAGGGGCTGATGAAGGCGGAGAGCCAATTGCTCGAGCCGTGGTATGAATTTCGCATCGAGGTGCCGCCCGAACAGATAGGCAGAGCCATAAGCGATGTGCGCGCCATGTCGGGCGAGTTTGAGACCGGGCACGGCAGCGTTGTTAAGGGTATCGCCCCTGTGTCGGAAATGAACGGCTACGCGCCCGTTCTGGCGTCCTACACCTCCGGCAGAGGCAGAATATCCTGCCGCCTTGCGGGCTACTACCCCTGCCACAACGAAAAACAGGTGCTCGACGAGATGGACTACGACCCCGAGGCAGACCTCCAAAACACTCCCGACTCCGTTTTCTGCTCCCACGGTGCGGGAACGGTCGTCAAATGGAACGAGGTGGAGGAGCATATGCACATCGACACGGGCTTCGGCAGGGAAAAAGAGCAGCCGCCAGTTTACAGCCCGCGCTTTTTCAGCATCGACGACAAGGAGCTTGAGGCGATTATGGAGCGTGAGTTCGGCCCCATCCGCCGCAGGGAGTACACCCGTCCGCAGCGCGCTCAGGAGCAGGAATATCTTGTGCAGCCGAGCAGGCGTGAGTACCTCATCGTTGACGGCTATAACCTCATTTTCGGCTGGGACGCGCTGAAGGAGCTTGCGGCGGATAATCTCGAGCTTGCGAGGGGGCGGCTTACCGATCTCCTGCGCAGCTACCGGGCGTTCCGAGACTGTGAGCTGGTACTCGTTTTTGACGGATATAAGGTCACGGGCAGCCTAGGCGAGCGCGACACTGATGGTATCCACATCGTGTACACAAGAGAGAATGAGACGGCGGATATGTACATCGAAAAGCTGGCAAACGACATCGGCAAAAACTATGCGGTGCGCATCGTGACAAACGACTCTCTCATCCGCCTGTCGGCGCTGCGCTCGGGAGTGCTGAGGATGTCCTGCGCGGAGTTTATAAACGAGATGGGCTTTGTAATGGATCAGATATCGGAGTATATTGATGGAAAACGATGAACTTATAAAGCGGGCGGAGGATCTTACCCGCCGCTGCGAAAAAACGGCGGCTGTTACCCATACGGCGTTTCTCACTCCCGCCGAGCAGTTTGTCCTTACGCAATGGGCGGGGCGCATGCCCGACTGCAATATGCTTCTGTTCGGAGGACACCCCGACTGCGAACGGCGTGCGGCGTTTTTCCTGCCGTTTTACATGGAAAAGGAGGACTTCGACGCCACGGAATACATCTGCGCTCTTAAGACAAAGGCTTTCTTCGGCGAGCCGGCACACCGCGACTATATGGGAGCGATAATGGGACTCGGAATAAAGAGGGAATGGCTCGGCGATATCTGGGTCAAGGGCGATATTGCGACGATCTTCCTGATGTACGGCGTTGAGCGGCACCTCAGCGGCAGTCTTGACAAGGTCGGAAGGTATGGCGTCAGAATATCACCGGTCGCGCTTTCCGAGGTAGAGGCTCCCGAGCGACGGGTTAAGCAGGTGAGCTTTTCGGTAAAGAGCATGCGCTTTGACGCGGTGGCGGCGGGAATGTTCGGCCTGTCCCGAAGCTCGGCTGCGGGCTTCATAGCCGCAGGCGAGGCAAGCCTTAACTACAGCCAGTGCGTGAAGGCCGACGCCGCCGTTCGGGAGGGCGACGTTATCTCTCTGCGCGGCTGCGGAAAGGGCGTTGTCGGGGCCGAGGGCGGCATGAGCCGTAAGGGCAGGATATTCGTAAACGCTGAAATATATAAGTAGAACCTACACATAATAAGGCAGGGTCATGAGACCCTGCCTTAAACATGCCATATTTCTGGCGCAATATATAATCTGTTAAAACATTTATATAAAACTCTTGACAATTTGGGAGACAAAGGATTAAAATATAATCAGGGAAAAAAGTAAAAAAGGAATGAGAGAAAAAGATGAAAAAAACACTATACAGCCTCATGCTTTCCGAAGAGGTCGTTACGGAGATCGACCGCCTTGCCCACCGCATGGGCACGAACCGCTCGAATCTCATAAATCAGATCCTTGCCGAGCATGTAGACCTCGTCACGCCCGAGCGCAGGATCAATGATATTTTCTCCGCGATGGAGCAGCTCATCGCCCCGTCAAGGGAGCTTGTGCCGTTCTTTGCGCCGAACGCTCTTACGATGTCCATGAAATCCTCGCTTGAGTATAAGTACCGGCCGACGGTGAAATACGAGGTGGAGCTCTACCGCGGGGACAGCGATTATCTCGGCGAGCTGACGGTCATATTCCGCACACAGTCCAGAGCGCTGATACAGTCGATGACGGAATTTTTCCGCATCTGGAAAAGCATAGAGGATGCGCATCTGCGACCCATGATGGAGGAGGGTGCGCCGAAATATGCACTGTATGACGGCAAATTTATCCGCTCCATAGCGATACCCCGGCGCGACTGCACATCCGAAGAGCTCGCGGGAGTCATCTCGGAGTATATCAAGCTCTTTGACTCTATGATGAAGGGCTACCTCACCGGCCGCTTTGATGCCCGCGAGGTGGAGGCCTGCTATTTCTCACAGCTTAGGAGAGCCGACATCCTTATATAAGAAGGTGTTATTATGAACGCACAGAATTTCACTCAGAAGACGATCGAAACCATACAGACCGCCAAATCCATGGCTCTGGAAAACCATAACCAGTATATAACGCCGGAGCATCTGCTTTATGCCCTTATCGACCAGGACGGCGGACTGATCCCGTCGCTGCTGCAAAAAATAGGCGTTGACTGCAACGCGGTGCTTGCAGAGCTCGACACGGCGATAGACGCCATGCCCAAGGTTACCGGCGACTATGACGTGTATCTCTCCCGCGAGGCAGAGCGCGTCATGAACACCGCTGAGCAGTCGGCAAAGAGCCTCGGCGACGAGTATCTTTCCGTCGAGCACATCATGATAGGCATTTTTGCCGCGTCAACTCCCGCGATAAAGCGCATTTTTGCCGATCACGGCATAACCAAGGCAAAATTCACCGCCGAGCTGTCTAAGGTCAAGAAGGGCCCCGTCACGGGTGATAACCCCGAGAGCGGCTATGACGCGCTGTCGAAGTACGGCGCAGACCTTGTGGAGCGTGCCAGAAATAACGAGCTGGACCCGGTCATAGGCAGAGACGCGGAGATACGGAACGTTGTGCGTATACTCTCGCGTAAAACTAAGAATAACCCCGTGCTCATCGGAGAGCCCGGCGTCGGCAAGACCGCGATCGCCGAGGGACTTGCCCAGCGTATCGTGCGCGGAGATGTTCCGGAGGGGCTTAAGAATAAAACCATATTCTCGCTGGATATGGGCGCGCTAATCGCCGGAGCGAAATACAGGGGAGAATTTGAAGAGCGCCTCAAGGCCGTGCTTGAAGAGATAAAGCAGTCCGAGGGACAGATAATCCTGTTCATTGATGAGCTTCACACTATCGTAGGCGCGGGCAAGACGGAGGGCAGCATGGACGCCGGCAATCTCCTCAAGCCGATGCTGGCGCGCGGCGAGCTGCACTGCATCGGCGCGACGACCCTTGACGAGTACCGCAAGTATATCGAAAAGGACGCAGCCCTTGAGCGCAGATTCCAGCCCGTTACCGTCGATGAGCCGACTGTGGAGGATACCATATCCATTCTCCGTGGCCTGAAGGAGCGCTACGAGGTGTATCACGGCGTACGCATCCACGATAACGCCATAGTTGCCGCCGCGACGCTTTCCCACCGCTATATTTCCGACCGCTTCCTGCCGGACAAGGCGATAGACCTCGTCGACGAGGCCTGCGCCCTGATCCGCACGGAGATCGACTCCATGCCCGCCGAGCTCGACGATATCCGCCGCAAGGTAATGCAGCTTGAGATCGAGGAGATGGCGTTGAAAAAGGAGACGGATAAGCTCTCGATGGACAGGCTTGAAAAGCTGTCCGAGGAGCTTGCAAACCTCAAGGACAGTTTTAAAGAGAAAAAGTCCCGCTGGGAGGCGGAGAAAAGCAGCGTAGACGAGGTAAAGAAGCTCAAGAGCGATATCGAGAGGATGCACGCGGATATCGAGTCGGCGCAGCTTCGCTATGAATATGAGACGGCCGCAAAGCTCAAGTATTCCGATCTGCCTGAGCTCGAGCGCAGGCTGGCCGAGGCAGAGCGTATGAGCGAGCAGCGCAAAGCCGTCAGTATGGTGCACGATACCGTCACCGAGGAGGAGATCGCAGGCATCGTCGCCAAATGGACCGGAATCCCCGTGGCAAAGCTCATGGAAGGCGAGCGTGAAAAGCTCCTGCATCTTGACGAGGTGCTGCACCGGCGTGTCGTCGGTCAGGACGAGGCCGTTCAGAAGGTCACGGAGGCCATATGGCGCTCCCGCGCCGGTATCGCCGATCCTGCAAGACCCATCGGCAGCTTTATGTTCTTAGGGCCTACGGGCGTCGGTAAAACAGAGCTTGCAAAGGCGCTTGCACAGTGTCTGTTTGACGATGAGCATAATATCGTTCGCATCGACATGACCGAGTACATGGAGAAATTCTCCGTGTCGCGTCTCATAGGCGCGCCCCCGGGATATGTCGGGTATGACGAGGGCGGCCAGCTCACCGAGGCCGTGCGCCGCAAGCCCTATTCCGTGGTGCTCTTCGACGAGATCGAAAAGGCGCATCCTGATGTTTTCAACATCCTGCTCCAGATCCTTGACGACGGCAGGATAACCGATTCTCAGGGACGCACGGTTGATTTCAAAAATACCATTATCATCATGACCTCAAACCTCGGCAGCCAGTATCTGCTGGAGGGCATTAATGAAAGCGGAGAGATAGCCGAAAGCGCGAAGGAAATGGTCATGTCGCAGCTCAGGCAGCAGTTCAGACCGGAGTTCCTCAACCGCCTTGACGAGATCCTGTGCTTCAAGCCGCTTACAAAGGCGGAGCTTGAGGGAATCATCGATATCCTCACTGCGTCGCTCAGAGCTCGGCTTGAGGAAAAAAGCCTCGGCCTTGAGATCACTAAGGAGGCAAAGCGGCTCATCATTGACCGCGGCTTTGACCCCGTGTTCGGCGCAAGGCCGCTCAAGCGCTATCTGCAAAGCGCGGTGGAGACCCTCATCGCAAGGGAGATCCTCGCCGGGGATATACCGGCAGGCCACACGATAAAGATCACCGTCCGCGACGGCGAGCTTGCCTGCGAATAAAATCAAAAATAGTAAAGCAGTCCTTCAATTGAAGGGCTGCTTTATCAATTGTCGGCGTCTTTGTTGAAGAACTCGAGCACCGTCTGAATGAATTTTTCTGTCGCCGGCGAGGGTTTGCGGCCTTTTTTGACGGCGATGGCGACGTCGCGGTACTGAGGCGGATCAAATTCCTTAAGGCGAATATCAAAGGGCATGCGCTGAGTCACGAGCTCGGACAGAATGGAAACGCCGAGGCCGCTCTCGACCATGGCCATGATGGAATAGTCGTCGTTTACGTCGCAGTACGCGCTTATCGGGTGTTCAAGTCTGGAATTGAGCAGGGAGAAGATCTTGGAGACCTCATTGTTGGCCTCGTCTGTCAGCTTTATTATCCTCTCCTGACCGAGCTGCTGGAGCGGATAGGAGTCGGCCTCGGCCAGAAGGTGATCGGGCGGCAGGACGGCCAGCATTCTGTCCCGCATAAGCAGGGTGACGTCAAGCTCAGGGGAAAACGGCGCGCATATAAAGCCGCAGTCTATCACGCCTGCGCACAGCGCCTCCTCCGTGTCGCTGTACTCCATGTTCTGAAGCTGGAAGATGATCTTGGGATAGCGATCGACAAAGGCTTTGAGTATTGGCGGCAGACACTGCGTGGAAACGCTTGCACAGGAGCCGATGCGGATGAACCCAGTCTCCAGACCCTTGAGCGCGTTTGCCTGCTCCTGAAGCACGTCATAGTGCGAACACAGATTCTTTATGAAAGGCAGCAGCGTCAGTCCGTCGGAGGAAAGTGCAAGCCCGCCGCGGCTGCGGCGCAGAAGATTTAGATTCCACTCATCCTCAAGGTCGGCGACCATACGGCTGACGGCAGACTGAGTGTAACCCATCGCCTCGGCGGCTTTTGTTATGCTGCCGAGCTCAGCAACCTTTACGAAGGCCTGATATTTAGGAATGGCCATCTGCAAACCTCCTTGTAATTCCAAATGCGCATGAGAGATAGAGAATGAATTCTATTATTGCATAGTATATACCAGCAAAGGAATTAAAGCAAGTATAAATATTGTATTCCGAAAAGTCATATAAGTTATGTAATTAATTCGCTTGCGTAATGAGCGGGCGCGTTATATATTATGAGCGGAAAATGTAAATAATTTAACGCGTGAAAAAGGTTAGACCCTTTAGAAATGTTTACACTATCCATTCTTTCTCCCTTATTGTCGGATATCCATGATCCGACGAACCATAACTCCCGAAAAAACCGCGCGCCGTTACCGACCGGCGCGCGGTTTTTTCGCATATATTCATTCGGGGAGAGGTATGAAAAAATCGCCTGAAAGATATGCAAAACCAGAATAGTTAAACAATTAACATTACAAAAAGTCATACAAAACATGAATTTTATTCGCTTGCTATTTGCGCTCCGGTGGAGTAATATAATATCAGAAACTGATAAACAATTAACAATATCAAATAATAAAAGGAGACATTAAAATGAGTTACGAAGTCAGAAATTTCATTGAGAAGATCATATTCACGGTCGTTGCATTTGCAGCACTTTGCCTGTTCTGCTTCGACATCATGGGCGCAGTTGCTCAGCCCCTCAGTTTCCTTGCGCTGCTGTTCCCGATCGTAGGCGCTATCCTCTTCGTCATCCCGACTCCTGATTTTACGAAGTAAAAAACCTTTCTAATTTCCATTTCTCTCTATTTCTATTGATCCAGCAGTAAATAGCCCCATGCAGAACCGACCTGCATGGGGCTGTTTGCATATTTAGGCGGCAGCCGAAATTACTCGACCGAATCGATGGAGGCCATGAACAGGCTGTTCTCGGCATCGGACGGGATGAGGAAGCCGTTTCTGGGGGAAACGGAGAAAGCCTCGACAGCGGGGCCGTCCATGAGGCAGCTGCGCTTGAACTGCTGGCTGAAGTAGCGTTTGCAGTAGCTGCGAAGCCACTTGATGAGTTCTGCGTCGGTGAATTCGTCGCCGTAGGCGGCTTTTGCGATGCGCAGGGTCTTGGCTGGGGAGAAGCCGCAGATCATCATCTTGTGGGTGAAGAAATCCTGTAGGCTGTAGGAGCCGACGTTTTCTTCGCTCTTCTGCTCGATCTGGTCGTCGTGGATGGGCAGAAGCTCAGGAGTGACGGGGCAGTCGAGAACGTCCCAAAGCGCGTCGGCGAGGACCTTGTCCTCGGTGTGCTGGGCGATATAGCGAACGGCGGCGCGAACCTGAGTTTTGGTCAGACCCATGTTCACGTCGTACATGCTTGTGTGGTCGCCGTTGTAAGTGCACCAGCCGTCGACGAACTCGCTGAGATCCTCGGTGCCGACGTCGAGGCCGTTTACCTTGTTGGCGATATCCATGAGCACCTGAGTGCGCTCGCGGGCCTGTGCGTTCTCAAAGGCGATGGAATAATCGTCGTGAGCGTGGCCTATATCGTCAAAGTGCTTGTATACGCTCTCGCCGATATCGATAACGCGTACCTCCGCTCCGACCTGCTCGGCGACGATGATGGCGTTGGACTTGGTGCGTGAGGAGGTGCCGAAGCAGGGCAGGGTGCAGGCGACCACGTTGGTGGGGGGCAGACCCATTCGCTTGACGGCCTCGGCGCAGATCATAACGGTGAGGGTCGAGTCAACGCCGCCGGAGATGCCGACAACGCAGTGGTCAAGACCTGCGTAGGTCATGCGCTTCACAAGACCGGAAATCTGGATGTCCATCATGCGGCGGCAGTAGTTGCCCATGTCCTTTTCGTATTCGGGCAGATGGGGCAGCTTGCGGTAATGGCGGGTGAGCTCGGTATCGCACAGCTCCTCGCCCCAGATAAACTCGGTGTGGCTGTATTTATACTCGCTTCTGCCGAATTTGCCGGTGGGACGGCGGAGGTTTTCAAGATACTCGACATCGATCTCGGAGATCACCATGCAGTTTTCGCACTCGCCGGAGGCGAGCACCTCGCCGTTTTCGGCGATGAGGCACAGCCCGGAGAACACATTGTCCGTGGAACTTTCGCCCTTGCCTGGAGCGGCGAGGACAAAGCCGCATTTGAGGTGCTTTGAGCGGTATTTTACTGCCTCGGTAGCCTCTATGGTGGAGGTAACGGTAGCGGGGAAGGAGGCGAGGCTTGCTATCACGGTCGCGCCTGCCAGGGCATGGCGCGCGGCGGGAGCGTCGATGGCGTCAGCGTCTGCGCCAAGCTCAACACCGACGGTAAGGCCGGGGAGCACGCCGCTTGTAAACAGAAGCTCCGTGTCCAGATATGCGTCGAACTTGCCGCACACGGAAGCCTCGCCGCCCTCGTCGTCAGCGGCCGCGAATATGGTGCCGCCGACCTCGCTGCGGGGAACGAGACCGAGGAGCTCACCCTTGGAGATGACAGCGGCGCAGCTGTACAGAGCGCCGCCTCTCGGCGCGTATGGCAGTCCGACGATTGCCATCATATCCAGCTCAGCGGTAGCCTCAATGATCTTGCAAAGAGCCCTCTCGGCCCCGCGGAGAATAACGCTGTGGCCGAACAGGTCATAGCAGGAGGCGCCGGTCAGGGTCAGCTCGGGGAAAACGATGAGCTTAACGCCCTTGGAGTAAGCTTCTTTGATGCATTCGATAACGCGGTCTGCGTTGTAATCGGTGTCGGCGACCTTGATCATCGGGGAAGCGGCCGCGACTTTAATAAATCCGTCTTTCATTTTTTTTCACTCATTTCTCAGTTTTTTTGTAAGTCAAACAGTTCTTTGCCGTAATAGTGGGTTATGATCCCTGAGCTTTCCTCGTAATCGGCGCTACTTATGACTATCGTCAGCCTGTCGCCGCTTATATAGCAGTACTCGATACCATCGAGCAGGGGAAACATATTGGTCTCAAGCTCCTGCTGAAGCTCGTCAAGATGCGTCGAGTAATATTCCGTGGTCTGGGGCTTGACATAGCCCTCAAGCGGAGCCTTAGCGGTGAAGCAGAAGATAAGGAACAAAACAAAAAGCAGCAGGAACAGTATGCATCCCGCGGGCTTTAGCATTTTGACGAAATCCTGACCTGCCATGGCTCATCCTCTCACTGAAACGCCGTAATAGTTGTTTTTAAGTATTGCTTGACATACCTGCCGGCGCAGGATGATGTCTTCGTTTACAGAACGCTGATATTCATCGTCGGTGTTTGAGGATGTGCAATAGGTCTCACCGTCAAACCATGCGCCGTCGGGGAAAAATACATAGCCGCCGTCTTCGGAAAAAGCGTCGGAGCCCATGTACATACGGTAGTCGGTATCAAGACCGAAGAGGTTTGCAAGGGTGGGCAGGATATCCACGCTGGAGGTGACCTTGCCGACGCTCATGGGCTCGATATCCGAAGAATAGATGAAAAAATCCGTGTGAGCCAGCATATTGTAGCTGTCAACGCCCTTTATCTCACGGTTCAGCTCATCGTCGAGCATATAGTAATTGTAGTGGTCGGCATAGAATACCAGCACGGTATCCTCGAGCAGACCATCCTGCTCCAGCCTGTTCATGAGAAGTCCAACGAATTCATCGGTTTCCATGGCGTGGGATACCGCATGCACATAGTTGTATTCGCTGCGCTTTGCAGTAGCCTCCGCGGCCTCTCCATGACGCAAATAAGAGGCGGTTTTATCATTGTATGGGCCATGTCCCGAAATGGTTATGACGAAGCTGAAGAATTTATCCGGCGCGGTCATATCCTCATAGCCGTTCATAAGCTGAGTGTCCAGAGTATATTGGCTCATGCTCATATCAGAACCGGCATGGTATTTCTCATAACCGAGAGCCAGATGAATGCTGCCGCGATTATAAATGTTGCCCTCGCTGCCGTGGAAGGAATTGGAGCTATAGCCGGCCTTGGAGAACAGGCTTGCAAGGGAATACGGGTAGGCGTTTCGGGTGTACACCGAGGTAGAGGTACCGGTTTCGGCGGGGAATAATCCCGTGTTTGCCATAAATTCCGTGTTGAAAGTGCCTGCGGTTATATAGGCGGGAGTATAGTGGTTTTCAAACACTATACTTTCCTGCTTTATGGCGTAGAGATGGGGCATATACTCCTGACAGAGCTCCCATGTATCGATAGCCTCAAGCTGTATGAGGATAAGATTCTTGCCCTTAAAAATGCCACTCAGGTCATTTTTCTCGTGCTTACCCCTGCTTTTGATATAGTCGTCAACTAGCTGAATATCTTCAGGGTCCGCGTGCTGGAAAATGCCGAGTGTCATGTACAGATCGCGGAAGGCGTATTCGTAAACACCGGAGACAAGCATGGACTGTTTTGTGTCGCTGAAGGTTTCATATATTTCCGCTGGTGAGTAAGTGCCGTCCCAAACAACCACATTGTCAGATTTGAGAAAGACATATTTGGTCATGAGAGCAAGCACCGTTCCGATAATGAACATGACACCGGCCGCAAGGAATTCACGCTTTACTTTCCGCCGGCCCTTTTCAGGCGCGATAAGAACCGCAAAGATCATGAGTATAAGGCAGAACGCCGCAAGCAACAGGGTGATCTTGCGGACATTCAGGTACGACAAATCAAGAAACGCGGCTCCGTCGCCTGCAAACGCAAAATCTCCAAAGGAGAAAAAGCGGTTGAACATATTGAGCATGATGCCGCTGGCAACGACCATGAGGCTGTAAGCAGCGGTGCTTAAAAGCATGAATATCTTCTTCAGCACAGGGGGCAGCAACCATACTATAGCGGTGAGGATAAGACACCAGGCAAGGTCAAACAGCAGGGAAATGTGACCTTGCTGGGTGAAGCTTGCAAATTGACCGTATATCGCCTGAAAACCTGTGGGCAGTAGCGCATAGCTTAAAAAGGTAAGCACCAGATATAGCCATGAGCCGGCTTTGCTGCTGCGTATGCGGGAAAACAAGCTCAGCTTTTCAAGTACCATCAGAACTTCACCCGCTCCGCGATATAGTCTCTGACATCGGAAATGGGGATGCGTACCTGCTGCATACTGTCGCGCTCGCGGACGGTAACGCAGTTGTCGGCAGCGTCGGTTTCGGTACCGACGGTGTTGAAATCAAAGGTGATGCAGAATGGAGTGCCGATCTCGTCCTCGCGGCGGTAGCGCTTGCCGATGGAGCCGGTCTCGTCGTAGTCGACCATGAACTCCTTGGAAAGCTCGTTGTAAAGCTCCATTGCGGGGCCTGTGAGTATCTCTTTCTTGCTCAGGGGGAGAATTGCGCACTTGAAGGGAGCGAGAGCGGGATGCAGGTGCAGAACGGTGCGTATATCGTCTTTGCCCTTCTTATCCTTACCCACGACCTCCTCGTCGTAGGCCTCGCAGAGGAAGGCAAGAGCAACGCGGTCGCAGCCGAGGGAGGGCTCGATGACATAGGGGATGTAGTGCTCGTTGGCATCCTGATCGAAGTAGGTCAGATCCTTGCCGGAGGCCTCCTGATGGCGGCCGAGGTCGTAGTCGGTGCGGTCGGCGATGCCCCAGAGCTCGCCCCAGTCGGTGAACGGAAAAGCGTATTCAATGTCAGTGGTGGCTCGGGAATAGAAGGCCAGCTCAGCCGGTTCGTGATCGCGCATACGGAGGTTTTCCTCACTGATACCGAGGGAGATCAGCCAGTTTTTGCAGAAGTCTTTCCAGTAAGCGAACCACTCAAGATCGGTGCCCGGCTTGCAGAAGAATTCGCATTCCATCTGCTCGAATTCGCGGGTGCGGAAAGTGAAGTTACCCGGGGTGATTTCGTTGCGGAAGGCCTTGCCGACCTGGCATACGCCGAAGGGCAGCTTCTTGCGGGTGGTGCGCTGGATATTTGCAAAGTTAACGAAAATGCCCTGAGCGGTCTCGGGACGCAGATAGCAGGTGCTGCTGGAGTCCTCGGTCACGCCGATGGCGGTTTTGAACATGAGATTGAACTTGCGGATGGGGGTGAAATCGTGTTTGCCGCAGACAGGGCAGACTATGTCCTCGTGTGAGGCGATGAACTCATCCATCTGGTCGAAGCTCATGGCGTCGACGTTGACCTCGGGATGCTCCTCGCTGATGAGCTTATCGGCGCGGTGGCGGGCCTTGCAGGCCTTGCAGTCGAGCAGGGGGTCGGAAAAGCTGGATACATGGCCGGTGGTGACCCAGGTCTGGGGGTTCATGATGATGGCGGCGTCCAGACCCACGTTATAGGGGCTCTCCTGAACGAATTTTTTGAGCCAGGCTTTTTTGACGTTGTTCTTGAACTCAACGCCGAGGGGGCCGTAGTCCCAGGAATTTGCAAGACCGCCGTAGATCTCGCTGCCGGCGTACACTATGCCGCGGTTTTTGCACAGTGCGACGATTTTGTCCATGGATTTTTCGCTGTTTTTCATTTCTACATCCTTTCCCGAGGCTGGCATGCCCCGGAGATAAATTTTGCAGATAAAGTAACTTTATTATATATTTATCTACAAATTATTAATATATCATGCAAATTAGTTTTTTACAACAAAAAATTGATGACCGGTTGCGCGGCGGATACGGACGTGGTAGAATCAACAATAACATGGAGGCAGACATGGCGGATATAAAAGACAGCATATTCAGAAACAGAAAAGTCAATGTATCAAGGCTTGAGCCTTTCGGATTTGTGCAGAGCGAAAAAGGCATGTCTTACGTCAGGATTTTTACTGACAGCGGCTTTGAGCTGAAAGTCACGATAACGCTGTCGGGCGAGGTCTCGACAGAGCTTACAGATCCCGCCTTTAACGAGCCGTATACCCTGCATCTTGACGCCGCTGCCGTCGGGGAGTTTATCGGAGCTATCAGAAGCGAGTATGAAAAGGCTCTGCGGGAGATAGCGGAGAAATGCTTCGAGCCGGATGTGTTCAAATCGAGGCAGACGAATGAGCTGATAGATTATGTGAGGAAAACATACGGAGACGAGCTCGAATTTTTGTGGCGGAAGTCTCCCTGCAACGCGGTCTGGCGCCGTAAGGATACTACAAAATGGTACGCCATATTGCTCACGGTATCAAAGCGCAGACTGGGGCTCGAAAGCGATGAGATCGCGGAGATCATCGACCTGCGCATCCGGACGGAGAAACTGGAGACGCTGGTAGATAACGAAAGCTACTTCCCAGGCTATCACATGAACAAAAGGCATTGGTGCACCATAATTCTTGACGGTTCGGTACCGACCGGATACATATGCCGCATGATAGACGACAGCTATGATATGGCGATAAAATAATCAGCGCCCATAAAACGGGCGCTGGTTATTTTGGATACTTTATTTTGATTCGTAGTCGACAGGCTCGTTGAAGGGACGCTCAAGGCACTCGGGATGCTCAAGAATATATTTAAGCAGCCGCACGCTCTTTGAGTAATAATAGCCGTCGGCAAGGCGCTCGTCGATAGTGAGGCCGAGGTCTACGCTGTTTCGGTATTCCTCACTGCCGTCGTCATTGACGAAGACACGCTTTTTCATCTCCCCGACCACAACAAACAGGGAGGTGGTGCCCCAGTTCGTCAGATGATGATAGCCGCTGCGCAGCTTAATGGAGCCGAGGTTTGAGAGTATGACAGAGGCGTAGTAAGGGTCGCTGTCGATAAGCGCCTTCGGAACGCAGCCGTGGCGGTCAAAAAGGCGCATTAGCGCGATGAAGAGCTTAACTATAAAGCGAGGCAGCTTGTTGAGAAAATCCATGGCGTCGGTCGTGGAATTGCCGCCGCCGCCCTTGACGGTCGTTATCTGCTTGTAAAGGTCTTCGCGCAGCGTGTCGATCGTGGAGACTTCTTTGGCGCGGATGAGAGCCGTGCCCTCCTCGGAAATGTCGTTAAACTGCTTCTTTATAACAAACGAGGCTGTGAGCTCACTGCGCTGATACATGTTCTTGTTGGCGATGAAACGGTTGAGCTTGGGGCGCAGAACGATCACTTTTAAGATCGCGGCGACAATAAGGTGGAACAGCGTAAACTTAAATACCGGATTTTCCGAGTTTCGCTTTTCCAGATACTTATCAACATTTGTAAGGTCGATGCGCTCGGATATAAATGCTTCGTTATCGCAGCGGTTGGGGTATATCATCGGCATTATAAGGTGCATGCCGTCGATATCCCGCAAAAGCTTTCCGTCGCGGCGGTCGCCGAAGCGGCGTTTTTCATTACTCATAGCTTTCCCTCTTTTTAAATATACTAAAAATATCTGAACAAAATTGCCAATATGATATCAATTTTAACACATAGTTTTTATATGTCAAGGAATATATTGCTTGACAACAGATGCGGCTTGTTATAAATTTTCATTATATTTTAAAAATAAGGTGAAGGGATAATTGAGCTCTTTTGATTTGCTTCTGATCGCCGCGGCGCTCAGCATGGACGCCTTCGCGGTGGCCATATGCAAGGGACTTTCCGTGAAAAAGGCGGGAGCGAGGCATATACTCACGGTGGGCATATATTTCGGCGGATTTCAGGCGCTGATGCCTCTTGCAGGCTTCCTGCTGGGTTTTAAATTCGAGCGCTTTATAGTCAGCATCGACCACTGGATCGCTTTCGTGCTGCTCGCCGTGATCGGTGGCAATATGATAAAGGAGGCTCTCAGAGGCGGCGATGACGAGGTAAACGACAGCTTTTCATTCAAGACCATGCTGCCCCTCGCGCTGGCCACCAGTATCGACGCTCTTGCGGTTGGTATAAGCTTTGCCTTTCTCGGCGTGGATATCGTCACGGCAGCCGTGCTTATAGGAGTCACTACCTTCGTGCTCTCCGGTGTGGGCGTTGTTGTGGGGAACATGTTCGGCGCGAAATATAAGTCGAAGGCGGAGCTTGCCGGAGGAATAGTGCTGATACTTATAGGGCTGAAGATCTTACTTGAGCATTTGGGAGTAATAAGCTTCTGAGGATAATAGATGTTGAAGAAACTAAAGCTGTATTTGCCGATAATAATTATGGTGATCATCGCGGCGGCGGTGGGTGTGCTGCTGCTGACCGGCGTGATCCGTGTGGAGGAGATCATTGCCGCAGTAAATGATAACAGGCCGCTGGCGGCGGCGGTCATCCTCGCCCTGTTTGCATTCAAGGGCTGCTCCTGCCTGCCCTACGGGGCTATACTCGTGGGCTGTTCGCTGATATTCGAGCTGCCGCTGGCTCTTGCCATAAACACCGTCGGGACGGTGCTTTGCATATCTGTCTCATATCTTGTGGGACGTTTCTCCAAAAGCCTGACCTTTGACGGAATCATGGAGAAATATCCGAAGTTTAAGCGCTACTTCAATAACGCCGTAAATTACAGCTTCACCTTCTGCTTCGCGGTGCACACGCTGCATCTTTCCATGGAGGTACAGGGGGTGCTGTTCGGCCTGCTGCGCACTCGGTATTCATCGTATATCGCCGGCTCGATGCTGGCGCTGCTACCGAGCATGGTATGGTTCACGGTCATAGGGGACAAGTTTGATTTCACAGATCCGCTGTTCTGGGCGTTTGTGGGCGTCGATCTTCTGACCGTTGCGATAGGCCTTATCTATGCGAAGAAGAACATCATAGACGGCGGAAAAAAGAAAGAAGCATGAGGAAGTGAAAAAATGCTTGAGATGATACTGTTCGATTTGGACGGGACTCTGCTCCCAATGGATCAGGATGTCTTTGTAAAAGAATATTTTAAGCATCTTGCTATGAAGCTTGTGCCGCGCGGCTATGAGGCGCGGGCGCTTGTCGACGCCGTTTGGAAGGGCACCGACGCAATGGTGCGCAATGACGGCTCCCGCCGCAATGAGGATGCCTTCTGGGGTGAATTTGCAGGCATCTTCGGGGAGACTGCGCTGGCGGATAAGCCGCTTTTCGATGAGTTTTACACGAATGAATTTGAAAACGTGAGAGCCCGCTGCGGATTTGATCCGGACGCGGCTATCACCGTCAGGGCATTAAAGAGCGCGGGCTTTCGCGTCGCCTTGGCGACAAATCCCATTTTTCCCGCCGTTGCGACTGAAAAACGCATACAATGGGCGGGGTTGGAGCCAGAGGACTTCGAGATGTATACCACATATGAAAACTCCCGCTTCTGTAAGCCCAACCCTGCGTATTACACGGACATTGCCCACCGTCTGAACGTAAAACCGTCCGACTGCCTCATGGCCGGCAACGACGTAACAGAGGATATGGCCGCAAAAGAAGCCGGCATGAGCATTTTCCTGCTCACCGGCTGCCTGATCAACAAGGAAAACAAGGATATTTCCGTCTACCCCCACGGCGGCTTTGAGCAGCTCATGGAATATATTGAAAAGAATAAATGACCGCAAAAAATATCCCTCGCTTCTTTAAAAGCGAGGGATATTTTTTCATAAGAGTTATTTTGCGGAGCTGGCGGCTTCCTCGCGCTTACGGCAGATTTGGGCCCATGTGGGCAGCTCAGCGAGGCGAGCGGCGAAATCTCTCAGGGCGGCGGGTACGTCTATGGACTGGGGGCATGCGGCGGAGCACTGGCCGCAGCCTATGCAGGCCTCAGGGCGCTCCGTCTCGGGCAGAGCGTCAGCACGCATGATGACGTTCACGCTGCTGGCGAGCTTAAGGTCATTATAGAGATTCAGGAGCATGGGGATGTTCAGCCCCTGGGGACAGCCCTTGCAGCAGTAGCGGCAGCCTGTGCAGGGCACGGTGTTCTTGAGCTTGTCGGCAATGCCGTACAGCACGCTGCACTCCTCACCGCTGAGCGGCCTGAGCTCGTCAAAGTTCTTTACGTTGTCGACCATCTGCTCGAAGCTTGACATTCCGCTGAGGACCATGGTGACATTCGGCAGGCCCTGCAGCCAGCGGAAGCCCCACGCTGCGGTGCTGTAGTCGGGATGCATGGAGCGAAGAAGCGCTTCGGAGTCCTCGTCGAGCTTTGCAAGCTTTCCGCCGCGCACGGGCTCCATTACCCAAACGGGAATGCCACGCTCGGTCAGTAGCTTGTACTTACCCTCGGCGTCCTGCAGCGACCAGTCAAGGTAGTTGAGCTGTATCTGGCAGAACTCCATGTGCTCGCCGTAGGCGTCGAGAAACTGTTTTGTGTTTTCAACACTGCCGTGGCAGGAAAAACCGAGGTGACGGATCTTTCCCAGCGCCTTCTGCCGGGCGAAGAAATCAACGATGCCGAGATCTTTGTCGAGGTAGTTTGTGATCGAGTTCTCATTTACGTTGTGCATGAGGTAGAAGTCGAAATATTCAACACCGCATTTCCTTAGCTGGTCGGCAAATATCGCCGCAGGGTCGGGAGCCTTGGCTTTGTCATATATTTGGTGGCCGGGGTATTTATCGGCGATATTGAATTTATCCCGAGGATGACGGGCCAGAGCCTTGCCTATGGCTGTCTCGGAGCAGCTCCCGTGATAGGGATAGGCCGTGTCAAAGTAGTTTGCCCCGTGCTCAATGGCATAGTCGGTCATTTTATCGACCTGCGTCTGGTCGATGTCGGTCTCTCCGCCGCCGGGTGTGAGGGGAAGACGCATGGTACCGAAGCCCAGCATGGAGAGCTTTTCGCCCTTAAAATCACGATAGATCATAATTGCACCTCTTTTTTAAAATAGCATATCCTTTGAAAAGACGATATCTACTCCGCCCATGGTGATGACGTCGCCGGAGAAAATACGCTCCTTGCGCTCGAGCCTCCGACCGTTGACGTAAGTGCCGTTGGTCGAGCCGAGATCCTGAATGTAATAGTGGCCGTCGCAGAGCTCGATTTGAAAATGCCTGCGGGATGCCTTGGGGGCAGAATATATAAAATCGCAGTCCTCGCTTCTTCCGAATGACCATACGGTTTTGCCGCTGCCGTGCTCGTTTACGGAGCCATTTATGGTCGCATCGCCGAAGTTATCAAGGAAATCCCGGATAAATCTGAACTTTTCCTCTGCCATAGCAATCTCCTTATAAATTGTTATTAATTTAAGTATATCACAGCGGCGAAAAACTTCAAGAAAAATTAAAAACGCGGGACTTTGGATAAACTGTCGGTTTTGCTTGTACAGCGGTGCCTCGTATTGTAAAATTAAAAAACAACATAGTTTTCAAAGCATCATTTCGATAAAAAGAATTGAACCGAACCAGAAAAGGCTGCCGAAGTCATGGATAACTTCGAAGATGTAATAAAAATATCAGCTAACCCAAGGCTAACCCCAAAAAACGATTGAGGAGGAGCGGTCTACAAAAACAAAAAGCCTTGAAATCTCAATGATTTCAAGGGCTTTTAATTTGGAGCTGCTGGGCAGATTCGAACTGCCGACCTCATCCTTACCAAGGATGCGCTCTACCTACTGAGCTACAGCAGCAAAGTTTATGCCCCTTGGGTAAGGGGCATAGTGGCGACCGAGAAGGGACTTGAACCCTCGACCTCCGGCGTGACAGGCCGGCGTTCTAACCGACTGAACCACTCGGCCACGGCCCAGTTAATATAACAGATTTTTTGCAACTTGTCAACATATTTTACGAAAAAAATTATTGAACACAAATTTTTTCAAGAAAGCTGACCATGCCTGTGCGGCACTATTTTTTCCTTTTCTTTTTCGTGGCTCTTGCTTTCTTCGCTGCCTTCCTCTCGGCTTCTTTCTTCGCCTTTACACCCTTGCGCGTGCGGACGTCAACGACAGCAAAGTAGCAGATGAGCGCCATGACGATGAGCGCCACATAATAATACCATTTCATAGCTTTTCCTCCGGCTTTTGATACAACTAATATACAGTATTATCGTCCCGAGGTCAATAGAGTCAAAAATATGTGGACAAGCCGTGCCGAATGGGGATATAATAAATTTTACAAATTAAAAAAAGAGGACGAATATGAAAAAGAATTTCAGGTTTTTGATCGCCCTGTGGATAAGCAAGGCCGCGATGCTTTTGCAGAAACTGCTGGGCATGAACGCAAGCTACTTCCCCGGAAAGCTTGCGATAAAGCTCTGCCCCGATTTTCTGGGGCGCATAGACAAGCCCGACACCATCATAACCGTTACGGGCACAAATGGGAAAACCACCTGCTGCAATATGCTGCTGGATATTTTGACGGAAAACGGCTATGACGTCCTGAACAATAAGGCCGGTTCCAACATCGACGCGGGCATCGCCAGCGCCCTCATAGCCGAGGCGAGCCTCTCCGGCAGGGTGAGCAAAAAGCTCGGCCTGTTCGAGGTCGATGAGCGCAGCTCAAAGAAGATATACGCCTATGTACACCCGAACTACACCGTATGTACGAACCTTTTCCGCGATTCCATCCAGAGGAACGCGCATCCGGAGTTCATTTTCTCCTTCATCGACTCCAGCCTGCCCGACGATACCTACCTTATCCTGAATGCCGATGACCCGATAAGCAGCCGGCTCAAGGAGGGGAACGGCCGCAGCTATTTCTCCATCGGCAGGCTGCCCACCGACAGGGACGAGTGCGTTAACATCATTAACGATATGCGCATGTGCCCCAAATGCCACGCAAAGCTCGAGTATGAGTATGTCCGCTATCATCATATAGGCAAGATGAAATGCCCCGTATGCGGTTTTGCCTCTCCAGAGCCGGACTTCCTCGCGTCTCCGGATTGGGAGAAGGGAAGCTTCACGGTAAGAACTCACGAAGGCGAGGAGGAGTATCCTCTTGTGAGCAGCAGTGTTTTCAACACCTATAATCAGGTGACTGTCGTCGCCATGCTGCGCACTTTCGGGCTTTCCGCCGAGGCCATTTCAAAGAGCTTTTCCCACCTGAAGATAGTGGAATCGCGCTTTACGAGCGTGGAGAAGAACGGCGTTGAGGTGATCACGAATATGACGAAGGGGCAGAACCCTGTGGCATGCTCCATCGTGTTCGACTATATCCGCCATGAGCCGGGCGACAAGGAGGTCATCCTCATGCTGGACGACCTGACCTACAAGAAGACTACGGAGATCATGACGTGGGTCTTCGACGCGGATTTTGAGCTGCTCAATCACGAGAGCATAAAGCGCGTCGTCGTCGGAGGTGTGAGGATTCACGATTATCACCTGCGGCTGTTGCTGGCGGGCGTACCCGAGGAAAAAATACGCTGTGTTGAAAACGAGGCCGACGCGCCGAAGGAGCTCGCGCTCCCGCGCGGCGAAAAGGTATTTATACTCCACGACCTGACTACTCCCGTTATGACGAAGCGTGTGCGCGACGGAATTCTTGAGGAACTTGACGGAAGGGAGGCGGAAGCATGAAGATAGAAGTATTGTTTCCCGAATTTGCAAATCTTTTCGGAGACTGCTGGAACCACCGTTACCTGAAAGCCTGTCTTCCCGAAGCGGAGTTTATAGAGACTGCTTACTGCGCTGAGCCGCGCTTTGCAAGCGAGGACGTACAGCTTGTGTACATGGGCGCGATGACCGAGAGCCAGCAGGAGCTTGCCATAAAAAAACTCCTGCCCTACAGAGACAGGCTAAAGGAGATGATTGACTCCGGTACGGTGTTTCTCATGACGGCCAACGCGGGGGAGGTCTTCTGCGACTATATTGAAAACGAGAACGGCAGCAGGATCGACGCACTCGGGATCGTGCATCTCTATGCCAAGCGGGATATGCTGCACCGCTTTAATTCCGTGCAGCTTTGCACATTTGAGGATATGGAGCTTGTCGGCTTCAAGGCGGAGTTTTCGCAGCTTTACGGCGATAACAGCGGCTTTGGCTTTGCCGATGTCAAATACGGCGTGGGCATCAATAAAGGAAGCCGTCTTGAGGGCGTTAGGATAAACAACTTCTTCTCCACTTCCATGGTAGGGCCGTTCGCGGTCATGAACCCTCTGTTTGTCAAGTACCTTATGCGCCTGCTCGGCGTTGAAGACCCCGTGCTCGCCCACGAGGAGGTCATCATGGCAGCTTACAATAAACGCCTTGAAGACATTAAACGGATGATGAACAATAAATGAAAAACAGCAAAAGCTCCCGACCATCGTTCGGTCGGGAGCTTATTGCAATATAAAATTCAGTAGTTTATCACTCTCAGCTCAAAATAAGCCTGGGGGTGTGCGCAGGTGGGGCATGTTTCTGGGGCGGCAGGGCCCTCGTGGATGTGGCCGCAGTTACGGCAGATCCAGATGACCTTTTCCCGCTTCTCGAATACGCTGCGGTCTTTGACGTTGGAGAGCAGTGCGCGATAGCGTTCCTCGTGCTCCTTCTCGACAGCGCCGACAGACCGGAAAAGCTGGGCGATGTCCTCAAAGCCCTCTTCATCGGCTTCCTTAGCCATGCGGACGTACATATCCGTCCACTCCTCCATTTCGCCCGTCGCGGCCGCAAGGAGGTTTTCCTCGGTGGAGGGTATAGCTCCGCCGCAGAGAAGCTTGAACCATATCTTTGCATGTTCCTTCTCGTTGCCTGCGGTCTCCTCGAAGATCGCAGCTATCTGCTGATAACCGTCCTTCTTAGCTTTGGAGGCAAAATAGGTGTACTTGTTGCGGGCCATACTTTCGCCGGCGAAGGCTTCCCATAAATTTTTTTCGGTTTTTGTTCCTTTTAGATCAGGCATTAATTCATTCTCCTTTACGGTTATTTTTGAAAACATATACAATGCTTGCTTGATTCCCCTATAATTATGCCGCAGTCAGAGCGAAAACACAAGGATTTTTGCGCTTTCGCAGGGATCTGCCTCGTACTCGTAGCTATGAAGCAGCCTCACATCACCGGCTGGCCAGAGTCTGAGAAAGTCCTCGACCGTGGCAACGTTACGAAGGCCCGCCGATGCGCATTTATAGTGCATGGGAACGGCGATACGCGGGTTGAGAGCCTCGATAAGATCCTTCGCCTGAGCCGCGTCAATGGTATACACGCCGCCCACGGGTATCATGAGCAGATCGATCCTGCCAAATCGTTTGAGATCGTTATCGCTCAGAGAATGCCCCAGATCGCCAAGATGGGCGATACGCAGCCCCTCGGTCTCGATCACGGTGCACAGGTTTTTCCCGCGGAGCTTTCCGCCCTGATCATCGTGAAGGGTGGGTATCTGCGTGACCGTAAAGCGCGGCTCTATGCCGCTGAGCTTAACGGCTCCGGTGCAGTTATGGTCGCTGTGATCGTGGCTGCATATTACCGCGTCCGCGCACAGCTCCGGAAGGCTCAGACCCGGAACAGAGCCCGGGCAGTATGGGTCAAATACGACGCTGCCGGAGCTGCTTTTGAGCTCAAAGCAGGCGTGACCGTGCCAGATAAGCCTCATGGCTCAGCCCTCAAAGCAGCCGGTAAACGCCGCATAAGCGGCCTCGCGGTCTGCATCATCGAGGATGGCGTACATAACATAGTTACCCTCGACCCATACCTCGGCGCTGTCGAGCTTGGGTTTCTCCTCAGGGAGATACTCGTCCATCCAGAGCTCCTGACGGTAGCTGAGGTATTCCTCGAGCGCGGCCTTGAGCTCGGATGCCTGAGCAGCGTCCTTGCCCTGGAAGATGCCGTATTCGTTGATGCTCGTGCCGACTGAGGAGATGACAGTGTTGCGGGAAACGTAGCCGTCAAGTGGTATCTGCATCATGCTCTCGACATAGGAGTCGGGTATCTGAGCCATGTTTTCGGTGTCGATCGAACCAAAGACGGCGGAGGCAACGGCCTCCATGCCGGGGTCATTGGGCTCATCATCGCCGCAGGCGCCCAGCAGGCAGAGCGACAATACTATAAGAAGCGCGATACTGAATTTTTTCATTGATATGCCCTCTGTTACAGATATGCGTGTGTGCGCAGGTAGCTGAGCACGCGGTTGAAGCCCGTTGCATTCAGATGGATGCCGTCGCCGTTGCCGTAATCGGAAACGAGCTTGCCGTCGGAGCCCTTGAGGACTGAAGCGGAGTCGGCGTAATGGGTGCCGGTGGCCTCGGCGATCTGAAGGATCCAGCCGTTTGCGCGGTCGATGACCTCGTTGTTTATGCCGTTGTCCTTGGCCTCATAGGAGGCCTCGACTGGATAGATCGAGTTGCATATGATCTTGGTGTCGGGGCTGACGGACTGGATACGCTCGACGAGGGCGGTGTACTCGGCCTTGAAGGAGCTCTCGTCCATCATGGAAACGCCGTTGACGCCGATGGTGAGCACGACATATTCGGGTTTTGCGCTTCCGACAGCGTCGGTGATGGGGATCTCAAGCCCAGTCTCGGGGTAGACAATGGTGGCGAAGCTCTGGTTGAACAGCGCCAGAGTGCCGCTGGAGGGAGTCCAGACCTGAGAGCCGGGGAGTACGTCATAGGCCTTGAGGCCGTAGGTGGTGCTGTCGCCGATGAAGACCATGCGAGAGATGTAATCCTCTCCGGCGTCGGCGGTCTCGCCGAGCTTGGTGGGCTGTACTGTGGGCGTAGCCTCGGGGCCGTCGTCGGATACGTCGGGGGGGTTGACCTCGCCTATATTGTTGGTTGCCTCAGGAGCGTCCTCGCCATCGCCGCAGGCGCCCAGTAAACATACGCACATGCACAGAGCCAGCGCGATGAGAAGCATATTTTGCAGTTTTATTTTCATTAATGATCACCTCACTGAAAGTATCAATTTATAATATCACATGTTCCGCGGCTGTTCAAGGAATAAAAACAGCAGCGCCTTTTGATTTAAATGCCTTTTTCCCGCCGCTGAAGCGAAGCTGTAAAAAACAGCCCCGCACCGCGACAAAAGCCATGATGCGGGGCAATGATGCCGTATTATACCGAAACGGTATCCTTTTCCGCTTCCTCGGAGGAGCGGCGCTTTTCCGCCTCTTCTTCCTCAAGAACGCGGTAAGCCACCTTGCCGACGAGGGTCTTGGGCAGCTCGCGGCGGAATTCAATGTCGTAGGGCATTGCGTATTTTGCAATGTTCTTGCGGCAGTAGGCCAGAATTGCCTCCTTAGTCTCGGGGCTTTCGGGGACGCCGGGCTTGAGCATAACGAAGGCCTTGACCTTCTGCATCTTGTAGGGGTCGGGAACGCCGATGATGCAGCTCATATGCACGAACTCGTGCGCATCAAGGATATTCTCAAGCTGGCCGGGGTAGACGTTATAGCCGGAGGTTATGATCATGCGCTTTGCGCGGCCACGGAAGTATACGAAGCCCTCGTCGTCCATCATGCCGAGGTCCCCCGTGTATATCCACGTCAGGCCGTCGGAATGCTGCTGCAGTGTTGCGGCGGTCTCATCGGGGTGGTTTATATACTCCATCATGACCGTGGGGCCGGCTATGAGGATCTCGCCCTCCTCACCGTAGGGCAGCTCCCTGTCCGTGCCGGGCTCGACTATCTTGTAATAGGTGTCGGGGAAGGGCAGGCCGATGCTGCCCTCCTTCGCCATATGCGGCGGTGTGAGGCAGGAGGCGGTGACACACTCGGTCAGGCCGAAGCCCTCGCGAATCTGGATCTTTGCGTTGTGGTCGTACAGGAACTTGTCGAACTTCTTTTTGAGCTCGACCGAAAGACTGTCGCCGCCGGAGAATACGCCCTTGAGGGAGCTGAGATCCGCGTTTTCCATAGAGGGCAGGCGGAGCAGAGCCTCATACAGCGTGGGAACGCCGGCAATAAAGTTGCACTTATATTTTGTGATCTGCTTTGCATAAGTCTGGGCGGTGAAACGGGGGATGAGGATGCAGCGTCCGCCCTGAGAGAGCATGGTGTGAACGCATACGCCGAGGCCGAAGCCGTGGAACAGAGGCATTGCCGCGAGCATTTTGTCACCCACGCGGAACATGGGATTGGCGGCTATGACCTGCTGGCCGAGAGCGTTGAAGTTGCGGTTTGAAAGCAGGATGCCCTTGGTGGTGCCGGTGGTGCCGCCGGAGTACAGGATGACTGCGGGGTCGGAGCCCTTGCGGGAGACCTTGTAGTTATAAAAGCAGTGCCTGCCCATACGCAGGAATTCTCTCCAGCGGATAACGGGAGCGTCCTCGGGGATCTTCTTTATCTTGCGGCCCTCGGTGAGCATATAGCCGGCCTTGACGGGCTTTGAAAGTTCGTCCTTGATGCTCGCAATGACTATATTCACGACCTTGGTGTTCTGGCGCACGTTTTCAAACTTGTTATAGAACTGGTCGAGGGTGATAGCGGTGACGGATTCCGACTCGTTGAGGTAGAATTCGATCTCCTTCTCCGCAGAGAGGGGGTGGATCATATTGCATATTCCGCCGACGAGGTTCACGGCGTAAAACATCTGGATCGCCTGCGGGCAATTGGGCATTGCGATGGTGACCTTGTCGCCCTCGCGCACGCCTATCGTCCTCAGAGCCTTGGCGCAGCCTTCGATCTCTTTTATAAGGGCCTTATAGGTGGTGGACTTGCCCATGAAATCAAAGGCTACGTTGTTGGGATACTTCCTTGCGATGGCTTCGACAGCTTCAAACATTGAGCCGTCAAAATAATCGAGAGTAAACGGGACCTCGCCGAGCGAGGCCTTCCAGGGTGCGTTTGCGCTTATATTCGACATAATTATCTGTCCTTCTACAAAAAAATCAATGAAAATATAATATAACAATATAAAATGGTTGTCAATTGTATAATAAATATATATTTAAACGGACAAGGTTTGGCACCTTGTCCGTTTGCTTATGCTGTCCGATCATCGAAGCTTTATGCAGTAGTATGAGAGAAGGTAAGTTTTTTCGGATTTATATGCGTTCCAGACCTGATCGGCAAGCTCCTCGGGGCTGCCCTCCTTGCGCTGTATGTAGCGGATCTCCTCTATGACCTCCTGAAGGTCGTTTTCGCAGTCCTCCTCGAGCGCATAGAAGCGGTCGCAGTTGAGGTAGGAATATACCATCAGGCTGCGGTATTTTCCTTCGGGCTGAGCTTCAAACTCCTGACGCATCTCCTGAACGAGCCCGTCCAGCCGTGCCGTGTAGCAGTGCTTGATGGCCTCAATCTCCGCGGCGGCGAGGGCCTTTCTGTATTGATCGCGGCTCATGTCGCCCGCATGAAGGAGAACCTCCTTGGCGATATCGGTGTAGCTGGCCTCTTCGTTTATTATTCTCTGCGCGCCCTCCTCGAATATGCTGTAATCCCAACGGGAGGTATCCGCGCCCAGCAGCTGATCTATCTGACTGTGATAGTTGCCTGCGATCTCGGTGATCTGCTCGGAGTTTAGGTTTCGGGAGAGAACGTAGGATTTCAGCAGGTCGTACTGCGACCAGACGAAGCAGCCGGCGACCGCAGCCAAAAGCAGCATGAAATATACGGCGGCCTCGGCAAGGAGCTTGCCGCGGCTTTTTTTCAAGAGGTTTTTCGGATTTTTCTCCGTTGCTTTCAGCGACTGCGTTTCCGGAAGCTTTCCGGTGTTCAGATATTCCGCGTAAGCGTCGCATACGGTCTTGGGGTCGCCGAACATGACCATGCGCCCCTTGTCGAGCCACAGCACCTTGTTGCACTGTGTGCGCACCGTCTGTAAGGAGTGTGAGACCATAAGGGCGGTAGTGTCGCCGGAGTCGATGATCTCCTGCATACGCCGCTGGCTTTTTTTGCGGAAATCGCCGTCGCCGACGGCGAAAATCTCGTCAAGGATTATGATGTCCGGCTCCACTATGCTCGCAATGGCGAAGGCAATTCGGCTTTTCATGCCCGAGGACAGGGTGCGGAAGGGGTTGTTCTGAAACTCGCGCATATCCGCAAAATCAATTATCTCATCATATTTGGAGTCGATGAACTCCTTTGAGTAGCCCATTAGCGCACCGCGCAGATACACGTTCTCCTTCACGGTCATCTCGCGGTCGAAGCCCGCGCCCAGCTCAAGCAGAGCGCAGAGCCGCCCCTCTTTTTTCACAGTGCCAGATGCGGGTGACAGCGTGCCGCTGATGGCCTTCATCATGGTGGACTTACCGGCGCCGTTTTTTCCCACGACGCCCAGCATGTCGCCCTTTTCAAGGCTGAAGGATACGTTTCTCAGAGCCCAGAACTCATTTGAGCGGCTGTTTTTTTGAAAAACACGTTTTATTATATCAGCCGTTGCGCTGGAATTTGCCTTTCGGTAGCGCACGGACAGATTGTCGAGAATAAGAACCTTATTGTCTTCCATTCGGTGCCTCCTTATACATACAGCGCGATCTTATCGCGGCATATGCGGTAGGTGAACCCGCCTACGAGCATGCAGAACGCTGCCATGCAGGCAAGAATGAGATGAAAGGAAATTGAAGGAACGGTCGAGTGGATGATAAGCTGACGGAAATAATCTATGCACATATAAAGGGGATTGCAGTTTAAAAGCCTGCGCATGATGCCCGGTAGTATTGACACATCGTAGAATATAGCCGAAGCGTACATAATGACGCGGGTAATGACCGGCCAGAGATAGTTTACGTCTCTGAAAAAAATATAAACGGTGCTGAGGAACATCCCAATGCCGTAATTTATGAAAAACAGGCAGACGATAGGGAACAGCAGGCAAAGAAAACGCCAGTGGAAGCTGATGCCGTCAATGGCGACGAATACGAAGAACACCACAAGGGAAACGAGAAAATCAATGAAATGCGCGGTGCTGTGGGAGATGAGGAAATAATACTTCGGAACGGGCACCTTACTGTAAATAGGCGCGTTGTCGTACAGAACGCGCATCGCGCTGCGGGTGGTGGAGGAAAAGTAATTGAATAAAAGAAGGCCGCAGAACAGGTAAATGGTGTAATGCGGCATATTCCGGCCGAAAAATGCACCGAAAACAAGATCCATCGTCAGCAGCAGGAGCAGGGGAGACAGCGCGCTCCAAAGCATACCGAAGGTAGTTCGCTTATACTTTTTTATAAAATCTCGCCTTATCAGTTCAGCAAGCAGAAAGCTATTGCCTTTCTTATCTGAAGCCATAAAACAATATTCTCCTAAAACACAAACGGAAAACCGTGAATAAACTTCGCCGATAATGTCAGCTAATTATAGCACGGCTTTCCGTGTAATTCCACATTATTTTTGGGAGGCAAACTCAAGGTAGTCCTCGGGCGTGTTAAAGTCCCGGGTGAAGCTGTCCACAAGAATGTAGCGGGGGCCTGTTTCGCGGCCTTCAAGGGGCAGACCTGCATACAGGTGATATACCTGCCAGCCCTTGCACTCGGATATCTTACCCTCGAGGAACAGCCTGCGTATCTCGAGATAAAGACCTCGGAAAAGCTCCCCGTCTTTTATAAGCACCGCGCATATGCTTTTTTCGCTGCCGCAAAACAGCAGCGGCTCACGACCGAAGCTGTCCACGACAGTCTTGACCGCCTCCTCGGAGTACAGCACATCGCCGTAGAGAAAACACATATCGTCGCCTATAAGCTCAGCGGTGAAGCGGTCGATCTCCAAAATGTTGTTCTTCGGCTCATAGCGCTGCGCGCCGGCTATGCTGAGGGCGGCGTTGTGGGAGGTTATGATGATTTCGGCCGAGGCGTCGTTTTCATGCACGAGCCGCACGGTGCGCTCGAGCAGAGTCTCGCCGTCTATGCGTATATCGTGCTTATCGTGCCCCAGAAAATTGTTCCACCGGCTGCCCTTGCCGTCAGCCATTATCACATATCTCATTTTATTATACCGTGCTCACGGTAAAAATCGCCGAGCCTGCCGTAGCGCTGGGGGCCCCAGAGCTGGATGATATTCACGCCTGAGGAGGTGTTTGCCTCAATGACGGTGAAGCCCTCGGCAGTGGGGAGAATGTCCCACGCGATTATGTCAAGATAGGGGAAATTGCGGCTGACCTCGAGCACCTCATCCTTGATGCCGTCCCAATTCGGTATAACGGTGCCCTTTATCGGGGCGCGGGTGTCGGGATGGGTCTCGTAGACCGTGAGGTTATGCAGGGTGCGTGCCTCGCTGAGCATGCCCGTTTTGATATCGACGTTTGCAACGAGCCCGCCTCGGCTGCCATTGTCGACGGCGCCCGTCCATGCGGCTCCAATGCGCTGCACGGCAAAGCAAAGCTCGAATTCCTTTGTCTCGGCGCTGCGCAGAACGATCATGCGCAGGGTGTTTGCGGCGCTGGGATAGATATCGTTAAGGTAGTCGGCCTGATGGGCGTAGGCGCAGATGAGCCAGTTGCCGCTGTGCCGCAGGATGTCCAGAAGCTCCTGCTCGGTGTGCGGCTCGTCGTTGCGGAGTATGCCGTGGCCGTTATACTTCACGATATGGATACCCTTGCCCTTGCCGGCGCCAACGGGCTTGACGACAAACGCGCCGACCTCGTGCAGCAGAGTGATGATATCGTCATAGTCGTTAAAGACCCTGCCGTTCATGCCCGCAATGCGCTTATCCTTTTTAACGCAGTAGATATCAGGCGTGGAGCAGTAGCGCTCGACTATCTGGGAAAAAACGACCTTGTTGTTGAGCATGGCGCTGTAGGGGTCGTTTATGCGGCGGGAGCGGTACCAGTCGAATTCGGAAAGGTACTGCTTTTTGTCGTTGTGCTTGAAGTCATAAAGGGCTATTTGGTCTACCATGTAGCCGCCGAATATGGCGTGGCGCAGCCTCTTGTGCAGAGGCTGCTTAAAGTGATTAGGCGCGAACAGTATCCTTGTCACCCATAACACTATCAGCTTGATTTTGGCGAGCAATGCTCTCAGAAATTGCATCATGTTTGTCTCTCTCCATGCAATCTATAATAAGCTCCGCTATCTTATCCGTTGCCCGGCCGCTGAGATCGGGCAGGTATTTCTTGCAGAAGCGTTCGTAGTTTTCGTAGTCGTATTCACCGCTGTTTACAGCATCCATAAGCTTTTTGGCGTCGCTGAAAACGCAGTCGGGGAATTCCTCGAAAAGCTTCACATTCAGGCCGTTGTGCGCCATGTAGTCCTCATAGTCGAAGAGGTAGAAGTACACGGGCTTGCCGAGCAGCGCGGCCTCGATGGTGATGGCGGAGTAGTCGGTAATAACGCAGTCGCACACCGAGAGAACCGTTGAGGTGGGCACCTTGCCGCAGGTGATGGCGGGCGCGATGGACTCCAGGTCGAGAAGCTGATTCGGGTGCCGTTTTATAACGAGCATCTCCTTCGTGTCGAAGGCGAAGGCCTCGACAAGCTCCGTCGGCTCGAGCGTCTGGCCCTTGCGGAAGGTGGGGGCGTAGAGGATGATCTTGCGGCCGCGGAGCCAGGGATAGGCCTTGTCGAACTGCCGTCTTGCCTCGGAAACGCCCTCGCGGAGCCTATCCATGCGGGGCAGGCCGACATTGTAGAGGATATCGGGGTTCACACCGAAGGAGGCGCAGTAGAAAGGGTTGAAGGCGCGGCCGCCGGCGATGATGACGTCATAGTTGCGGTGCATACGCATTTCGCGGGCGATCACATCGCTTCTGCCGAACTTCTTGCCAAGCGACTGATAGCCGGACTTTTTGATCTTGCCCATAGCGTGCCACATCTGGATGACCGTGAGCTCCTTCTTGTGCCGCAGCACGGAAACCGCCGGCCAATACGAATCCAAAAGGCATACCCTCGCGGTGGCGAGGTGGTACATGCTCTTCAAGGTGACGCCGGCAAAGCTGAGCATACTTTTTAAATTATTGTCTACCCTCCGTGTTATGGCGACGATCTCCATATCGGGGCAGAGTTCAAGGAGCTTATCCTGCAAAAACAGAAAATCCTCCGAGGGGGTGTTGGACTGGCGGCTGAGAAAAACAAGCTTGTTGTTTTTTATGGGGCACAGCTTCATAAACAGGTAGATGAAATTCATCAGCCAGCGCAGCAAAATAAGTGCTATTCGCATAATACTCCATTCTGACCGCTTTGAGGTCAAGCCTTAATATCCATTGTATGTAAAGCACAGGGGATCGGCTTCCCTATGACTGATTATACGAGTGCATACAAAGTCATCATATTGTACTCCTTTTTTGAAAATACTTCAAGGCAAATCTGTTAACAAATAAAAACAGGGCGTTTATCCTTGCAATGTACTGACGGATATGATACTATCATCTAATAGAAAAATCGAAATTAGACAAAATTGGAGAAAAAATATGAGAATTTGGAGAAAAATTAAAAGGTTTTTCAAGAAATTGATTAAAGCAATTTTTTTCCGCAAAGAAGAATATGCACGTTTTAAGAAAACAGACCTCTTTCAAAGCCTGCGCAGCGTTGTGATCGACCGATATTTCATACACAACGTCAAAAAGGGCGAATATGCGACGGTCAGAGCGAAGAAAATGAACTACCGCATGGAGAAAAAAGGTATCCTGACTGATGAGCGCAAGGAAGCACTGCTTGCCAAGGTCTTTGAAAAGCAGCACGGTTACAAAATAAGTTTCAGGAACCCCCAGACCTTCAACGAGAAGCTGATGTGGATGAAGCTCTACTATCAGGAGCCGCTTATCACCAAATGCTGCGATAAGTTCGCAGTCAAGGACTATGTCAGCCGCATGGTAGGTCCGGAATATGTCGTTCCCACCATAAAAAGCTGGACAAATCCCGGTCAGATCGATTTTGACGCTCTGCCCGAGCGTTATGTGCTTAAGGTCAACTGGTCGAGCGGTTATCTGAAGATCGTCAAAAATAAGGAGGAGCTTGACGTTGACGCAACCCGCCGCCAGCTTGCAAAATGGATAAAGCCCTACAGGAATTCCTACTACCAGACCTTTAACTGGGGCTATAAGAATATGCCCCCGATCATCTTCGCCGAGGAATATATCGAGCAGGCCGACGAGCAGGTCTACGACTATAAATTCTTCTGCTTCGGCGGCAGGGTGGACAGCCTGTTTATCGCCACCGACCGTCAGGATAAGACAAAGCCCACCACATTTGACTTCTACGACGCGGAGTTTAATCCCCTCGATATAACCTACGGCGGCCACGCCCACGTCGAAAAGCCCCACGAAAAGCCGAAGAATTTCGAGAAGATGAAGGAGATCGCCGCAAAGCTCTCCAAGCCCTTCCCCTTTGTGCGAGTGGACTTCTATGACCTTGGCGACAGGGTGTATGTCGGCGAGATGACCTTCTATTCCGGCGGCGCGCTGCTGTCCTTCGAGCCGTTTGAGTGGGACGAGAAATACGGCGCGATGATTCGGCTCCCCGACAAGGTGATCCAGAACACAGAGGATTACTTCGACCCCATGACGCCCCGCGAGGCGTATATGATGGAGACCCGTATAACCCCCGCGATGCAGCGCATGTACTGCATGCAGAAGGCCTATGCCCAGCTCGGCTATCTGCCTGATCTCGATAATCCGCAGAGCTTCAACGAAAAAATCATATGGCTTGCTCTCAACTATAAAAATCCCGATATCAGGATAGGTGCGGATAAGTACCGCGCCAAGGAGTATATATCATCTAAGGTAGGCTCGCAGTATGTCGTGCCCCTGCTGGGCGCGTATGACGATATTACCCAGGTGGATTTTGACGCTCTGCCCAATAAATTCGTCGCCAAGGCAAACAGCGGCTGGGGCAGCGATCAGGTGATAATCGTCACGGATAAGTCCACATACTGCCTCGACCATCTCAAGGTCATGATGTCAACATGGCTCTACCCATGGTGTACGTATTACTATCAGAATATGTGCGTCACCGACGAGAAGATAGAGCCGAAGCTTGTCATCGAGGAGCTTCTGGAGGCTGAGGAGGGCGGCAGCGTTGACGATTATAAGTTCTACTGCTGCAACGGCGAGCCCAGGTTTGCACTTGTCGTCAGCGACCGCAAGGCGAAAACGCAGACAAGGACCTTTGTCGATATGGACTGGGAATGCATCCCCGTCATGCGCAAGGGCAAAAAGACTGCGGCAAAGCCCAAAAAGCCCAAAAAGTTTAAGGAGATGCTGAAGCTTTGCAGGATCCTGTCCAAGGAATTCCCGCTGGTGCGCATAGACTTTTATGAGGTCGACGGACGGGTATATGTGGGCGAGCTTACCTTCACGCCCGGAATGTTCCTCGGCTTCCGGCCCATCGAAATGGACTATAAGCTGGGCGAATATCTCGACCTGAGCAAATATGTAAAATAGAATGAGAATAGTTCCGCAGGCGGCTGCCTGCGGAACTTTCGGCGCTTATTGGCGCTGGTAATTTGGGTGAATATGTAGTATAATATCCGCATAACGGATATTATGAAGGAGACGTGAGTCATGAAGTTCGGAGTTTTAAAAGATATAAAGACAGGCGAATATCGCGTTATCGCAACTCCCGCCGAGATACATACTCTGGCGTCCGACGGTAATGAGGTATTCGTGCAGCATGACGCGGGGCTTGCCGCGGGTTTTCCGGATGAGGAATACATTGAAGCGGGAGCTACGATACTTGACACCATGCAGGAGATATACGCGACCTGCGATTTTGTGGCAAAGGTCAAGGAGATCGAGCCCTGCGAATATGAGCTGCTGCGCGCCGGTCAGATAATCTTTACCTGCATACACCCCGCCGCGCACCCCGAGGAGCTTGAAAAGCTGCTTGAAAAGAAGGTCATAGCTTTCACCGCGGAGGATACCCACCGCTATGGCTCGCCGAACTGCGAGGCGGCTGGCAAAGCGGGTGCGTTCATGGGGCTTTACGCAATGATGAGCATAAACGGCGGCTGCGGCAAATTCGTGTCCGGCTTGGGTGCCGCGCCAAACGTGAAGGCCGTCGTCCTCGGCTGTGGCACCGTAGGCAAAGCCGCCATAGATACCATGTATCGCATGGGCGCGTGGGTCAGCGTCGGTGCGACGAATATCGGACACCTGCGCGAGATAAACGAAAAATACCACGGCGAGGTCAGCACCTTTATCTCAAATAAGTATAATATCTCCAAGCTGCTGCCGCAAATCGATATGCTTGTAAACTGCGTGCGCTGGCCTAAGGACGCAACCGAGTACCTTATAGATCGCGAAATGGTCGCCTCCATGCATAAGGGCTCCGTTATAGTCGATATCGCCAATGATTACGGCGTTATCGAGACCTTCCGCGAGACAACGCACGAGGATCCAATGTATATTGAAGAGGGCGTCGTACACTATTGCGTCAGCAATATCCCGGGCGCGATAGCGGGCTCGACCTCGGTCGCCTACGCCGCCTCCGTGCTGCCGCACCTGAGAAGCATCATGAAAAACGGCGTTGCCGAGGCCTGCGCCGCCGACGGCTATCTCCGCCGCGGACTGACCTGCTATAAGGGCTACCTCACCCATGAGGAATCCAGCGGCATTCAGGGTAAGCCCTGGGTAAAGCCCGAGGTGATACTCGGCCTGCAGGGACGCAGCCTTGATCCGGCACGCCGCAACACCGCTACCCGCTCCGATAACTACTATGCAGAGTTTGAGGACGAGTGCCGGAAGGGATGAATAAAATTTCAGGAGGCGCGTCATGACGGACGGCTACGGCAGGAAAATCGAATATCTGCGGATGTCGGTCACCGACGCCTGTAATCTGCGCTGCACCTACTGTATGCCAGAGGAGGGGATGCGCGTCTGCCCGTGCAAAAGCGCAATGAGCGCCGATGAATTTATCGAGATAGCTTCCGCAGCGGCGGAGCTGGGCATGAAAAAGCTGCGCATAACAGGCGGAGAGCCGCTCCTTCGCGGCGATATCGTAGAGCTGGCGCGTGAGCTCGGCAGGATAGAGGGCGTCGAGGATATGAGCCTCACGACCAACGCGACGCTGCTCGCGCCGGTGGCCGAGGACCTGTACAGGGCCGGTATACACCGCATAAACATAAGCCTCGACACTCTCGATACGAAAAAATACGAGGAAATAACACGCGGCGGAAGGCTCTCCGATGCACTGGAGGGGCTGCGCGCCGCGATGTACGCGGGGATGAGACCCGTAAAACTCAACACGGTGCTCATAGGCGGCTTCAACGACATGGAGATCGAAACGCTTGCCGAGCTCACGGTATCATACCCTGTTGAGCTGCGCTTTATCGAGCTCATGCCGATAGGCCACACGAGCTCTTTTTCCGACAGCGCCTATATCCCGAACAGCATTGTTTTGCAGAAGCTGCACGGGCTTGAGCTTGTCCGTAGCGAGCCGCACTCAGTCGCGCGGCTGTATAAGCTGTCCCATGCTCAGGGCAGGATAGGGCTCATAAGCCCGCTGAGCAACCACTTCTGCGCCGAGTGCAACCGCCTGCGCCTTACCGCTGACGGCTGCCTGAAGCCCTGCCTTCACTCGTCTGAGGAGATATCGGTTCGTGGCCTGCACGGTGAGAAGCTCAAAGCGGCGATACTCACCGCCGTTTCCCACAAGCCGAAAATGCATGTTGAGCTTTCGGCTACAGAGCGCAGCCAATCGCAGAGAAGTATGTACCGAATCGGAGGATAAATCATGGCTAAGATAGAGGCAATTTGCATAAGCGAGATACGCGGGATCCAGAAGCACGAGATACCCGAGGCATACATGCGCGCAGACCACGGCATCGAGGGCGACGCCCACGCGGGCTCATGGCACCGTCAGGTGAGCCTTCTGTCCGTTGACAGTGTTGCAAAGCTTCAGGAGAAGCTTGATTTTGAACTGAAGCACGGCGCATTTGCCGAGAATATACTCGTGGAGGGCATGGCCGTACACACCCTTCCCGTGGGCACGCGGCTTCGCATCGGCGAGGCTCTGTGCGAGGTCACCCAGATCGGCAAGGAATGCCACAGCGACTGCGCCATACGCAAGGCCGCCGGAGACTGCGTCATGCCCCGCGAGGGCATTTTCGTAAAAGTTCTCGAATCCGGCGCGATCAAAAAAGGCGATGCGGTCGAGGTGCTTACGCAATGAGGAGAAAACTCGATAATGAGCTTATCTATAATACCGCGCTGGGCTTTTTTGCGAGATACGGCTATAAAAAGACAACGCTTGAGGATATAGCAGATGCCCTGAATATGACCGGCAGCAGCATATATTCCTATGCCAGCAGCAAGCAGGCGCTGTACTATGACTGCATATCCTACGCCGTTGATAAGTGGCAGGAGTCGGTGAGACTTGCGGCGGCTGAGTCGACCGAGCCTGCCGACCGGCTTTTGCTGGCGTTCGAGGAGGCGGTCCGGTACATCGACTCAAACGAGCAGCTTCAGCTTCTTCTGAGAAATGACCCAAGTATTTTCCCGATGTTCCCCTCGGTCGATCCGATAGAGGAGTTTAACGACTGGGCAGTAGCTTTTATTGGCGATATCCTGCGCTGCGGTGTTGAATGCGGCTCATTTCGGGATATCGACACGGACGATACGGCGCTTATACTCTTCCAAATATACAAATATTTTATTATAAGCAGCTATGTGGACTGCTCGGGCAGCAGCCTGAGCGTGAAAAAACACATAAGCACGATCAAGACCCTCATAATGGACGGGCTATTAAAATAAGCTATAAAAAATCCACTGATTTTTCAGTGGATTTTTACATTGACATAGGAGCGGCCGAATAATATAATTTAATAAATAATTAAATTATTAAATTAAGTATTAGGAGGGAAAATAATGCTATTTGGTGACAATTCCGAAGCGGCCAGAGCTGCGGTGGAAGCGGCGAAGGAAGCTGTGCGCAGTACGGCAAACTTTGACTGGACATTTATCGCACTGCTGGCATTGGTGGTGTGCGGTGTGTATGTGCCGCAGATCAAAAAGAAGAACTGGAACGGCATCGCGGCGGCCCTCGCGCTCTACGGCGTTCACTGGCTGTACGAGATCGGCAACGCTGTCATATGCCATATCTGGGACTATCCACTGTGGACGGTGACGCTTGAGAGCACGAGCTTTATCCTGCTTATCGGCGTATGCTGGGAGCTCTCTCTCATGTTCTCCATCGCGGGCTTCACGGCGGATATTCTCCCCGAGGATAAAAATAAAAAGATTCTCGGCATTAACAACCGCTGGTTCTTCGCGATCGCCTCGGCGCTGGGTTTTTCTTTGTTTGAAATTTTTCTTGCATCTACTCCCGCGTTTGTCTGGGTGTATCCGTGGTGGGGCGCGCTGCCCGTGTTCGTCACGGTCTACATACCCTTCTTCCTTGCCGCATACCTCATTTACGATGCAAAGCCCAAAACTCAGAAGACTTTCCTTGGCGTAGTTTGGGGACTTGTTGCACTGCTTCTCATCGTACTTGTTTTACTTGGAATAATATAACAAGCACAAAAATTTGCAGCACTCTGCGTGCTGCAAATTTTTGTTGACAAAACTGTTATAACTGTATATAATAAGCATATACAGTTGGTGAGGGTAATGCTTATGTACATTTTTATCGACAACAAAAGAGAAATACCTATATACGAGCAGATCTATGCCCAGATAAAGGGCCAGATAATAAGCGGGGATCTGTCGGAGGATGAGGCGCTGCCGTCGATACGCAATCTTGCAAAAGATCTGCGCATAAGCGTCATAACCACGAAGCGGGCTTATGAGGAACTGGAGGCCGAGGGCTTCATATATGCCGTGGCGGGTAAGGGCTGCTTTGTGGCGGCGAAAAACACGGAGCTGCTGCGGGAGGAGAATTTAAAACGCATCGAGGAGCATATGCAGGAGATACGCCGCCTTGCCGCCGGCTGCGGCTTAAGCCGAGCGGATGTTATTGAAATGTTCAATGTTCTGGAGGAGGAATTGCCTTGAACGTGATAGAGATCAAAAATCTGAACAAAAGCTACGGCGAGTTTAAGCTCGATGACCTGAACCTTTGCCTGCCGCAGGGCTGCATCATGGGGCTGGTGGGCGAAAACGGAGCGGGAAAAAGCACAACGATCAAGCTCATCCTTGACATGATAAAGCGGGACAGCGGCACGATAAGCGTGTTTGGCCGCGACAACAGGGATGATTTTCGCGCGACAAAGGAGGATATCGGAGTCGTGCTCGACGCATTCGGTTTCCCCGAATGCCTCACGGCAAGACAGCTTGATAAGATCATGAACAGCAGCTATAAAAAATGGGATGAAGAGAGGTTTTTCGGGTATCTCAAAAAGCTGAATGTGCCCGAGAGGAAGGAATTCAGGGAGTTTTCCCGCGGCATGAAAATGAAGCTCGGAATAGCAGCGGCGATGTCCCACGGCGCAAGACTGCTGATACTGGATGAGGCAACCTCCGGACTGGATCCGGTGGCGCGGGACGAGGTGCTGGATATGTTCTCGGAGTTTACCCGCGATGAGAAAAATTCCGTGCTCATTTCGTCGCATATAGTCAGCGACCTCGAGAAGATATGCGACTACATAACCTTCATTCACCGCGGCAGACTTATGCTCTGCGAGGAGAAGGACGTGCTGCTGGAGGAGTACGGAATACTGAGCTGCCGTCCGGAGGAACTGGCGCGGATGCCGGAGGGCGCGGTGATCGGCAGAAGGGAGAGCGCCTACGGCGTGCGCGCGATCGTGCGGCGCTGCGCGGCTCTGGGTATGCAGCTTAGCCCCGTAACTCTCGAAGAGCTTTTTGTATTCATGGTAAAGGAGGCCTGAGCGTGAAAGGACTGCTGCTTAAGGATTTCTATATGACGATAAAATACTGCCGCATGCTGCTGCTTCTGGTATTGCTTTTTGCCGCCGTGTCGGTGATGAGCAACAGCGTTTTTATTACAAGCTATCCCTTCATCATTGCCGGGGTGCTGCCGGTATCGCTGTACGCATATGATGAAAGAAGCGGCTGGTGCGGCTATGCCGACGCCATGCCCTACAGCAGAGCGCAGCGGGTGTCGGCAAAGTATATAAGCGCGCTGACGCTTATCTGTCTCGTGCTGCTTATAAGCATGGCCGGCAGAGCGCTTACCGAGGACAACTTCATCGAGGACTTTTCGCTTCTGCTTGTGATGTGCGGAATGGGACTGCTGTCGGCTGCCTGTATGCTGCCCTTTGTCATGAGATTCGGCTCGGAAAAGGGAAGATGGGCGTATTACGCGATCATAGTCCTGGCCTGTTTGGCCGCTTTTGCCGCATCCGACTCAGGCGGAGGTTCCGGCTCAACGATCGCAGCGGGGCCTGCGCCGTTGGGTATATTGGCCGCCTGCGCGGCGATCTTTGCCCTGTCATGGTTTGTATCCATCAGAATTTACGAAAAGCGGGAGCTGTAACAGTATTAACAGTGAATATTTTGACAAAGTGATGCCGGCGCACAAAATTTGTGCGCCGGCCGTTTTGCGTCCATTGCCGAATCGGTACGGAATTTATAAAATACTGGGCAAAGCACGTTATGCTTATTTAGCTTGTTGACTAAGAGCGGCAGCTCGGAAAGTGTGATAATATGGCCCATAAAAGGATCCGGCACCGTTCGCCGATCATCATCCCCGAGTTCGTTGATATGACCGAACAGGTACGCCTGCCGAGCAAGCTGCCCTCTCCCGTAGACGACACTTTGCGTCAGTATGCCCTGCGCGTTCCCGAGGTGATCAATGAATGCAGCGGCATTATAGTTTTCGGCAGGAAGATCAAGTCGCTGGTATTTTCAACAGACCTTGCCATAATAAAAAATATCAACGCGGACACCCCCTTCACGCCGCAGCCTATAATTGCGGAGTCGTTGCTGATGGCGGCGGATATTCCCGTGCTCGTAGGCGTGGGCGGCGGACTCACGCAGGGCAGGCGCGTGGTGAATCTGGCTATGTTTGCGGAAATGCAGGGCGCGCTGGGGGCTGTGGTAAATTCTCCCACTTCAGGCCTGGTCCTCACAAAGATCAGCGCTCGATCGACATACCCGTAGTTGTGACCGTGACCGAAAAGGATACCGATTTCAAGCACAGGATAGACGACGGCGCGGCGATCTTCAATGTTGCCGCCGCCTCGGATACTCCTGACATCATAAAGGCGATCAAGGACAAGTATCCCGATGTTCCGGTCATCGCCACCGGCGGCCAGACGGAGGCGTCGATACGCGAGACCATCCTCGCGGGAGCCAACGCCATCACCTATACGCCGCCGTCCTCGGCGGAGCTGTTCAAGGATACGATGGCAAGATACCGCAAAGGTGTTCCGCACGAATAATATGACTTCATGACAAAACACACGGAGCAGCGCTCCGTGTGTTTTCACTTGCAATTTATGCGCCGAATTCAGTCTGGTTTATGCCGCGCGTTATGTATCTTCTCGTATGCAGAGCGGTATTTGCCGGTCCGAAGTTTCGAGAACGCATTAAACATATGCTCGTGCACGATATTCCGTTTTTCGACCAGCTCGCGGTACTTCTCGCTGAGCTCCTCTGAGCCGTGCATCCTGTCCATAATGGCTTCCGCGCCGTCATATAGATTTTCACCAATGTGATCGGATACGGAGCGCAGCGCTTTTTCAAGCTCGTCGATGGCCTGCATACGGCGCTCGATCCTGAGGGCGTGAAACAGCGTGATCACAAGATCCGCGATCAGGCAGCAGGAGAACGCTATTACAACGATCTGTCCGACGCCCTGCGGGATATGGCTCAGCAGGCGGGATACGGGCGGATGGACAAGGTAGACCGCCGCAAGGCAGCCCAGCCCCCAAACGAGAGAGAAACCGAGGCATACATAGCCGCCCAAGTTAAGCGGATTGTCCGAGTAGTCCCAAAGCTGCTGATGAAACAGCTTTTCCGCGCAGAAACCGACGATGAATTCTATAACGGTGCAGGCGAGCGTGGATATAAGGAACACAAACATGGGGCTGTCGATGACAGGCCAGGTGAGATACAGCACGGCTATCATGCCATAGCCGTAAATGGGGCACAGCGGTCCCAACAGGAAGCCGCGGTTAACGAATTTTCCGTGTCTGAAGGCGGCATAGACGACCTCCGCGCACCAGCCCAGAAAGCTGTACACAAAGAAAAATCCAATCAGATCATATATCGTATAATTCATCCCATGTCAGCCCTCAGTCTATATCATGAAATTCCGCGTCGATGAAGTCGGCCTTGGGTTTTATGTTTTTGACCGTATACACGGTTATCCACAGATTTTGTATCCCGTCGGCAATTAAAGAGACGCCGAGCAGGATCATTAGGGTCGAAGCGCCCTCAAAGGGGTTCATGATCAGCAGCAGCCCGCATATACAGCTCAGTATCCCGAAAACGAGAATGCCCCACCAGTAGGTAAGCCCGAACAGCTTCGCGTCGTGAGAGGTCTGAATCTTCAGCGCCCCGTCTATAAGAACGAATACGCCGATGATGACCGGCATAACGGCGGCAACATTGCCGGGATGCAGAATGATCAATACGCCTGCGGCGACGGAGAAGATGCCCAGCGCAAGGTCAAACTGAAACGCAAGGCGAAACAGGTCGTTTGAAAAATAGCTTATTATCTTCACAAGCCCGAACAGCGTGAGAAGTATGCCCACGGCGCAGCAGATCGCAACTGCAGAGGCCGAGGGAAAAGAAATAAACAGTATGCCAGCGGCTATCATGGCTGCTGAAACCGCGATATAGAACCATTTTGCACAGCGATAAGACTTCACAGTAAAAAACTCCTTCCATTATTACGGTATCAATATATCGATAATATCCGCTGTTTTCCATGGTCAGAAAAAGCCTCATGCTCAAAAACTGAGCATGAGGCATGATCTGTCTGGATCGTTATTTGGCGCCGCAGGCTTTTTCGAGGCTGCGGCGGATATTTCCGTCCAGAAGCCTGCCTATTCTGAGAATGACCTCTTCGGGATTCCCCTTAAGACCCCGCTGGAGCCATTCGTTGTATAGCCCGACGACTGCGTGCTTATAGAATACGGCGAGAAGCTTTATATCCTCCTCGGAGGCATCAAGGCCTTCGGCCTGGCTCCTGACGAAGTTTATCATGATGGTCTCGGCGATGCTGTACATATAGCGTTCAAGCTGGTCGCGCTCTATTGAGCTGTAGACATGATAAACGGCGCGCTTGTTTTGAAGTATAAACTGCGCCGAGTACAAAAAGCCCTCCTGCCAACTGCTCTGTGTTCCGGCAAGTTCCAAAGCTTTTTCAGTCTCGATGCTGAATATGTCCTTGAGCAGGTCGTAAATGTCGTGATAGTGGTAATAGAAGGTGTTGCGGTTTATGCCGCAGTCCTCGACGATGTCCTTAACGGTTATCTTATCCAGAGGCTTTTCGTTCAGCAGTTTTATCAGCGATGACATTATAGCGTTTTTCGTTAGGTTTCCCGACATAAATTTTTCTCCCGCAAATCATTTTGTTACATTCTATCATTTTCGCCGGCCGCTATGCAAGAGGCGGGGGCGAAAGCCCATCAAGTGCGCCGGTAAATATCCATTAAAAATATTTTATCACATTTTTGGGAGATTGGAAGCAAAAAGACTATAAAAAAACGGAAGCTGCGTTGAGCTTCCGTTTTCGTGGTTTTGATTACATCTGGCAGTAGCGTGCGAGGATAGCGGCCATGTGACCGCGGCTTGCGGGATTGTTGGGACGGAAGGAGCCGTCCGCATAACCGTTCACGACGCCGTTGCGGGTTGCCCAAAGAACTGCGGCGCGGTAGGGGACTGCAATGTCTGCGGAATCGGTGAAGGTGAGAGCGCCGCTGACGGCGGGCGCCTCCTCATAACGGTACATCATGGTGACAAGCTGCGCGCGGGTTATATTTCTGCCCGGCTCGAAGGTGGTGGAGGTAACACCGGTGGTAACGCCGGCGTTATATGCCCAGACGATTGCGTCATATGCCCAGTAGCTTGAATCAACATCAGTGAAAGGCTCGCTGAGACCCGCAACGGAGGGGCTGCCCTCCATGCGGTAGAGCACGGTGGCGAACATCGCGCGTGTCATATTGGTGTCTGGAGCGAAGGTATCGTCCGTTATGCCCTTCATGAGACCGTGCTTCCACACATAATCTACTTCATTGCGGCACCAGTAATCCTCGGGAATGTCCTTGAAGGGGAAAGGAACATACTCACCGCACACGGTGCACTGGATGCCGTCAAAGCTGTGTCCCTTTGCGGGAACGGCTTCGGATACGGAGAGGGCCTCGCCGCAGACGCTGCAGTGGCTGCCTTCGGTGCAGCCCGCCTCGGTGCAGGTGGGCTCCTTGGCCTCAACGTCGACGACCTTTGTGTGGCCGGTGGCGGGAACGACCTTCTGAGCTTTCAGAATCTCGCCGCAAACGCTGCAAACGGTCTCAGCGGTCATGCCGTCCTCGGTGCAGGTGGGCTCGACTGCCGCCTTGCTCTCAACGGGGGTGTGTCCTTTCGCGGGGATAACAATGTCCTTGGGGTTTGTCTGAGTGCTGCATTCATTGTCAAGGAAAAGCTTGCCGCAGGTAGCGCACTCGTAATAGGCAATGTGACCATCCTCAGTGCAGCTTGCCTCAAGTCCGCGCACACTCTTGAGCGTGTTGTGGGGGCAGTCGCTGAACGGAGTAACGGTGAGGGTGGCCTCGTCAGTTACATAGAACACCTTTTCGCTGAGATTATAGATAACGCAGACAAACTTCCTGCCGTCGTCTCTCATGGTGGTATTCTGTACAGTGAAGGTCTCTCCGTTGCCGAGAGACTTGCCGGCTATGCGCGCGATAAGGCTGACGATATCGATGTTCTCGAAGTTTATGTTGTTGAGATTCGTAAGATCGTCGGGCTCCAGCCACATATACTTGTAGGTCTTGCCGGAGAGCTGATCAAGAAGGCTGAGGTTGACCTTGACGCTGAATACGGCATTCTCGGTCTCGGTAACGGTGACATTGTTCGGACCGGTAACGTCCAGCTCACTGCCGATAAGGCCCGCGATGACCTTCAGGATCTGATAGGGCTCAAGGTTCGCGATGATGGAGCTTATGTCCACATCGCCCGCGATAAGAGCCTTTATAACGGCGACGAGCTGATCGACGTCAAGCTTATCAAGTATGGGCTTAAGGGTATCGTTATCGCCGATAAGACCGGTGATGAGAGCGACGAGCTGTTCAGTGTCGATGTTCTCAAGTATGGAGCTTATGTCCTGATCGCCCGCGATGAGAGCCTTTATAACGGCGACGAGCTGATCGACGTCAAGCTTATCAAGTATGGGCTTAAGGGTATCGTTATCGCCGATAAGACCGGTGATGAGAGCGACGAGCTGTTCAGTGTCGA
>ERZ1026968.6-NODE-6-length-160854-cov-9.327309_pt1 | contig 160854 bp, 169 predicted proteins | sample MGYA00519295_ERZ1026968 | MGnify/ENA primary metagenome ERZ1026968 (study PRJEB26926, sample SAMN06164480) | human gut metagenome | biome: ENVO:00009003; feature: ENVO:2100002; material: ENVO:00002003 | host: Homo sapiens | place: USA | collected 2012 ...
GCAAACCGCGGCATGGCGGCGACCGTTATGCTCAGAGTTCATAACCTGACCGCATAAACCCTGTAGCAAATATTAAAAGACAAGGCTCAATTGAGCCTTGTCTTTTTTACACTTGGCCGTAAAGAATTGGAGCAAGCTATACAAAGCCTGCTCCAATGTTTTCAGGACGATTTAATTTAAACCCACTTAATCCTTCAACAGACGAATATAATGATTGGCTTCCCGCAGAACATGGTCTGCAAGCAGCGGAAGAATGACAGAACGTATCCTGCACTGCTGTATGCCCCTCGTTCCGGCAGCTTTAAAATCTCTGAGCTTAATGGTTTTTTCAAGAGAGCTTGCCGTAAGGGCTTGATCCTGAGCGCTGTTGCACTGCCTCAGCAGCTCCGCAAACTCTTTGGCGGATTCATCTGCCGAACCGATCAGCTCGGTTTCGCATGGATCTAGAAGGCCCCGTATGAACTGGGCATGCTCCATCATGATCTGATTCCAGAAGCACTCGATCTCCCTCATGGACTGGCAGCTTAATTCCCCGTCTTTTTCAAGCATGTGCAGATACTTGCGGTAAAGCTTTGCCTCTCGGATGATGTGCTCTAACAGCAAAGGATAGTTCATGGTGAACATTTGACAGCTCAGCACATTTTTTAAGATGCTTTCCTTAAAGCATATCAGACCGTCCAAAAGCCGTATTGCCCGCTCATTGAGCCTCTGCACGGCACAGACTTTTTGGGAATGATCACTGCCGGAGTGGTCACGATCTCCGCACAGACGCAGCTGTCTGCCGGTGATTTCCCTGTCGATCGCAATGCCGGTAAAGCATTCTGTCTGCTTTTCCGCCAAGGCCGTAAATTCGGTCACGACCTCGCCGGAGTTCAGCACTGCGGCCGATACAACGCCGTTACTGAGCGATACGGCCTCGCACAAAAGTTTTTCAAATTCATTTTTATATTTTTCCGCCTGTTTTGAAAAAGCTGCATTAGCTGGAGTAAAGCCCGCCCTTAAAAAAAGAGCGTGCTCCTTCATGATGCGCCCGAAGAACAGATGCAGCTCAAGGGATTTTACTACATAATTATCATTGCGCATAGCTTCCTCCCAAAAGATGATATCAATAATACGATATTCAAAAGGCGACATATTTGTGCAATATAGCTTTAATATGAAGAACACTGCACATATTCCATGAACTGAAATTATAAAAAAATCAACATAGAATTATATTGAAACGGTGCGATTTGTTACCCCCTATTTTTACTGGCTCGGTTTATTTCAGCTACCGCAGGGGAGTTTAGTAAAAAACCGACAAGTTATAACTTGTCGGTTTTTTTATGGGTTTAGAGTAATTACAGGTTTTTATGCCTACAGATTTAATTAATTGAATCAAAACCCAGCGGAGAGGGTTCAATTTGGAAAGGAGTGGTTTATGTCGCTTGCTCCGATGTGGTTCGAGTGTCATTAAATGATGTGGCAAATGTAAGTAAAATCAATGGTTAGAGGTTCTATCCCTCTAACCATCAGATGAACCATGGCAAAACTTTGGATTGTTCCATAACATTTCAAAATAATCTGAATAAAGCTGAAACCCCTTTCCCCCTTTAATGTATTTATATGTAATGGTCTGCTGGCTCTCTATATCAAGCATATATGGCCCAATGTAAATTTCATCATCTATCCTCCAATAAAAATCAAGAGTCATTGTATCATAAAACCTAATTTTGATTTTTCCTGCAAAAGACTCCTCATTTAACTGGTTGGCCCAATCCACCAAATCTTGAATCGACTTTGAAATACTACCGACAGTAACATTTTCTTCAAGCTCCCTCTGTTTAATGAAATCGCTTTTAGGATCCATTACTAAAAAACGAACATTCATACCTCGTTGAATGCATGATAACATATCATTTCTTCTATTGCTCCTAAATGACTTCAGACCAAAAGCGATACCGTCAAGTTGCTTAATGTTGTGCGTCTCTAATTTTGGGTCCGAATCTCTATTTTTTTCAGCACGGGTTTTAAATATTTTTTCTAATTTCCACTCGTCCCATACCAGATAGTCTTTTCGGTAGTCTATTAAGATTGCAGTAAAAAGTAGAACCAGCCCAGAGGCAATTAGAGAACACCCAATGTTAATAAAAACGCTGGAAGTTGTTTTGAGCCAAAAAATATCTATCAGGATTAATAGAATGCCTACAATGAGTAGGGCCAAAGAAACAATAATTGCATAAGGATTAATCGTCTTTTTCATACAGTTTCCTCCAGCAAATCTGTATCAACCAATAATATTAATCTATTATATCATAATTTAGAATTAAATAAAAGCGCCTTTCAATTATAGGAACTTTAAATACAAAAAAGAAATCCGTCATTCAAGAGAACGACGGATATTTGGTCGGAGTGGGGAGACTTGAACTCCCGGCCTCTTGGTCCCGAACCAAGCGCGCTACCAACTGCGCTACACCCCGAAATAGCTTTATTATTATAATAAGGAAGCTCCTGCTTGTCAAGGACTAATTTAACGGCCAACAATGGAATATACTTGTCTGAGGTGACAAGTATGAAAGATCTGAAGCTATATATATCAGCGGGGATATTTATCCTGCTGACTGCCGTGAGAGTTATTTCGCCGTCCTTTGCCGCGCAGCTTGCCGACGGAATTAAAAGCGTGCTTGTTATGGAACATGAGCAGACCGTATCTGTAATGGAGCTCGGGAAAAGTATTGCCGACAGCGGCGTTATAAGCTCGTTTTTCCAAAAGGACGAGAAAGCGCCTGAGGCTGTGCCAACTCCTGAGCCTACTGCTGCGCCTGAGCCTACTCCCACGCCGGCGCCAACGCCCACACCTACACCTGAGCCTACCCCTAATCCCGCGATCGCCGCATTTTTGGAAGCGCAGTCTGCATATTCAGAATACGCAGTGCCCGCAAACGTTACATATGATTGCCCGACGCTGCCGTTTGAATATGTAAGCCCCGTCGTAGGGATAAAATCCTCGGGGTTCGGATACAGGATGCACCCGATAGCGAATAAGGTTAAATACCATTACGGCACGGATTTCGCTGCGAACACAGGTACCGAGATAACCGCGTTTGCCGACGGTGTAATAGTTGCGGCGGGGGACTCCGACTCATACGGGAAGTATATGATAATCGATCACAGCGATGGATACTCAACCCTGTACGCACATTGCAGCGAGCTGTGCATGAACTGCGGAGATGTAAACAGGGGGGACGTGATAGCTAAGGTAGGCTCAACAGGAGCAGCCACGGGGCCGCATCTGCACTTTGAGCTTATGCAGAACGATACCTATCTTAACCCTGAATTCTATCTATGACGAGCCGCATTCGCGTAAGTGCCGGTGCGATCTTCCTGCTGTCCGTGCTGTATTTTTTCGGCGGCTTTATCAGCCTTGCCGCGCTGCTGCTTGCTGCTGCAGCTCACGAGCTCGGCCACATAATTATCATAAAACTGCTGGGCGGCGGTATAAAGTACCTGCGCTTTGAAGCCTCCGGTATGTGCATGAGCCTGTGCGGGATAAACAGCGCCGCGTCGGAAGCTGCGGCGCTGCTGGCAGGACCGGCGGCAGGACTTATATTTGCGCTTATATGCGCACATTACGGCTCGGAGACTGCCAATAGGGTCCTTCTGGAATGTGCAGGATACGGCATACTGCTTACGGCATATAATATGCTGCCCGCCTTGCCGCTTGACGGGGGAAGGGCAGCTTTCGTCATGCTATCCGGAGCCTTTGGACGCGAGCGAGCAGAAAAAATTATCTGGTATTTGGGCTTTATCACAGGTCTGAGCCTGTCGGCCGCGGGTCTGGTGCTGCTGGGAAAAGAGTTCGGTACGGCGCTCATGATCGCGGGGATTTGGATTTTGATAGCGCAAACGGGTATTGTAAAAAACATGTGTTTATAGTAAAATCAATGGGATAAAATTTTTGGAGCTGACTTATGGACAAACGACTTGAACGCATACTTCCCAAAGTGCAGAAGCCCGCGCGCTACACCGGCGGCGAATACAATCAGATAATAAAGGATAAGGCGGATATTGATATAAGAGTCGCATTCTGCTTTCCCGATACCTACGAGATAGGTATGTCCAATCTCGGCATGGGCATATTGTATTCGACCATGAACGAGCTGCCCTACGTCTGGTGCGAGCGAGTTTATGCCCCCTGGGGAGATATGTATGAGGAAATGAAGAAGGCAAAATTTCCTCTGTATGCCCTTGAGAGCGGAGATCCCGTGTCTGAGCACGACGTCCTTGCGTTCTCGATTGGCTATGAAATGGCATACTCCACTGTTTTGGATATGATAGATATGGCGGGGCTGCCGATACGCAGAGCCGACAGAAGCGAACTGCTGCCGCTTGTGATCGCGGGCGGTACGGCGGCCCTTAATCCGGAGCCCATGGCTGATTTTATTGATATTTTCCTGCTCGGCGAGGGCGAGGAGATGAACAACGAGCTGCTGGAGCTTCTGCATGAAGCGAAGCTTGGCGGCTGGACTAAAGCCGATTTCCTGAAAAAAGCCGCGCAGATCGGCGGAGTTTACATCCCGAGCTTCTATACTCCGGTATTGAACGACGACTGTACGATCAATCGTTTTGATGTGACCGACTGTGCGCCTAAGACCGTAAAAAAGCGCATCATTGCCGATCTTGACAAGGTACATTTTCCCTTAAACCCCATCGTCCCTTCGACCGAGGTGGTGCATGACAGGGTAAATCTTGAGCTTTTCCGCGGCTGCGTGCGCGGCTGCCGCTTCTGTCAGGCAGGTCATGTTTACAGGCCGATCAGAGCAAAAAGCCCCGAGCTGCTCGCCGAGCAGGGCAAGGCGCTGCTCAAGAACACCGGCGCGCAGGATATAACGCTGCTTTCCCTCAGCTCAAGCGACTACCGCCATTTGTCCGAGCTATGCGACGGACTTCTTGAATACTGCGAGCCGAGGAGCATCGGGCTGTCATTGCCGTCGCTCAGAGCGGATAATTTTTCGATCGAGATAATGCACCGCCTGCAGAAGACTCGAAAAAGCGGCCTTACCTTCGCGCCCGAGGCCGGCAGCCAGCGTTTGCGCGATGCGATCAATAAAAACGTCACGGAGGAAGACCTCCTGAATACTTGCCGTCTGGCCTTCGAGGGCGGATGGAATACCATAAAGCTGTACTTTATGCTGGGACTTCCCACGGAAACGGACGAGGATGTTCTCGGCATCGCTGAGCTTGCAAATCAAGTCCTGCACACATGGCGGCTTTATGCGAAGAATAAAAACAGGGGAGTGCGTATAACCGTTTCTACCTCCTGCTTCGTGCCGAAGCCGCACAGCCCTTTCCAGTGGGAAAGCCAGAATACCATGGAGGAATATATCCGCAAGGTAAATCTGCTTAGGGATAATATCAAGGCAAAAAATGTTGTATACAACTGGCACGATCCTCATACGAGTTATATCGAGGCGACCCTGTCAAGGGGTGACAGAAGGATGGGCAAGGTAATAGAAAATGTCTGGAGAGCGGGCGGGCGGCTCGAGGCCTGGAGCGATTACTTCTCCTTTGAGCGCTGGATGAAGGCTTTTGAAGACGCGGGGCTCGACCCGAGCTTTTACGCCCATCGTCCGCGTGCCAAGGACGAGACTATGCCCTGGGATGTTGTTGACGTCGGCGTAAGGCGGGAGCATCTCTGGCACGAGAGGGAGCAGGCGTATAAGTCGCTCCTTTCACCCGACTGCCGCAGGCAGTGCTCGGCCTGCGGCGCGGCAAAGCTGCTTGAGGGAGGAAAATGCGATGGATAAGTGGAGACTTCTTTTTTCAAAAACGGGCAGGGCGGTCTATATCTCGCATCTTGATCTGATGCGCACGATGACCCGCGCTTTCCTGCGTGCAGGCCTGCGGCTGAAATATTCAGAAGGATTTAATCCACACCCCAATATCTCCATTGCTCTTCCGCTATCCGTGGGCTGCGAAAGCAATTGTGAGATAATGGATTTTAAGCTCGCGGAGGAGAGAAAACCGGATGAAATTCTGGAGCTTCTTTCATGGCAGCTCCCAGAGGGAATAGAAGCTATAGACGTCTATGAAGCCGAGCTCAAAGTAAAGGAGCTCAAATGGCTTAGGATCAGCGGCAGGCTTGAATTTGACGATAGAGATACAAACACCATGACTGAGGCACTTGATGGCTTTTTTTCAAGGGAAAGCATTGTTATTCAGAAAAAAACCAAGCGCGGCCTTAGCGAAAGCGATATAAAGTGCGCCATAAAAGAACTTGACTTTGAAGAATCCTGCGATGCTGTTTGGATGAAAGGAGTGATATCCGCGCAGGAGCCCACCCTTAATCCCGAACTTCTTATCGAAGCTCTTCGGCAGCTTGCCCCTGAAATTGCTCCGGACTTTGCCAAATTCAAGCGCATTGAGGTATTTAAAGAAAATATGGAAGTATTCCGCTAAAAAATGCTTGCAATACAAGGATTTGTGTGATATCATATCTGGGCTTGCGGCGTGAGCCCAAGCTATCAAGCGGTCCGCTGCCGAGACCAAAGGGGGTCCTCCGGCATGAACGCCTTAAGAAAAGGAAGGATTAGACTATGGATCTGGTCAAAATTCTCAGCGAACAGTACATGAAGCCCGAACTGCCCACTCTGAACGTCGGCGATACCGTGCGTATCACCGTCCGCGTAAAGGAAGGCAGCCGCGAGCGCAATCAGGCTTTTGAAGGCACAATTATCGCCAAGAAGCACGGCGGCATTAATGAGACTATCACCGTCCGCCGCATCTCCTACGGCGTAGGCTGCGAGAAGGTCTTCCCCGTACACTCTCCCTCCATCGTCTCCGTGGAGACAGTCCGCCGCGGCAAGGTCCGCAGAGCAAAGCTGTACTACCTGCGCGAGCGCGTCGGCAAGAGTGCAAAGGTCAAGGAGCGTCTTTGATTGCCCGACCTGTAAATGAATCAAAAAAAGAGGCCTTGGCCTCTTTTTTTGTTGCCTAAACACCGTGTTGTCGTGTATAATAACATACTGAGTAAACCGCTTTGCGGTTTATTCGTGCGGCACCTGCCGCACAATTCGATCAAAAGGGCTGTTTTAAACCCTTTTGATGAATTCATACATTGTTACAATGCGTATTTTCGATGGAGCGCCGCAGCGCTCCATCGAAACGTGCAAGGTTTGCGGGCGTTTTAGCCAGAAAACCTTGCACTTGAACAAAGCCAACCGTTCTTGAAAGCCTTGGTTTTCAAGATTTTCGGCTTCGTTCAGTACGCATTATAATAAACTGATAGGCTATATATAAACGCCAAGAGGTGGAACTATGAAAAAAACTGATATCAGAAATAAAGAAAAAACCGCTGCTGCTGAAGTGAAAAACACCCGAGGCGAGGTATATGAGTGGATACAGTGCCTTGTATTTGCGCTTATATTCTGTGTGATCGTGTTTGTGTTTTTTTTCCGGCTTGTGGACGTTGTGGGAGATTCCATGAATCCCACGCTTGAGGAAGGGGACAAAATGATCGTCTCGGATCTTTTTTATAAGCCCAAGCAGGGAGATATAATCATTTTCCGCAAGGACGAATACAAATCGGAGGCTCTTGTAAAGCGGGTCATAGCGACCGAGGGACAGACGATCGAGATCGATTTCAACAAGGGCAGGGTGTATGTCGACGGCGAGCTTATGGACGAGCCGTATATTGCGGAGCCGACGACGAATCAGATAGACTTTACCGGCACTCAGGTGGTTCCCGAGGGCTGTGTGTTCGTTATGGGCGATAACCGAAATTGGTCTTCCGACAGCCGTGATTCCCGCATCGGAATGGTCGATGAGCGGCTCATTATAGGCAAGGTACTGCTTACGGTATTCCCGCTTGACCATATGGGCAGCCCTTACGGAGACTGAAATGGCCGATATTAACTACGAAAAAATGAATATCCAGTGGTTTCCCGGTCATATGACCAAGGCTCAGCGGATGATAGAGGATAGTCTGAAGCAGGTCGACGCCGTGTGCGAGATATTGGACGCCCGCATCCCTCGCTCAAGCCGCAATCCTGATATCGACCGCCTTGCCGCCGGAAAGCCGAGGCTTATCATCCTGAACCGCGTGGACCTCGCAGACCCCGGGATCACCTCGCAGTGGCGCGGGCACTTTGAACGGCAGGGGATCAAGATCATCGAGACCGACGCAAAGACCGGCAAGGGCGTAAGCGGCTTCGTGCCGGCGCTTAAGGAGCTTCTTAAGGATAAGCTCGCAGAGTATGCGGCGAAGGGGCAGATAAACCGGCCGCTTCGTGTTATGATATTAGGCATCCCTAATGTTGGAAAATCAACGTTTATAAATAAGGTGGCAAAGCGCAAGGCCGCTGTTGCGGGAGATAAGCCCGGCGTTACCCGCGGTAAGCAGTGGATAAGCATAGAGCAGGGGCTCGATCTGCTTGATACTCCGGGTATACTCTGGCCTAAGTTTGACTCTCAGGAAGTTGGAGAAATGCTTGCGATAACAAACGCTATCAAGGCGGATGTTCTTGATAGGGAGACGCTGGGCGCAAATTTCATGCTCCGCCTGCGGGATATGTATCCCGACGCACTGATGGAGCGCTATAAGTTTGTACCGGATAGTGAGATGAACGGTTTCGAGCTTCTTGAGGAGGCGGCAAAAAAGCGCGGCTTCCTCGTATCGAAGGGGGAATATGATATTGAGCGCATGGCAAACACTCTGCTTGGAGAGTACCATGACGGTAAGCTTGGAAGAATAAGTCTGGAGAGACCCGAATGACAGACCTGTGGGAGCTTGAAAACGAAATATATGACAGCGGTTTTTCACTTATCTGCGGTGTTGACGAGGCCGGACGCGGTCCATTGGCGGGGCCTGTATGTGCCGCGGCGGTAATTCTGCCGCGAAATATTGAGATAAAAGGTCTCAACGATTCAAAAAAGCTCAGCGAGAAAAACCGTGAGAAGCTGTATGATGAGATATGTGAAAAAGCAGTAAGCTTCGGGATATCCTTCGCCTCGGTCGAGGAGATAGAGGAGCTCAATATTCTGGGCGCCGCGATGCTGGCTATGAACAGAGCTATTGCGCAGCTTGAGCCTCAGCCGGAGCTTGCGCTTATCGACGGCAACCGCAGCAGCGCGATAGAGACAAACAGCCGCTGCGTCGTAAAGGGAGATGCAAAGTGCGCGGATATCGCGGCGGCCTCCATTCTTGCCAAGGTGACGCGTGACCGGTATATGCTGGAGATGGCCGAGAAGTATCCCGAGTACCATTTTGATCGGCACAAGGGCTACGGCACCAAGCTGCACTATGAGGCGCTGCGCGAATATGGCCCGTGTGAAATACACAGGCCGAGCTTTTTGAGGAAAATGCACTGATGAGCACTGGTGAACTCGGCGCCTTCGGAGAGAAGAAGGCAGCCAATCATTTAAGGCTGCACGGGTATAAGATCATCGATACAAACTGCCGGTACAGGCAGGGAGAAATAGACATCGTCGCGCAAAAGCGAGGCTACATAGTTTTTGTTGAGGTAAAACTACGAAAAAACAGCCGCTACGGCGAGGCGAGAGAGTTTGTCACGCCCGCAAAGCAGCAGCGCGTGATTACTGCCGCACAGCTCTGGCTTCAGCAGCACGAGACCGATAAGCAGCCCCGCTTCGACGTCATAGAGGTCTATGCTCCGGAGGGAATAAACACAAGAAAAGTCATGATAAATCACATTGAAAATGCGTTTTGAGGTAGCGACATGAAATATTTCAGCACAAGAAATGTAAATTATAAGGTTTCGGCAGCTGCGGCTATATCATGCGGGCTTGCTCCCGACGGAGGACTTTTTGTACCCGAAAGCCTGCCGCGGCTGAGCAGGGAGGACGTCAAAGCCCTCTGCGATATGAATTATCAGGAAAGAGCGGCGTCGATCATGAAGCTCTTCCTCGATGAATTTTCAGAAGAAGAACTCAAAGCTATGGTAAGCGCTGCCTACGGCGAAAATTTTGATCACCAGAACATAGCGCCTATGCACTTTGTCGACGGGAAAACCGCAGTGCTGGAGTTGTGGCACGGTCCCACCTGCGCCTTTAAGGATATGGCGCTTCAGATTCTGCCTCATCTTCTGACGGCGTCGCTCAAAAAGTGCGGAGAAGACAGAAAGGTCTGCATCCTTGTCGCGACAAGCGGCGATACAGGCAAGGCGGCTCTCGAGGGCTTTGCCGATGTTGAGGATACGAAGATACTTGTATTCTATCCTCATAACGGCATATCCGATGTGCAGAAGCTGCAAATGATAACCCAGAGCGGCAGCAATGTTGGAGTAGCGGCTGTTTACGGCAATTTCGACGATGCCCAGAGCGGGGTGAAGAAAATATTCGGCGACAGGGAATTTGCGGAAAGACTCAGCGCCAAGGGCTGGTTTTTATCCTCTGCAAACTCTATAAACTGGGGCAGGCTCCTTCCGCAGATAGTATATTATTTCTCCGCCTATTGCGATTTTGTGAGCTCCGGCAATATCGAATTCGGCGACGCTGTGGATTTTGCCGTTCCGACCGGCAATTTCGGCAATATCCTCGCCTGCTGGTACGCCAAGAATATGGGGCTGCCCGTAGGGCGGCTGCTTTGCGCGTCAAATGAGAATAATGTCATTGCCGATTTCTTTGATACCGGAGTATATGACCGCAACAGGACTTTCCATACAACCATTTCGCCGTCTATGGATATACTTGTATCCAGCAACCTTGAACGTCTGCTTTACTCTGTGTGCGGAAGCGATACGCAGGTTACCGGATATATGAGCAGGCTTGGCGCAGACGGCCGCTATGAGGTCGACGCGAGGGTGAAAGCCGTCATCGATGAAAATTTCGAGGGCGGATATTGTACGGATGACGAAACCAAGGCTGTAATCAAAAAGGTATATACCGAGGAAGGCTACCTTATGGATACCCACACCGCCGTGGCGTACAAGAAAATGCTCGATCACAGAGCTGTAAGCGGCGGATGCGTGCCGACGGTCGTTGTGTCCACGGCAAGCCCGTATAAATTCTGCGACAGCGTTCTGTCGGCACTGGGAGAAGAAGATACAGACGCACCGGGAACCGAGCTTATCGAAAAGCTCTCCGAGGTGACAAAGACTGCCGCCCCTAAGCCCCTTGCCGGACTTGACAAGCGCAAGCAGCGCTTTAAGCTCGCTGTAGATAAGCAGGATATGCAGAAGACCGTTGCTGATTTTCTAAGCTGATATGTACGGGGCATAGCCCCGTGTTACAGTGCATGGCGTTCGCAGCTTTATGCTTAATCGCAGCAGCCGCGGGGGCAGAAGGTGGAGCAGTAGGTTTCGGACTTGGTGGTAGCTCTGTCGTTCTGCACATCGATGTGAGATGCAGAGCACTTGCAGTCAATTGTATTGTACTTGCAGTTAGTAACATCACAGCCGACGCCGGTGATCTGCTCTCTGGATATTTTCTTATCGCTCATAATTTTACCTCCCGAGTTTATTGCCATCAGGCAATAATAGCTTTAACTGTTTTTGCGGATTTATACGGAGTACACATGTCTTTATATGCGATCGGCGATCTTCATCTCTCGTTGGGCGTTGAAAAACCAATGGATGTCTTCGGAGGAAGATGGCTAAATTATGTTGAAAAAATTTCAGAAGGTTTTGCGCCGCTGAACGATAACGATCTGACGGTCATTTGCGGCGACATCACATGGGGAATGACCATGGAGGAAGCGCTGGAGGATTTCCTTTTTATCGATAAGCTGCCGGGCAGAAAGCTCATCCTCAAAGGCAACCATGATTATTGGTGGACTACCGCTACAAAAGCCAGAAAATTCTTTGATGAGCACGGCATTGAAAGTATTGACGTCCTCCATAACAACAGCTTTGCCTATGCGGGCGTTTCGATCTGCGGCACAAGAGGCTGGTTTTATGAGGAGAGCAAAAATGACGTTCACGATAAAAAGATCATGAACAGGGAAATAATGCGGCTGGAAGCCTCGCTCAGATCGGCGGGTGAGGGAGAAAAGTATGTCTTTCTTCATTATCCGCCCAAATATCAGGGCTATGAGTGTCAGGAAATATTGGAGCTGCTGAAAGCCTACGGTGTAAAGCACTGCTGCTACGGCCATATTCACAGCGCCGGCTGCGCATATGCTTTCAACGGAATGCTCGGCGGAACGCAGTTCCAGCTTGTTTCCGCGGATTATGTTCAGTTTCGCCCGCAAAAGCTAATTTAGTATATTCATAATTAAAAGAAAATCATTGCTTTTAGCGGCATTATCTGTTATTATTTATTGGCCTATGTGAAAAACTTTAGGAGGAATATATAAATGTTAGTCAAGAATGTAGAAAAGAAAGACTCCAAGACCGCGAGCTTTCAGGTAGAGGTCGATGCGGCTGAATTTGAAGCAGCCGTTAACAAGGCATATAACAAAAACAAGGGAAGCATCTCCATTCCCGGCTTCAGACAGGGCAAGGCTCCCCGCGCGGTCGTAGAGGGCATGTACGGACACGAGGTATTCTATCAGGATGCTATTGACGATCTGGCTCCCGCTGCATTTGATTACGGTTATGATAACTGCGGACTGAATATCATCGGCAAGCCCGCGATCTCCGATATGAATCTTTCCGACGACAAGGTTCTGACCCTTACCTTTGACGTTGAGCTGTACCCTGAGGTAACTCTGGGCGAGTATAAGAACCTCAGCGCAGTCAAGGAGACCTATATCATCACCGAGGAAGACATTGACGGTCAGATAAACGGCGTCCGCAAGCGCAACGGCCGCGTCGTGGACGTCGAGCGCGAAGCTCAGATGGGCGACACTGCCGATATCGACTTTGACGGCTACCTTGACGGCGTACCCTTTGAGGGAGGCAAGTCCGAGGGCTATGAGCTTGAGCTTGGTTCACACACCTTCGTGCCCAGCTTCGAGGAGCAGATCGTAGGTATGAACATCGGTGAGGAAAGGGATATAAACATAACCTTCCCCGAGGATTACACCGCAGAACTGGCTGGCAAGGACGTTGTGTTCAAGGTGAAGCTGAACGCGCTTTCCGTGACCGAGATGCCCGAGCTTGACGATGATTTCGTTCAGGACGTATCCGAGTTCAACACCGTTGAAGAATACAGGGAAGACACCCGCAAGGACATGGAAAGAGTTATGCAGGAGCAGGTCGACGCCAAGTTTCGCACCGCTATCATGACCAAGGCCTGCGACAATATGACCGTTGAGGTCCCCGAGACCATGATGCAGGCAAAGATGGACGAGCTCATTCACAGCTACGCTGCAAACTTCGGACTCACTGACCCCAAGATGAGCACTGAGGAGATCAGCAAGATGATGGGTCTCGACGAGGAGGCCATCAACAGCACTATCCGTCCCGCAGCTGAGTATCAGGTGAAGCAGGAGCTGCTTCTCAACGCGATCGTTGAGGCGGAGAATATCGAGGTCACCGACGAGGAACTTGAGGAGTACATCAAGGGTGCGGCAGAGACAGTAGGCGCAACTCCCGATCAGATCCGCAAGTACTTCGGCGAAGAGTATATCAAGACCGAATTCAAGAAAGAAAAGGCCACCAAGCTGGTCATCGAAACAGCGGTTGAGGAAGCGCCTGAAGAGGCGGCTGAATAATTAGCTGATTATTCGGATATGATCTCCTGGATAAGCCAATAATTCGAAAGGAGACTTATTATGAGTTTAGTACCCTATGTTGTTGAGCAGACAAGCCGCGGCGAGCGTTCCTATGATATCTTTTCAAGACTTCTGAACGACCGCATCATCATGCTGTCAGAGGAAGTGAACGACACTACCGCAAGCCTTATCGTGGCCCAGCTTCTTTATCTTGAGGCGCAGGATCCTGATAAGGATATCCAGTTTTACATCAACAGCCCCGGCGGCAGTGTCACTGCCGGTATGGCTATCTATGACACCATGCAGTACATCAAGCCCGATGTTTCAACTATTTGCATCGGTATGGCGGCGTCCATGGGCGCGTTTCTGCTTTCAAGCGGCGCTAAGGGAAAGCGGCTCGCGCTGCCCAACGCCGAGATAATGATTCACCAGCCCTCGGGCGGCAGCAAGGGTCAGTGCACCGACATTCAGATCCAAGCCGAGCAGATCCTGAAGATCAAGAGAAATCTGAACAGGATCCTTGCCGAGAATACCGGCAAGACCGTGGAGACCGTCGAGCGCGACTGTGAACGCGACCACTTCATGTCCGCTCAGGAAGCACTTGAATACGGTATTATCGATAAGGTAATCACCAAGCGCTGAATTTGTGGGGGAACATTAGGTTCCCCCATATTTGCACCGTGTTATAACACCTGACTATTTGAGGTAGACTAATGGCAAGAACAGACGACAGAAAGAGCATAAGATGTTCGTTTTGCGGAAAAACGCAGGCTCAAGCCGGCAGGCTCATTGCCGGAAACGGGGCATATATATGCGATGAGTGTATCAATCTTTGCATGAGTATAATTGCCGAAGACGAAGGGCTTGCGGCGTATGACGCCGAGGGCGGCAGAATTCAGTTTGAAAATCTGCCAAAGCCGGCGGATATAAAGGCAAATCTTGATGAATATATAGTGGGGCAGGAGAGAGCAAAGGTCGTTCTTTCCGTTGCGGTATACAACCATTATAAGCGCATTCTTTATGCCGGTGATAATGACGTTGAGCTGCAAAAGAGCAATATTCTGCTCATTGGTCCCACCGGCAGTGGCAAAACTCTTTTTGCGCAGTCACTCGCCAAGATGCTCAACGTGCCTTTTGCAATTGCCGATGCAACCACTCTTACAGAGGCCGGATATGTCGGCGAGGATGTTGAGAATATCCTTCTTCGCCTGCTGCAAGCTGCTGATTTTGATGTGGAACGGGCAGAAAAAGGCATAATATATATTGATGAGATCGACAAAATAGCACGTAAGAGCGAGAATACATCCATAACCCGCGATGTCTCCGGCGAGGGCGTACAGCAAGCGCTGCTGAAGCTGCTTGAGGGCACGGTCGCTAACGTTCCCCCTCAGGGCGGACGCAAGCACCCGCATCAGGAATTCATCAAGGTCGATACGACTAATATCCTCTTTATCTGCGGCGGCGCGTTTGACGGCCTTGATAAGATCATCGAGAAACGCACCGATAAAAAGAGCATGGGCTTTGGCGCTGAAATAAAAAGCTCTGTAGAACGCGACGTGGGCGAGCTTCTTGCGCAGGCTCAGCAGCATGATCTTCTTAAGTTCGGCATCATCCCCGAGCTCATCGGCAGACTGCCGGTGATCGCACCCCTTACCTCTCTTAAACGCGAGGATCTTGTGCGTATCCTGACCGAGCCGAAAAACGCCATGACGAAGCAGTATCAGGCTCTTATGAGCTATGACAACGTTGAGCTTGAATACGAAGCCGGCGCTCTCGAAGCGGTCGCGGACAAAGCGATCGAGATGAAGATCGGCGCACGCGGCCTGCGCAGCGTTATGGAGAGCGTAATGACGGACATAATGTATACCGTCCCTTCAGAAAATGACATTGAGAAGATTATTGTCACCGCCGACTGTGTGAAGAACAGCACCAGCCCCGACGTAATACGTAAGTAAGAATAAAAGCAAGGCGGGGCGCTTGTCCCGTCTTGCGCCTTTTTATAACTCCACGGAAGGAGAAGCATATGAGTAACACAAACATTAACGAAGCCCGAGCAATGCCTATTCTGACTTTGCGCGGTCTTAACATATTTCAGGGAATGCTGCTGAGCTTCGATGTTGAGCGTTCCATATCCCTTGCCGCGCTCAATTGTGCGACCGGCTCTGATCAGGAGATATTTCTCATAACTCAGAAGGATATATCGACCGACCTGCCCGAGCCGGATGATATGTACAAGTACGGTATGATCTGCCGCATACGCCAGATGGTGCGCCAGTCCAGCGGCAAGGTCTGCAAGGTAATGGCAGAGGGTATCCAGAGGGGAAAAATAACCGAGTTCATATCCGATCAGCCATATTTCTTCGGTATGATTGAGAGAATCCCCGACAAGGCCGATCGTGTCGACCCCGATAAACGCGAGGCGCTTATGCGCACCGCCGTCAATCTCTTTGACGAATATGTCCAGCTTTCAGGAAACATGCCTCCTGAAATGCTGTTCAACCTTGTTATAAGCCGCGACCCTGCATTTATCAGCAACTATATTTCACAGAATGTGCGCTTTGACTACAGAGACAAGCAAAGGCTTCTTGAGGAGCTTCATCCATGCAAAAGACTTGAAATGCTCATCGAGATGCTAAACCATGAGATTAATGTGATGAGTATCGAGCAGGAGCTCAACGATGTGACCAATGAGCAGGTCAACCGCAATCAGCGGGATTATTTCCTGCGCGAGCAGATGAAGGTCATCCAGCAGGAGCTGGGAGAGGACGACGGCTTTGACGATATCAGCGAATACAGAACCAAGATACGCGAGCTGAGCCTGCCGGCGGAAGTAGAGGAAAAGCTTCTAAAAGAGGTATCACACCTTGCAAAGCAGCCCTTTGGCTCTGTCGAAGCTACTGTCATCAGGGGATATCTCGATACCTGCCTTGAGCTGCCATGGAATGCCAAGACCGAGGAGACAAACGACATTGCCGCAGCGAGAAAAATGCTTGATGAAGATCATTTCGGCCTTGAAAAGGTCAAGGAGCGCATAATCGAGTATCTTGCCGTGCGGCAGCTTGCACCCAAAATGAACGGCAGCCTGCTGTGTCTCGTCGGCCCTCCGGGAACGGGTAAGACAAGTATTGCGATGAGCATTGCAAGAGCTACAAACCGTAAGCTGGTTCGGCTCTCTCTCGGCGGCGTTCACGATGAGGCGGAGATCAGAGGCCACAGAAAGACCTATGTCGGAGCTATGCCCGGCAGAATAATCGGAGGTATCCGTCAGGCTAAGAGTTCAAATCCGCTTATGGTTCTCGACGAGATCGACAAGCTCGGCTCGGATTACAGAGGCGACCCTTCCGCAGCGCTTCTCGAGGCACTCGATCCGGAGCAGAACTCCACCTTCCGAGATAACTTCCTTGAGCTGCCGTATGACCTGTCCGATATTTTCTTCATTACGACCGCAAATACGACCGACACTATTCCCAGAGCTTTAATGGACAGGCTGGAGATAATAGAACTGTCAAGCTATACGGATGAGGAAAAGCTCAGCATAGCAAAGAATTACCTGCTTCCAAAGCAGCGCAAAAAGCATGGCCTAAAGGCCGCGCAGCTCAAGCTCAGCGATGACGCTGTCCGCGAGATTATCAGTCTTTACACCCGTGAGTCAGGTGTTCGAGGCCTTGAGCGGCAGATCGCCGCCGTGTGCCGTAAGGCTGCCGTTTCCATTGCAAACGGTGAGCGCAAAAGCGTGAGTATTCGCGCCGGAGCCCTTCAGCCGTATCTAGGCACCGTAAAATTCAAGCCCGAACAGAAGCATATGAGGGATGAGATAGGCCTGGTGCGGGGACTGGCATGGACTAGCGTGGGCGGCGAGGTACTGGACGTTGAGGTTGCGGTTGTGGACGGAAACGGAAAGCTTGAGCTGACCGGCAACATTGGCGACGTTATGAAGGAATCCTGCCACGCGGCGGTGACTTATATCAGAAGCCGCGCGTCGAAGCTTGGGGTAGACGCTGATTTTTACAAAACAAAGGATATCCACATCCATTTCCCCGAGGGTGCGGTGCCAAAGGACGGGCCCTCGGCCGGCGTGACCATTTGCACTGCCATCATATCGGCGCTCACCGGTACGCCTGTGCGGCGCGATATGGCAATGACGGGTGAAATAAGCCTGCGCGGCAGAGTTCTCCCCATAGGCGGACTTAAGGAGAAGACCATGGCGGCGCTCAGAAACGGCGTCAATACGGTCATAGTTCCTGCGGATAATGAGCCTGATCTTGCCGAGATAGACCCCGCAGTCAGGTCGGCTCTCAATTTTGTGCTGGCGGATAAGGTGGATAAGGTGCTGGACGCAGCGCTTATCAAACGCGATAGCGAGGCGAAGGCGGACGTTATAATGCCTGTTGCCGGAAAGAAATCAAGACCCGGCCTCAGGCAGTAAGGTGAAATATGGCTTATTTTAATGTAAATAAGGCGGAGTTTATAAAATCCGCCGCAGATCCCGCGGGCTTTATTAGAGATGAGCTGCCGAACATTGTGTTTTCAGGCAAATCCAACGTCGGGAAATCCTCCGTCATCAACAGGCTTTTAAACCGCAAAAACTTTGCCAGAGTGGGACAGTCGCCGGGTAAGACGATACATGTCAACTACTTTCTTATTGACGGAAAGGTTTATTTCGTCGATCTGCCCGGATACGGCTACGCCAAGGTGTCGATGAAGGAGCGCGAGCGCTGGGGCCGGCTCATGGAGCGCTTTTTTGCGGCCGAGGGTCTCATTGATCTCGGCGTTATGATAGTTGACGCCCGCCATAAGCCCACCGCTGATGACGTGACCATGGCGCAATGGTTCAAAAGCACCCAATGTCCGATGGTAGTCGTTGCGAATAAATGTGACAAGCTCAAAAAAGGCGAGATCGAGCCTAATATGGCGCTTATTCGTGATACGCTTAAGCTTCCTGAAGATATTCTGCTCATTCCGTTTTCCGCCGAAAAAGGTAACGGCAAGGATGCGCTTATGGCGGAGATATTAAAATATGTTTAATACAAATTCCTTTTCCGATGTGATAAGAAACCTTAACTGGTCTATATTGACCGATATGCTGCTGGCTGTCGTTCCTGCGCTCATCTGCATAACGCTGCATGAGCTCAGTCACGGCTTTGTGGCCTATAAACTTGGGGATAATACCGCGAAGAGCATGGGCAGGCTGACGCTGAACCCTGTTAAGCACATTGATGTATTTGGCCTTATCATGATGGTAGTATTGAAATTCGGCTGGGCAAAGCCCGTGCCGGTCGATATGCGTAACTTCAAAAATCCAAAGCGCGATATGGCTATAACCGCTCTTGCAGGGCCAGTATCAAACGTGCTGATTTGCTGCGTCGTGCTGTTTATTTACGGTCTTATATATCTGCCATGTAATCTTGCGGGCACCGAGTTTGCAAAATCACTTCTGTATGCGGTTTACATAACGGCATATATCAGCATTGCGCTCGCGGTATTTAATATTATTCCGATACCGCCGCTTGACGGCTCTAAGGTGCTGTTTTCACTTATGAGCGACGAAAGCTATATGAAACTCATGCGCTATGAGCGCTATGGTATGCTTCTGCTTTTGGTACTTATCTTTACAGATGTTATGGGAAATCCCCTGTATGCCGCAAGGGAATTTTTGTTTGATAAGCTGTTTGTTTTTGCCGAGTGGGGCTTGGCCCTGTCAGGCAAGCTGTTCTACTGATATGGAAAATCCGACTTTTTACCTCGAGGGCATAGTTAAGGATAAAAATGAACTCCAGGACTTTAACGGTCCGCTGAGCCTTATACTTATGCTGCTGTGCAAAAATAAAATAGAGATACGCGACATAAAGATTTCCGAGATTCTTGACCAATACCTTGAATATCTGGCGGAAATGGAACGGATGGATCTTGAGGTCGCCAGCGAATTTGTCCAGATGGCCTCGCATCTGCTGTATATAAAGACAAGAACTCTGCTGGCGGGCGAGGAAGAGGTAAGCGAGCTGGAGGAGCTCATCAGCTCGTTGGAGCAGCTAAAGTGCAAGGATATTTATGCCGCTATCCAGAAGATAACTCCAGATCTCAAGAAAGCATCCGAAAGGGGACTGCTTTACTTTGCAAAGATGCCCGAGCCTCTGCCAAGGACGACGCGCGAGTATGAGTACCGCCATGAAGCCGCCGATCTGTTCAAGGCGTTGTATGCCGTAATTACCCGTGGCGGAAAGCCTATGGAGCCCGAGCTTGCCGGCAGGATCGTACCCTCGCGTATAGTTTACGAGGTAAAGACGAAAAGCCGAGAGATAATAACGCGTCTCCGTCAGGGCGAGGCCAGACTTTCGGAGCTGTATTCCGCCTGCTGCAGCCGCTCTGAGATCGTTGCCACATTCATATCCATACTTGAGCTGTGCAGCATGGGCAGCATTGAGCTCAGCGATGACGAGGCCGACTACAGTATTAAATTTATAGGCGGAAATATAGAGGAAATACTTGAAAAAATCATAGAGTAGGATATAAAATGGAAATTGTGAATATAAAATCGGCAATCGAGGCAATACTTTTTGCGGCCGGAGAGCCGGTACCGGCAGCTAGAATATCCCTGATCCTTGGAATAGCCGAGGAGGATGTTTTCGCGGCTGCAAAGGAGCTTTCGGATGAATACGGCTTCAACCAGCGCGGAATAATGCTGTTGAGGCTTGAAAACAAGCTTCAGCTTTGCTCTTCGCCCGAATATGCCGCCGTGATCACAAAGACCCTCGAGCAGAGAAAGCCGCCCATGCTCTCTCAGCCGGCGCTTGAAACGCTTGCGGTCGTTGCATATTTTCAGCCGGTGACCCGCGCGTATATTGATCAGGTGCGAGGCGTCGACAGCTCCTATACCGTGGGAGTTTTGCTGAATCGCGGACTGATCGAGCGCTGCGGCAAGCTGGATGTGCCGGGAAGACCCTCCCTTTTGCGGACTACGGATGTATTCCTGCGCACCATGGGGGTCAGCAGCCTCGAGGAGCTGCCGGAGCTGCCGGATATCACAGCGGGCGACGGCATAAAAAAGCTTGAAGACGCAATTGAAAAACTAAGTACGGTCGGCGAAAACCAGATGGAGATAGAGGATCTGAAATAGAGCCTCGGGGTGATGTATTTGACAGTATTGGTCATAATTCTCATACTGCTTGCGTTTATAATGCTTATACCTGTAGGGGTATGTGTAAGCTATGATTCCGTGGGTTTGACGCTCGAAGCAAGGGTGTCGGTATATAAGAAGCTTATTTTTCCTCGGGAAAGTGAGCCGAAACCCGAGCCGGAGAGCCCCGAGGACACCGGTGAAAGCGCTGAAAAGGCAAAGAAATGGCCGTCGTTCAGCGTTGACGAGTGGCGTACCTTACTTAATATAATTTTCAAAGCACTCAGGCGTTTTAAAAACAGCCTTACCTTTGATAAGATATTTCTGCGATTTATTTCAGCGTCGCCAGATCCATATGATACGGTCAGGATATTCAACGCTGTAAACAGTCTTGTCGGGGCGGCGGCTCCGTTTTTTGAAAGCGAATTCAAGGTCAGGCAGCGAGACTTTTTCATCGACACGGATATGACTGCCGGTAAATGCAGCTATTCGTTTGAGCTTGAGCTTTCAATTCGGGTCGGTCAATTGCTTGTGATCGCGCTGGCAGCGGGATTTGCATTTTTGAAGCTGCTTACGGCGCGTAAACTTAAAGAATTACGGGAGAGGAAGGCACATAATGGAAAACAACAAACTCAGCGAAATGATGCAGTCAACCATGAACAACATCAAGAACCTTGTTGAGGTGAACAATATTGTCGGCGAGCCTATAGTGACGCCGGACGGGCTGACGATCATTCCTGTTTCCCGTCTTAGTTTCGGCTTCGGCGGCGCCGGTGGCGATTCATTGGGCGGCAGCAAGCAGGGCTACGGAGGCGGCAGCGCGGCCGGAGTTAAGATCGAGCCCATCGGCTTTCTCGTCGTCAAGGAGGGCAGCGTGCGAATGATAAATATCGCTCCTCCCGCCAAGACCAGCGTTGACAGGATGCTTGACCTCGTGCCGGACGTTATGGATAAGATCGAGAGTATTTCAGCCAAGAACAAGGAGTAAAATTAAAAATATGCGTCAATAATAAACACTACCCGTAAAGGTGGTGTTTATTTTATGAAAAAACTTATATCGCTTTTATTATGTATCTGCTTTGCGGCTTGCCTGCCGGCCGCCGCTGCCCACGCCGATGAGTATGAGCTTAGCGCACAGAGCGCAATACTTCTGTGCGCCGATACTGGCGACATCCTGTATGAGAAAAACGCAGACGAAAAGATGCTGATTGCCAGTATAACAAAGGTCATGACGGCTATCATCGTCATTGAAAACTGCGATATGGATGAAAAAATTAAAATTAAGCCGGAGTGGAGCACGGTCGAGGGCTCAAGCATGTACCTGAAGCCAGATGAGTATTATACGGTCTCTGAGATATTGACGGGGCTGCTGTTGGTATCGGGCAACGACGCGGCGACGGCTCTGGCATGCAGCATGTGCGGCGACGAGCCCTCATTTGCGGCGAAAATGAATGAAAAAGCAAAAGAGCTCGGCATGACTAACAGCTCTTTCAGAAATCCGCACGGTCTTGACGCCCCTGAGCACTATTCCACCGCGCGTGATATGGCGATATTGGCAAGCTATTGTATGGAAAACGAGGAATTTCGCCGTATAGCTTCAACAAGCTGCGCTACGGTAAAGGATCAGACATATGTAAATCACAACAGGCTGCTGCGGGAGTATGAGGGCTGCATAGGAGTTAAGACCGGCTATACTATGGCCGCCGGAAGAACACTTATAAGCTGTGCGGAGAGAAACGGTATGCGGCTCGTGTGCGTGACCCTTAACGCCCCCGACGACTGGAACGACCACAGATATTTGCTCGATTCGGGCTTTGAAGATTACAGGATGGCGGCATACAGCGATAATAATTTCAAGGTATGTCTTGATGTTGCATCCGCAGCGAACGGCACCGCCGACGCTGTGCCACAAAATGACATAAAAATTCTGACAAAGGCTGATGATGAGATCGATGTGAAGCTGGAAGCGCCGAGGATCCTGTTTGCCGGAGGGATAAAGGGCGAAAAAGTTGGCGAGATACACGTGTTCGTAAACGGAGAGCTTGCGGCAAGTGAAAATCTGGTTTATACTGATAACGTTAAACAGGACAATGACCGGCAGTTAAGCATACAGGAGCGTATCGGAAAGTGGTTCGGTTCTGCGCTTAGGCCGTATTATATTGCGGGTGAAGAGAAGTGAAAGAACGTATTCAGAAGATCATCTCGGCGTCCGGTTTTACCTCCCGAAGAGCGGGAGAGGAGCTGCTGCGCAGCGGCAGAGTTACCGTTAACGGAGCGATCGCCGCCGTAGGCGACAGTGCCGACGCCGAGACGGATATTATTTGTGTGGACGGCAAGCCCATTTGCCGTCCTGATAAAAAGACCTACATAATGCTCAACAAGCCGCGAGGCTACGTCACGACGATGAAAGACGAAAAAGGCCGCCGATGCGTAAACGACCTCGTCGGTGACATAGGCGTACGGCTGTATCCTGTGGGCAGGCTGGATATGTACTCCGAGGGCCTGCTAATCATGACGGACGACGGGGCGCTGGCAAACCGCCTGATGCACCCTTCGGCCAAGACAAAAAAGACATATCACGCATGGCTTGAGGGAGAGTGCAGCGAACGCTCTCTCAACATTCTGCGAAGCCCTCTGATAATAGACGGCTACAGAATAAGCCCTGCGGAGATAGATGTTCTCCATAAAAGCGCTGATTATACCATGCTGGCCATCACTATACACGAAGGCCGCAACCGGCAGATAAGAAAGATGTGCCAGGCGGCCGGAGTGAAACTCAACAGGCTCAAAAGAGTTTCGGAGGGAAATCTCATACTAGGCTCCCTTGAAACGGGGTGCTGGCGATACCTGAGCAGCGAGGAATTGCAAGATATTTTGTGAAAAGAAGCTTATTGATCCATATTGTTCTTATTTATTTGCCTAGTAGCTGCAATTTTTGCAAGTTAGGGGGTGAATTAATTGCAAATAACTATTGCAATTCTCGAAAAGAATAAGTAAAATGTATGATATCTTTTAAACGGAGATGAATATTATGGAAAATGATCTGTTGGCCGTACTTGCCAAAGGCAGCAGCAAATTTTCAAAGGGTCAGCGAATTATTGCAAAGTACATTCTGAGTAACTATGATAAAGCTGCGTTTATGACGGCCGGAAAGCTTGGCAGGATCGTCGGCGTGAGCGAATCCACCGTTGTCAGATTCGCGGCGGAGCTTGGATATGACGGATATCCTAGTATGAGAAAAGCTCTGCAGGAAATGATACGCAACAGGCTTACCTCGGTCCAGCGCATTGAGGTAGCCAAGAGCATGATCGATGACAACGATCTTGTCAAGTCGATCATAGGCAGCGATATGCAGAACCTGCAGGCCACGCTGGATATCCTGGAACAGGACAGCTTCAATAAGCTTATCGACTCGATCGTTGAAGCGAATAATGTATATATCGTAGGAATGCGTACCTCAACCTCGCTTTCGACCTTCCTTGGCCTGTATCTCAATCTGCTGAGAGGCAGCGTGAAAGTCGTGCATGATACTGCTGCGAGCGAAATATATGAACAGATAATAAGGATCGGCGAAGGCGACCTGTTTATAGGCATTAGCTTTCCGCGTTATTCGAGTCACACTGTCGATTCAATACAGTTTGCCAAGAAGATGGGCGCAAAAACAGCCGCCATCACCGACAGTTCAGCTTCTCCGCTTGACGGGATAGCGGATGTATGTCTCCACGCGAAAAGCGACATGGTATCGTTCTTGGACTCGCTTGTCGCACCTATGAGCCTTATAAACGCCATCATAGTAGCCGTCGGCATAAGGAATAAGGAAAGGGTTTCAGAGACCTTTGAGCGGCTTGAAAAGATCTGGTCGGAGCACGATGTATATGAGCCGGCTGAGCGCTGAGGCCGTTGTTATCGGCGGCGGCGCGGCGGGAATGCTGTGCAGCGCGGTGGCGGCTGGGCGCGGCCTTGACGTAATACTGCTTGAACCGAATAAAATCCTTGGCAGAAAGCTCAGAATAACGGGCAAAGGCCGGTGCAATGTCACAAACAACTGCGATATCAGGGAGTTCTTGAATAACATCCCCAGTGACGGAAGATTTCTTTACAGTGCTCTTAACCGGCTCTCTCCGCGTGATACCATGGAGCTGTTTGAGAGTTTGGGACTGCGCCTTAAGACGGAGCGGGGCAACCGCGTTTTTCCCGTCTCAGATAATGCAAACGACGTCGCAGGTGCGCTGCAGCGTTACATGAACCGCGCAGGTGTGCGCGTTGTACACTCTTTGGCAAAGCATATCATTACTGAGGATAACTCTGTTACCGGCGTAGAAACGGGCGACGGTATTATTGAATGCCGGGCCGCGGTTATTTGTACGGGAGGCCTTTCGTATCCTCTTACCGGCTCAAAGGGAGCGGGATACAAAATGGCTGAAGAGCTTGGACACACTGTAACTCCAAGACGGCCGTCTCTTGTTCCGCTTGAGAGCGATGATGACTACTGCGCCGAAATGCAGGGCTTTTCCCTGAAAAATGTTGCGCTTTCCGCCTATGAAGACGGCAAAATCATATATAATGAGCTGGGCGAAATGCTGTTTACGCATTTTGGCGTCAGCGGGCCGCTGGTTCTGTCCGCAAGTTCGCACATGCGCAGTTTCGGCGAAGCGAGATACGAGCTTCGTATCGACCTCAAGCCGGGGCTGGATGAAAAAAAGCTGGACGCAAGGCTGCTTAGGGATTTCGAGAAATACGCAAACCGCGATTTTGCAAATTCCCTGGGCGATCTTGCCGGAAAGGCCATGATCCCCGTGCTGGTGAGGCTTTCCGGCATCCCCGCCGAGACAAAGGTAAATTCCATAACCCGCGAGCAGCGTCATGCGCTGCTCAAACTGATCAAAAATTTCCCAGTGTCGATTTCAGGCCCCAGGCCCATAGATGAGGCAATCGTGACCTCGGGCGGCGTATCCACAAAGGAGATAAATCCCCGCACGATGCAGTCAAAGCGTATCGGAGGACTGTATTTTGCTGGAGAGGTCATGGATCTTGACGCATACACTGGCGGCTTTAATTTGCAGATAGCGTGGTCCACCGCATATGTGGCCGCAAATTCTATATAATACAGGAGAAAAAATGATTTCTATTGCAATCGACGGGCCTTCCGGCGCCGGTAAGAGTACGATCTCAAGGGCGGCGGCCAAGCGCTTTGGATTTATTTATGTTGATACCGGAGCGATCTACAGGACAATTGGCTTTGCATCGAAACTTAGAGGCATTGACGTTTCCGACAGTGAAGCTGTTATATCAATGCTCCCCGAACTTACCATTGAACTCAGCTACAGTGAGTCGGGTGAGCAGCGCATGCTTCTCAACGGTACTGATGTTTCCCAGGATATAAGACTTCCGGAGGTATCCATGCTCGCATCAAAGGTATCCGCTATCCCCGAGGTAAGGGAATACCTTGTTGATATGCAGAGAAAAATGGCGGAGCTGTATGACGTTGTCATGGACGGGCGGGATATCGGAACGGTGATTCTTCCTGATGCCGATCTGAAGATATTCCTGACTGCCGGCACAGAGGACAGGGCAAAGCGCAGATATGAGGAGCTTCTCCAAAAAGGAGTTATGACCACATTTGAGAGTGTGCTTGACGATCTGATAAAGCGCGACGAGCAGGACACTCAGCGCGCCGCAGCGCCTTTAAAGGCTGCTGATGACGCGGTGCTTCTCGATACAAGCGGCAACACCCTCGAACAAAGTGTTAGAGAAGTATGCCGTCTTATCAGCGAAAAAACCGGACGTGCCCCGGAGTGAGTGCCATGGAAAAGGTCATTGTTGCAAAAAGCGCGGGTTTCTGCTTCGGAGTCAGCCGCTCGGTTAGTATGGCTGAAAAGCTTCTCGAAGAGGGGAAGGCATATTCACTCGGCCCTCTTATACATAATAACGACGTTGTATCATATCTGGAGGGAAAGGGGCTCAGCGTTATCGGAGCTCCTGAGGAGCTGCCGGCAGGCGGGCGTGTGATAATCCGTTCGCACGGCGTCTCAAAGGAGATATACAGGGCGTTAGAGAAAAAAAACGCACAGATAAGCGACGCGACCTGCCCGAAGGTCAAGAAGATACATGAGCTTGTATCCTCGGCCTCGGCTGCGGGACGCTTTGTTATTATAATCGGTATGCACGGTCACCCCGAGGTCGAAGCCGTCGGAGGATGGTGCGCAGATTACGTTATATGCGAAAATGTATCGGAATTGGCCGAATTATTAAGCAAAAACACAGAATTGTTGGATAAACCTATAACACTGGTCGTTCAAACAACGCAAACTCGTAGTAATTTTACCGAATGTGCAAATTTCTTAAAAAAAATGTGTACAAACACAGAAATCTTTGATACAATATGTGGAGCGACGTCCATGAGGCAGGAAGAGGCCGCCAAAATCGCGGCTTTGTGTGACGCGATGGTCGTTATTGGCGGAAAACACAGCGCGAACAGCGTGCATCTTGCGGAGATTTGCCGCAGGAAATGCGACAATGTTCAGTTTATCTCGAAAGCGGATGAATTGGATACGGACAGGCTGTCGGGCGCTGAGTCGGCTGGCGTTACGGCCGGAGCTTCAACCCCATCATGGATAATTAAGGAGGTAAGTAATAAGATGAGTGAAGAAATCAAAATTGATGCTGCTGCAGCAGAGGAGAAGGAGATGTCCTTCGACGAAATGCTGGAGGAATCCATCAAAACTATATATAATGGAGACAAGGTAACCGGCTATGTTATTGCTATTACCGGCACTGAGATCAGTGTCGATATTGGCGCTAAGTACTCGGGATTTATTCCCACGACCGAGTTCACTGACGACGGAATCAACGTTGAAGACGCAGTCAAGGTCGGCGATACCATCGAGGCGGTCGTCGTTCGCGTAAACGATGTAGAGGGTACTGTTATGCTCTCCAAGAAGCGTCTTGACGCCGCAAAGAGCTGGACTGCGGTTGAGGAAGCTGTTGAAAACGGCGATTTCCTTGAAGGCGTAGTTACCGAGGAGAACAAGGGCGGAATCGTCGTTTCTGTCAAGGGCGTCCGCGTTTTCGTTCCCGCATCTCAGTCCGGTCTGCCCAAGGAGGCAGATATGGGCCAGCTTCTCAAGCAGAAGGTTCGCGTAAAGATCACCGAGGTCAACCGCGGCCGCAAGCGCGTTGTCGGCTCTATCCGCGCCGTCGTTCAGAAGGAGCGCCGCGAGCGTGCCGAAGCTATCTGGAACGAGATGGAAGTCGGTAAGAGATATCACGGCACCGTCAAGTCCATGACCAGCTACGGCGCATTTGTTGACATTGGTGGCATTGACGGCATGGTCCACGTTTCCGAGATGAGCTGGAGCCGCATAAAGAACCCCGCTGAGATGTTCAGCATCGGCGATGAGGTCGACGTTTATGTCATTAATTTTGACAGGGAAAAGAGAAAGATATCTCTGGGGTACAAGGATCCCGCCGAGAATCCCTGGACCAAGTTTACCACCAAATATAAAGTCGGTGATACCGCTGAGGTCAAGATAGTTAAACTCATGACCTTTGGCGCATTTGCAGAGGTTCTGCCGGGCGTTGACGGCCTTATCCACATTTCCCAGATTGCAAACCGCCGTATCGGCAAGCCCGAGGAGGTTCTGACTGTCGGCGATGTTGTCGAGGCTAAGATCACCGCCATCGATATGGATAACCATAAGATATCCCTTTCCATCCGCGCACTTGCTGAGCCCGCAGCGGCGCAGCCCGAAGTTATTGAAGAGGAAAGCGGAGAGGATGCACTTGTCTACGAGGTATCTACCGACGGCGAGGCCAAGGGAGATTTCATCGAAGAATAATCATTAAAATAACAGTGTGTAATAGCCTGCTGAGTTTTCAGCAGGCTGTTTTTATTGAAAAATCAAGGAAATACAGTTAATTTCCTTGCAAAGATTAAACAATTTGTGTATAATTGTTATATAAATGATTATTGTAAGGAGGAGTCGTCTTGTTCGAAATCGGCGATTATATTGCTCATCCAATGCATGGCGCAGGCGTTATTGAGAGCATAGTGACGAAGAAAATCAATGGTGCCGAACGGGATTACTATGTCCTTAAGCTCCCAGTTGGGGATATGGTCGTCATGGTTCCGGTAGCCGGATGTGAAAACATCGGGGTAAGGTCAATAATCAGCAGCGCGGAAGCGCGGAATGTGATCGACGCCTTTTCCAAGCTGGAGATATGCATGACGCAGAATTGGAATAAGCGCTACAGAGAGAATATGGATAAGCTAAAAAGCGGCGATCTGCTTGAGGTCGCGTCAGTCGTCAAGGGACTGATGTGCCGCGACAGCGAGCGCGGGCTGTCGACAGGTGAAAGAAAAATGCTGCACTCTGCAAAGCAAATCCTTATATCCGAGCTTGTTATCGCCATGGGTGCTGATTATGAGAAAATCGAAAAAGCGCTCTATTCATCAATCTGAATACGAGGTTATTTATGTCAGTAATTGATAAGCTTTTTAAATTTAAAACCCCTGCGTATGACTACTGCTCAGCGGTTGTGCTGGCGGCAGGGAATTCCCAGCGCATGGGAAAGGATAAAATACTTATGCCGATCGGCGGCGCCCCAGTCATTGCCCATACGCTGAAAGCGCTGCAAAGCGCGGACAGCATTGATGAGATCGTTATCGTAACTAAGTACGACAGCATACAGGAGATTGCCGACATCTGCAGCGCCCATGGCATCACTAAAGCCATGAGGGTCATTCGCGGCGGGAAAACAAGGCTTGAATCGGCGCTGATCGGAGTCAGCAACGTAAGCGAAAATGCGACGCTGATCGCAATTCACGACGGGGCGAGGCCATTTGTGAGCGAAAAGCTTATTGAGCGTGTGGTCCACGCAGCTAAGGCGCATTCTGCAGCGGCTCCCGCTGTCACGGCAAGCGATACCGTTCGTATCCTCAACAGCAAGGGAGCTGTCGATGAAACACCAGACAGGGATCTTGTCGCTCTTGTTCAGACTCCTCAGGTCTTTCTTGCGGAGCTTATCAAGGCGGCATTGACCCGAGCGATGGATAAGGGGATCAGGATCACCGACGATTGTTCCGCCGTTGAAGCCATGGGATATAAGGTGACGATAGTCGCGGGAGAGACTGATAACATAAAGCTCACCACGGCGAGAGATCTTTATGCCGCCGATGGTATACTCGCAGAAAGGAGCGGCAAATAATGAGGATAGGCCATGGCTATGATGTGCATAGACTTGTTGAAGGCCGGAAGCTGATCCTCGGCGGGGTCTGCATCCCCCATGAAAAAGGGCTCCTCGGACATTCAGACGCCGATGTGCTGAGCCACGCGATCATGGACGCGCTGCTTGGAGCGGCCGCTTTGGGCGACATTGGAAAGCTGTTTCCGGACAGCGACGATAAATATCTGGGGGCTGACAGCATAGATCTGCTGAAAAAGGTTTGCTCGATCATTAATGATAAGGGCTATCGGATTATCAACATTGACTCTACGATCATTGCGCAGAATCCCAAGCTGTCGCCGCATATTGAAAAAATGCGCAAGACGCTTGCTGTGGCAATGGGAATACCATCCGACTGTGTGAGCGTTAAGGCGACCACCGAGGAGAAGCTCGGCTTTTCCGGAGCGGAGCTTGGTATAGCCGCTCATGCCGTTGCGCTTATAGACTAATATTAAACAGCCGCTATGCGGCTGTTTTTAACTTTGTCAAATAAGTTGCTGCCGCATAGAATGAAATAAAAAGAAGGGAATTTCTATGCGCTATTTAATCATGTGCCGCTCGCTGACATATGCTCAAAGGGCGGCAAAAATTCTGGAACGCCATGCAATTTCTGCGGGAGTGACAAAGGCTCCGGCCGGACTAAGCGGCAACGGATGCAGCTATTGCGTCACGGTCTCATATGGTAAAGGTATAGCGGCGGCCGATATTCTTCGTCGGGAAGGGCTGCTGCAGGGAAAAATATATGAACAGCACCCTGACAATACGGTCAAGGAGGTATTCTTTTGATATATCTCGATTCTGCCGCAACAAGCTACTTGAAGCCCGCCGCAGTGAAGAGGGCCATGGTCAATGCGATAGAGACTATGGCGAGTCCGGGCAGGGGCGCCTACGGTGCTGCAATGAAGGCTGCCGATAAGGTATATGAATGCCGCGAGCTTGCCTGCAAGCTGTTTAATTTCTCCGAGCCGCAGAACGTAGTGTTTACGCTGAACGCTACACATGCCCTCAACATCGCGATAAGATCGCTTGTGTCAAAGGGCGATAAGGTAATTGTATCAGGATACGAGCATAATTCAGTCACACGGCCGCTTAATTTCATAGGGGCAAAGATTGTCGTCGCGGCTTCGCCTTTGTTTGAAACCGACGCCGTTATAGGTACGATAGAGAGAAATATTTCCGGAGCAAAGGCCGTTATCTGGAACCATGTTTCAAATGTGTTCGGCTATATTCAGCCGATCTATGAAATTGCGGGGCTATGCAGGAGATATAATGTTCCGCTTATAGTGGACGCGTCTCAATCTGCGGGTATATGCAGACTTGACATGTCTGAGCTTAATGCGGCGTTTGCGGCTATGCCGGGACACAAGGGACTGCTGGGACCGCAGGGAACGGGGATCCTGCTGTGCAACGAAATGCCGGAGCCGCTGATCTGCGGCGGGACCGGCTCAGAGAGCGCGCTGCAGGTAATGCCGGAATACCTGCCCGACAGGGTAGAGGCCGGAACTCACAACGTCGTTGGCATAGCCGGCCTCTGTGAGGGGATGAGATATGTATTGAACCGCAGCGCCGAGAATATCGGGGAATACGAAGCAAGGCTCTGCCGCCGCGTGGCGACGAGGCTCAAAAAGTTACCGCAGCTTCGCGTATTTACGTCTGAGTCGGATAATCAGGCGGGAGTCCTGTCAATTCAGCATAATGCCATAGACTGCGAAACATTTTGCGGCATACTTGGCAAACGGGGTATTGCAGCGCGCTGCGGGCTTCATTGCTCCCCGCTGGCGCACATTACAGCCGGTACGATAGAACGGGGTACGGTGAGACTTAGTTTTTCTCCGCTGATAACACAGGCACAGGTCGACAGAGCATGCAGCATTATAGAAAGTGCCGCAAAGCAAGAAAATTAATTATTATTTAATTGCCTTTTCCAAATATATATATTATAATATAGTGATTAAATTTGCAGTACGTTGCGGACTGCCTGCGCAGTCCGCAAAGATAGATTAGTGGGGAGCATAAATGCAGGAATTATCGAGTTATTTCATAAGAATGCTCAATTACATTTCAACGATCGGCTTTTGGGATGTTGTTGATATCCTGATAGTTGCCTATCTGTTTTACAAAGTAATTGACCTGGTACGCAAGACAAGCTCTTATAATATTGCAAAGGGAATCATTTTCCTTTTGATCGCAATATTTTTATCGGGTGCAGCTCACCTGACTATGATAAACTATATACTTAAAAAGGCAGTTGAGATCGGCTTTATTGCGCTGGTGATCATATTCCAGCCCGAACTCCGCAAGCTGCTTGCGAAAATGGGAAGTCAGAATCTCTACGGAATCTTCTCTCCGAAGATCAGGGCAGAGAGCGAGGTCGAGGCGGCTATCACGCAGACGGTTCTTGCCTGTGACCATATGTCAAGGACCAAGACCGGAGCGCTTATCATATTTGAGCGCAGCATTAAGCTTAGTGACATCATGACTACCGGCACGATCATCGACGCTGATACAACGGCTGAGCTGCTGAAGAATGTATTTTATCCCAAAGCCCCGCTGCACGACGGCGCGCTTATTATACGCAGCGGAAGGATCGCCGCAGCCGGCTGTGTGCTGCCCCTGACGAATAAGACAAACCTCAGCAAGGATCTTGGGATGCGCCACCGTGCGGGCTTAGGTGCCAGCGAGCAGTCTGATGCGGTCGTCGTGATCGTGTCTGAGGAGACCGGAGCAATATCCATTGCGGTTGAAGGCATGCTCAAGCGCAACCTCAATCTGGCGACGTTTGAGAAGCTCCTGCGCAATGAACTTGTTCAGGAGGAAAGCAAGAAAAGCACCGCAGCCGAGATTTTTTCACGTTTTTTTGACAAGCGTAAGGTGAACAGTGATGGAACAGAAAAAAAGAACTAAAAAGTTATACGACAGTAAAGTCTTTTGGATGATCGTGTCGCTGCTCTGCTCATTGGTAATGTGGGCATATGTCTCAAGCCTTGATCCCACGGACAAGGAGATACCTATCAGCGGTATTGAGGTGGAGTTTAGGGGGCAGGATGAACTTCTGGCCGACAGGAATCTGTCCATATCAAATGTGGATACGCAAAACGTTAGTATCGTTGTACGCGGAGAGCGCAGCAACATCACCAAGTTGAAGTCAAGCGACATAAAAGCAGTAATAGACGTTAGCAACATCACCCAGCCCAATGATATGACATGGGCATACAAGCTTGAATTCCCTGACTATGTGGATGAAAATGATATTACCGTAGTCAGAAAAAGTCCCGAGACTATTAACTTTACGGTCGTTCAGAACGCTAAAAAGACCGTTGAGGTCAAGGGCAGCTTCGAGGGCACGATTGCCGAAGGCTGCGTTGCCGAGGAATTCGTCTTTGAGCCCAGCGCGATCGTGATCGAGGGGCCTGAAGCCGTCATCAACAAGATAGACCATGCGTGGGTCACCTTCGGTAAGGATCAGACAATTGAATCGACCTATATTGAGGAGACTGACTTTACCTTAATGGACGCCAACGGCAACGCCTGCTCAAAGGAGGGGCTGATGCTCTCAGTCGATAAGGTGACGGCAACCCAGCCTATCCTGAAATCCAAGGAAGTGCCGCTGCGGGTAAATCTCGTCTCAGGAGGCGGTATTACAGCTGATAACTGCACTGTAAGCATTGACCCGCCGAAGATAAAAATCGCCGGAGATTCCCGTATAGTTGACGATCTGAAGTTTATCGAAATAGGAACTATAGAGCTTGCATCCTTCACCAGCGGCTATGAGCACACCTTTACGATCCCTCTTGAGGAGGGGGTGCAGAACCTGACCGGCGTATCGGAGGCTAAGGTAACGGTTGAGATTAATGGAACTCACACAAAAGCCTTTACTACGACCAATATATCCTGCAAGGGAGTCAGCAGCGGATATCACGCCACGATCGATACCAAGGAGGTCGAAGTCACGCTCAGAGCGCTCAGCAGCGATATCCTTGACAGAATCAAGCCGGAAGATATAAGCGTTGTTGCCGATCTCTCCGATTACGGCACAACGACCGGACAGGTGATAGTAAACGCGCAAGTCCGAGTCAGCGGTCATGATAATGTAGGTGCTGTCGGCGATGTAAGGGTAACTGTGACAATTTACAAAGATTAAAATCGAAAGGAAACTGATATGACTCAGGATGCAGTAGTGACCAAAGTATTTCCCAATGGCATGGCCGAGGTCGCGGTGTCCCGTGGAACCGCCTGCGGCAGCAATTGCGGAAACTGTGAAAGCTGTGTTTTCCAGAACGAGATAAAAGCGTTTGCAAAAAACACTGTGCATGCAAGGCCCGGTGAGAAGGTAATTATCGAGAGCCTGAGCTCAAGGATCTTCGGCGCCGCATTTTTGCTGTATATCGTACCGTTTATTGTGTTTTTCATCGGCTATGCGATAGCGGCGGCCAATAACCTGAGCGAAGGACTTAGCGTCCTTTGCAGCTTTACGGCTTTTTGCCTTGCTGCGGCCGTGGTTATAATATACCAGCGTATAAGTAAAAGAAAAAATCCCATCAAATTTGTGATAACTCAGCTTCGCTGACACGGAGGAAAAATGATAAAAAGCATGACCGGCTACGGCAGTGCCAAGGGCACTGTTGAGGGCATTGAGGTAAGTGTTGAGCTGAAAAGCGTCAATAATAAGTTTCTTGACACATCTGTGAGACTTCCGCGAATCTTTATCTTTGCCGAGGAGACTATTAAGTCGGCCGTTCAGTCACATATTAGCCGCGGTAAGGTCGATGTGTTCGTCACGGTTGATACCTCCATGGCCGACGATATGGTAGTAAGAGTAAATGAGCCGTTGCTCAAGGGTTATATTGACGCGCTTCATCATATTATCGATGAGTATAATCTGGCAGATGATATCAGCGTTATGAGCGTCAGCAGGTTTACGGACATCCTTTCAGTTGAGAAGAAGGAGCTTGACGCTGATGCGGTAGCCGAGGGTATTAAGTCGATCGCTGAGCAGGCTCTGAACGACTTTGACTCCATGCGCATACGCGAGGGAGAAAAGCTCAAGGCCGACGTGCTCTTGAAGCTTGAGAATATCGAGAGCCTTGTCGGCGTTATCGAAGAAAGTGCGCCTAAGACAGTTGCCGAGTACAGAGAGAAGCTGCTGCAGAAGCTTAACGAAGTTCTCGCATCTTCCGGAATTGACGAAAGCCGAATTATAACCGAGGCCGCCATATTTGCAGATAAGGTTGCTGTTGATGAGGAGACCGTCAGACTGCGCAGCCATATATCTCAGCTGAGAACGATGCTGGAGGCGGGCTCTCCCATAGGCAGGAAGATCGACTTTCTTATGCAGGAGTTTAACCGCGAGGCAAATACAACCGGCTCTAAGTGTCAGAATTCGGATATTGCCCATGTGGTGGTCGATCTCAAATCGGAGATCGAAAAGATCCGTGAGCAGATCCAGAATATTGAGTGAGGCCCGCGTATGAGACTTATTAACATCGGCTTTGGCAACATGGTATCGGCAGAGCGCATCGTAGCGGTCGTGAGCCCTGAATCGGCGCCTATAAAGCGAATGATCCAGGATGTCAGGGAAAGGGGATTGCTGATCGACGCCTCCTTTGGCAGAAGCACCAAAGCCGTACTGATAATGGACAGCGGAAATGTAATTTTATCCGCGCTGACTCCCGAAGCACTTACGGCGCGAATTTCAAATACGAACGAGGAAGGTACAGCAGATGGCTAATCAAAGAGGAAAATTAATAGTTATATCCGGTCCCTCGGGAGCAGGCAAGAGCACAGTTGTGTTCAAAGCGCTTGAAGGCCGCAGCGACGTTTGTTTTTCGGTATCCGCCACGACGCGCAAGCCCCGACCCGGCGAGATTGACGGCAAAGAGTATTTCTTTGTCGATCTTGATAAGTTCCGCGAAATGGTCGAAAATGATGAATTCCTTGAGCACGCGGAATACGTTGCCAATTCTTACGGAACTCCCAAGGCCTACGTTGAGCAGAAGCTCAGCGAGGGAATGAATGTGCTTCTGGACATTGAGGTACAGGGCGCTCTGCAGGTACATCAGCGGATGCCCGAGGCTGTTATGATCTTCATCATCCCTCCCTCCATGAAGGAGCTGGAGACACGTCTCCGCGGAAGAGGCACCGATTCGGAGCGAAAGATCGAGGCTCGTCTTATCCGTGCAAGGGAGGAGTATGCCGCCGCCGATTTCTATGACTATATCATCATTAATGATGACGCGGATGCGGCGGCAAGGGAATTCTCCGCGATTATCACTGCGGAATACTGCAAATATGATTTGAGAAAAAACTATTTAAGTGAGGTAGACTGATTATGATGCTTTATCCCCCCGTAGCCGAGCTTGTGAACAAGACAGGAAACCGTTATCAACTTGTTAATCTCGTTGCAAGAAGAGCTCGCGCCATCTCCGCAGCAGCAGAGGAAAATGGCGAAATTCTGGAGAAGAAGCCTGTTTCCGCCGCTATCAGCGAGGTTTACACAGGCAAGCTCACCATAGAAAAATAATTCTCAGCGGAGCTTAAGCGCAGGGGAGGCAGGGCATGTCCGAAGCCACGGTAGCAAAAATAGCGGTTTCTGCCGCAACATATTGGCTTGACAAGCCCTACGACTACCTTATCCCTGAAGGATTGAGGGGGCAGGTAGAGCCCGGAGTGCGCGTGACCGTGCCTTTTTCAAGAGGCAACCGCCGCAGTGAGGGCATCGTCCTCGGGGTGTCCGATAAGAGCGATTATGATAAGCTCAAGCCTGTTGAGTCGGTGCTTGACAGTGTTCCTGTGCTCACCGCGTCACAGATAAGGCTTGCACTTTGGATGCATGACCGCTTTTTCTGTACTGTTTATGACGCGGTAAAGACCATTCTGCCGGCCGGCTTCTGGTTCAAGGCGGATGGAGCCCGCAGGATAAATGACAAGACCCGTGAGATGATAAACCTTACGGTCGACGCTGAAGAGGCATTTGCTCTTTCGCAGGCTAAGCGCCGTAAGGCTCCTATGCAGGCGGAGCTTCTCGGGCTTATTTGCTCGACCGGCAGAGTTTCGGCACAGGAAGCTCTGTATTTTACCGGAGCCTCACGGCAGTCGCTAAAAGCGCTCGTCAATGCCGGACTTGTTCAAACGGATTTTGAAGAGGTATTCAGGCGTCCGGAGATATGGACTGAAGATATTCAGCCGCTGCCGGTGCTCAATACTGCCCAGAGCGCGGTCTATAAGGGGCTTAATGAACTTCTAAACCGCAGTTCGCCCGAAGCTGCTCTGCTTTGCGGCGTTACCGGCAGCGGAAAGACCTCCGTGTACATTCATCTCATCGATAATGTGCTCAAAGCCGGCAAAAGCGCAATACTGCTTGTACCTGAGATATCGCTTACACCGCAGATGATACGCACGTTTTCCGGATATTTCGGAAACGACGTTGCTGTCCTGCACAGCAGTCTATCCCTCGGCGAACGGTATGATGAGTGGAAGCGAGTTAAAAACGGAGCCGCTAAGCTCGTTATCGGAACACGAAGCGCCGTGTTCGCTCCCTTTGAAAATCTGGGGCTTATAATCATTGACGAGGAGCAGGAGGAGAGCTATAAATCCGAAAACTCCCCGAGGTATCATGCCAGAGACATTGCAAAATACCGTTGCGCAAAAACAAACTCTCTTTTGCTGCTGGGTTCTGCAACTCCTGATCTGGAGAGCCGATATGCTGCGGAAACAGGGAAGTACAAATACTTTGAGCTAAATGAGCGGTATAATGAGATGCAGCTTCCAACCGTCAGCGTGGTTGACATGAGAAGTGAGCTTCGCAGTGGCAACGGCGGCAATATCAGCGTCCGGCTTCAGACCGAGCTCGGAGAAAACCTTGAGCGCGGCGAGCAGAGCATCCTCTTTATCAACAGGCGCGGAGCAAACAAACTGATAAGCTGCGGCGATTGCGGCTATATCTATAAATGCCCCAATTGCAGCGTGTCTCTCACCTATCACAGCTCAAACCGGCGGCTAATGTGCCACTACTGCGGCTACACACGAAAGCCTGACTCTTCCTGCCCAGACTGCGGAGGGTTGCTGACATTTATAGGAGCCGGCACACAGCTTATCGAGGAGGAGCTGAAGCAGCTTTTCCCTGATACAGGCGTGATAAGGATGGATACCGATACAGTCAAGGCTGCCGGAAGTCATGAAGCCCTGCTTGAGAAGTTCCGAGAAGAGAAGATCCCTATTATGGTGGGCACACAGATGGTCACCAAGGGGCTGAATTTTGAAAATGTTACGCTTATAGGTGTTCTGTCCGCCGACCAAAGCTTGTATTGCGGAGATTACCGCTCCGGTGAGCGGACATTTTCACTTATAACTCAGGTTGTCGGCAGGAGTGGAAGAGGTAAAAAGCCAGGCAGAGCCGTGATACAAACCTTCACACCGCAAAACGAGATAATCCGATTAGCGGCGGCCCAGGACTATGATGGCTTCTATGCGTCGGAAATACAGCTTCGCAGGCTTCAGCGCACCCCGCCGTTTGCGGATATTATTTCAATAACCGCCTCCGGTATCGAGGAAGCCTCGGTTCTCAAATGCTGCTCTGATATCCGCAGCATACTTTCCGCATCGGTAAGAGCGAGTACGGATGTGAGCATTCTGGGTCCCGCGCCGCTTGCCGTTGTTAAGGTAAACAACAGATTCAGATACAGAGTTAATTTAAACTGCAGGGCCGATAAGGAGATTCGCGAGCTTGTATCTGCTGTGCTTATAAAACTGAACTCGTCAGGGAAATACAAAGGCGTCAGTATTTTTGCCGACAACAACCCCCTAAGCTAAAGGAGAATACCATGGCACTTAGAAATATAGTAACAAAAGAGGATAAGATTCTGTATAAAGTCTGCCGGCCCGTAGTCAAGTTCGACGCAAGGCTGCACCAGCTTCTTGACGACATGGCCGATACTCTGTTGAAAGCAAACGGCGTGGGCCTCGCCGCTCCGCAGGTCGGCATTCTGCGCAGAGCTGCGTTGGTCATAGAGACCAATGTTGAAGAAGGCGGGGAGGAAAAGATCCTCGAACTCATAAACCCGGAACTCGTCGAGACCTCCGGAGAGCAGGTCGGCGCCGAGGGCTGCCTCAGCGTGCCCGGCGAATACGGCATAGTGCGCAGACCCGCGCGTGCCAAAGTCAAGGCGCAGGACAGGAACGGCAATTGGTTTGAATATGAAGGAGAGGGTATGACCGCCCGATGCATATGCCATGAACTTGAGCACCTTGACGGGCATCTGTTCACTGAGAAATGCGAGCGTATGCTGACGGAGGAAGAGATCAGCGGCGCGGGAAATGAGGAAGATTAATGCGGATCGTTTTTATGGGCACTCCTGACTTTGCAGCTGAGTCGCTGAAAAAACTCATTGACGAAAAATATGATATCGCCGCTGTGTTTACTCAGCCGGACAAGCCACGAAACAGAGGTATGCAGCTATCTTTCAGCCCTGTAAAGCAGCTTGCTCTTGACAATGACATTCCGGTATATCAGCCGACAAAGCTGCGCGACGGTACTGCGACCGAGCTTGTAAAAAGCCTTAAACCTGATATTCTCGTCGTTGTCGCTTACGGCAGGATACTGCCGGATGATATGCTGGCGGTACCTAAATACGGCGCGATAAACGTCCACGCCTCGCTTCTGCCGAAGTACAGAGGCGCAGCTCCGATACAATGGGCAGTGCTAAACGGAGACAAGGTTACCGGCGTATCGACAATGTACCTGGCCAGCGAGATGGATACCGGCGACATCATATACACTGCCGAGACCGAGATAGGCGAGTTTGAGACCTCGGGCGAGCTTTTCGACAGGCTCATGGTCATGGGAGCTGAGCTCCTGCACAATACTTTACAGGATATTGAGGTCGGCTGCGCTCCGAGAAACGCGCAGAACCACGCCGATGCAAGCTATGTGAAAATGCTCGATAAGAGCCTGAGCCCCATCAACTGGAACAGAACTCCTAGGGAAATAGTCAAATGGGTCTGCGGATTGCAGCCGTGGCCTGTCGCAACGACGGAGCTCCAGGGCGGGGTATTCAAGATTTATGCCGCACAGTATACGGATACTAAGACTGCCAAAGTGCCCGGAAGTATTGTAAGCGCCGGAAAAAACGGTATCGAAGTCGCCTGCGCCGGCGGGAAGACCGTCATGATAACCGAGCTTCAGGCTCCAGGCAAAAAGCGTATGAAGGCCGCTGATTATATTCTCGGTCACCCCATAACTGTCGAGGATTGAGATTTGGATAAAGCAAGAGAAGCTGCAGTATTCGCGCTTGAGCGCTTCAGGCGCGAAAAAGCGTGGTCTGCCGCAATTACGGACGGCGCTATAACTAAATATGAGCTTGACCCTCGCTCTGCGGCGCTCGCTTCGAATATCTGCCTCGGGGTGCTGCAAAACTTGATTTATTGCGATCACTATATCGACCTGTTCAGCGGCTCTCCGGCAAAGATCGAGCCGAAGGTTAGGGATATCCTGCGATGCTCGGTCTATCAGCTCCTGTTTATGGACAAGATCCCAGCAAACGCCGCTGTGAACGAGGCCGTTGAGCTGTGCAAAAAGCTTGGATATTCAAGAGCTGCGGGCTTTTGCAACGCTGTTTTAAGAAAGATCGCTGCCGATGACCTGCCGGAGATACCGGATAAGGGAACGGAAAAGTACTTGTCAGTAAAATACAGCCATCCGCTCTGGCTGTCGGAATGCATGATAAACGCCCATGGCTATGATTTTACCGAGGCGTTTTTTGCAGCCGATAACACGGTCAGCGAGATCGCGCTTCAGGTGAATACTATAAAAACCACAGCCGAGGAGCTGCTCTCCGCTTTTGAGGAGACGGGGTATAACTGCCGTATGCACCCATGGCTTCCTAATTGCATACTTACGTCAGGAAACGTAAGTTCAATGCCGGGCTTTAGCGATGGATTATTCTATGTTCAGGACCCTGCGGCAAAATGCGCCGTGCTTGCAGCGGATATCAGGCCCAGGATGAGAGTTCTGGACGCTTGCGCGGCTCCGGGCGGAAAAAGCTTTGCCTCTGCCATTGCAATGAAAAATGAGGGCGAGATCGTATCCTGTGATTTGAGGGAGAAAAAAGTAAAGCTTATTGAAAGCGGTGCCAAGCGCCTTGGGCTGGATAGCATAAGCGCTTTTATCCGTGATGCCAGGCAGCCCGTCAATGACGCTTTTGACGTTATTATTTCAGATGTTCCGTGTTCGGGCTACGGAGTTATAAGAAAAAAGCCCGATATCCGCTACAAAGATCCCGACGAGCGCAGAGCCTTGACTGAAATACAATCGGCAATACTCGAAAATCTGTCTGCTTCGGTAAAGCCCTGCGGAGTTCTTCTGTATTCCACCTGCACTGTCTTCCGCGAGGAGAATGAAGACGTCGTGACGGCTTTCCTTTCGCGTCATCCGGAGTTTGCCGCCGAAGGCTTCAGCCTGCCAAACGGTACTGAAGCCGCAAGCGGTATGCTGACTTTCTGGCCGCATATTCACGGTACCGACGGCTTTTTTGTATGCAAGCTGAGGAGGCTTAAATGAAAAACATAAAATCAATGCTTCCTGAGGAGCTCGAAGCCGATTTTATCGAAATGGGCGAACCTAAATACCGCGCAAAGCAGGTGTTCAGATGGCTTGGCAGGGGCGTAGGCTCCTTTGAAGAGATGAGCGATATTCCCAAAGGGCTGCGAGAGAAGCTTGAAAAAGAATATACCATATATAAGCCAAAGGTTTTGAGCAAGCAGGTCTCAAAGCTTGACGGGACAATCAAATACCTGTGGGAGCTATCAGACGGGAACGCTGTCGAGACTGTCGTTATGAGTTATAAGCACGGAAACACCGTCTGCGTTTCCTCTCAGGTGGGCTGCCGGCAGGGCTGTGCGTTCTGCGCTTCTACGATCGGAGGACTTGTACGCGGCCTTGAGCCTGCAGAGATACTCGATGAAGTGCTGTTTTCTCAGATCGATTCAGGAAAGCCCATCTCCAATATCGTGCTCATGGGTATCGGCGAGCCGCTTGACAACTTTGATAATGTGATAAAGTTTCTAAAGCTCGTCAATCATCCCGACGGCATGAACATAGGTATGCGCCACATTTCTCTTTCCACCTGCGGAATTACAGAGAAATTTGACAAACTGGCCGATCTTAATTTACAATTGACCCTGTCGGTGTCTCTTCACGCTCCCGATGATGAGACCCGCTCTAAAATAATGCCCGCAAACCGCGGCCGCGGCGTTGACGAGCTTATGAAAAGCTGCAGGAGATACTACGAAAAGACCGGACGCCGGATATCGTTTGAGTATATTATGATCGACGGGGTTAACGATAGCGAGTATCACGCGAGACTGCTGGCGAAGAGGGCAAAAAGCGTCTGCGCTCATATAAATCTCATTCCCATGAACCATGTTGAGGAAAGCCGTTTTCGTCCGTCAACATCTGGGCATATAAGGGCATTTATAAAGATTCTTGAGGATGAAGGCGTGAATGTGACAGTGCGGCGTAAGCTCGGCGGTGATGTTGACGCCTCCTGCGGGCAGCTCCGCAGAAAAATGCAGAAGGGTAATGATAAGAAATGAGAAGTTTCGGCATTACTGACAAGGGAAAAGTCAGAAGCGAAAATCAGGACAGCTATATCATTGAGAATTGCGACAAGCGAAAAAGCGTTGTCGCGGTCATATGCGACGGCATGGGAGGAGCCAAGGCCGGAGACCTTGCAAGCCGACTTTCCAGCAAGGAATTTGTCAGCAGGATATTTGAATCCCTTGTGACTCCGAGGTTTTTCATAGGCAATCAGGAAAAGCTCCTGCGCGAGAGCTGCGCTGACGCAAACGGGGTAGTCTATGAATACTCACGCTTTGATGCAAATTATAACGGTATGGGAACGACGCTTGTAGGCGGCATAATCACACGCAGAAAAGCGTTTCTTGTAAATGTCGGTGACAGCAGAGCCTATCATCTCAGTAAATTAGGGATAGAACAGATAAGCCGCGACCATTCATATGTCGAAGAACTTGTGAACATGGGAGCTATCACACGCGAAGAGGCCGCGAACCATCAGAAAAAGAACATTATCACTCGTGCCTTGGGTGTTGACAGATCAGTCGAGTGCGATTATTATGAATGCCCGCTCAAATCAGGGGATGGGATACTCCTGTGCTCCGACGGATTGAGCAACATTGTTTCGGATAAGGAAATCCACGACTGCTTTCTTAAGAACAGTTCCCCCGAGGAAGTCTGCAATAAGCTCATGGCTCTTGCGCTTGAACGGGGCGCGCGCGACAATGTGACCGTCGTGCTGGTTAAGATTTGATATTTAAAGGTGCTTTTATGGAAAACAGTGCTGAAAAATATATAGGCATGATGCTTGATGATCGCTATGAGATCATGGAGCTCATCGGCGCAGGCGGTATGGCATATGTATATAAGGCTCTATGTCATAGGCTCAACCGCTATGACGCTATTAAAGTAATGCGGGATGAGACTGCGGCAAACGAGGAATTCAGAAAAAGATTCAGAGCGGAATCGCAGGCGGTAGCCATGCTTTCGCACCCGAATATCGTATCGGTGTACGACGTCAGTCACAGCGATGATGTGGAATACATTGTAATGGAACTGGTTGACGGCATAACTCTAAAGCAATATCTGCAAAAGGCGGGGGCTTTAAGTGTGAGCGAGGTGCTCAGCTTCACTGATCAGATCGCAAAGGCTCTCGATCATGCCCATAATAAAGGGATCATCCACAGGGACATAAAGCCGCAGAATATCATGCTGCTCAAGGACGGTCTGATAAAGGTCGCGGATTTTGGCATTGCGTCCCTTAAGAACGATATTGAGGAAGACAGCGGCGAGACCGTGGGTTCGGTGCATTACATTGCGCCCGAGCAGGCGAGAGGAGCCGCGCCTGATGCCAGAAGCGATATATACTCTCTGGGTATAGTTATGTATGAGATGCTTACGGGAAAGCTTCCGTATATAGGAAATTCGGAGGCCGAAGTCGCTGTTATGCATATGAATACCGAGGCTGAGCCGCCGCGATCTATCCTGCCGGAGATCCCGGAAGAGCTTGAGCGCATCTGCCTCAAGGCAATGAATGCGGATATAGACGCCCGCTATCAGACAGCGGCGGAGCTTTTGGATGATCTGGAGGCTTTCCGCAAGCAAAGCCTTGCCGCGCAGGTGCTTGAGGACAGTGATTCCTCCGAAGCTATACTTATCGACGGTAACGAAGTCCCAGAGCAATTAAACGGCGGCAGCCGCAGAAGCAGGCGCAGCAGAAAGATTGCTTTCAGTTCGGGCATTTTTGCGGTTTTGATATTCATAATCCTCATTTTTGTGTTTATAAACGGTTATTTCCTTAAGGATCTGTTCTCCGATCCTGTTAAAATCGACATTCCGAGCTTTGTGGGCAGATACTATGAGGACGTCATAAATGACGAGGATTACGAGAAAAACTTCAAGTTCACGGTTACCTTTAAGGTGGATCTTGAGCATGAGTACGGTATAATTCTTTCTCAGGATCCCGAGGAAGGCCGCAGCAAGTCTGCCGGCGAAAATGGTGAAAAGATCGAAATTGAGCTTATAATCAGCTCAGGAGAGGCGCTTCCCGACGATCAGAAAGCGGATCTTTTTGTTCCTGATATCGTTAACAGAAGCCGAGATGAAGCAATCAGCTTGATTCAAGATGTGGGCTTTACCTATTCGTTAAGTGAAGTGCCGTCTTCCAGCATCACCAAGGGCTATGTTATTAACACCGAACCCTCCGCTGGGGAAAAAGCTGAGGCGGGATCTTCGGTCAGCATAACAATCAGCACCGGCCCCGAGGTGAAAATGACCACAGTTCCGCAGCTCAAGGGTCTGTCCAAGGATGCGGCCATCGCCAAAATCGAGAGCAGCAGGCTCAGCGTCGGCTCCGTGACCGCAGTTGACAGCGAGCTTGAAGCGGGTACTGTAGTATGGCAGAGCCGAAGCGCAGGCGAATCTGTCGAAGAGCACACAAAGATCTATATCCAGATATCCTCAGGACAGAGCGGCAGCGAGGGGTAAATGAACGGTACTATAATTAAAGCTCTCAGCGGTTTTTACTATGTCAGCGCCGAAAACTCGGTGTACGAGTGCAGAGCAAGGGGAAAATTCCGCCTTGACGGCACATCGCCCCTAGTGGGCGACGGGGTGAGCTTTGCTTTAGACGGCAACGGAAAGGGGTATATTGAAAAAGTCTATGAAAGGAAAAACTTTTTCATCCGTCCGGCAGTTGCAAACATTGACGTCCTCGTGTTTATCGCGGCAAACACCAATCCCGTTACCGACCCGTTTCTGATAGACAGGGTCTCTGTCATAACTGAGGAAGCCGGCTGCGAGCTTATAATCTGCATAAACAAAACGGATATCGATCCAGCGGATGAGCTTTATGATATTTACTCTTCGTCGGGCTTTGAAACGTTCAGGGTCAGCGCCGCCGACGGCAGCGGCCTTGATGAGTTCAAAAGCGCCTTAAAAGGAAAGAGCTGCGCCTTCACTGGTAACTCGGGCGTGGGGAAATCAAGTATTCTCAACGCCATCGTTCCGGAACTTAAGCTCGAAGTCGGCGAAGTAAGCGAGAAGCTCGGCCGCGGTAGACATACCACGCGCCATGTCGAATTCTTCTCTGTCGATAAGAATACCTTCATTGCGGATACGCCGGGCTTTGCCTCCTTTGAAGTTGAAATGATGCAGACTATAGATAAGCAGGAGCTGCAATATGATTTCAGAGATTTCAGAGAATGCATCGGCCAATGCCGTTTTGCAGATTGCGCCCATCTTAAAGAGCCCGGCTGCGCCGTTACCGACGCTGTGAAAAGCGGCAGAATCAAGCTGAGCCGATATCAGTCGTATAAGCGGCTGTATGAGCTCAGCGCCCAGAATAAGTTCTGGGAAAACAAATGAAATAAACTATAAAAGTATAATTTAACCGTCTCCCGCATAGTGTTTTACAAACGCTTGTGCGGGAGGCGGTTTTTTGCGTAAGGGACCATTTTCTCTGTTTGCAACGATAGCCATTGTGGGCGGGATAATAATAATACTGGCGCTGATACTGCCGACGCAGTTCTGGTGGTTCGTTCTGGCGGCAGGACTGATCTGTCTAGGCATCTGGATCAACAGGTGCAAGTAGTAATAATATAAGGACCTGCCGCATAGTTTGTACAAACAACATAAGCGCAAAGGAAGGCGGAGCTACTATGAAAATTGAACTCAAAAACAGAGAAAAAAGCGTATATAAAAAGCTGTGCTGCACTCAGACGGCCGCCGAGCTGAAGGAGGACGTAGTTGTACCTGACACTATGGAGGATATCCTGCGTATATTGAGCTGTAGGCAGCAGTGCAGAATAAGGTCAAAAAACGTGGAGCAGGGCATTGTCTCCGTCGGCGGCGAGCTGGATGTAACAGTACTGTATATTCCCGAGACCGCTGAGGGAATACGTACTCTCGGCGCTGTCATACCCTTTGAGGTCAAGCTCGACGCGCCCGGCGCCGACAGCACGAGCGTATCGGTAATTGATACGTCCGTGCTGAATCTCGATGTAAAGCCGGTAAATCCGCGCAAGATATCGGTAAGCGCAGACCTTGGCGTTACTCAAAACTGCTTTAAATACCAGGACTTTTCATGGGCGGAGGCTCCGGATACATCCACTGAAAAGCTGTTTATAAAGTCCGGAGAAACGGATTATCAAAGCATTGTGCTGGCAACCGAAAAGATGCTCAGCATTGAGGAGGATCTACAGCTTCCGGATAACATTAATGGCGGCGAATTCGTCTCCGCCTGTTCGAGCCTTGTTGTAGAAAGCAGCGAGGTGATAGGCAGTAAGCTGATAGTGAAAGGCCGCGCAGAGATAGAGGCGCTGTATGTTGTGTCCTCCGCTCCGGAGACGGCGGCTTTCAGTATAGGCTTCTCTCAGCTTTTTGAGCTTCCGGAAGACGCGAAAGAGCCAACTGTGAGCGCTATAGGCATGGTCACCGGACAGTACTTTGAGCCTCTGGGCGAGAAGATTGCCGCAGATATACGCGGAGTGATACAGATCGTATGCACCGAGCAGGAGCATGTCAGCTACATAGACGACGCATACGCCTGCGGTATGGAGCTCACCATGAATTCCGTTCAATTTCAGTATTTGAGCAGAATCTCCCGCACAACTTCCAATGAGAACATATCTCTTTCGTACAATTCAGATTACGGCGTTAACAGGATACTCTGCTCCCATGCGTCATGCGCCGCCCTTGATATTGCCGACGGGCAGTTAAGCGCTCCAGTGACCGCAGATATAATCTATGAGGACAGTGAGGGGGCACTGCGCTCATGCAGAGTGCGTGGTACTGCTGAGATCCCGTACGATACAGATGAAGGGTGCGAGCTCGAGTCGGCACGCATAAAAAGCATCAGGACCTCTGCGAAAGCCGATGAATCCGTCATAAATATCTTGGTGAATATAGAAGCTGAGCTTTCCGCTGTAATGCACTCCAATGTAACGATGATAAACGATATCAGTGCCGAGCCCCTCGAGTCGGGCAGAGCCGGATCGTCCGCGTATATGTGCAGAGCCATGGACGGCGATCTTTGGAGTATTGCAAAAAGGTATGGCTCCGATATAGCTCTTATAAAAGAAATCAACGGTATAGAGGACGATGAATGCATTGAGGACAGACTGCTGCTGATCCCTGTTGTGCGGTAGGAGAACATTATGAACACATATGAAAAAGCTCTCGAATTGCTGCCGAAGCGGCTGCTGACGGCGCACTCAGGTATACCTGCGTCTGAGGCGGAGGAATTTCGCCTCAGAGCGGGTAAACGGGCAACCGTGCTTATCAAGGGAAAGGAAACGCCTGTATCTGATGCTGCAGTCGATACAAAGGATATCGACTGCGTTATAGAGCGGGCAACAAACGCCTCGGTGCATACGGCTCAAAGCAGCATAGCCAAAGGATTTATAAACTGTTCCGGCGGCATCAGGATAGGCCTATGCGGGACAGGCGTTATAGATAGGGGAGAGGTAGCAGGAATGCGCAGCATAAGCTCGCTTGCAATAAGAATACCGCACGAGATCAGGGGGTGCGGACAAGCTGAGATAAACAGGGTAAAAGCCTGTTCCGCCGGCAGTGTGCTGATTCTATCGCCGCCCGGATATGGCAAGACCACATTTCTGCGCGAGTGCATACGGCAGTTATCTGAGTCCGGCCTAAGAGTGTCTGTTGCCGACGAGCGGGGAGAGCTCGCGGCGGTCCACAGAGGCGTACCTCAATTCGACCTCGGAAATGCAAGCGATATCATGTCCGGCATTCCCAAGGCACAGGCGGTCATGATGTTGCTGAGAGCAATGAACCCTCAGATAATCGCCATGGACGAGATAAGCTCCCCCGAGGATATAGGTGCGGCTGAAGCGGCCTCAGGCTGCGGGGTAAGGCTTATAGCTACGGCTCACGCCTCTGACAAGTCCGAGCTTCACCGAAGGCCGGTATACAGAACGCTGCTTGAGCTTGGAGTGTTTAACAATATAGTCGTTATTGAAAATCGCTGCGGAAAACGCAGCTATTCATACGAGGAGATATGATATGAATTGGCTTGGAGCAGTGATTATTGTAGCGGCCTGCTCGGCGCTCGGTATAAATAAGGCATTCTCACTTGGCAATACCGAAAAATGCTATGCATCGCTTATCTCAATGCTCGAGATAGTTAAAGGCGAGATATGCACGCGAAGAGCGCCTATGGACGAGGTGTTCAGAGTTCTAAAGGAAGACGCGGCAAAGTCCGTCAAGCTGTTTGTGTCCGGTGTGGCCGGACAGCTTGACGTACTTGGAGAGCACTCCTTCGCCGAGATATGGAGCGGCTGTGCGGACAAGTATTTGCCGCAGTTATCGCCGGCTTCTCTTGCTTCCGTAAAGAGCCTCGGCAGCAGTCTGGGGCGGTATGACGCCGAGATGCAGTGCGCGGCTATCGAACGCTGCATGGCGGTACTCACGCAGGAGCAGCAGGCATTTAGAACCGGACTGGACGCCAGCAAAAGAATGTACATAGGTATAGGCAGCGGGACAGGCCTCATAATAGCCATCATGCTGCTGTAATACGGAGGAAAAATGGAAATCGATCTGATATTTAAAATCGCGGCCGTCGGCATTTTAGTCGCGGTGCTGAACATTTTGCTTACCCGCTCCGGCAGAGACGAACAGGCTCTGATGACAACGATAGCGGCGCTCGTTGTGGTCCTTATCGTCGTAGTACAGAAGATCAGTGAGCTGTTCGGCCTCATTAAGACCTTGTTTCAGCTGTAATGGACATTGTTATCAAAGGGGCTGCGGTAGGAATAATCGCGGCGCTGTGCGCTCTGCTGATCAAAAAGAGCAATCAGGAGATAGGACTTGCAGTTGCTATCGCGGCATCGGCAGTCATATGCATTGCGGCAGCGGAGCTGTTCGGCAGCATTTTTGATGTGATACATTACGCCATAAGCAGCACAGGCCTGAGCTCCGCCATATTCCTGCCGATAATAAAATGCGTTGGCATAGCTATTATCGTGAATATCAGCGCAAGTCTTTGTAAGGATGCAGGGCAGGCGGGAATAGCATCTGCGGTTGATACCTTGGGCGCGGCGGCCGCCGTATTCACGGCTATGCCTTTGATAAAATCACTTCTTGAAATAATCGGTGAACTCGTATGAAAAAGCTGCTGCTGATAATAGTATTTGCATCTATTCTGACCGGCTCCTGCTATGCTGAGCTATACGATCAAAACGAATTGCGCGACGCTCTTCCTGGATACGCGGACGAGCTGATCGGAGATGATACCGCAGATACCGATAAAAGTCTCGGCAAGCTTGCCGAGGAGTTTAAAGAGAGTATATCGGGTAATATGGGGGCTGCCCTGAAGAAATCTGCGGCGATCATAGCGGTTACTATGATCTGCTCTGTGCTTAACGTATTTTCCGAGGATTCACCGGATTATGTATCGCTGGGCGGCTGTGCGGCAATTGCAGTAATAAGTATTGCCGACATGAATTCATTTATTAATTCATGCGCTGATGTGGTCAATTCAATATCAGTTTTTTCAAAAGCTCTCCTGCCGGCTTTGTGCGCGGCGGGTGCCGCCTGTGGAACGCTCGGCTCGGCAACGGTCAAATACGCCGCGTCGGTGCTTTTCATGGATGCTTTTGTGACAACGGCTCAATTTGTGATCATGCCGCTTATATATGCATATCTGGCTGTGCATATCGCGGCCGTATCAATGAACAATAAAAGCCTTTCAGGAGTATCAAAACTTATAAAGTGGCTGTGCACGACCCTTATGACCTTTATAGCTCTTGCATTTACCGTCTATATCGGCCTGAGCTCGGTTATCGCCTCCGGCGGCGACGCGGTTGCCTCTAAGTTTACAAAAACGGCCATATCGACAGCTCTTCCGGTTGTCGGCAGTATAATATCCGACGCTGCCTCGACCGTGGTAGCCGGAGCGGAGGCTCTGCGAAACTCGGTCGGGGTGTTCGGAATGCTCGCGGTCTTATCGATCTGCATTGCGCCATTCGCAGTCATGGGGATTAATTACCTCACATACAAGGCTGCGGCAGCTATGATGCAGGTTTTCAGAGCCGATAAGCTGTCTTCTCTTGCTGATGGGATAGGAAGCGCTATCGGCATGCTTCTCGGCCTGATCGGCTGCTGTGCGGTGATCCTGTTTATTTCTATCGGAATTTCCATTAAGGCGGTGGGAGGATAATGGCGGAAGTTCTTCAATCCTGGCTGCATGCCGTGATATACACCGGCGTCATATGCGGTATAGCGCTCGTCATCACTCCAAGCGGCAGAGTAAAAAAGGCTCTTACTGTGCTTTGCGGGGCGGCAATGTGCGCTGCGTTCATATCTCCGCTCGCTGATATCGACCTAAACGGCTATTCCGAGGCCTTAGCCGGCTTTAAGCTCGAGGCGGAGTCCTTTGCGGCAGAGGGCGAGAGCTACAGCAAAAATTTGAACCGCACTATCATAGAGGATGAGTGCGAAGCATATATATTGGACAAAGCCAAAAATTTAGGCGTGCAGCTTGATGAGGTTGAGGTATTGGCCGTCTGGAGCGACGAAGGATACTGGTATCCGTCGGAAGCGGCCATAAAGGGCAGCCTGAGTCATGCTCAGCGGGAAAGAATGAGCTTGTGTATCGAAGCCGAGCTAGGGATAGGCATAGATAAACAGCAATGGAGCGATGAAAATGAAAACTGAAAAGATAAAAAAGCAAATCGATAAATATAAATATCCTTTGCTGGCGCTGCTGCTGGGACTTGTTATAATGCTTATCCCTGTGGGAAAGGGCAGCACGGAGTTATCAGATGATATGTCTGCCGACGACGAGATAAGACTTGAGACAGTGCTCCAGAAATGCGAGGGTGTAGGGGAAGCCAAGGTGCTTCTTTCCGAAAACGGAGCCGTAATTGTTTGCCAAGGAGCTGAAAACCCTGAGGTAAGACTTTCAATAATAAAAGCGGTCGAGGCTTTCACGGGATTTTCAAGCGACAGGATACAAGTTTTAAAAACTGCGCTGAATATGGGAGGGTAACATGAAAAATCTGAAAAGGAATATTACGATTGCCGCGGTTCTGCTGCTTGTGTGTGCAGCAGTTTATTTGAACTGGTCATACAACAATCAATGGGGAAAAGCTGATCCGTCGATGGTCAAGGCCGAGGACGCTGCGATGGAAGCCGCAAACGAGGCCTATGAAGCCGCCAACACAGCAGGATCATCGGGCTATTTCGCCGAGGCAAGGCTTAACAGGCAGGTATCCCGAGACGAGGCGATAAAGCTTCTCGAGGATGCGGTCGCATCGGAAACAGCATCGCAGGAGACTATAGATTCGGCAATGAATGCGATCTCCGCCATGGCAAATTACTCCATGAAGGAATCACAACTTGAGAATAAGCTGCTTGCGAAGGATTTTACCGACTGCGTTGTGTACATGAGCGAAGACTCCATAACAGTTGCCGTTCCTGCTCCGGCTGATGGTCTAAGTGAGGCGGCGGTCGCCAGAATAACCGAAACAGTGACCTCAGAAACAGCTTACACTGCGGCTCAGCTCAACGTTATAGAAGTACCTGTATAAAAAAGACGGGAAAACCCGTCTTTTTTGCTTTATTTTTGCCTTTGATTGTGGTAAAATACTATGGCTGAATACATGCGCTCAACGCGCAGGCAAAAATGGAGGCTCACTATGGGTGATAACTACATTAGCTGCAAGGAGAAAAACGGCAGCATAAACATATCTGAAGACGTGATTTCCACTATGGTGCACACTGCAATAACTGAGATCGACGGCGTTGCAGCCATTTCCAACACTGCCGGCGGAGAGCTTGCCGAGCTCATAGGCTTGAAAACACTGCCCAAGGGAGTTAAGGTTCAGATCGTTGATGATACCATAAAGGTCGACGCTATAATTCTCGTGCGCTATGGCTGCAATATAGTTAATGTCGCGCGCGAGGTCCAGAATTCCGTGACAGAGGCCGTTCAGGCGATCACCGGTATTGACAGGGCGGAAGTCAACGTGCATGTTTCCGGCGTCGCATTTGAAAAATAGGCTGTGAGGAATAGGGCATGAAGAGAACAACTGCCAGAGAGATAGCAGTGCAACTCTGCTTTTATGCGTCCGCAAGTGAAAAGCCTGTTTCCGAGATTATGGATGAGTTTTTTGATAAGGAATACTTTGCAACATTGGCAAGCGAGGATGAGCTTTTCGCCGAGTATCCGGAAAAAAAGCAGAAGGATTACATCGTTCGTCTTGCGGAAAAAATGGACGAGTATCGTATACAGATCGATAAATACATCGAAAAGTATGCACGTGGCTGGAAAGTCGAGCGTATATCAAAAACAGCCATGGCAGTCCTGCGCTGTGCGATATGCGAAGTGATGTACATGGATGAGATTCCGAACGGCGCGGCAATAAATGAGGCCGTTGAGCTTGCCAAGGGCTATGACGAGCCAGAAACCGTAGCATTCATCAACGGTGTTCTCGGCGGATTTATGCGCGGAGAATTCGGTGAAAGCGACGGAGCGGAGAAGGAAGAATGAACGAAAGAACTCTGACCGTATCGGAGCTGAACAGCCTAATAAAAGCGCTGATCGACAGTGAGCCGCTTCTTGGAAAGGTCTGTGTTCGTGGGGAGCTGTCCAACTATAAGGTCTACCCCTCGGGTCATCATTATTTCACACTTAAAGACGCGGAAAGCAGTTTAAGATGCGTTATGTTCAAAAGCAGTGCGTCCAAGCTCCGCTTTCGCCCGGAAAGCGGCATGGGCGTCACTGCTTTTGGGCGTATATCCGTGTTCCCTCGCGACGGAGCTTATCAGCTTTATTGCACCGATCTGATCCCCGAGGGTACGGGAGATCTGCAAATAGCATATGAGCGGCTCAAGGCAAAGCTTGAGTCGGAGGGGCTGTTTGACCCGAGCCACAAAAAGCCGCTTCCAGCGTTTCCGAAGAGGATCGCGATCATTACCTCCTCGGCCGGAGCTGCTGTGCACGATATGATCCGCATACTCGGCAGACGCTGGCCGATGACTAAGGTCATTCTCCTGCCGGTAAGAGTGCAGGGAATGGAGGCTCCGCCCGAGATCGTCGGAGCTATCCGCTACGCAAATAAGTATAAGGTCGCGGATCTCATAATAACGGGCCGCGGCGGCGGTTCTATCGAAGATCTTTGGGCATTTAATGATGAGCGCGTTGCGAGGGCCATATATGAGTCCGAGCTTCCCGTTATATCCGCCGTGGGACATGAGCCGGATGTAACGATATCTGACTTCGTTGCCGACGCCAGGGCTTCAACGCCCTCAAACGCGGCCGAGATCGCCGTACCGGACGCATCCGAGATACATGAGCTTCTTGAAAACCTGAACATAAGGAAAACGCAGGCTGTCCGTAAAAAGCTCAGCCGCCTGAGCACCAGACTCGAGGATATAAAGAGCCGCAGAGTGCTGCAAAATCCTATGACTTATGTTGATACAAAGCGTTCCGAGCTTGACTACGTGCGTGACAGGCTCATTGCCGCGGCCGATAGGATAAATGCCGCAAAACGCCATAGATTTGTGGCGCTTGCCGCAGCTTTGGACGCGATGAGCCCTCTTAAGGTAATGAGCAGGGGATACGCCATTGCGGCGAATGCGAAGGGTGAGTTGATAAGAAGTATCAAAGATGTCGAGCCCAGTGATAAAATGCGGCTGTTAGTCCGGGACGGAATGATAAAGTGCACAGTAGAAGAAAGCGAGGCAGTTAAATATGAGTGATAAAAAGCTTAGTTTTGAGCAGTCGATAAACAGACTTGACGAGATAGTGAAGCTCCTTGAGCGGGGAGATGCGCAGCTGAGCGACTCCCTGAAGCTGTTTGAGGAGGGGACAGGCCTTATTGCAAACTGCGATGCTTTGCTCAACGAAGCCGAGCAGACCGTGGTAAAGCTCAAAAAAGGCCCCGACGGCGAGCCTGTTGAATTGCCGTTTGAGGATGCAGAATAATGAATATGAAGGAATACAGGGCGCTAATTGACGAGCAGCTTGTCGATTACTTTGCCCCGGCCGGACTTCCTTATGACGGTCTGCTTGAGGCAATGAGGTATAGCCTTACAGCGGGCGGCAAACGAATAAGACCGATCCTCGTTCTGGAGTTCTGCCGTATATCCGGCGGAGATATTCATAAAGCGCTGCCTGTCGCCTGTGCGATCGAGATGCTGCACACCTACAGTCTCATTCATGATGATCTTCCATGTATGGATAACGACAATCTGCGCCGCGGCAAGCCGACAAATCACGTCGTTTACGGTGAATGTACGGCAGTGCTTGCCGGCGACGCTTTGCAGGCAGAGGCTTTCGGAACTATCCTGCGCAGTAAGCTGCCTGCCGGAGCGAGAGCAAACTGTGCCGAAATGTTGGCCGATGCCGTGGGCGCTGACGGTATGTGCGCCGGTCAGTTCCTCGACATGATGGGCGAAAACAGTATCCTGACCGAAGAAGAGCTTGACGATATAAACAGTCGTAAGACCGGTGCTCTGCTGATCGCCGCGTGCAGAATGGGCGTTGCCGCTGCCGGAGGAAACGAGGAGCAGCTTGAAGCGGCGACAGTATTCGGAGCTGCCATCGGCGCGGCGTTCCAGATACGCGATGATATTCTTGACGTTATCAGCACAAATGAAGCTCTCGGAAAGCCGGTCGGCTCCGACGCTCAGGAAAATAAGAACACGTATATGGCGCTTTACGGCGAAGAGCGCTGCATGCAGATAATAATAAGACTTACTGAAGCGGCAAAGAACACACTGAGCGGGGCATTTACTGATACTGCCTTCTTATGCGAGCTGGCCGATTCAATGGTCACGCGAAAAAACTAAATGAACTAAATGTAAAACCGCAGCGAATATCTATTGTAATATTCGCTGCGGTTTGTTATTATATAAAATAGCAAAATATGCGAATATTTAGTTATATAAGAGGTTTTGTTTTGAATATTCTGAATAAAGTCAATTCCTCAAACGATATAAAGTCGCTCAGTGCGGAAGAATTGCCGCTGCTTTGCGAAGAGCTGAGAGAGTTTATAATACAGAACGTATCGAAAACAGGCGGGCATCTGGCCTCAAATCTCGGTGCAATAGAGCTCACAGTAGCGCTGCATCGTGTCTACGACAGCTCCGTTGACCGCATAGTATTTGACGTCGGGCATCAAAGCTATGCGCATAAAATAATAACTGGCAGAAGAGATGAGTTTCCGACGCTTCGCAGCTATGGCGGCATCTCGGGTTTCCCAAAACCACATGAGACAAAGGACGACGCCTTCATCGCGGGACATGCCTCCACATCCGTTTCCGTCGCACTCGGCATGGCAAGGGCGAGGACGCTTAAAAACAAAAGCTACAATGTTGCCGCCGTGATAGGCGACGGCGCGCTGACTGGCGGACTTGCTTATGAGGGGCTGGCAAACTTGGGCGGAAGCAATGAACCCATGGTCATCATTCTCAATGACAATGGCATGTCTATAAACGGCAATGTCGGCGGTATGGCAAAGCTGCTGTCCAGAGAGCGCATAAAGCCCGGATATATCAATTTCAAGCGCTGGTACAGAAACACTGTCGGCAATGTTCCTCAGCTTTACAATGCAAATCACAAGTTTAAGGAAGCCCTTAAAAAGACCATTCTACCCTCAAATATCTTTGATGCGATGGGTATTTATTACCTTGGTCCCGTTGACGGCCATGATGTTGAGAAGCTCGAAACGGTCATCCGCTGGGCAAAGGAGATGGCGGCGCCTGTGCTTGTACATGTTATAAGCAAAAAAGGTAAGGGCTGTCAGTTTGCCGAAGATCATCCTGAAAAGTATCACGGCGTCGGCGCCTTTGACCCAGTTACGGGAGCTATACCTGAGTCCAAGCCATGCTTTTCATCGGTGTTCGGTGATAAGATTGTAAAAATCGCAGAGGATAACAAGGATGTTGTTGCGATCACCGCCGCAATGTCGTCCGGTACCGGACTTGATAAATTTGCAGTTAAATATCCTGAAAGATTTTTCGATGTGGGTATTGCTGAGCAGCAGGCCGTTTCCATGGCGGCGGGCATGGCCAAGCAGGGGCTTGTACCGGTAGTCGCGGTGTATTCCAGCTTCTTGCAGCGGGCATATGATATGCTTATTCACGATATATCCCTGCAGCGTCTTCATGTCGTGTTCTGCGTAGACCGCGCGGGTCTGGTCGGAAGCGACGGAGAAACGCATCACGGCTCATTCGATCTGAGCTATCTCAGCTCTGTTCCGTATATGCAGATCCTGTGCCCTGCAAGCTTTGCAGAGCTTGAATGTATGCTGGATATGGCTGTAAACGAGCTTGACGGGCCTGTTGCGATAAGATATCCTCGCGGCGGTGAGGGCAGCTACTGCGGCTGTGATCCCGCTCCGAGCGTTAAGCTTCTTGACGGTAAGGATATTACATTGTCTGCTTACGGAACTACGATAAACACTATGCTTGAGCTTGCTTATAAGCTGAAGGACCACGGTATCAGCGCCGATGTTATAAAGCTTTCAAGCCTGCATCTGCGCAGCTATGATGATATTCTGGCTTCTTTGAAGAAAACCGGCGTTTTCCTTATGGCAGAAGAGGTATGCCAAAGCGCCTGCATTGCCGAAAGCGTCTTGGCTGCTGCAGAGCGCAGCGGTATTTCCATAAAGGCCGCATATAATGTAAACCTTGGCAGCGGCGTGGTCGTTCACGGTTCTGTTGACGAACTCAAACGCCACTGCGGCTTGGATGCGGACAGCCTTTTTGAAGCGGCTTGCAGACTTGTTAGAGGTGCAAAGTGAAAAAAATCAGATTGGATCAGCTCGTTTTTGATCGCGGCCTCACCGAGAGCCGCGAAAGAGCAAAAACGACTATAATGAGCGGCCTTGTGTTCGTTGACGGTCAGCGGGCTGATAAGCCGGGAATGCAGGTCTCGCCGGATGCTTCCATTGAAGTAAAAGGTGCAGCTCTGCCGTATGTCAGCCGCGGAGGATTTAAGCTGGAAAAAGCCTTTAAGGTGTTTCCCGTAAACGCTGCTGAAAAAACCTGCATAGACTGCGGCGCATCCACAGGAGGATTTACCGATGTTCTGCTCAAAAACGGCGCTAAAAAGGTGTATTCCGTTGACGTGGGTTACGGCCAGCTTGCATGGAGCTTAAGACAGGATGAGCGCGTCGTGAATATGGAGCGTACAAATATAAGATATATCAGCTCAGAGCAGATACCGGAGCCTATCGACGTCGCGGTGATGGATCTGTCATTTATCTCGGTAAAGCTTGTGCTTCCGGGAGTGTGTGCGCTTCTGAAAGAAGGCGCCGATTTTGTGTGTCTTATTAAGCCGCAGTTTGAGGCCGGAAAAGAAGAGGTCGGTAAAAAGGGAGTAGTGCGGGATAAGGCGGTGCATCTTGCGGTTATCGAAAGCATCCTCCAATTCGCCCAGAGCGTCGGAATGACGGTCATGGGACTGGATTATTCTCCGATCAAAGGACCTGAGGGCAACAGGGAATATCTGTGTCATATGAAAAAAGGCAGCTTTGATGCGCCCGAAATCGATGCAAAAGCTGTGGTCGAGGCATCTCATGAATGCCTGTGAGGTAAAACTATGTCAAAACTAATTGTGCTTTGCCCCAATCCATATAGAGACAGCGGTCTTGAGCTTACAAGAAAAGCTATGGAGCTTCTCTCTGATAATGGGTATGATGTTTTGGTATGCCCGGTTTTCGGCTCGGATGATAAGAGCGCGATACCTGATGATATCAATATCACACCGTGGGATGAAGTCGTGGATAAGGCCTACATGTTTATGGTAATAGGCGGCGACGGGACGATACTCCACACTGCGCGCTATCTCAACCACAGTGATACCCCAATGCTGGGGATTAACCTCGGTACCAAGGGCTTTATGGCGTCGCTGGAGCCGGATAATCTGGACATGATCCTTGAAGCGGCGGAAGGTAATTATTTTTCAAGCCGCAGGATGATGATAGACGTTGAGCTTGTGCGCGATGGTAAGGTCGTGTATTCCGACTGCGGACTCAACGACGTTGTTATTCATGGCATGGGCGACTGCATAAAGCTTCATGCCTGCTGCGACGGCGACCGCATCATGAGCTTTTCCGGCGACGGCATCGTCGTGGCCACGCCTACCGGCTCCACGGGCTATTCCATGTCGGCAGGTGGGCCTATCGTTGAACCGGAGGCAAGAAATTTTATTATTTCGCCTATCTGCGCACATGTTATGGGCGCGAAGAGCTTCGTTCTGTCACCACAGCATAAGGTCACCGTCGGAGCGGAGAAGATCCACGACAGGCGAGCCTATGTTTCGGTCGACGGTTCGGAGGGGTCTGAGCTTGCCAATAATGACATTGTAGTTATTCAGCAGTCGAATAAAACTGCTAATCTGATACATTTGGGGCAGAAAAGCTTTTATGATCTTACTTTTGAAAAGTTGCTGTACAAGACCAGGTAAACAGGAGGACTGAAATTGAAGACGTCAAGACAGAGTGTTATACTGCAAATCATCGCCGAGCAGGATATTGAGACCCAGGGGCAGCTGATACAAGCGCTTGCACAGCGCGGCGTCAGCAGCACTCAGGCAACTCTTTCGCGCGATATCAAGGAGCTACAGATCGTCAAGGAGCTTGGCGGCAACGGAAAATATCACTACGTTGTCAGCGGAAGATCAAAGAACTCCGACCGTGAAATGAGACTCCGCAAAATATTCAGAGAGAGCGTTACCTCGTATAATGTTGCTCAAAATATAATTGTGATAAAGACTCTGCCCGGTCTTGCACCCGCTGCCTGTTCGACGCTCGACTCCATGCATATCGAGTCGCTCGCAGGTACGCTGGCCGGTGACGACACCGCCTTTCTTGCGATGAAGGATAATAAGGCCGCAGAGGATTTTTGCCACGAGATCGAAGAAATGTTCTTATAAAGAGGAGCGGATATGCTTACAGAGCTGCATATTGAGAATATTGCCGTAATTGAAAAAGCCGATATTGAATTCAGCATGGGTCTGACTGTACTTACGGGCGAGACCGGCGCGGGCAAATCGATCATCGTTGACTCTCTCAGCGCTGTGCTTGGCGCCAGAACCAGCCGCGAGCTTGTGCGCAGCGGCGCGGAAAAGGGTATGGTGTCGGCAGTGTTTGAGTCGGATAATGCCCGAAGCTGGTTTGAAGAGAACGATATTGAGCCCGAGGATGAGATAATCATTCAACGCAGGATTAGTGCTGACGGAAAAAGCAGCTGCCGCGTCTGCGGGAATCCCGTATCTGTCGCGCAGCTTAGGGAGCTTGGCGCGCTTCTTCTCGATATACACGGCCAAAATGACGGCAGACAGCTTATGAATGAAAGCCGGCATCGGGATTATCTTGACAGCTTCGGCGGCTTAACGGATGTGCTTAGCAAATATAAGGCTGCATATAGCGGGTATGTCTCCTGCAAACGCGAGATTGAGCGCTTGTCAATGGATGAGATTGAAAAGGCCCGAATGGCGGACAGTCTGCAATATCAGATCGAGGAACTGGAAAGTGCGCACATAAAGCATGGTGAGGAGGACGAGCTTTCAGCAAGGCGCGACCTTCTCCGGAATTCTGAAAAGCTCACGGAGGCTATCGACAGCGCGTACAACTCCCTTTACGGCGCTGACAGCAGCGCCGGCTCTTTGACGGATGAGGCCTCAGCCCTGATGAACAGAGCGGCTATGATCGCCGAAGATCTGCGCGAGACCGTGGATATCATTGAAAATGCCTCGGCGCTCATTTATGACGCGTCCGAGCGTATACGCGATTTCAGAGACAGTCTTGAGTTTTCACCCGAGGAATACGACAATATAGAGACCCGCCTTGCACTGCTTAGAAGGCTCCGCAGAAAATATAATACGGATGAGGAAGGTATGCTTCTGCACCTTGATGAATGCAGGAATAAGCTTTCCGAGCTTGAGTATGCCGACGATATGCTTGTAAAGCTCCAAAAGCAGCTTGAAAAACATATTAATAATTGCAGGTCTATGGCGGCAGAGCTCACCAAACGTAGAAAATCAGCGGCTATTGAGCTTGAAAAGTGTATAATATCGCAACTGCGTGATCTAAGCATGCCCTCGGTGCGTTTTGCAGTGGCCATTGAACCCATTGAGAGCAAAGCAGGCTTTGACGCCAACGGAGCTGATGAAATTCGTTTTCTTATCTCGGCAAATGCGGGCATGGAGCTCGGAAGGATATCCAAAATAGCATCCGGCGGCGAGCTAAGCCGAATAATGCTGGCGATGAAAACGGTGTTTTCAAAAAACGACCCCATCGAGACAATGGTGTTCGACGAGATAGACACCGGAGTTTCCGGCATCGCCGCACAGCGGGTCGGAGAAAAGATGTCTGACCTGTCCCTTGGAAAGCAAGTGTTGTGCATAACACACCTTCCTCAGATAGCGGCTATCGCCGATAGTCATGACCTTATCAGAAAAAGTGAGCGCGGCGGCAGAACGTACACCGAGGTCACCGAGCTTGACCGGCAGGGAAGGCGAATGGAGCTTTCAAGGCTCCATGGCGGCGATATTATTACTGATACTACACTTGCAGGCGCCGAGGAGCAGCTTGCCGCCGCAGATAAATATAAGTTGACAAGGTCGATTTAGTTTAGTATAATTCACTGAGTAAACGCAACGAAGAGCAAAAGTAGCTCGTTTTCCGGCTGCACAGAGAGACCCTGTATGCTGAAAAGGGGAGAGCGGAGACGTGCGAATACGGCTTGGAGCGGCACACCGAATCAAGTAGGCTGTGACGGGTTTCGCCCGATATAGCGTCGGAGTCAAGAACTCGCCAAGGCCGTATTTGCGAGAATTCGGCGCATAGAGGTGGTACCGCGTTAATTACGCCCTCTGTCTTAAGGACAGAGGGCTTCTCACTGTCAGGAGGTCTTACATTGGATATCAAAGAGAAAGCTTCAGATTGGCACAAAAAGGGCTATAATTGCGCGCAGTCTGTAATTGCCGCCTGCGCGGATCTTGTCGGTTTGGATGAGAAAACCGCTCTCGCAGTATCCGCCGGATTTGGCGGCGGTCTCAGAAGCGGAGAGGTATGCGGCGCTGTTTCCGGCGCCCTTATGGCGGTGGGTATGGCTTACCCTTTTACGGACGGCAGCGATACCGAGGCAAAGCAGAAGATCGCGGAGCTTGCAAAGCAATGCGTTGCGACCGCCGCCAAAAAATACGGAAAAGTCAGATGCTCGGAGCTCAAGGGCAATATTGACTGTAATGAAATAATCTGTTTTATGGCGCAGACGGCCGAGCAGATCATTAAAAACAAAAATTAATTAGGAGATAAATATGAATATCTATGAAGAACTGGTTGCCAGAGGACTTATCGCCCAGGTAACAAACGAGGATAAGATCAAGGAAATGATCAATAACGGCAAAGCCACCTTCTATATCGGCTTTGACTGCACTGCTGATTCACTGCATGTAGGCCATTTCATGGCCCTGTGCCTGATGAAGCGTCTTCAGATGGCCGGCAATAAGCCCATCGCGCTCATCGGCGACGGCACCACACTTATCGGCGACCCCTCCGGCCGTACAGATATGCGTCAGATGCTCACAGAGGAGGCAATTCAGCACAATGCGGAATGCTTCAAAAAGCAGATGGAGAAGTTCATTGATTTCTCCGAGGGCAAGGCGCTGATGCTCAGAAATTCAGTGTGGCTAAAGCCGCTCAATTACATTGAGCTCCTGCGCGACGTTGGCGCGTGCTTTTCCGTCAATAATATGCTGCGCGCCGAGTGCTATAAGCAGCGCATGGAAAAGGGTCTCAGCTTTTTAGAATTCAACTATATGATAATGCAGAGCTATGACTTCTACTACATGTTCCAGCATTATGGCTGCAATATGCAGTTCGGCGGAAACGACCAGTGGAGTAATATGCTGGGGGGTACCGAGCTTATCCGCCGCAAGCTTGGCAAGGACGCCCATGCCATGACTATAACGCTTCTGCTCAACTCGGAGGGCAAAAAAATGGGCAAGACCGCTTCTGGTGCGGTTTGGCTCGATCCCAACAAGACATCACCCTACGATTTTTACCAGTACTGGCGCAATGTTAACGACGCCGACGTATTAAAATGCCTGCGTATGCTTACCTTCCTGCCGCTTGAGCAGATCGAGGAAATGGAACAGTGGGAGGGCTCTCAGCTCAACAGGGCAAAAGAGATACTCGCATATGAACTCACCGCACTTGTGCACGGAGATGAGGAGGCAAAAAAGGCTGAAGCTTCCGCCAAGGCTCTCTTCGGTGGCTCCGGCGGCGGCGATATGCCCACCACCGAGATAGCAGAAGCTGAACTCACAGACGGCGGTATGGATATAATGACCGCTCTTGTCAAGACCGGCCTGTGTGCGTCAAAATCCGAGGCTCGCAGAAATATCCAGCAGGGCGGCGTATCGGCAAACGATGAAAAAATAAACGATATCGTAAAGACTTTTACTGCCGATGACCTGAAAAACGGCGTGGTCATCAGGCGCGGCAAGAAAAACTATAACAAAATAATACTGAAGTAAGTGGTGATAGAAGATGTCAATAGAAAAAGGCAGAGCATATTTCCGGCAGTTCGGCATGGAGGACAGGGTTCGGGAGTTTACCGTATCAAGCGCAACAGTTGAGCTTGCTGCGCTTGCACTCGGAGTTGAAGGCGCAAGGATCGCTAAGACCCTTTCATTCAAGAAAGATGATAGCTGCATACTCATCCTTGCTGCGGGCGATGCAAGAATAGATAATCGCAAGTTCAAGGATAAGTTCCACATGAAGGCAAAAATGCTGACCGCCGACGAAGTTCTCGAGCTTGTTGGCCATCCTGTAGGGGGCGTGTGTCCCTTCGGCATCAATGAGGGTATTGACGTTTACCTTGACGAAAGCCTGAAAAGATTTACAACCGTTTTCCCCGCTGTTGGCAGCGCAAGCAGTGCAATTGAGCTCGATCTTGAGGAGCTTTTTAAGTACTCGAACGCCATTGAGTGGATCGATGTGTGCAAGCTCCCTGAGCCGCCGAACAATTAAGATCAAAGCAGGAAAGTTAAAGCTTTCCTGCTTTTTTGCACAATACAGCATAATATTTTTTGTATACTCTTGCTAATCAATTTATTGTGTAGTATAATGCTAAAAGTCGGGGAATGCCCTGAAGAGCATTCCCCGTATATAAAAGCAGCGGCGCGCACCTGACCGCTGAATCATTTTATGCTGCAAACTAAGCCGAGGTTATTGCCATGATAAAGATCGCTCCCTCAATTCTTTCTGCGGATTTCACCAAGCTCGGCGGGGAAATTGAAGAAATCTGCGCCGGCGGCGCTGATTATATACACTTTGACGTCATGGACGGAGTATTTGTGCCGAATATTTCGATCGGCATCCCCGTGCTAAGGTCAGTTCGCAAATTTACCGATATGTTTCTTGATGTGCATCTGATGATTGATAAGCCCGTGCGCTATGCCGAGGCCTTCTGCAAGGCCGGAGCCGACCTTGTTATGTTCCATGTGGAGGCCGATTCATATCAGAATATATCAGAGGCAATAGAGATCGTTAAAGCAAACGGCAGGAAAGTGGGGCTTTCCGTAAAGCCAAAAACACCTGCCGCGGTGCTGTATCCTTTCATAGATCGTCTTGATATGGTGCTTGTTATGACTGTAGAGCCCGGCTTCGGCGGACAGGGCTTCATGCACGATCAGCTTCCGAAGATCGCAGAGCTGCGTCGGGAGCTCGATAGACGGGATCTTGAATGCGAGCTCGAGGTAGACGGCGGGGTGGATCCTGTCACCGCAAAGCTCGTTAAGGACGCCGGAGCTAATGTCCTTGTTTCCGGCAGCGCCGTTTTCGGAAAGCCCGACCGCGCCGCGCAGATAGCCGCAATAAGAAATGCTTGATTTGGAGAAAAATATATGCCGTTTTTTCCTGCTTCCCTTGAAAATCTTATAGATAAATTTGCTTCTCTGCCCGGCATCGGAAAAAAGAGCGCCCAGAGGCTTGCTTTCCACGTTCTCTCTCTGCCGGAGGGCGAGGCTGAAAGCTTTGCAAGCGCGATTTTAGAGACGCGAAGGAGCGTTAGCTGCTGTAAGGTGTGCCAGAATCTCACCGAGGGGGAAGTATGCTCCGTCTGCGGAAGCAGCAAACGCGATAAAAGCACCGTCTGCGTCGTTTCGGAGCCGCGGGATGTATTATCTATCGAGCGAAGCCACGAATATAATGGCGTATACCACGTTCTCCACGGGGTTCTTTCTCCTATCAGCCATGTTGGGCCGGACGATATTAAAATAAGTGAGCTTTTAAAGCGTGTGGCTGCAGATGACAGCGAAATAAGAGAGATTATCATGGCTACTAACCCCGATACCGAGGGCGAGGCTACCGCCATGTATATTTCACGGCTTTTAAAGCCATTTGACGTAAAAGTTACCAGACTTGCATACGGCATCCCCGTAGGCTCAAATCTCGAGTTTGCCGATGATGCAACGCTTCTTCGCGCCCTTGAGGGCAGAATTGAAATGTAACTAACGGGATATAATCCCTTTATAGACACATTACATACCGAATATTGGGGGGGATAGCTTCGCTGTATTCTGTGAAACAGGGCAGATACATCGAGGACCCCTTTACTTTTCATTTTCGGAAATAATCACTCATTCAGGAGGTAATATATGACACCTAAAATCAAAATCATTCCGCTGGGAGGACTCGGCGAAATCGGAAAGAATATGACCGCTATCGAGTGCGGCACTGATATAATCGTTGTTGACTGCGGTTTGGGTTTCCCCGACGAGCAAATGTACGGTATCGATATTGTGATCCCTGACATATCCTATCTTAAAGCCAACTCTGACCGCGTTAAGGGTATTATATTTACCCACGGTCACGAGGATCACATTGGAGCTGTGCCTTATGTGATGAGCGAGCTTGATGTGCCGATATACGCGACGCCTCTTACGGCCGCGATCATCGAGCTCAAGCTTGAGGAGCATGATCTGCTTTACAATACTCAGATATTCACAAAAAAGGCCGGAGATGTTTTCCGTCTCGGCTGCTTCAGTATCGAGTTTATCAACGTAAACCACAGTATAGCCGATGCCGTGGCGCTTGCTATCAAGACGCCGCTCGGTACCATCATACACACAGGCGACTTTAAGATCGACGTTACGCCCGTTCAGGGCAGTATGATAGATCTGCCCCGCTTAGGCCAGCTCGGCAACGAGGGCGTTTTGGCATTGCTCAGCGATTCGACCAACGTTGAAAAGCCGGGGCATTCCGCCTCCGAGCGCAAGGTGGGCGAGACCTTTGATATGCTGTTTAAAAACTGCGATCAAAGGATAATCATCACCACCTTTGCCTCCAACGTCCACAGGCTCCAGCAGATCATAGATGTTGCCGCAAAGTATAAGCGCAAAGTCGGCATAACCGGCAGAAGCATGGAGAATATCCTCCGCGTCGCAACCGTTCTCGGGTATCTAAATGTTCCCGAAAACGTGCTTGTGGATATAAACAGCATCAACAAGCTGCCGAAGGATAAAGTCGTTATCATCTCTACCGGCAGTCAGGGTGAGACCATGTCGGCGCTTTACCGCATGGCATTTTCCGAGCACCGCCAGATCAATATTCAGGCGGGGGACAGAGTCATTATCTCGGCTTCGGCGATCCCCGGCAACGAAAATATGATAAGCAAGGTCATTGACGAGCTGTTCCATAAGGGCGCTGAGGTCATTTATGACCGCAATACCGAGCTTCATGTATCCGGCCATGCGTCGCAGGAGGAGCAGAAAATGATGCTCGCTCTTGTAAAGCCGAAGTATTTTATTCCCGTTCACGGTGAATACCGCATGCTGGTTAAGCATGCCGAGATTGGAAAGCTTATGGGTATTGAGCCCAAGAACATAGTCATTGCCGAAAACGGTAAAGTTATTGAGCTCTCAAAGAAAAGCATTAAAATAAACGGCACCGTTCAGTCCGGTGCGGTCATGGTCGACGGCATGGGCGTCGGAGACGTGGGGAGCGTTGTCATGCGCGACCGGCACAGGCTTGCCGAGGACGGCATGGTAGTTATAGTCGTGACCCTGTCATCCTGGGATAATTGTATGCTGGCTGAGCCGGAGATACTGACACGCGGATTTGTGTATGTTAAGGAAGCTGAAGGTATGATAGAGGAGCTCAAGCGGGTCACAAGGGAAAGTGTTGAAGCCTGCGAGGCCGGTGGAGTCAAGGACTGGTCGGCAATAAAGAGCAGGATCAAGAGCAATGTATCCGGTTATCTTTATAAGACGACAAAGCGCAGTCCCATGATACTGCTGCTCATCTCCGAAGTATGAGTATCCCGCTTTTTGACTGCCACTGTGATACCGCCGTAAGGGCACGGCTCTCGGGTCAGGCACTCAGAGAAAACTCGCTTCATTTGGATCTTATGAGGTTGCTCAAATACTCTCCGGCAGCGCAAGTGTTTGCCGTATGCACCGAAGCTCTTGAGGATCCGCAGGGGAAAGCGGCGGCGGTCATCCGCTATTTTAAAGAGCAGATAGAAATGAATTCAGACATAGTTAAGCTATGTCTGAATTCAAATGATCTCAACTCAGCTATGGTCTGCGGAAAGATCGCCGCGCTGCTGTCCGTCGAGGGGGCTGAGCAAATAGAAAATATTGAGCAGGCCTACGCCGACGGAGTCCGAATAGTACATATCACATGGAATTATGATAACATACTGTGCGGCTCAGTAATGGGCGGCGGCATGGGGCTGACCGAAAGGGGAAGATGCTTTGTAAAAAAAGCGCAAGATATTGGAATTATGCTTGATATGTCGCATATATCAGAGCAGGGCTTCTGGGATGTGCTGGAGATAAGCAAGAAGCCCATCATTGCCGGACATTCAAACTCAGGAGCTTTATGCCCATTTCCAAGGAACCTCAGCGACGGACAGTTTAAAGCGCTGAAAGCTCAGGGCGGGGGAGCCGGAATCAATCTCTGTCCCGACTTTCTTGGTCTTAGCCGTGATATTGATGCGGTCTTCGCTCACATTGATCATTTTATGGCCCTGGGCGGCGAGCAAGCCGTGTTTTTAGGCTGCGACCTTGACGGCATAGACGAAATGCCGAAGGATATAAACGGCGTAGAAGATCTTGAAAAAATATATGAGGTGCTGCTTAGGCATAACTATTCCGAAGATCTTGTCAGGGATATATTTATGAATAATATAATGAACATAATGAGGAAAGTGCTGTGAATATTCAAATTTTCGGTAAGAGCAAGTGCTTTGACACAAAAAAGGCGGAGCGGTATTTCAAGGAACGCAGGATCAAATACCAGTTCATTGATATAATGAAGTTCGGCATGAGCAGGGGAGAGCTTAGTTCAGTTAAGAATGCAGTCGGTCTTGGCGCAATGATTAATACTGCGGATGTAGATTACCCGCTGATACAATATCTTGCCTCCAACGACGCAAAGCTTGAAAAGCTGTTCGACTGCCCGTGGCTTATCAAAACGCCTATAGTACGTAACGGCAAGCAGGCTACTGTCGGCTATCAGCCCGAAGTATGGGCAAAATGGGAATGAGGTATCCAGCTTCGCTTCCGTTCAGCTGAAAAATCTGTAAAAATAAGAAATACCGGCTATTGAGCCGGTATTTCTTATCATGAGTGAGTCTGTAAGCCGGGTTCTGTATTAAACGACCATCTATCTAATCCTGCCGTTACCGGCAGGCTCAAGCCACCTCCTGAGGACGATCGGGCAGATCTCTTGTCCTCCCACGGTGTTGCTCCGGATAGAGTTTACAGCATCAACATGTCTCCATGCGATGAGTGAGCTCTTACCTCACTTTTCCACCCTTACCGATCGCTCGGCGGTATATTTCTGTTGCACTTGTCCGAGGGTCACCCCTGGCGGGCGTTACCCGTTATCCTTGCCCTATGGAGCCCGGACTTTCCTCACGCACTTCCTTTCGGAATGTACCCGCGGTCGTTCGGCCCACTCAACACGGTATTTTACCCACGAAAGCGCATTTAGTCAATAGAAAAATCTTGTTTTCGCACCAATTTGGCTTTATAATAATAAAGATTTGGAGGTCTCAGTTATGAGTTTATCGGAATATGTCGACAGCATAAAAGATAGGCGCATCGGAGTTATCGGCATAGGCGTCAGTAACGCTCCACTCATAGAAAAGCTGCTTGAGCACGGCTGCGATGTTACCGCCTGCGACGCAAGGAGCGCCGAGGCTCTCGGCTCGGATTATGAACGGTTTTCCGGCTTGGGCGCAAGGTTTTGCCTTGGAGATAAATACCTCGATGATTTGAATTTTGATATCATTTTCAGAACGCCAGGGCTCATGCCCTTTGATAAGCATCTTACGGCAGCGGCGGAGCGGGGAGCCGAGGTCACTTCCGAAATGGAGGTCTTCTTCAAGCTCTGCCCATGCAGGATCATAGCTGTCACGGGAAGCGATGGAAAAACGACAACTACTACCATCATTTCTGAGCTTTTGAAGGCTCAGGGCTTTACTGTACACCTGGGCGGCAATATCGGCAGACCCTTGCTGTGTGATGTTGACAAGATGAGCGCCTCGGACTTTGCAGTTCTTGAATTAAGCTCCTTTCAGCTTCACAGCATGAAATGCAGGCCCAATATCGCTATCATAACCAACATATCACCAAATCATCTTGATCGTCACAAGGATTATCAGGACTACATCGACGCAAAAAGCTCTATATTTCTCGGTCAGAAGCCAGAGGATAGGCTGATACTCAATCACGAGAACGAGTATTCAGAGTATTACGCTGAAAAGGCGAAGTCCTCCGTAGCCTACTTCAGCAGGGTGTTCAAACCCGAAAATGGAGTTTATTCTGAGGACGGCATTATATACAGGGTAAGAAGCGGAATTTCCGAAAAGATTATGGACGCTGACGAGATCAAACTCCCAGGCCTTCATAACCTTGAAAACTATATAGCCGCCTTTGCGGCGACCGACGGACTTGTGGATGACAGCGTATGCGTTAAGGTCGCAAGGCGTTTTGAAGGCGTTGAGCACCGTCTTGAGCGCGTAAGGGAGCTGGACGGAGTAATATATATCAATGATTCCATTGGCACCAGTCCCAGCCGCACCGCCGCCGGCCTCCACGCGCTTAAGGTAAAACCCATTCTCATAGCCGGCGGTTATGATAAGCACATTCCCTTTGACAGCTTAGGTGACGAGATCTGTCAGCATGTAAAAAAGCTTTATCTTACGGGCGCGACAGCAGATAAGATCGCTCAGGCAGTGAAAGCTTCAAGATACTGTACCGAGGGTTTCCCGCTTGTAATAATTGAAGATTTCGACGCAGCTGTTCTTGCAGCTGCAGCCGCTGCCGAGCCGGGGGATATAGTGCTTCTTTCTCCCGCCTGCGCAGCATTTGATAAGTTTAAAAACTTTATGGAGCGAGGCAAGCATTTTAAAAAGATAATTATGGAGCTCTAAGATGAAAATTTCAGATATAAAACCCGAAGTATTTACTCTTGCAAAGGAAGCTGAGGCCGAGATTAAGGAACGATTTGAAGATATAGACCGTATTGCCGAGCTTAACACTATCAAAGTCATGTCGGCTTTTCAGGACAACAAGGTGTCCGACGCCTGCTTTGCCGGCACCAGCGGATACGGCTATGACGATCTGGGCAGGGAAGTTCTGGATAAGGTATATGCTCAGGTGTTTAAAACTGAGGCTGCCCTCGTCAGAATAGGCTTTGTAAACGGCACACACGCCCTTACAGCGGCGCTTTTTGCCCTGCTCAAGCCCGGTGACACGCTGCTTTCCGTGACGGGACTGCCCTATGATACGTTGAGAAACGCAATCGGGATCGAAGGTAATTGCCATGGCTCTCTGAAGTTTTACGGGATAAATTATGCCCAGGTAGACCTCAAGGCCGGAAACCCCGATATCGATGCTATAAAGCTTGCTGCCTCTGATAAATCAGTAGCTGCAGTGCTTATCCAGCGTTCCAGGGGCTATGAGGACAGGAGGGCACTCTCTCCCGAGGAAATAGGTGAGATCTGTGACGCTGTAAAATCTGTCAATCCTAATATCAGTGTCATGGTAGATAATTGCTACGGTGAATTTACGGCCGAGCATGAGCCGACCGAATACGGCGTCGACCTTATGGCGGGCTCTCTTATCAAAAACCCCGGCGGCAGTCTTGCGCCAACCGGCGGATATATCGTCGGCAGGGCAGAGCTTGTGGAAAACGCCGCGATGCGTCTGACTACTCCCGGCATTGGCGGAGAGTGCGGAGCAACGCTTGGCAATAATCGTATGCTTTTCCAGGGCTTTTTCATGGCGCCGCACATAACCGCACAGGCGCTTAAAACCGCCGTATTTTGCGCAGCGATGATGAAAAAAGCAGGCTTTGTAACCTCTCCCGCCGCCGGAGAGCCCAGAAGCGACATTATCCAGATGATCAAGCTGGAAACTGCGGATAATATGAAAAAATTCTGCCGCGGCATACAGAGCGGCGCACCCGTTGACTCATATGTCACGCCTGAGCCGTGGCAGATGCCGGGTTACGACGTTCCAGTCATCATGGCGGCAGGGGCTTTCGTACAGGGCTCATCCATTGAGCTTTCCGCGGACGGCCCCATGAGGGAGCCCTATATCGCTTATATGCAGGGCGGTATCACATATGAATCGGGAAAACTCGGTATTATGATGGCTGTAAGCGAAATGTTGAGCTGAGTTTTATCATATAATACATGGGGTGGTCTCATGTATTATCGCCGGCGCAGAAGGCCTAGCTATGTGCATTCTGAAGATAAAGGCAGCCATAAGCGCCGACCTAAGCTTGGCTTATTCTTCCCCTTAGTCTTGATCCTCGTCGCCGCAATCAGTTGGTTTCTGGGCGATTTGTCAACGCAGATGGCCGTATCGGATGCAACCGACATCGTCACAAAAACCGTCAATGATTCGATAAACGAAGTTATAGAGGGAGGCGTATACGGTTTCGATTACTTCGTTACGCTTGAAAAGGACGCAGAGGGTAACGTTACCGCAATATCAAGCGATATGTCGCATATAAATACGCTTTCAACCGAAATACTGAATTCAGTTATTGAGTCGACGGACAATGGAATAATAGAGATAAATATACCCATCGGAAACCTGAGCGGTCTTAATCTGCTTTTGAACAAGGGCCCCGACATTAAGGTCGATATAATAATGCTTACCTCCTCGCGGGTGGATTTTCGGAACGAGGTGGTGTCATGCGGGATCAATCAGGCCAAATATCAGCTCGTTTTGGATGTTACGATCGATATCGATATTCTCGTCCCATGGGGCACTGAGAGTGCGACCACGGTTACAGAAGTTATCGTAGCCGATACGGTCGTTGTAGGAAAGGTCCCGAACACATATCTTAATATGGAGAAATGATCTATGGATATTACAAAAGAAATCGACCGGCTGCGCAGAGAGCTTGAATATCATAACAAGCTTTACTATGTGGATGACGCGCCGGTCATCTCCGATTTTGAATATGATGCACTGATGCAGCAGCTTATTAAGCTCGAGGAAGAGCATCCGGAGCTTATCACCCCTAATTCTCCCACGCAGAGAGTCGGCGGAGCTGCTCTGTCGCAGTTTACTCAGGTGCAGCATCAGGTGCCCCTTGAGAGCCTGAGCGACGTTTTCTCTTATGAGGAGCTCACAGCCTTTGGCGAGCGTATGGACAGCCAGCTTACCGAGGAACACATTTACTGCGTCGAGCCGAAGATAGACGGACTTTCAATGTCCCTTGAATACGAAAACGGAGTTTTTGTACGCGGTGCAACGCGGGGTGACGGTCTGACCGGCGAGGATGTAACTGAAAATCTGCGCACTGTCAGAAGTCTGCCTCTGCGGCTCACTGATGCGCCCGAGAGGCTTATCGTCCGCGGTGAGGTATATATGTCAAAATCGGTATTCAGTGAGCTCAATTCGATCCGCGAGATAAACGGCGAAGTATTGCTCGCCAATCCGAGGAACGCGGCTGCCGGATCCATACGACAGCTCGATCCCAAGATCGCGGCATCAAGAAAGCTCGACATAGTATGCTTTAATATGCAGTATACAAGCGGAGAGCAGTTTGAAACTCACTCAGAAACGCTTGACGCGCTAAAGCGTATGGGATTCCCTGTCGTTCCGTATAAGCTGTGCAGCACTATCGGAGGCTGCTGCGAACGTATTGACTGGATAGGGGAGAACAGAGATGAGTTTGCCTATGATATAGACGGAGCCGTTATTAAAATTAACTCCCTGTCTCAGCGCGCCCATCTCGGCAGTACGTCAAAATTTCCACGCTGGGCAGTGGCTTACAAATACCCGCCCGAAAAAAAGGAGAGCAGGGTAGTGGATATAGTCGTTCAGGTCGGCAGGACAGGCGTTCTGACCCCTAAGGCAGTCATCGAGCCTGTAAGACTTGCCGGAACGACGGTAACAAACGCTACCCTGCACAATCAGGACAATATAGACAGGCTCGGCATAAGAATAGGGGATACGGTCCTGGTCCAGAAGGCGGGGGAGATCATACCCGAGGTACTTTCGGTCAATATGTCAAAGCGTCCGTACAACACCATTCCATACAGGATGCCGGAGTTCTGCCCTGAGTGCGGCGCGCCAGTCATAAGAGACGAGGATGGGGCCGCTCTGCGCTGTACAAGCCCCGAGTGCCCTGCGCAGCGGCTTCGCAACCTTGCCCACTTTGCCTCCAAAGAGGCTATGGATATTGACGGACTCGGAATTTCGGTATGCGAGTCGCTGATCGGCAGCGGACTTGTAAACAGTCCTGCAGAGCTATATTATCTTGACAAGCAATCCATTGCCGCACTCGAGCGCATGGGCAAAAAATCCGCCGAGAACCTTATAAATGCTATAGAAAAGAGTAAGGGGAAGGGGCTTGCAAGTCTTATCTGTGCTTTCGGGATACGTCAGGTAGGGCAAAAAGCTGCGAAGACCCTTGCTTCGAGCTTTGGTACGCTTGACAAGCTCATGGAGGCAAGCGAGCTTGAGCTGATGTCAGTTCCGGATATAGGGGCGATCACCGCGGGCTTTATAAAAGAGTGGTTTGAACTTCCGCAGTCTCGCCACCAGATCGAGCTGCTGCGCCAGGCTGGAGTCTCCTTTGAAAGCGGCGATACGATAAAGGATACAAGATTTGCGGGTATGACATTTGTCCTGACCGGCGAGCTAAGCTCATATAAGCGCGACGAGGCCGCCGCCATAATCGAGAGCTTTGGCGGAAAGACGGCATCATCTGTATCAAAGAAAACTACAATGGTTCTTGCCGGTGAAAATGCCGGAAGTAAGCTGAAAAAAGCTACTGAGCTTGGGATAAAAATCATAGGTGAAAATGATTTTGAAGAAATGATTAAGTGAAAGAGACGCCGCATCGTATGATGCGGCGTCTCTTTCACTGATTCTGCATTTCTCCATATAATGAATTACAAAGGAGGACTGCACAAGTGGATAATAAGAATAACTGCGGTTTCAAAAACGGCGCTCTTCCGTCCTGCGCGCCATTGGTAATGGCCTATGTTCCGATGCAGGAATGCGTGAAACCGACCTATAATCCCGCCGAAGCGCTCAGCAGAGGCACATTATTTCCGGGACTTGACCTGCCGTTTATGGATATGGTCAATACCGGCGATCTGACCGGAACCCCGTTGGGTGAGGTAATGGCTTTGGACTTCGTCGCACACGAGCTTGCTTTATATCTCGATACTCACTGCGATGATTCAGAGGCTTTTGAGATATATAAGAACATTCTGGCCCTCGCCAAGACCGCTCACGAGAAATATGTAAAGCTCTATGGCCCGCTTACAAAGCAGGATCTTCTGCAAGCCCAGAGCTATACCTGGCTCAAGAATCCCTGGCCATGGGATTATTGCGGAAAAATGGAGGGCTGAAAATGTTTATATATCAGAAAAAACTTCAATATCCCGTAAAGATCTCCAAGCCCAATCCGGCGCTTGCAAAGTTTATTATAACACAATATGGAGGTCCGGACGGTGAGTTAGGCGCATCTCTAAGATACCTGAGCCAGCGATATAGCATGCCGTATCCAGAACTAAAGGGTCTGCTGACCGATATAGGTACCGAGGAATTGGGGCACCTGGAGATGGTGGCGTCGATCGTACATCAGCTAACGCGAAAAATGACACCTGAGGAGATAAAAAAGGCCGGATTTGACGCATATTTTGTTGATCATACAGCCGGTGTGTATCCCCAGTTCGCTTCCGGCACCCCTTGGACGGCGGCAACTATGCAGGTCAAAGGAGATGTAATAACTGATCTGAGCGAGGATATGGCGGCAGAGCAGAAAGCCCGTACCACCTATGATAATATTCTGCGGCTTTCCGACGACCCCGATGTCAACGATGTAATACGTTTTTTGCGTGAAAGAGAAATCGTGCACTATCAACGCTTCGGCGAGGGTCTCAGGAACGCCATAGAAAAAATGGATTCCAAGAACTTCTACGCTGTTAACCCCGCATTTGACTGAAAAAAATATTCCTCGTGAAAACGAGGAATATTTTTTCATATCAATCTGGACTTACTTTACAGCAGCTGCGTTTCTGCTGCGCTCTACTTTAGAAAGCCACATAGCGGCTGTCGCGTCGCCGGTGATATTAAGGGTAGTGCGTCCCATATCAAATAGCTTATCAACGCCTGCGATTATCGCAATGCCTTCGACCGGCAGCCCCACTTGCAGAAGAACCATGGAAAGCATGATCATGCCTGCGCCGGAAACGCCGGCTGTTCCGATAGAGGCAAGTGTTGCAGTGAGTACGACCATACCCATCTGTCCGATAGTAAGCTCGACCCCATAGCAGCACGCGATAAACACCGTTGCGACAGCCTGATAAATGGCGGTACCGTCCATGTTTATGGTTGCGCCCAAGGGTAGCACAAAGGAGCTGACATCAGGTTCCGCGCCCATATTATTGCAGCATTCAATGTTGATAGGCAAGGTAGCATTGGAAGAAGTTGTAGTAAATGCGGTAAGCATGGCGGGAGCTATGCCGTTAAAGAAGTCTTTAGGCTTCATACCCGCAAGAAATTTCACACTACAGCTATACACGATGCCCAGATGCAGGATGTATCCGATATAGGCAACACCAATAACAAGAGCGAGGGAGCCTACGACCTTCGCCCCGTTTACCGCAACAACATCGGCCATGAGACAGAATACTCCGATCGGGGTAAGCTTAATGATCATTATGAGAACTTTCATGGTGACCTCATTCATGCAACTTACGAGATCGGCGATCTTCTGACCTTTTGCTCCGGCCGCTAGGACGCCTGCACCAAAGAATATAGCGATGCAGATAACGGGCAGCATATTTGCTTCAACCATAGGTTTAAAAAGGTTATCGGGAAAAATGCCGACTATAACATCCATTACCTTTGGGGCTTCGTCCGCACTATACTCAAGGGTACTGGTAACGCTTTGGTCGAGAACAGGGAAGAAGCCTTTAAAGCAGTTGACCACAACAAGACCTATAACGACCGCAATGGCGGTAGTTAAGGTATAGTATACGATGGTTTTTATGCCTAAACTGCCAACACGCTTAAGGTCGTTAAGCGAAATAACGCCGTCCATGATTGAGAACAGTACGACCGGAACCACAACAAGTTTCAGCAGGTTTATGTAGATCGTCCCGATCGGCTTAAAGTAATCCGTGGTAAATGTGCTTTCGGGTGCCAGCTTAAGGAATGCAAAGCCGACCAGAACACCTGCAAACATGCAGATGATAATCCAGCCGGCAAGGTTGATTTTGCGCTTTTGCTGCATAAATATTCCTCCTAGAAATGATGCCAGTATTGTAGCATATATATTTATGCTACTGCGACGGAAAAGATGCATCATTGGGAATGCTTATCAGCATTTTGCGCAATTATGTATTTTTTGAATTGTCAATAGCAGCAGTCTTGGCTATATTGCAAAAATTCTGTTTACTATATCAGCACAGCGCTTTCCTTCGGCACAGTTGCCTTGACCTTTTTCAAACGGGCATAGCGGGGTAGGGAATTGCTGCGAGGGATCTTAGGCTCGCCTTGAATAAGAGGCAGGACATAGTTAATGAAATCGTTCGTTACATAGTTGCCGTCCTCGGTGATCCACTCAAGCGGAACCTTTTTTTCGTAGTTTGCGACGCTGTTAAGCGAGAGCAGGACAGGCCTACAGGAATACAGTCCCGAGGTCTCATCGCGCTCAAGGGCGACCATCTTACCGCTTTCTCCGGAAATTGCGGCCTCAACGGCAGACTTTCCGACGGTAAAAGCCTCTTCAATGTCAACGGCGGACGCAATATGCGCTGAGCTTCGCTGCAAAAGGCTGAGCTCAATGCCGCGCACCTTCTTAAGATTAAGACGCTCCTTCAGATAATTTGCCAGCTTAACAGCGAGACCGCCGAGCTGCGCATGTCCAAAGCCATCTGTACCTGATGTTTTTGCCTCCGAAACGAAAGAACCGTCTGCGTAATGCAGTCCCTCGGATACGGCAACAAGAACATTCCTCTTCTGCTTCATTATCTTGGCAACATCTTCGGTAAATACGTCGAGATCAAAGTCTATCTCAGGAAGGTAAATGAGGTCCGGCCCGCAGCCATTTCCATATTCAGTCGCAAGAGCCGCACTGGCGGTCAGCCAGCCGGCATGACGGCCCATGATCTCAACTACGGTCACCATATCGGTATTATATACATCCGTATCCTTGCCTATTTCCATGCAGGCAGTGGCAATAAATTTAGCCGCACTCCCAAAGCCGGGGCAGTGGTCGGTTCCAAAAAGATCGTTGTCGATCGTCTTTGGCACACCCATGACGCGGCATTCATACCCGACTTTCTCCATATATCTGCTTATCTTATTGCAGGTATCCATGGAGTCGTTGCCGCCGTTATAGAAAAAGTAGCGCACATCATATTTTTTAAATATCTCAAGAATTCGCTTATAATCGCTGTCGTCAACATCAGGGGCGGCCATTTTATATCTGCATGAGCCTAGCTCCGATGATGGAGTATTGAGCAAAAGCTTAAGCTCATAGTCCTCCTCTTCTCCCATATCGAAAAGCTCGTCTTTAAGTACTCCTTGAATCCCGTACGCCGCGCCGTATACTTTCGTAATGACCTTGGAGTCGAGCGCAGTCCTGATAACGCCGTAAGCGCTGGCGTTTATAACTGCTGTGGGACCGCCGGATTGTCCGAAAATGCATGCGCCGGTCAGAGGTGAATCAAAAAAATTATCCAAAATTGCGCCTCCATTTACTAATGATTATTGATTATAACATGTTTGGGGTTTATAATAAATATAAAATTATAGATTATTAGGCAATTTAACTAATTTATTTTCTAACAGGAGGATCTATAATGCCACTCGTAACAACTAAGGAAATGTTTGAAAAGGCCTACAAGGGCGGGTACGCTATCGGCGCGTTTAACGTCAACAATATGGAGATCGTTCAGGGGATCACCGAGGCTGCGGCAGACCTTAATGCCCCACTCATTTTGCAAGTCTCAAAGGGCGCCCGCGCATACGCAAACCACACATATCTTATGAAGCTTGTTGAAGCGGCAGTTGCGGAGACCGGTCTGCCCATCGCACTACACCTTGACCATGGCGACAGCTTTGATATATGCAAGTCCTGCATTGACGGAGGCTTTACCTCCGTCATGATCGACGCCTCATCAAAGTCTCTTGAGGATAATATCGCGCTCACGCGCCAAGTGGTCGAATATGCTCATGACCGCGGAGTAGTTGTTGAAGCTGAGCTCGGCACCCTCGCCGGTATAGAGGATGAGGTCAACGTCAGCGCTGAGGATTCCTCATACACCCGTCCTGAGGATGTTCAGGAATTCGTCGAACGCACAGGCTGTGATTCTCTGGCAATAGCGATAGGAACTTCTCACGGCGCGTATAAATTCAAGCCCGGAACCAAGCCGAAGCTTCGCTTTGATATTCTTGAGGATGTTGAATGCCGTCTGCCGGGCTTCCCGATAGTTCTTCACGGTTCTTCGTCCGTGCCTCAGGAATTTGTTAAGATCATTAACGAGAACGGCGGTAATATGCCCGGTGCGATAGGTGTTCCGGAAGATCAGCTCCGTAAGGCTGCATCAATGGCCGTCTGCAAGATTAATATCGACTCCGACCTTCGTCTTGCCATGACTGCGACGATCCGCAAATACTTTAATGAGCATCCCGATCACTTTGACCCCCGTCAGTATCTCAAGCCCGCAAGAGCCGCGATCAAGGATATGGTGGCTCATAAGCTGGTCAATGTCCTGGGCTGTGACGGCAAGGCCTGAGCTTAAATAAAAATTTTTGAACAAGGAGGTGCTGTTATGGCAAAAAGGGCAACGGCTTCAGAACGCCGAAAAAGCAAAAACATTTTTCCTGATCTGTTTACGCTTATAAGAGCCGCAGTTTCTGTTTTGCTGCTGATTCTCGCGTACTCAGTAAACACAGAACAGTTTTTATCGCTCCTGATTTTAATAGTTGCACTCCTGATCTGCGGATTTGATATTGCGCTGATCGCATACGAGGATATAAGAAGAAAAATTTATTTTAACAGCGCTCTCCTTATCATAATCGTTGTCATAGCCAGCTTTTGCGCCGGATGCTATATTGAATCTGTCGTTACTCTCGTCGTGTATCAGGTATGTCGGGTATTTCTCGACTATGCATCCAAATTAACAAAAAACAGCGCTTATAAGGCGGTAACGTCCGATAACATGGATGGTCTGGCAAGCTTAAAAGCAATACTCGGCAGCCCCGAGGCGTCAAAGAACTCGCTGCAGGCAAAATATATGCCGTATTTTGAGCTGTTTGCAAAGGCTGCTTTCATCGTGGGCTTACTTTACGCAGTGGGCGTTCCGCTCATAAGCGATATGAGTTTTACTATGAGCATTCGCCGTGGATGTATGCTTATCGCGGCCTCGATCCCTGCCTCAGCATTGGTATCTCTGCCTTTATGTTCTGTGGCGGGGCTCAGCCTGTCCGCTGAATATGGCGTATTTATAAAAAACGCAAAGACGCTTGAAGCTACAGGAGAGATCGCCGCAGTTATATATGATAAAGCAGATGTTTTTACGGAGGGAACACCCAAACTTGTATCGCTCAGCTCTCCCATACTTGATAACGAAACTTTTTTGCAGCTTGCAGCATATACGGCATATAATTCCGAGCAGAGGATCGCTGCGCCGATCGTCTGCGCCTATGGCGGGGATATAATATCCGAGTATATAAGCGAATTCAGAGAGATTCCAGGCTGCGGCATGGGGATCAAACTTCGCGGCAGAAGCGTGCTTCTGGGCACTCGAGAGCTGTTTGAGACTCGCGGCATTGAAATACCGGCCGAGGGGTTAAAGAAAGGCTATGTATTATATATGGCTGTCTCCGGTAGTTATGCCGGAAGTATAAGCTTCAAGGAGAATATAAATCCATACGCCGAAAGCGTTATATCCGATTTTGCTGCAATGGGCAATATTAAAAGCATCCTTTTGACCGAGGATGGCAGGGAAGTCAGTGAAAGACTTGCTCGGACGATCAATGTTGATGAACTGCACTATGAATGTGACTCTGCCAAAAAGGCTGATATAATCCAGAAGTACGCGGATGAGCTGCCGGAGGGCAGCAGGCTCTTATATGTAAGCGCGGAAAATCTCGACTATCACACTGCCGCCGATCTCGACGCGAAGGTGGGCTACGCTGCCGATAATGCGGATATGATCATGAGCAACGTCGGCATTTTCGGGCTGCCGGTGGCCTATATGGCATCCAATCGCGTTAAGAGGCTCTCGATAGAAAATCTTGCTTTTACTATCTTAATTAAGGCTGTTTTAGTCGTTCTTGCCCTAACGGGCAATGCGACGATCTGGTTTATTGTAGCATTGGATTTTGCCGCATCGATCGCTGGCATTCTCAATATCGCAAGGCTGCCGGATGTACCGCTGGAAGAGCAGGTCAAAGAAAAAATTGATCAAACATAAGTTCAGTTACAAGGCACTCTCCACAAGGAAAAGTGCCTTGTTTATCTATTATGGAAACGATGTTCGCTGTTCTAAGAGCGTTGTATCTGAAAAAGGCTTGCCGTTTGGCAAGCCTTTTTTGTGCATAAATACAAATCAATGAATTCTATTAAATTTTTATGCCCCCGAAACCTTATTTTTTGTTCGGATTAAAGTTACCAAGGGGATTGGCATCGGCAGCTATTCTGAGCTCGGAATTATCAACATGGGTGTAGATCTGCGTTGTATTAAGATTATCGTGCCCGAGAAGCTCCTGCAAAGTCCTGACATCAACGCCATTTTGCAGCATCAAGGTCGCAGCAGTATGGCGAAGCTTATGGGATGAATACTTATCCGCATCCAGTCCGGCTTTCCTAAGTGAGTTCTTAACCATACTGTGTACAGCCTCACGGCTAATCCTGGTACGTCTGTTTGATAAAAACAGCGCGTTTTTGTCAATTGCCGCAACAGATTTTCTGATAATAAGGTACTGATTAATAGCATCGGCACAGGCTTCATTAATATAAACAACTCTCTCTTTACTGCCTTTACCGAATACACGTATATGATCTTCCCGTATGTCCTGAATATTTAACCCCACGATCTCCGAAATACGAAGCCCGCAGTTAAGGAAAATGCAGAGAATACAGTAATCACGCTCTTTATTTTTTCCGTTAACAGAGGAGAGGAGGGTCTGAGCTTCAGACAATGTCAGGTAGCAAGGCAGCGTATGGGGAATCTTAGGCACATCAAGATCCTGCAAGGGATTGACATCGATCAGCTTAGCTTTTGTCGCCAGATACTTATAAAAGCTCCGCAGAGTAGAGACCTTTCTGGCCCTTGTTGACGCCTTTGTACCGTATTTTGCATCCCGGCTCCTGCGGTTCTTAACTCTGTCCCTAGAGAGGAAGGAGAGGTACTCATAGGCCTCCGTAACAGTGACTGATTTGACAAAGTCAGTATCAAGATCGCTGATGCTTATCTCGTCAAGCTCGATATTATGAGGAACTATCCCTCGAACTATCTTCAGATATCTGAAAAATGTGCGCAGATCAAGATAATATTCCTCAACAGTCTTTTGAGAATGACCTTTGATAGTCTCGTGATAGATTAAAAAGCCCTTTATAATTTCCGGTGCCTCAGTTCTGTAGTCCATATTAAACAACTCCAAAGAAATTATCAAATACAAGTATAATGGGGAAGTATTAAAATGTCTATTGGCAAATTGACTAAAAATTAAGCAAAATAAAGATTTTGTTTAATTTAGGGGAGTTAATATCTGAACGCACGGTATATGAACCGGCCTTGTGCCATTTATAAGTGCTTTCAGTCAATTTCTTCTGTCAGCGGTATTGCGCTGCCAATATCGAATAGTTCATGTTCTGTCAGATATATTGCTTCGATATCCCGCTTGTTCAGAAAATTCTCAATTTTATTTCTTTCATAAGTGTTTTTGATCCTCCCGGTGAAAGCAATTTTATTTCTGTTGATTTTGAACGCAGCTCCGCCAATAAACCCGTATTCAAATCCATACAGTGATGCAAGGCTTTTATCAACAGTCAATGCTTCTATACCGTTTGCTGCGGCGATCCGAGCTATCTTATTATCAGCAGTTATTATTGTATTTTCATCTGCAACGCAGATCGAGCATTTAGTATAGCCTTGCTTGCACGTGATCATTTCGCAGTTAATCTCTGATATGACCAAATTATTCGCCGTATTCGGATTATATATGAGCTTACCGCCTATAAGACAGATATTCAGTCCAGCATCCATGGGATAAGCCCTGTCCGTAGGATTTGGTACTGTGAGCATCTCTAATTCAGATATTATTGTATTGTTAATTAATTGACTATTTTTTAAAAACTCAGAAACAGCTATCCTGCGGCCTCCTAAATGAACTGACATCAAATCGCAATGTCCGGACAGCCGTTCATCTACAAACTCATTGTTTTTGAGCCAGATTGGGCTCAAATCGTGCTTAATAAGCGAATTTTCAAGCACTTTTCGATACTTTTCGCCAATAATTATATGTCTGACCCTGCTTTGCGGCAGATTCGGTTTTTCAATGAATCCAAGCATATCAAACCAAAGTTGCTTTTATTGCCTCCCGTATGTCCTTGACTGAGATCAGCTCAAGATCATCGGGCTTTTTGATGTCGTCCTTGACGTGCGCCGGTATGATACAGCGCTTAAAACCAAGCCGTGCAATCTCGGAAAGTCTTGAATTGAGATTGCTGACGCTGCGAATCTCACCGGATAGGCCTATCTCGCCCACTGCGGCAAGATCCCGACCAAGCGGAAGGTCCCTAACGCTGCTTGCTATTGCAAGCAGCGTTGGCAAATCTGCCGCAGGCTCATCCAGTTCAAGTCCGCCAATAACGTTAATATACGCATCACAGTTGGAAACACACATACCCCCGCGCTTCTCAAGCACGGCGAGCAATAGGGTGGCACGGTTGTAGTCGATACCGTTTGTGCTGCGTCTTCCTGAGTTATACGCTGCCGGAGCGATCAGAGCCTGAATTTCCGCCAGAATAGGACGAGAGCCCTCTATAACGCAGGTTACGCATGTCCCCGGAGCGTTCTGCGGTCTGCCGGACAGCAGAACTTCTGAGGGATTTTTAAGCTCTCTGAGCCCCGTGTCGGCCATTTCAAAGACACCTATCTCATTTGTAGAGCCAAAGCGGTTTTTGCCAGCTCTCAGAATTCTGAAAGAGGTGCTTCGCTCGCCTTCAAAATACAGGACACAGTCCACCATGTGCTCAAGCACTTTGGGGCCGGCTATACTTCCCTCTTTATTTATATGCCCTATAACAAATGTTGTAAAGCCTTTTTCCTTTGTCATACGCATGATCGACATAGTGCATTCCCGAACCTGGCTGACGCTGCCTGGCGCGGAGCTTATGTCCTGATCAAACATCGTCTGAATCGAATCAATGATAACTATATCCGGAGAAAGCTTTTCAATGTTTTCCAAAACCTCTGTAAGGCCGGTCTCCGCAAGAACATATATATCCCCTTTGTCTACACGGAGCCGCTGAGCGCGCATCTTAAGCTGCCGCTCGCTTTCCTCTCCAGTAATGTAAAGGATCTTCGGGTTTCCCTTAGTCAAGCCGCAAAGTTGGAGCAAAAGCGTTGATTTGCCGATGCCGGGGGCACCGCCCACCAGCACCAGAGAGCCTTTGACCGCTCCACCACCCAAAACTCTGTCAAGCTCTCCTATTCCTGTAGAAAACCGGAGTTCAGCTTCGGTATCGAGCTCAGATATAAGCTTAGGCTGCTTTGAAAACACTCTGGCAGAGCCGCCTTTGGCCGCTCCTCTCCCCTTTGCGTCTACCTTTACCTCGGCCAAACTGTCCCATGCGCCGCAGAAGGTGCATCTGCCGCTCCATTTAACCGTTTCATTGCCGCATTCAGAGCAGCAGAACACTGTCTTTTGTTTCATATTTCCTCCTATGCCGGAAGCTGATTGTTTGAAAACTGTATGTATGAACCTATCAAAACCGCAGCAATTTTGAGCTGATATTCTGGGGTAGAGAGCCGCTGGGACTCGTCCGGATTTGACATAAATCCACATTCAGCCAGTATTGCAGGACACTTGACGCTTGATGTCAGCAGAAGCTCCGACGGAGCGGGTCTTGCTACTCTTCGATTTTCCGGATCGAGAAGCGAGACCATGTTATCCTGCGCTATGAGGCCAAGTTCGCGGCTTCCCTCGGTATCAGCATACATTATTTCCGCGCCGCTGACAAGTTCGCTCGGAAATTTATTCTGGTGAATGCTTATGAGCAGCGAATTATCAATGGAATTTGCAAGCTCAGCCCTCGAAACAAGACTGTCATGCTCACTGTAGCTACCGCTGTCCGAATTGTCGCTGTCGGTATCGCGGGTCAGAACGCAGTCGATGCCCAAAAAATCTGACAGAGCCGCCATTTTCAACGCAATATTCAGATTTATATCACTTTCTTTTTTCCCGTCAGCCGACACCGCGCCGCCGTCCATGCCGCCATGACCGGCGTCAACAACCAGAGTGTATGCTCTCATCGCGCTATTGGCGCTAACGGCGGTATAGCGCGGAAAGATAATATGTGCCGCCGCCGCGAGAATCGCAACAGCCGCAAGTACAGACATAACTTTAATAAAGCTTTTCAGTTCAACCGTAATAAACACAAAATCACCCCACTAACAAACTATGTTCGCGGGGTGATCATTATATCATTCAGTCACGAATTTTTCAAGGCGATCAAGGCCCTTTTCGATGTTCTCCATGGATGCCGCATATGACCAGCGGACAAAGTTCTTAATGCCAAAGCCGGAACACGGAACCACCGCGACCAGCGCTTTTTCAAGCAGAGCCACGGCAAAATCATCATCGTTTTCGATAAGCTTTCCTCCCAAGGTTTTTCCGACAAGCTTCTCGATATTGACCATAACATAAAACGCGCCATTAGGATTGATACAGCTTACGCCGGGAATTCCATTAATACGCTTTACAATGTAGTCGCGGCGCTCCAGAAACGCTTTGCGCATTTCCTCAATCCCCTCCTGGGGGCCGTTCAGCGCCTCAACAGACGCCCACTGGCTGATAGTCGAGGGTGCGCCGGTCGAGTGACTGAGGAAGTTGGACATTATCTTTGCAAGCTTTTTATTCGCCGCGCAATAGCCCACACGCCAGCCGGTCATGGCATAGGATTTGGATACACCGTTTATGAGCAGGGTGCGCTCTTTTACATCTTCGCCAAGGCTTGCGATGCTTGTAAATTCCATTCCATCATAGATAAGCTGGTAATAAATCTCGTCTGCAAGGATATACAGGTCGTGCTTTACGCACACCTCGGCTATCGCCTGGAGCTCATCCTTTGAATAGATCATACCGGTGGGGTTTGAAGGATTATTGAGCATGAGACACTTGGTGTTATCGGTTATGGCCGCCTCAAGCTGCTCAGCGGTAATCTTGAAATTCTGGTCCTCGCCCGCCTGAACTACGACGGGAGTGCCGCCAACCATACGGACCATTTCATAATAGCTGACCCAGAACGGCGCGGGAATTATGATCTCGTCACCCTGATTGGTAATTGCGGCAAGAGCAATATAAACGCTGTGCTTTGCGCCGCTGGCTATCACGATCTGAGTATAGTCATAGTCAACACCGCAGTCGGTCTTCAGGCGCTGTGCAATTGCTTTACGCAGAGGAACGATGCCAGCGGCGGGAGTGTACTTGGTCTTGCCCTCGCAGATAGCTGCAATTGCCGCCATGCTTATGTTATCTGGAGTTTTAAAATCCGGCTCGCCCGTACCGAAGCCGACAACGTCAAGTCCGTCAGCCTTCATCTGCTTTGCAAGACTGTCGACAGCCAGAGTTGTCGACGCACGAACCGCTTCAGCAATTTTTGATACTGATTTCATTATTATCATCTCCGTTATTTGATATGACAATTATATATGTTATATCCACTCTTTTCAATTATTAAAATATATAAATCTCCGATATTTGGAGCAGATTTTATATGCAATTACAAAAAACCAAAACTAACGCCTTAAATTGGCTTAAACATAAATACACAAGCGGCCCCCAAATACATAGCTTATGCGGGCCGCTTGCTGATTGATCAGTTGATTTTTAAGCGTTTTTTAGCAGCGTTATCTTTTACAGCAAAATGCAGATAAGCGTACCTCTGCCCTCGTTTATGATGCGCTGGAGGGTCTCCTGAAGCTTCGCTCTTGCGTTTTTCGGGAGGCTGTTCAGCCTTTCGGCTATTCCCTCCTCGGCTATATCATATAATGGCCTTCCGAAGATGTTGGATTCCCAAAGTCTGCTCATATCGCCCTCAAATCCCTGAAGCAGAAAGCTTATTATCTCCTCTGATGCGTTATCTCCTCCAATAGAGGGGCTTACAACGGTCTCTACGCCGGTTTTTAGCATATGTATGGCCGGAGCTCTTGCCTTAAGCTTAACAGCGTACCTGCCCCCCTGCTTTACAAGCTGCGGTTCCTCGATCTGAAGCTGCTCGTGATCCGGCATTACAACTCCATAGCCGGTGTTTTTAACGGATTCCAGAGCATCTTTGATCTTATCATACTCCTGCTTTACCACGCTCATCTCACGCAGTATGCTTACAAGCTGCCCGTCGCTTTGAATGTCAAGGCCGGACTCATCGCTTATAAGCTTATAGTACAGTGCACGAGGTATATCGATAGCAATGTTGGTCACGCCGACGCCCATATCGCTGCTTTCAATGCTCGCCGCCTCAACAAGCTCCGACTGCTCAAGCTCCGTCAGCATACCTCTTATATCATTAACACAGCAAATGCCGCTCGATGAGCTTATTATGTTACGGAAAAGCTCTGCTTTCATACTGTTTCCGTATTCGATCGCGTCGAACCAGTCCGGAAGCTTTATGCCCAGCTCTGAGAGTGGGAACTGCCCAAGCACCTTGCGCATAATCTCCGTTATTCCGCTTTCATTAATCTCCCTGCAATTTATCCTCATGCATGGTGCGGCATATTTTTCGGCAAGCTGCGCCTCAAGCTCCATTGCGTATTCCGACTCTGGGTCAGCGCTGTTCAGCAGTATTACAAAGGGTTTTCCTATGCTTTGCAGCTCGGATATTACCCGTTCCTCGGGTTCGACATAGTCGGCTCTGTCAATATCACATATGCTGCCGTCGGTGGTTATCACAAGGCCTATGGTCGAGTGATCGCATATTACCTTTCGCGTGCCGGATTCAGCCGCCTCGGTCATCGTAACCTCGTGGTCAAACCAAGGGGTCGTTACAAGCCTTTCACTGCCGTCTTCAAAGCGTCCGGATGCACCGCTGACCATGTATCCGACACAATCCACGAGCCGAACCGAGCAGTTCGTGTCCTCCCCGAGCCTGATTTCCACGGCATCCTCAGGTACAAACTTGGGCTCTGCTGTCATTATTGTTCTGCCTGAGCCGCTTTGCGGTAGTTCATCACGGGCACGCTCACGCATATATTCATCATCGATGTTGGGTATAACAATAGTTTCCATGAAGCGCTTTATAAAAGTCGACTTTCCCGTGCGAACAGGCCCGACTACGCCTATCATTATCGCGCCGTTTGTTCTTGCAGATATATCCTTGTAAATATCAGTATTAGTCATAGAAAAACCTCCGCAGCTTTCTCGTTTGTACGAGTTTATGAGCCACGGAGGACAAATATTACATTTAGAAGAAACGCACTGTCTGCTTATGAACAGCGGAAATTATAAATTCGGTTTCATTAAACTCTTCTCTCAGCTTCTGAGCCAGAACCGGTATAATAACATTTTCAGTGCAGAAGTGATCTGCATCAATAAGGTTTATCCTGAGCTCCTTTGCGTCAAGGAAGCCGTTATATTTTATGTCTGAGGTCACATAGGTATCACAGCCCATTGCCTTTGCAAGAGCAATGCACGATCCTCCTGCGCCGCCCATGGCTGCAAGCTTTTTGACTTTTTTCCCCGCGTCGTAATATCTCAGACCGCCTACATTAAGAGCCCTCTTGCATGTGCAGAGAAATTCTGCAAAATCAATTTCATTTTTAAGCTCCCCAATTCGTCCGCAGCCGACTTCGTTTCCCATCGCATCCGTACCGCTGGGCTCAAGAAAGCCGCTGACATCGGCTCCGAGAGTACTCATAAGCGCATCATTCACGCCGCCCTGGGCAATGTCAAGATTTGTATGCATACAAATAGCCGAGATATCATTTTTTATAAGCTCGATTATCTTTCCGCCGGTGAGATCATCTGCCGTAACGCTTTTGATCGCTCCGAATATCAGCGGATGGTGCGATACGATAAGCTCCGCTCCAATACTTTTCGCCTCTTGTATAACCTCGCAGGTTATATCGAGAGCCAACATGCATTTTTCTACCTCGGAACCGTGATTGCCGACGAGCAGCCCTACATTATCAAAATCCATTTTCATGCTCACCGGCGCAAGAGTGTTCAAAAATTCGTATATATCTCTGACTTTAGTCATTTTGGCATCCTTTCATTTCCTCAAGCTCGGATATCATGTTTATAATCATCGTATTCCATGCTCTCAGCGAGTCTCTATCCACATTCTGAAGGCTGTTTGCCGCCGATTTAAAACGTTTTATATGTGTGTTCAGCAATTTTTCAAAATATTCACTGCCTCTTATCTGCGACTTTCGGCCGATATAAAGCTCTGCATCCTTATATTTCGGACTCTCGCCCGGCTGAGCGCATATTATCTGGTAGATCGTACCGTTTTCCTCTGTCTGTATTTCATTTGTTATAGCAAAGCCGTTGTTAACAAGCCAAAACCGCAGTATCTCAGGCTTTGTCACAGGTTGTAGTATGAGCTTATAGTCGCTGCGCGACGCCCATTCCGGCATGTCATACAGCCCGCGGTCGAGAATACCCGTGATCGTATCGCCGCCCATTCCCGCGACAATTACAGTGTCCACCTTTAAGCTGTCGACCCCGTCAAGTCCATCGCACAAAACGAGCTCTACCGAATTCGATAGTCCGGCGTTCTCAAGACTTCTGCGGGCTTTTTCAATTGGACCTTCGTTTATATCGCTCGCAATAATATTCCCCTTATATCCGCTTCTGCGCAGTATCATGGGGATATACGCATGATCAGTGCCGACATCCGCTACTCCGACGCCGGCTTTGACCAAAGATGCAATCAGTTCAAGTCTATTACTCATAATAATCCATATAAGCGAAAAAGCCGGAAAACCGGCTTTTTCACTGCGCTTCAATTACAGGGACAGAAGATAAGCCTTGAGCTCAATGATAAACTCATCAGGGTCAACGCCATGAGCGGCGCAAGCCTGTTCGAGGCTCTCTGCTGTCGCAAGGGCACAGCCGAGGCAGTGCATACCCAGCTCCTGAAACTTAGGCATTGCTTCGGGGAAATTTTCAAGAAGCTCAGAGATAACGCTGTCTCTGTCAATATCCATGATTTTAAGCATTTCCATAGTTGTATCTCCAATCAATAGATTTAGAAAAAAGAACGGGACGCCAAGAGGACGTCCCACTCTATTCCTGCAGGTTTTTATCCTCAGGCTTCTTCCTTCATCTTTGCAAAGCACTCGCTGCAGTATACAGGACGATCGGACTTGGGCTCAAAGGGAACCTTTGCCTCGCCGCCGCAGGCTGCGCAAACTGCGGTAAAGAACTCACGGGGACCGCGAGCCGCGTTCTTGCGAGCGTCGCGGCATGCCTTGCAGCGCTGGGGCTCGTTCTGGAATCCGCGCTCTGCATAGAATTCCTGCTCGCCCGCGGAGAACACGAACTCCTGACCACATTCCTTGCAAACTAAGGTCTTGTCTTCGTACATTTTGAATCCTCTCTTTTGAAAAAACTTGCCTGTCGGCTTTTATATGCGTCAGCTATCGCTGATATCGCCTGATTTAAGCAGTCGCGCAGTTTTGCGCCTTATCCTCTGTATAGCATTATCAACAGCTTTTTCACTTTTTGCAATGACTTTGGCTATTTCTTTATAGCTCAAGCCGCTTAGATAATGAGTCAAGACTTCCTTTTCAAATCTTGAAAGTACATTCAGTAAGGATAAATATAATTCTTCTGTATATTTCTTGTTCTCTCTGGCCAGAACCTGCTCTTCAGGGGATTTCTGAAATAATTCAGCGTATGCCGACATGGGGGTCTGGGATTCATCTGAGAGTATCGCGTCTAAAGGGACACCGTCATTAAGCGGGATGTGCTTGAGACTTGAGGCTGATTTAACAGCAGATTTCATCCGATTGTATATACAGCATTCCGCAAATGTTTTAAATGAAGCATTGTGCTCGGGATCATATTGCCTTACTGCCGAAAGCAGTCCGAACATTCCCTCCTGGATAAGATCTTCACTGTCTCCGCCAGCAAGGAACAAGGGTCTTGCGCAAATTCGCACCAGGCGCATATATTTTGATACAAGCTGTTCCTCCGCCAAACGGTCGCCTTGTGCTGAAAGCTTCTGTAGTTCAGTATCTTCTAAATCAGCGTAATTAAACATAGAAAAATCACTATAATTTCCAATAATACTATTATAGTATATATAATTTTTAGTGAAAGTCAATAGATAAAAACCTAAAAATATACACTTTATTCAGAAAATTGAGGATTTTTTACAAGCCAAGCTCCTGTTGACCGAGATATTCTATACCTAAATGGTTATATGACTTTCTCGTTACGCAGCGACCGCGCGGCGTTCTTGTCAAAAATCCCTGCTGGAGTAGATACGGTTCATACACATCCTCAAGAGTGACGGCATCCTCATTGATGGTCGCTGCAAGCGTCTCAAGCCCCACCGGACCGCCGCCATAGAACTCAATGATGCTCGTTAACATTCTGCGGTCGAGCGCGTCAAGACCGAGCTTGTCAACTTCCAGTCTGGAAAGCGCCATATCGGCGACGTCCTTTGTAATTATGCCGTCCGCCCTGACCTGAGCAAAATCCCTCACTCTTCGCAGCATTCTGTTGGCAATTCTGGGGGTCCCTCGTGATCTTGACGCTATCTCCGCCGCCCCTTCCCTGTCAATCTCAATGCCGAGTATATCTGCCGAGCGCTCGACGATCCTGCGCAGCTCCTCTGCGGTATACAGCTCAAGGCGCAGCGTTACACCAAACCTGTCCCGAAGGGGCGCTGTAAGCTGACCTGAGCGGGTCGTGGCTCCGATAAGAGTGAACTTTGGCAGCTCAAGGTGCAGGGAATTTGCCGAAGGGCCTTTGCCGAGAATTATATCTATCGCATAGTCCTCCATTGCAGGATAAAGGATCTCCTCATATGCGCGGTTGAGCCTGTGTATCTCATCCACAAACAGGATGTCTCCCTCATTGAGGTTTGTCAGCATAGCAACAAGGTCGCCCGGTTTTTCTATCGCGGGCCCCGAAGTTATTCTCATATTTACGCCCATCTCGTTGGCGATAACGGCGGCGAGCGTCGTTTTGCCCAGTCCTGGGGGACCGTGCAGCAGCACATGGTCAAGCGGCTCGTTGCGCAGTCTTGCGGCATCAATAAAAACACTGAGATTGTCCTTGGCCTTTTCCTGACCTATATACTCGGTTATAGTTCTCGGACGCAGGCTGCCCTCTCCGGAGTCTTCAGGAAGCACCGATGAGCTGGTCACTATTTGCTGATCTTCAAGTCCATCTGAAAAATTAATGCTCATGGGTTACCTCCTTACATTAGATTTTTAAGAGCGATCTTAACTATCTGCTCCGTGCTCATTCCGTTTATATCCATGCGTTTGAGAACGGAGTTGATCTCAGGAGCGGAATAGCCCAATACCATAAGCGCTGCAATAGCCTCGTTTCTTGAGTCTCCATCCACTGGAGAATATATTGCAGGGTTCTCGGCGACAGCGCTTCCCATTTCCCTGGAAACTTTGTCCTTGAGTTCGAGGATCACACGCTGCGCGATCTTCTTTCCAACGCCCTGAGCAACCGTGATTGCTTTCTCATCCCCGTTCATTATGGCTATTGCAAGCCCTTCCGGAGTTGCCGCAGACAAAATAGCCTGAGCAGCCTTTGGGCCGATTCCGGAGACCGTGAGCAGCATATCAAAGCAGCGTTTTTCACTGAGCGTTGCGAAGCCGTAAAGATCAAAGCTGTCTTCCTTTATATATTCGGAAATATAAAGCTTTGCTTTTTCATTAAGCTTAATTCTGGAAAGAGTGTTAACGGTCGTATTTACAGCGTATCCAACGCCGCCGCATTCGATAACAGCAAGATTTATATCTATATCGGAAACTATTCCGGCTAAATGGTAGAACATACTCCACTATCTCCTTTTTGGCTCAGTAGTGATGTTGAGCTCCTTGCGTGGCATATCGCCAGAGCCACAGCATCCGCCGCATCATCGGGCTTCGGCGCTGCCGGAAGGCAGAGGATGCGGCGAACCATATCGATCACTTGGTTTTTCTCGGCGCGACCATATCCCACGACCGCCTGCTTGACCTGAAGCGGAGTATACTCAAAAACTCTGACTTCGGATCGGTACGCGGCCAGCAGTATAACGCCCCTTGCGTGGGCTACCGCTATACCTGTCGTGGTATTCGTGTTGAAAAAAAGCTCCTCTATCGACATCACATCCGGATCGAATGTAGTAATCAGCTCATTTATATCACTGAAAATCCTGTCGAGCCTACTTGACAGCGACGTATGCGCCGGAGTGCTTATAACACCGCAGGTAACGAGCTTAATTCTATTCTTATCCGCATCAACTATGCTGAACCCAACCGTCGCAAGGCCGGGATCGATGCCCAAAATCCGCAATTTTATCACATCCTGATTCTAAATTTTATCACATCCTGATTATTATCGCAATAACAAAAACGCCGCATCGGCTGTGATGCGGCGTTCAAAACTTGCTATATGTACTTACGCTCTGGGATGAGCCTTATTATAAACATCCTTGAGCTGTTTTTTCACAAGCTGCGAATATATCTGCGTAGACGATATATCTGCGTGACCGAGCATTTCCTGAATCGAGTGAAGGTCTGCTCCGTTTTCAAGCAGATGCGCCGCAAAGGAGTGGCGCAGCGTGTGCGGCGTTATCGTTTTTTCAATATGGGCCTTCTGCTGATATGATTTTATGATTTTCCAGAAGCCCTGACGCGACATTCTTTCTCCGCTGACATTTACGAACAGCGCCTGCTCGGTAGGGAGTGCGATCATTTGCGGACGTATAAATTCAATATACTCGGACAGCGCCTTGATAGCCGTTGAATATAGCGGAATATAGCGCTCTTTGTCCTTGCTGACGCATCTTATGACCCCCGCAGAGGTGTTGACATCATTTATATTTAGGTCAATAAGCTCACTTACACGTATTCCCGTCGCATACAGCAGCTCCAGCATAGCTCTGTCCCTATAGCCCTTTGCATCGGTGCAGGAAGGCTGCTCAAGCAGAAGTTCAACTTCCTTGTTTGTAAGGATCTGAGGGAGCTTCTGCGCGGCTTTATCCGGAACAAGCTTTCCGGTGGGATTTTCCTTGATATATCCATCGTTAAGCAGGACGCCGTACAGAGATTTAATGGATGCAATTGCCCTTGAAACTGTTGCAATGGATTTTCCGTTTCCCTTCAGCCATCCGATATATTCAGACAGCTCATCCTCAGTTGCGGTATCAACAGTCTCATTTGTGTGGGTATCCAAATAGTCGCACAGCTGGCGCACATCGCGCAGATATGAACTGAGGGTATTTTGTGAACACTTTTTCACTTCAACAAGGTATTTATTAAAAATATCGAGACATTCGGAATTAAGCATTCATTAACCCCCTTTCTGAAAATTCATATTGTTAAACCGGTCATGTCAGAATAAAGCAGCCGGAAACGATCAGCAGTATAACTATAAGGACGAATATGATCTGATATCGAATAAGCTCTGTTTTAAGCGCTCGGTTCGATCTTATACAGCTCTGAATGCTTTTGGAAAGCTTCATAGCATAAGCAGCAACAAATAGAACGGAAAAAATATATGCAAATACTAATAAGGCAAAAATTAAAAAATCATGGAGCGGCAAAATGGCGCCGCTATAAGTATAACAGGAAGCTTGAACGGCAAAACCGCTTGCAGCACAGACGCACGGCACCGTCACCAAGGCCGCCGTTGAAAGCATGCCGAAATATGCAGCGGCAAGAAAGAGCAGGCAAGCTATCACGGCAGTCAAAGCAGGCTCAATGCCTAGGTATGCCCCAAACGTCATAATATACCCAACCGCCGAATCCCTTATGAGCGTAAACCCGATAACTCCGCAGGAGAAAGCAAAGCAGACAAATAGAATATAAGGGATAAATTCAGCGGATAGACTTAACTTTTTGCGTATAAATAAATGCTCCATCAGTTCTCCTCATACTAAAATTCTCATTGAGAATAACTTATGGATTTACATAATTTCTGTTCCTTCACAATATAATACAATTTTTCAATGTAATCAAGGCTTTTTGAAAAAAATGATGATTTTTGTTAATTATGTCGATATATTATGTTAACTACATTATGTAAACCAAAGTACTATTCTTTTTCTTAGTTCCAATTATTCCTTGTATAAACGCAATATTTGGACATGCAGTTTGCACTCTCTCACTATATATAGGTTATCACCAAAAATTATGTAAACCCAATTGCTATAATACTTTCAGTTATCTCATATTCGCTTTTTGCGGCTTTTGTGAAATTTTTTGTTACTTTTGCCCAAATTAACTATACTTCCAATCAGGCCCCCGCCTACGGCTACAGCCATAATCCTCGCTACTTTGAGCCAGCTTATCGCATCAGGATAAGCTAAGATCGGGATTATTACCAACACGGCTGCAAATATCACCCCTGTGATCAGCCCCCTTAAAAGCCTGTTTCCGCTGCCAATGTTGGCTATGGCGCTTCCTATGACGGCACAGATCAGTACGATCGTGCTCAGCACGATATCAGCGTTGTCCACAGCACATCTCCCCTTCTCTATCAGAAGTGCATACACAATACACAGCAGTGCAGATACTGCCATTGCAGAGATCACGCCTTTTACAATTTGTCCTTTTTCTTTGCTCTTGCTTACTGACATAAAAATTCCCCCGGTTAATGATGTTTGTACATCATATTAGCCGGAGGTAAATTTAATTCTATTTATTTTTTCTCTTTTGCTTCGGCAGCTTCCGCCTTGACGTTGGTGCTTACAGCCCACTTCTTGAACTGCACACGAACCTTATCCTCACTCGTTTCGATAGTGATATTATCCTCAGTTATATGAACAATGGTACCCATAATGCCCCCGATGGTTACTATCTCATCACCAACACAGAGAGCATTGCGCATAGCTTCGATCTTTTTCTGTTTTTTCTTTTCGGGTCTGATCATGAAGAACCACATCAGCACAAAGAAAAGAAGAAGTATAATAATCATGGAAGCGGAACTGCCCGTACCGCCGGCTGCACCTGTTAAAAACATAGTTTGCTCCTTTTTATTCAAAAAATTTTTTCACAACATGTAGGCTAATTATACATACTAATTTTCGCAATTTCAAGTATTTTATATTCGCGTATCCAATAATTTTGAATATTTACAGCGAAATTCATTAAATGTCCCCCGTATGATGCTGTTCCTTATATTCTCTGTTAGCTTATTGTAAAAATATAGATTATGAGTTACCGCAAACCTCATCGCAAGCATCTCATTTGCTTTAAACAGATGCCTTACATACGCTCTTGTATAGCGCTTGCATACAGGGCAGTCACACTCGGTATCGATCGGCAGGCTATCTGCTGCGTACTTCTCGTTTTTGATGTTGATAATTCCGTTCCATGTAAATAAATGTCCATGCCTGCCGTTTCGAGCCGGCATTACGCAATCGAAAAAGTCGACGCCTCTTGCGACACCCTCGATTATATTTCCCGGGGTGCCGACACCCATCAGATAACGAGGCTTGTCCTTCGGCATGTACTCCTCAACCGCCTCAATGGTATCGTACATCCCCTGATGGCTCTCCCCTACCGCCAGCCCGCCGATAGCATACCCTGGAAGGTCAAGCTCTGCAATCTTTTTCATGTGCTCAATTCGCAGATCGGCAAAGGTTGCGCCCTGGTTGATCCCAAAGAGCTGCTGGCTGGGATTGACCGCGTCATCCATGCTGTTGTATTCGTTCAATGCTGCTTTACACCTTACCAGCCATCTATAAGTTCGGTCGCATGACTTTTCAACATAGTCCTTCGGCGACGGAATCTTGATGCATTCATCAAAGGCCATTGCAATATCAGAGCCGAGATTTGACTGGATGCGCATGCTTTCCTCCGGCCCCATAAAAATATGCCGCCCGTCTATGTGCGAGTTAAACTTTACGCCCTCCTCGCTTATCTTTCTCAGGCTTGCAAGTGAAAATATCTGAAATCCGCCGCTGTCGGTGAGTATAGGCCTGTCCCATGTCATGAATTTATGAAGGCCGCCCATTTCCTTAATAAGAGCGTCGCCCGGTCTGAGATGCAGATGGTATGTGTTTGAAAGCTCCACCTGACAGCCTATGGCTTCAAGGTCAGCGGCGGATAGCGCGCCCTTTATGGCGGCGGCGGTACCGACATTCATAAAAACAGGCGTCTGAACAAGGCCGTGAGCAGTCTCAAACTCGCCGCGCCTCGCGCGGCCTTCCTGAGCTTTTAGTTTATACATTTATTAATCCTCATTTGCATGGCGAACTTTAGTGCAAGGTGCTTTTTCCTGCGGTTTTGTTCTATACTTTACCACAAAAGCCGTTAGAGCGCAACCGCTTCCGTCAATCACTTCACAATTTATCTCATAGAACAAAAGTACTTCTATCCCTTAGTGAGACAGAAGTACTTTTGTTCTATGTTTTTACTTGTTATCAGGCTTCAGACTGCGGACACCATTTTTCGTAGTCCCATGGATCTTTAGCAAAACGCTTGTCGGAGAAAGGTACGAATATGGTGATTATCATAAAGATAAACGCAAGTATCACGAACCAGTTGCACGGGACGGCTTGAATAAACGAAGCCGAGCTTCCCGCCGCCTCCATCAAAGAAGCCATAGTCAGCGCCGCGCCGGTGTAAGGAATAGTTACCGCCATACCCGCCGTCGCAATGGGCAGGATGCTTGCTATCCTTCTCGGGTCAAGCTTATACTCCTTGGAAATATCCTTAACGACGTCGCCAACCGTAACCATGGGTATAGTATCGTTGCCAACGCAGCAGGTCACCAGAGCCGCCATCACAAAGATAACGCCCTGAGCAGACTTCTTACCCCTGATAAGCCTTGTAAGCTTGCTTATGAGCCATTCAATGCCTCCCGCCTCAGAGATAATGCCGATGGTACCGGCCATAAATACAAACAGCAGGATCATATTTGCCATTCCGTACATACCGCTTGCAACGGTCGTGCATCCTGTGAGCAGGTCAAACTGGCCTTGGGCTATGCCGATTATTACGCCAAGAATGATGCCGCCGCTCAGTGACAGGACGAAGTTCACTCCGGCAAAGGCAAGTATAAGAATGAATATATACGGCAGGATAGACCAGAGGTTAACATCATACTGCCCAAGGTTGACAGCTCCCTCGGGGCGGCCAAATATAGCAAGAAGTACGAGAGTTGCAATAAGAGGGACAAGATAGATCGTAAACATTGAAATCAGCTTGTCCTTGGTAGCCTTGCCTGCTCCTATGCCCATAACGCTGTTTGACACGATAGTACAGTCGGAAATAAGGCTGGTGCTGTTTCCAAACATAGCGGCGCCCATGACAGCGGCTATCATAATCGGCTGGGAGATATTTGCACCTGCTGCAATAGAAAGAGCAATCGGCGCCAGCGCAACGATAGTGCTGACAGAGCTGCCGCTGGCAAAAGAAACAATGCAGCCGATTACAAAGAAGCCAGCTGTTATAACTCCCCCGGGCACATAGTTCATGCAAAGTCCTACGATAGAGTCAACACCTCCGCAGGCTTTTGCGGTGGTCGCAAATGCACCGGCAAGCGCAAACACAACAATGGGTATCGCAATGTTCGGCTTAGCTATACCCTTGATCATCCACGAGAACTTGTCAGAGAACTTACCTCTTACTATAAGGAACGCGGACATAAGAGCTATATACGCCCCTATGCTTGCTGGAAACTGCGCAAAAGGCTTCTCCATTCCCTGACTTGCACAGATGATGCCGGCACCGAGAAATACGCAGATGAAAACCAAAATGGGTATAATAGCTACAAAGCCTTGAGATTTATTGTTTTTCATTGTTCCACCTTAATTCATAAATATAGCATGTTCTGATTTTTGATTTACTTTTTTGGAAATAGAATGTAAATCTAGAGTATTGTTATCTTTTTTGCTGTCAAAACAATAACATGCATTTAATAATTTGTCAATATAGCATCAAAATTTTCTGCATAAAAACTTTAACCTTGACAATTTCTGCAGTGATTGCTATAATCGAGACAAGGAAATAGAATAACAATCTAGAATGTTAGTAAAAATTCAAACATCAAAAGGAGGAAAACATATGTCAGGCAACTATGAACAGGTTGCTCAAATACTGGACGGATGCCAGAATAACAAGCTTCTTGCACGCAGAATGGGTCAGGTTCGCCCTAACATCATCCGCAAGCTTCTTAACATGGATACATCCGACTGTATCCCCTTCACCGCCGGTACGCCCGCTCCGGAAGCATTTCAGCTTGATGTTCTTCGCGACGTAACAATGGCCGCTATTGACAAACACGGTGCAGATTGCTTTGCCTACGGCACAACCTTTGGCGAAAAATCCTTCAGAGAGGCCATAGTTAAGCACTATCTCAACGGCAAATGGATGGCTGATACCGATCCCGAAGACATTGTTGTGACCACCGGCTCCACCGAGGGCTTCGACCTGATGTGGAAAACCCTTGTTACCCCGGGAGATGTTGTGCTCATTGAGGAAACCATATTTGTCGGAACTATAAGCGCCCTTACCATGGGCGAGCCCAAACTTATAGCCGTTAAAGCCGATGAGCACGGAATGATGATGGATGATCTGGAAGAAAAAATGAAGACCTATCATCCTAAATTCGTTTACATCAACCCCACTTTCGGCAACCCAACCGGCAAGACTCTTCCAGCAGACCGACGCAAAAAGATGGCCGAGCTTGCCCAGCAGTATAACGTTTATATTCTTGAGGACGACCCCTATGGTGACGTCAGATTCTACGGCGAAAGACTAAAGCCGATAAAAGCCTATGATGTTGGCGACAGAGTCGTCATGCTCAACAGCTTCTCAAAGATTTTTGTTCCCGGCCTCCGCATCGCGTTTGCCGTGGTTCCTAAGGATCTGAGATCGGCCTTTGTTTTTGCAAAGCAGACGACGGATATGCATCCGCCGGTTCTTAGCCAGTATATAATTGAAGCCTTCCTTGAGAGAGATCTAATCTGGCCAAATATCCAGCGTCTTGCAGATATATACAAAAAGCGCTGGGATCTTATGAAATCCTGCATTGATAAGTATTTCCCCTCCTTCGTGAAGTATGTCGACTGCGAAGGCGGTTACTTCACATGGCTCACCTTCCCCGAGGGCGTTGACACGACCGATCTATTTACCAAGTGCAAAGAGCAGGAGCACGTTATCTTTATCCCCGGTGCAGGAATGTTCCTCGATATGGAAAATAACAAAAACTGTATCCGCATGAGCTATACGGCCTGCAAGATAGACGAGATGGAGGAAGGCCTGCGTCGTATGGGCAATTTCCTGAAGCGTAGTATCCCTGAAGAGCTGCAATAAAAAAACAAAAAAGGAATAAGAAAATTTTTAAATTTTCTTACTCCTTTTATTAAGACAATTATTGTGTGGATCAGTTGGGCATATCTCCAATTGTCAAAGTACCCTTTACGAGCGCATTTATGACCGGCGGCCAGAACATCTTTGAATATTTTATTATATCGAAGTCATCGCGGCTGGTCCAGCCATAGAGTATGCCGCGCTGCAGCGTGAAAAGAAACTCAACTACCGATTCCGAATCGGACTTGTTGGATATGGTGCCCATCTTTTTTGCCAGGGAAATAAAGGCGAGAAGCTCTTCTCTCTGTATGGGGCTGCATCCCATCATCGTGCGCGAGGTAACCCATCGGTACTTATTCAAAAGAAGCATAGGTCCGGCTTTCTCCCACAGAGCCTGAGTATCCAGCATAAACTCAAGCAGATACTTGTACGGATCCATAACCTTTTCTTCCATATTGTTTGTTAGGCCAAGAGAGATATTTATATTGCGGTTATATATCTGCCTTAATATCTCATCCTTGCTGTCAAACAAATGATAAAGCGACCCGTTGGACAGACCCGTTGCGGCGCTTATATCGCTCATTGTGGTATGATCGTATCCTTGATCGTTGAAAAGCGTTATGGCAGTATCCAGCACCAGATTATAATTTGCTTGGGTTTTAAGCTGGCGCTTTGAAGGGGTATGGCTCATTTATATTCCATCCTGTAACTAAATGTTATGTAATATTATATATATCACATATGATTTCAAATTTCAAGTTTGCATAAAACAGAAAAGAGATTGTAATGAAAAAGCTATTTGAACGCGGAAAAATCGGAAATTTAAAAATTAAGAACAGAATTGTAATGTCCCCCATGCAGCCTATGTATGGCGAGCTGGACGGCAGCGCAGGCTCCAGAACGATAGCCTATTACGAAGAGCGAGCCAGAGGCGGCGTGGGGCTGATAATCGTTGAGGCAACAAATGTCGACAGCATGAACAATACTCCATGGGACTACCAGCTCTGTCTGGATAAGGATCGTTATATAAGCGGTTTCCAGCGCCTTGCCGAGGCAGTTCATAAATATGACTGCAAAATTTTTGTTCAGCTCCATTCTTACGGTGCAAAAAGCGCCATGACTCCCAACGGCCTGCCGTGGGGCGCAAGTGAAATACCCGTAGCGCCGGGCGGCGTATCCGCGCATAAAATGACCTCGGACGAGATCAAGATTGTTGAGCAGCGCTTTGTTGACGCCGCTGTAAGGGCAAACAGAGCCGGTTTTGACGGCGTTGAGCTTGCCGGCGCTCACGGCTACCTTCTTGCTCAATTTCTCAGTCCCTATTACAACAACAGAGACGATGAGTACGGCGGCAGCGCCGAAAACCGCTGCCGCATATACACGGAGATAATTCAGGGAATACATGCGGCACTCGGCAGGGGCTTTCCTGTAAGCGTACGCTTCCCCGGCGATGAATTCACTCCCGATATCCCCGGAACGCTTACTGTTGACGATTGTCAGGAAATCGCAAGAATATTTGAAAAAGCCGGTGCGGATGCGCTGAACGTCAGCTACGGCAACAACTTTAACGCCAATGCAAACTGCGAGCCGTATTCTTATGTTTCCGGCTGGAAAAAGCATGTTCCCAAGCGTGTAAAGGAGGCTGTATCCATACCGGTCATATCCACCAACACAATCAAAGATCCAAACTTTGCCGAGCAAATGCTGGAGGAGGAAGTATCCGACTTTGTAGCGCTGGGCAGAACGCTCATTGCTGATCCGTTTTTTGTAAAGAAAGCTAAAGCAGGCGATGTTGTAGGTATACGCAAGTGCATAGGATGCATGTTCTGCCGCGAGCAGCTTTACTCAAAGCAGCCGATAAAATGCGCCCTTAACCCCAGAGTCGGCTTTGAATATGCGTATCCCATGGAATTTGAGCATGACGGAAACGGAAGATGCGTCGCCGTCCTCGGTGGAGGCCCCGCCGGCATGGAAGCGGCATTCGTTCTGGCCAACCGAGGCTTCAAGGTGACGCTGTTTGAAAAGGAAAACGCGCTGGGCGGAAGCATGAATCTCGCCGACAAGGGCGCTCACAAGGAAAAGATAACACGGCTCACCGAAACCATGAGCGAGGAGCTTCGGCGTTTGGGCGTGAGCCTCCGGCTGGGCGAGGAACCCACCGTGGAAAGCGTTAAGGCTCTTGATCCGGCAGGAGTTGTTATGGCCTGCGGTGCTGAGCCTATCATTCCTCCCATTGAGGGGGTCGAACGCGACTTTGTCGTTACCGTACATGATGTCATATCCGGAAAGCGCAGCGTGAGCGGTGATGTTGTCATCATTGGCTCCGGCATGACCGGGCTGGAATGTGCGGAAAAACTCTGCCTGGACGGATGCAGGGTATCTCTGGTCGAGATGCAAAGCAGCGTAGGACCCGGGATGTTCTCCGTCATAGTTGACGACCTGATGGGACGTATAGCCCCCTGCTCCCCTGCCGTGTACACAAGCTGCGCCCTGACAGGTATAAGCGAGGCCGGTGCGATCGTTAAGGATCTCAAGAGCAATGCCACCATGGAACTTAAGGCTGACTACGTTGTTCTGTCTTTGGGCGTAAGACCCAAGGCAAAGCTGGCTGAGGAGTTTGAAGCGGCCTTTGATAACATCATATGTGTGGGCGATAATGTCAGCAGCGGCCGAATCCCCCATGCTATGAAGGACGCATATATCAAGTCTCTTGTTTTCCTGAAGGACTAATGCAAAGCAGGAGATACAGGAGCTGCCAGCTTAAAATAAACGCAGCGTATGATGCTATTACGGAGGTCTCATGTCGTCTATATTATTCTTGATAATCTGCCTTGCGGCGTCATCGGTCGGCTCAATAGTCGGAGCTGGAGGGGGCGTCATAATCAAGCCCGTTATGGACGCAATAGGTCTGCTTCCGGTCAGTACAGTCAGCTTTCTTTCCGGCTGCACGGTGTTTGCAATGTCCACCTGCTCAATGTTCAGCACAAGGAGCAACGGCGTATCTCTCAAAGCCAAAACCACCGTTCCACTGGCTATCGGCGCTGCTATCGGCGGCATATCAGGGAAGCTGCTCTTTGAGCTGGTGCGAAACGGTTTTGGCAGCGAAGCCCTGCTGGGAACAATACAGGCAGGCTGCCTAGCGGTGTTTACCGTACTTATTCTTCTATATGTTATATATAAGGAAAGGCTTCCAAAGAAAAACGTCGGCAGCGGCTTGGTGGCACTGCTTATCGGACTTGTACTGGGCTGTATATCCTCGTTTTTAGGTATCGGAGGGGGAACCAGTAATGTGGCAGTTCTGTTTTTTTTCTTTTCCATGGAGGCCAAGGAGGCAGCAAAGAATTCACTGTTTATCATTATGTTCTCGCAGTTAGCGTCCGTCCTTATGGCTGTTTTCACAAACACAGTCCCTGCCTTTGAATGGCCGCATCTACTGGCGATGATAATTGGAGGTATATGCGGCGCGGTGATAGGCGCAAAAGTTTCGGCAAAAATCAGCAACAACAATGTTGAATCCTTACTGAAATGCCTTCTGATTATCATGGCGTTTGTAAACATCCGAAACTTTATAAACTTCATTTTTTAAAAGCTCCGGCTTTGCAAGGCTGACCCGCCTGTGGAAAAAACAATAAATGAAACGCCCTCTGTTCAGTAAAGTTACTGCACAGAAGGCGTTTTGCGTTGTCGCACTTTATTCGCTTATTCTATGAACATCGCGTCGCCGAAGGAAAAAAATCTGTACTCGCCATCGACAGCCGCTTTATATGCACGCAGTATGTTTTCTCTTCCGGCTAGCGCCGAGACAAGCATTATAAGCGTGCTTTCCGGCAAATGGAAATTCGTTATCAGCGCATCGACGCATTTGAACCTATACCCGGGATATATGAAAATACTAGTCCACTCTGCGGTCTCCTCAATAGTACCGTCTTCTTTTGCGAAGCTCTCAAGAGTTCTGCAGGAGGTGGTTCCCACAGCGATCACTCTTCCGCCGCTGCGCCTTGTTTCGTTTATAATTTTTGCCGTTTCCGCAGGTACCATACAAAACTCAGAATGCATCTCATGGTCTTCGATATTCTCCGACTTAACGGGTCTGAATGTGCCAAGTCCGACATGCAGGGTCACGAAGCATATTTTGACGCCCATATTCTCTATTTCTTGAAGAAGTTCCTTAGTAAAATGCAATCCGGCTGTTGGGGCTGCAGCGCTTCCGAGTTCTCTTGAATATACGGTCTGATATCTCTCAGCGTCCTTGAGCTCTTCCTTGATATACGGCGGCAGCGGCATTTTCCCAAGCCGCTCAAGCACTTCGAGGAAAACGCCGTTAAAGTGGAATTTTACGATCCTGTTGCCGCCATCGGTCACAGCCTGCACAGTGGCTGTAAGCTCTCCGTTTCCGAAAATAATTTCCTGACCCGGCTTTGTCTTTCTTCCCGGACGGCTCAGGCATTCCCAGCATCCGTCTCCCAGATCTTTAAGCAGAACAAGCTCGACTGAACCGCCTGTGGGTCTCGAGCCGATAAGTCTTGCCGGAAGCACGCGTGAATCGTTGAGCACAATACAGTCGCCTTTTCTAAGATACTGCTTAATATCGTAAAAATGCTTGTGCTCTATCGCCCCTGTCATTCTGTCAAGATGCAGCAGGCGCGAGGCGTCGCGCTTTTCAAGCGGCGTCTGGGCTATAAGCCTCTCTGGCAGGTCAAAATAAAAATCCGTCTTGTTCATCCGATATATGCTCCATTAAAATAAAAATCTATAATTTCATTGCAGTCAGCGCCATGATTATACGCCATGGAGTACGCTCCCCACTGGCTCATACCGCAATTGTGCCCCCATCCGCCGCCTTCAAAGACGAACACGGTCACATCATCCTCATTTTTTTGCTTGCCGACACTGTAATGCAGACTGTTCAGTCCCATTTCGCGGAAGCAGTCCTCTCCCGATACGTTAACGGCCTTGCCGTTAAGGTCTTTTATTTCAAGTCTGATAACATTTCCCATGTCAGAATAAACCGCGTTTATTTCAGATATCTCTGCAAGCTCATAGCCATAACGCGAGAGTCTGTATATAATATTTTCCGGTCTCAGTTCACTTTTCCATGTCTTATTGTAAAACTCAATATCGTTTTCATATGGGTCCGCCGTTCCGCAGAGATATGCCCTCCTCTGGGAGAACACATTGGTGCCGCTTTCGGTGCTCCCGCCGTCCGAGGACATATAGTACACCTTGCACACTGTGCCGCGATACCTCACAAGCTTTCCGGACGTCAGCTCCGCGGCATTGTCTGTGTTTTCCGTGGTTCCAGTCATTCCCCGATATACCTGACTATAGGTATCATTCCTCACATCAAAGCCATTGTCACAGTATGCATTGATGTTATTCAGGGCATACGTTCTTGCGCATACAGCCTGAGCTTTAAGCGCCTCGAGTGGCCATTGCCCGCTCATTTCATAGGGAAGCACGCATTTTACATAGTCCTCAAGACCTACATAGTTTATTACCGCGAGCTTGCTTCCGCTGCGAATGTACTCGAAATCTCCGCAGTATGCGTTCCCGCCAAACCATGTCTCCAGCTTATCCGCTCCGACAGGTCTCACTGAAAGCTTTGTGGACTGGCCGTTATCATACAGAAACTGAAGCTCCGAGGTATCCGTTTCCGCAACAAGTATGGAAAACTCACTGCCTGTGAATGCCTGCGCATCCATGCTTCGCTTGTTTATTGCCTCATATGTTTTGCCTTCATTGGCATATGCGCCCACGAGCACTCTGTATTGACAGTTTATATAAGCGGGAAATCCTCCCCACAGCTTGTCCGCAACTGATTTCGCTTCTTCAAAGCTGCCGTAAACGGAGTTAAGGATCATGTGGTAAGGGCCGACTTTTGTATCATCAGGAAGTACAAAGCCCACATCCCCGCGCATGGACAGCGCCGGGCAGTCAGCGTGACCCAGTTCGTGAAACACACGGGCATAGTCATAGTATCCCAAGGCATACCCGCTGCCGGTTTTATTGAGAAGCCTGGCTTCATACAAGGCGGAAGAACCCGAATTCAGTCCGACTTTGATAGTTTCAACGCATTGACCAATGTCAAAATACGCAGGTGCGGGAGCCTCCGCGCTTTCGTCAGCGGCGGCCGGAAAAGCCGAGATCGCTACAGCAAGCGCAAGTATGCAGAATAGTATTTTTTTGTACCTCACGGTCATACCGCGCTCCTCCCCTCCGCCAAGATTAGACGATTTATTATAATACGTCCCCAATGAAAATTCAATGTTTTAAGTCATATCCTGCGTCGGTCTCTCATATGCTTGTTAGGCGAATAAGGGATTGGAGGGAATTCAATGTACAAAAAGCCAATATTTAAAGGTTCCTGCACGGCAATCGTAACACCCTTCGGTGAAAACGGAATAGATTATGATAAGATGGCTGAGTTGATCGATTTTCAATACGACAATGGCACAGCTGCTCTCGTTGTATGTGGAACTACAGGTGAAAACGCCACAATGAGCGCTTATGAGCACGAAGAGCTTATAGAGTTTGTATGCAGGTATAACGACAAGCGAATGAAAATAATCGCCGGCGTTGGAAGCAACGATACGCAGAAAGCACTGAAATTCGCAAAATGTGCGCTAAGATGCGACGCCGACGGCATATTAATGGTAACACCATATTATAACAAGACCACACAAAAGGGGCTGATCGAGCACTTTACATACGTTGCCGACAGAATAGATCTGCCGATGATCGTATACAACGTTCCGTCAAGAACGAGCATAGGCGTAAAGCTTGAGACATACATAGAGCTTGCAGAGCACCCGAACATAAACGGCGTCAAAGAGGCCTCCGGTGATTTCAGCCTATTTGCGATGACACGCGCCGCCTGCGGCGATGAGCTTTTTATATGGAGCGGAAATGATGATAACACCGTTCCAATGATGGCACTAGGTGCGCTGGGCGTAATATCGGTTGCATCCAATATCGTGCCGGGAGCCGTCGCAAAGCTTTGCGCGCTGTGTCTTGAAGGCGACTTTGTTCAGGCGCAGCAACTTTATTTCAAATATGCAAAGCTGTTTTCCGATTTGTTTATTGAGACAAATCCCATACCGGTCAAAGCAGCACTGAAGCTCATAGGTAATGACTGTGGCAAGCTGCGTCTGCCCCTTACAGATATGTCGGAGGCTCATCTGCAAAAGCTTATCGAGACTCTTCAGGACAGTGGATTGAAAGTTAAAATTTAAGGGGGCGCAATTTGCGCCCCTTCTTAATTACACAGTATTATTCCGGATAATGAGCCCTTACGCCGCCGATAAGCTTGGGGCGCGTATATGCCGCGTTGACTCCGGCTTCGCCGATCTTCTTAACGGAAAGTCTCATCGGCACGGCAACATCCTTAAGATGCATACCTATCATAGTATATCCGATATCAAGCCCCGCCTTTGCTCTTACATGCTCGACAGCAACGGGCTCCTTCATATTATCATAAACCGCCGCCGCAAATGAGCCGCCTGCCTTTGGCATTGGTCTTACGCACACCTCGTCGAGCATATACTTCTCGGCCGCCTCGCGCTCAATGACCAGCGCCCTGTTAAGGTGCTCACAGCACTGGGCCGCAAGGTAAAGACCATGCTCCGAAAGCACAGAAATTATCGTCTCAGCTACGGCCGCACCTATCTCGGGTGACGAGCCTTTTCCGATATGCTCGCCCAATATTTCGCTCGAGGAGCATCCAACCACGACCATATCGCCCGCTTTAAGATCTGTCCTTTCAATGAGCTCATTGATCGCATTTTCAGCTTCTGACTTTATCTGCTCATACATATATGTTATCTCCTTTTATTACTGTTAAAGGCAATACCGGTATAATATTCATTTTCTCCGGCTGCCTCGTAAGAGACGAGGCGAATGACCATTTTTATGCATAAATGCACACTGTGCCTTTATGCACCAGTATAATATCTGTATAATTGATATTATACCACTATTCTCTCAATTTGACAACATGCATTAAACATAGTATAATGTTAAAACAAATCTACAAAATGTGAGGTGTTTCAACTTGAAACGACTATTAACTATCATTCTCGCATTGGCCATGATACTCTGCCTTTTCACCGGCTGCGGCAAGAATGACGGCGATGCTGTTGCACCCGACGTCGATGGGAATGGTTTAAATGAACACGACATGGTCAGCGGCACTATAAACCCGCTTACCGGCGAAACTGTAAGTGAAAATACAAGCGAGCTTCGCCCTTACTGTGTTATGATAAACAACCATCCTGCCGCCAGACCTGCAATCGGACTGTCTCAGGCATCGATAGTTTATGAGGCTCTTGCTGAGGGTGGCCTGACACGTATGATGGCGATCTTTACTGATGTTGACGATATTACAATTGGTTCTATCCGCAGTTCCAGACCCTACTTCATCAGCATGGCTCAGGCCTACGACGCGATATATGTCCACGCCGGCGGCAGTGAGCAGGCTTATTCCGACATAAAGACGCTCGGTATCGACAATATTGACGGAGTCCGAGGCGGCAGGCCCGGAGAGGCATCCAGCTATTACCGCGATCAGACCCGCCTTAACGAAGGCCGGAACCTTGAGCATACTCTGTTTGCAAAAGGCAGCGATCTTGCAAGCTTTGCAAAAGACAATTATGATATGAAGCACGCGGACAGCTATGATACAAGCTACGGCCTCCACTTCAGCCCGGAAGCCGTTTCACAGTGCAGTAAATCAGCTGCCGATTTTACCGTTTACTATTCAGGATACAGCACCGACTTCAAGTACAGCGCCGATAAAAACTGCTACAACGCATTCATCGACGGTGATGAGTACATCGACGGCGGAAACAACAGCTCTATTGATTTTGCTAACGTTATCGTGCTTAACATTCCCTCCAAGTCGGTTGACAGCTACGGACGTCAGGCTATGGAGATGACAGGCTCCGGCAGCGGCTATTTCTTTACCGGCGGTAAGTATGTCGAGATTAATTGGGAGCGCTCCGACCGTGCGGATAACTTCCATTACACTTTAAAGGATGGCACTCCCCTTAACCTAAGCGTCGGCAAAACCTTTATAAGCATCGCTCCTCTGGACAGCACCGATGGTCTTGTTTTTAACGCATGAACCTAATTATTAAAAACATCCGCTATGCATACTGCATAGCGGATGTTTTATCTATTATTCAAAATAGCGCCTTGTGCTTTCAGCGTCATGCTTTATCTGAGCGGAAAGCCCCTCGGGGCTTCCGAATTTCCGCTCCGGCCTGAGGAAACAGAACAGTTCTATCCTGACGGTCGCGCCATAAAGATTTCCCGAGAAATCAAGCAGATAGCTCTCAACGCTGACATGATTTTCATCGCTTACAGTGGGTCTTACGCCGATATTGGTAACGGACAGATATTCCGATCCGTCAGCCAGATAAGCCTTTGCGGCATAAACTCCGTATTTAGGAACAACAACGCCCTCCGGAATGCGCATATTTATTGTGGGCGAGCCGATCTTCGTACCGAGATGATATCCGCTACGCACAGTATCCGTCAAGGTGTGAGGTCTGCCCAGATATTCATTGGCTTTTTTAATGTTGCCGCTTTGTATGAGCTCGCGGATAATCGTCGAGCTGACAACGCTCCCGTCACGGCGGACAGCTGGGATTATATCGCATCCAACACCGAGTTTTTCGCAATGAGCCTTAAGCTTTTCAGCTGTTCCAAGCCCCTTATATCCGAAGCAGAAGTCGTGTCCGACCACGATCCAGACAAGGTTCATTTCAGCGATGAGATTGTCAATAAACTCCTGCCAATCCATGTGCATTATCCTTTGGCTGAAGTGGATAAAAAGTATGTCCTCTATTCCAAAACAGCGCTTAATGATATCTTCCCTGTCATAAGCGCTGTTTATAAGGGGAATATTCTTTTTGAATACCAGCGTATCTGGATGGACGTCAAAGGTCAGCACCGACGGGACTGCTCCGATCTCCGCAGCCCGTTCTTTTGTCCTTTTCAGAAGCGCCGCATGTCCCACATGGATCCCATCGAAAAAACCCAACGCCATCGCTTTTTTATTATCAGTCATCTCAAACCTCAAAAAAGTTTTTAACAGTTTTTAGCTTGCCATCTTCTATATCGCCCAGCAGCAGAAATTCTCCGCTTTCAGAGTATATGCGAAATCTGCCGTCAGGAGCGGAAATACTAATGATATTGCCGTTTTTAAGTCTTTTTTCGCTGCTGGTGTTTACCCTGAGCTTCGGATAGCCGGCAAAAAGAGTGTCTATCGGAAGCAAAAACTTGTTGAGTTCTCCCCTATCTGCCGCCTCCTGAACCTCGCCGATAGTATAAGCATCCTCAACCGAAAAAACACCGGCCTTTGTCCTGCGCAGGCTGCTCATACATGCGCCGCATCCCAGCTCCTCGCCTATATCGTGGCACAGAGTGCGAATGTATGTACCCTTGGAGCAGACAACATTGAGAATATAGTCATCATAAGACCGCCCGATTATCTCAAGGCCAAAAACCGTGATCGTTCTGGGTCTGCGCTCTATACTCTCGCCCTTTCGTGCGAGCTCATATAGCTTCCTGCCGCCAATTTTGACGGCGGAATACATAGGCGGTATCTGCTCAAGCTCTCCCTTAAAGAGCTCGAGCACTTTCTCAACTTCCGTCTCGTCCGGTATATCGGCTCTCTCGTTAATCACTCTGCCGGTAATGTCCTGAGTATCGGTGCTGATTCCCAATCTGAGCCCCGCAATATATTCTTTTCTGTCTGCCTCGGCGAATTCGACGGCTCTCGTAGCCCTGCCCACAAATACGACAAGCAGGCCCGTGGCAAGCGGGTCAAGAGTACCTGAGTGCCCGATCCTGCGCTCATGCAGAATGCCACGCAGCTTACCCACCACATCATGGCTCGTCCATTCCCGCGGCTTATCGATCAGAATAATGCCGTTCATTAAAGCACCTCTAAAGCCGCGCGAACCAGCATTTCGCAGGTCTCCTCACACGATGCGTCTACCGTGCAGCCGGAAGCCATTTTATGGCCGCCGCCGCCGAAGCGGGCGCATAAGGCCGAGCTGTCAAAGACAGGTTGCGACCTCGCCGATACCTTGCACTTACCCTGCTCAAGCTCTCTTATGACAAGACTTAAAACGCAGCCCTCGACTCTTCCGGGTATCCCCGCGATATCATCGCAGTCATTTTCCGTTGCGCCGGCTTCCTGCATCATTTTCTCAGTCACGGTCGCAACAACGATCTTGCCGTCGGCATAAAATTTAAGCCCCGAGCAGATAAGTCCCTCAAGTACTATCCTGGCCTTTGACACCTGGCGGAACAGGTCGAAGTTAAGTTTTTGCGCCTGTGCTCCATAGCCGAGGAGCTTGCTGGCCGCAGCGAAGGTATCCGCAGTGACATTCGCATATCTAAAACAGCCGCAGTCAGTGGAAACAGCCATATAGAGAAGACTTGCTTCGTCAGGGCTTACATCGCCGCAAAGCGCTTTGACAACTTCAAGTACGATCTCCCCGCATGAAGCTTTGCCGTCATTCAAAAGCAGGTTATCGGCATAATGCGAATTTGACGGGTGATGGTCGATGCATAGCTGTACCTCGCCCTTGAATCCGCTGCATATCATATGCTTTTCCGCAACATCAACAGCCACGGCGCAATCATACGCGAAGCTGTCTTCAATGTAATCGGAAACATATTTATAATACTTCTCGGTTATATCCGGATTTTTATATAAAGCCGCTTTCTTACCACACCGTCGCAGCGCAGAGCATAGCGCCGCCGCGCTTCCGAGTGTGTCTCCATCAGGGCGAACATGGGTTATGAGCAAAATATTATCGTGCGCTTTGAGCCATTCGGCACATTCAATGACGTTCATAATTCTTCCTCATCCCCGTCGCTACAAATATCGAGACTGTTTATGAGCTCGTTTATATGCGCGCCGTATTCTATGCTGTGGTCTATCTCGAAGGTTAGCTCCGGCGTATTGCGCAGCTTCAGAGAATTTCCAAGCTCCCTGCGCAGCCAGCCGGATGCGGATTTTAGTCCTTTCTTAAAGTCCTTTTCATTCTGCATTCCCATTACCGACAGCCATATCTTTGAATAGCGTAGATCACCTGTCGTCTCAACCCTGGTCACGCTTAACATTCCCTGGTTCACTCTGGGATCCTTTATCTCACGAAGCAGCTCGCTTATAACGCGCTGTATATCGTCATCGGTTCTTGCAAGTTTATTTGAAGGCATGATTTTCCTCCTCATTTGGCTTTGGGCGGTCAGACTGACCGCCCAATTTTATCATACTTTAATTTGCTCCATAACGAAGCATTCTATAACATCTCCAACCTTGATATCGTTGAATTTTTCTACCTGCATGCCGCATTCATAGCCGCTGGCGACCTCTTTAACGTCATCCTTGAAGCGGCGCAGGGAGGCAAGCTCGCCTTCATGAACGACAACATTGTCGCGGAGCACACGGACAGAGCAGCCGCGCTGGATCTTTCCGTCCTGTACATAGCAGCCGGTAACGGTTCCGACCTTGGAGACCTTGTATGTTTCACGAACCTCGGCATGGCCGATGATGGCCTCCTGGAACTTAGGCGCAAGCATTCCTTTCATGGCGGCTTCGATCTCATTTATACAGTCATAAATAACACGGTACATGCGCATATCGACGTTCGCTCTCACCGCGCTGTCACGTGCGGCGTTATCAGGTCGGACATTAAAGCCGACAATTATAGCGCCGGAAGTCGCCGCAAGCATCACGTCGGACTCATTAATAGCTCCGACGCCGCTGTGTATAACTTTTACTCGCACCTCTTCGTTCGTGATCTTCTCAAGAGACGCCTTGACGGCTTCCGCAGAGCCCTGAACGTCGGCCTTGACGATGATGTTAAGATTTTTCATATCACCGGACTGTATCTGGCTGAACAGATCCTCAAGGCTTACCTTCTTGCTGCTGCCGAACGCTGCGTTCTTCTGCTGGGTCTTACGCTCCTCAACGAGCGCACGGGCCATACGCTCATCGTCAACGGCGTTGAAGATGTCCCCTGCGCTGGGAACCTCGGACATACCCGAGATCTCAACGGGTACGGAGGGACCGGCCTCGGTTATGCGGACGCCCTTATCATTGATCATGGTGCGAACTCGGCCAACGGCGGTACCAGCAATAATAATATCTCCAAGCTTAAGCGTGCCGTTCTGCACAAGAACGGTCATAATGGGGCCGCGCCCCTTGTCAAGCCTTGCCTCAATAACGGTGCCCTTCGCAGCACGGTTGGGGTTCGCCTTGAGCTCCTGCACTTCGGCGAGGATAACGAGGTTCTCAAGAAGATCATCGATGCCCATGCCGGTCTTGGCGGATATAGGGCAAATAATGGTTTCGCCGCCCCATTCCTCGGGGACGATGTCATATTCGGTGAGCTGCTGCTTAATGCGTTCGGGATTAGCACCTACTGTATCCATCTTATTTATAGCGACAACTATCGGGATACCGGCTGCTTTGGCGTGGTTTATGCTCTCTATGGTCTGAGGCATAATACCATCGTCTGCCGCGACAACGAGTATAGCAATATCCGTGACCATTGCTCCGCGGGCGCGCATGGAGGTAAATGCCTCGTGACCCGGAGTGTCAAGGAAAGTAATTGGGCTTCCGTTTATCTCTACCGTATATGCGCCGATATGCTGCGTGATACCGCCGGCCTCACCGGATGCGACATTTGCATGTCGAATGTAGTCAAGCAAAGACGTCTTGCCGTGGTCGACATGACCCATGACAACAACGACCGGAGCGCGACCGACAAGATCCTCTACCTTGTCTTCATGGTCATCAATGAGGCGCTCTTCAACCGTTACGACAACCTCCTTCTCGACCTTACAGCCGAGTTCCATTGCCACAAGCGCCGCAGTGTCATAGTCAACGACATCAGACACGGACGCGAACACACCAAGCTTGATAAGCTGTTTTATTACCTCGCCGGCAGTTTTCTTCATGCGCGATGCAAGCTCGCCGACATTGATCTCATCGGGAATGGATACCTTGAGCTGCTGCTTTTTAGCTATCTCAAGCTGCAGCTTCTGCATCTTGTCGCGCTCTTCCTGACGGCGCTTCGCCGACGCCGCCTGATTCTGCTGGCGCTGCTTGGACTTGTTGACGATTTTTTCCTTGCCGCCCTTTCGATCGCGTTCACGCCCTCTCTCGCCGGCCATATTGTCAAATTTCTCGTCGTATTTTGCAATGTTTACGGCAGCGCTGCCTCGGGTATCTATAACGCGCTTTTCCGCAACCTGCCTCGGAACATGAGGCTTATTTTCTTTTTCCTTCTTCTGAGGAGCGGGCGCCGCTGCTTCGGGCTTTGCCGGAGTCTTTTCCTTCTTGACCTCCGCAGGCTTATCCTCAGCCTTGGGCGCGACATTGAATATGTCCGCAATGCTTGCCACCTGATTATGCTGGGTCATATACTCAAATATTATATCAAGCTCCTCATTTTCAAGAACCTGCATATGATTTTTAGGAGTAGTCGCATAATCGGTCAGTATCTGAGTTATTACCTTGGATGTAGAGTTAAAATCCTTTGCTACCTCGTGTACTCTGTATTTAATCATGCTCATGCATTATTCCTCCTCTTGCCTATCCTCTTATTTTTTTCGTGTGCCGATCTTTCGAGCCTGCACTGCTTTTCCCTTATAAGCTCCGCAGAAATTATTTGAGCGGTATCATTGTACATACCCGGTGATATCAACTGAAGCAATTTTATAAAAGAATCCGCAAACCCCAGATCACAGACAGCCGCCATAGAGCATCCGCTCTTGCCGACATATGCCGAGATCTCCTCTTTGAGGAACGGCACGGTTATGAGCGGTATGCCTTTGCCGTACACAAACCCTTTTGCGCGGCTCTTGGCATTGTCCGATGCGTCGGACGCCAGGACCAGGAGTTTGGCAGAGCCCGATCTTGCGGCGGCGCCGGTATCGGTCTCGCCTATCCGCACCGCGTTTGCCTTGCGCATAAGCCCCAGAAGGTTAAGCGCCTTTTCCTTCATTCTCCCGCCTCCATCTGTTCTGAGAGCGTTTTATACACCTCATCGGGGATCTGAGCTGAAAAAGCCCTTTCAAGAGCCTTTGCTTTTACCGCCTTTTTCAGACATTCGGCATTCGGGCAAATATACGCCCCTCTGCCTGGAGCCTTGCCTTTAAAGTCAAGGCTGATTTCGCCCTCCTGCGATTTGACCGCTCGGATCAGCTCACGCTTGGGTCTCATTTCCCGGCAGCCCAAGCACTGCCTCATGGGTATTTTCTTCTGCACCTCGGCTGCCTCCTTTTACTTATACCTCGGATTCTGGCTTAATATCTATTTTATATCCGGTGAGTCTTGCGGCAAGACGCGCGTTCTGCCCTTCCTTTCCGATGGCAAGCGAGAGCTGGCTGTCCGGAACGATAACCCTGCAGCTTTTGCCGTCTTCAAACATTGTCACGCTGATGACCTCAGAGGGCGCCAGAGCGGCAGCGATGTACTCCTCGGGAGCTTCGCTATACTTTATAATATCTATCTTCTCGCCGCCGAGCTCATCGACAATGCTCGCAACGCGGCCGCCCTTGGGGCCGACACAGGAGCCGATGGGGTCGACGTCGGCGTCAGTAGACCACACTGCCATCTTGGTGCGGCTGCCGGCCTCACGTGCGATGGACTTAATCTCAACTGTACCGTCGAATATTTCAGGGACCTCGAGCTCAAACAGGCGCTTAACAAGGCCCGGATGAGTTCGGCTGATAAGGACCTGAGGGCCCTTGGCCGAATTTCTAACCTCAACGACATATACCTTTATGCGGTCGCCCTCCTTTAAGGGCTCGGTCTTGATCCTCTCGTTGGGCGCCAGCATTGCCTCGGTATACTCGCTGTTGGAGCTTATACGGATGTAAACGCTTCCGGTTCTCGGCTCTATGCGGGATACGACGCCGGTGAGGATCTCATGCTCTTTGGAGGTAAATTCCTCATAGATGATGCCGCGCTCTGCCTCACGGATACCCTGAATAATGACCTGCTTTGCTGCCTGCGCCGCAATGCGGCCGAATTTTTTTGTCTCTACAGGGATCTTTATCGTATCGCCGAGCTTAGCCCGCTTGGTAATCTTCTTCGCGGCCTCTATATCTATTTCAAGCGCCGCGTTCTCGACCTGCTCAACAGCGATCTTATTAATGTACATCTCAATGCGCTTTCTGCTCTCGTCCAGCAGTATATCGACATTATCTGCACACTCGGGATTATCGCGGCGAAAAGCTGCCTGCATTGCCTGCTTTATCTTTTCGTACATATAATCTTTCGGTATTCCCTTTTCTTTTTCAAGATCCTCAATTGCGGAAAAGAATTCTGCATTCATTTCAAATATACCTCTTTTTCTTTATATGGTTACGTGCAGTCTTACCTGCGCGATCTGCTCTTTCTTGAGAAGTACCGACGAAACGGTCACATTGCCGTCATCATAGGCCTCAAGAGCGCCTATATAGCTCTTTTTCCCCTGATAGGGCTGATAGAGCTTCACTTCGACCTCGGAACCGATATATCGTTCAAAATCGGATGGCCGCTTGAGCTCACGCTCAGCGCCGGCTGAGCCGACTTCAAACACATAGCTGTCGGGTATGGGGTCTGCCTCGTCAAGAATTGGATCGAGTCTGCGGCTTATTCGCTCGCAGTCTTCTATGCCGACGCCGCCGTCCTTGTCAATAAACACTCTCAGATACCACGAGCCCGCCTCGCGGACATACTCTACAGACCAGAGCTCGCAGCCTTCTTCTTCTACCACCGGTTTTGCCAGCGCTTCAACCTTTTCAGTTATTTTGCTCATTATTTACTCCTAATTTTAAGAAAAGTAAAATGCTCAACAAAAAGAGTGGGCTGTGACCCACTCTTGAACGCTTACTTACTAACAGTGATATATTAACACCAATATATCGTAATTGCAAGCATTTTTTGTATCTATATATATATATATTTTTTTTGCAGTTTTGCATCAGCCAGACAATGTAGGATCAGCCGATGGCCGCCGGCGGACGAGTGATGCTCTCCCACTACAGCGTGTTTTTATAGTATTGCGCAGTGAAACTATAAATATCCGCTTATGATTTCAGGCTTTTAACTATAGTGAGCAATGAATTCTTCAAGGCTGAGGCCGTTTTCAGTTATAAAAGCCGCAGCTTCCTTACCCACATAGCGATAGTGCCAGGGCTCATCCCAGCCGGTAATGCTCTTTTTAGCACTGGGATAGCGCTTGATAAAGCCGTACTCGGAGCAGTGAGCATCAAGCCACTCAAAGAATTTATGATCCATCTTCGAATAGTCATAGTAGTCGTACTGCTTGTCCGTTATATCAACGCCAAGGCCGGTCTGATGGTCGCTGGTCCCGGGCTTTGCAACCAACTCCCCCGCGATCTCCCTGGCTTCCTCGTAGCTGTAAGTCCCGTCCCGAGACAGCTCGGAGGCTTTTTCATTGAACACATGCTGCTGGCTTGAAAATGACCTGTACCCGAGGCTCAGGTACGGTTCAAAGCCTGCATCTTTGGCCGCCTGTACAAGCTCCGACAGGCTTTTGATCGCTCTCGAATCAAAATACAGCTCCTGATCTCCAAACTGCTTCACCTCGGGAGCATAAGAGTTAATTGGGTTACCGGCGTTTATAAGTATATATTCCCAGTCGGTGATGTTGATATCCGGAAACTCAAGACCTGCGTACTTATTGCCGTTTGCCGTCTCTGAATCCTTATATTCCGAGAGCGGGTCGTCAAGATTGTCAGTTCTTACAAAAACGGAGTCGGCCCCTCCAACTATTACTTCGGAGGTGAGCTGAACGCGTGAGTTAACGATCAAAGCAAGGGTGAACAGAAGAACTATCATACTGAATACCCATACTGTCTTTTTGATCCGCACATTTCTCACCTCCGTTTTATTTTCGAGTTATTGTAACACAAATCCATCATTTATACAAGTATCTTATGTGGGTACGGCGTCCTCCCCCAGCGCCTCTCTCAGCTTCTCGAGCGCCTTTTTCTCAAGGCGGCTGACATATGAGCGGCTTATACCGCAAAGCTGCGCGGTCTCTCGTTGCGTCTTGGGCTGCTCATTTATAAGACCGTAGCGGAGCTTTATTATATTAGCCTCCCTTTCGGTAAGTACATCGTCGACAAGTCTGCGGAGCTGGGCGCATATCTCAAAGTTCCCTATCTTATCGCTGAGCTCATCATCCTGCGCCAGAACATCGATAAGCGACAGGCTGTTGCCTTCTCCGTCGGTATCCAGCGCGTCGGATAGGCTTACGTCTCCTATGGATTTCTTCTGACTTCTGAAATGCATCAGTATCTCATTTTCGCAACAGCGGCTTGCGTAGGTCGCAAGGCGAACTCCTTTATCGGGCTTATATGTGTTTATCCCCTTTATCAGTCCTATAGTCCCGATAGATATAAGGTCTTCAATGTCATTTGTCTGAGTATAATACTTTTTGATAATGTGGGCAACGAGCCGGAGATTATGTTCGACCAGAACATTTCTGGCCTCTATATCTCCGTTGAGCCAGCGTTGTAAGTATTCACGCTCCTCATCCGCCGACAGCGGATTTGGAAATGAGCCTCCCGGCGAAAGCCGCAGCATCAGCAGGAATCCGCCCAACAGCATCATAAGTGATGTTCCAAGCATAATATCACCTCGGAACATTATATTTCAAATTGCCTGTACAAAATATCTAATTATCAGACAAATGCTAATGGGTGTATTGACAAATTAGTATAAAGTGATATCCTAAAAGTAGAACTGTTCAAACAATTATACGCAAATTGTAAGGAGGATAACTATCATGGCATTCAGACCGAAAATTTTAGCTCTTGCCAACAAGATCACCATGGAAGCGCACACCGGTATACCTAATGTGCCGTCGGATCCGGAATATCGCATTTTAGCAGAGGTCGTTACCGATGAACAGGCAGACGTTGCACTGGCCTGCAAGGTGCGCGCTCACCTGACGCTTGAGGAGATAGCCAAGAAATGTAAAAAGCCTCCTGAGTTGACCAAAAAGCTGTTGTGGGAGCTTGCAAATGAGGGTGTTGTAGTCGTCTTTACAGATCCCGATACAGATGTTGAGAAGTATACTCTGCCCTGCTGGGTGCCGGGTATCATGGAGATGATGGTCGGCAACAAAGAGCAGGTCGAGGCTCATCCCGAGATAGCACGCTGTTTTGATGAATATACAATGAAAAATATGAAGCTCATGACCCCCAATCTGCCCCGCGGCATGGGCGTTATGCGAGTCATACCGGTCGAATCCGCGATCAATCTTGACCGTCACGCCGTTACGGCCGATCAGCTCAGCCCCTACATAGAAAACGCGTGGAAGATCGCAGTGACCGACTGCTCCTGCCGCCGCACACGCAGAGTTTTGGGCGAAGGCTGCGGCCACCTTGAAGAGGATATGTGCATAATGCTCGACCGCGCCGCCGATTTTCATGTAAAAACCGGTCACGGACGGGAGATTACAAAGGAAGAGGCATACGAGATACTGAAACGTGCCGAGGATAACGGGCTTATCCATGAGCTGTCGAACACTGATGGTACCGGCTCTGTTTCCGGCATATGCAACTGCTGCGAATGCTCCTGCCTTTCCCTGAGAGGCGGCAGACTTTTTAATGATTCGACCATCATGAAGTCCAATTATCGCGCGCAAGTTGACAAGAGCAAATGCGTTGCCTGCGGCCAGTGTGTGGAAAACTGCCAGATGAACGCCCTGCGGCTCGGACAGAAGCTATGCTCTACCACTCCGATAGAAGTCAAAAAATCCGAAACTCCCGATGATAAGATATGGGGCAGGAAGCATTGGAACGAGGACTGGCGCGAGAATCGTGAAAACGTAGTAGAGACCGGCACGGCGCCCTGCAAGACCAATTGTCCGGCGCACATAGCAGTTCAGGGTTATATCAAGCTTGCGGCGATGGGAAGATATCAGGACGCCTTGGAGCTTATCAAAAAGGAAAACCCCTTCCCTGCTATCTGCGGACGCGTATGTCCCAAGTTCTGCGAGGATGCCTGTACGCGCGGCGATATTGACGATCCCATCGCCATCGACGACATTAAAAAGTTCATTGCCGAGCAGGACATGAAATCAGAGCACCGCTTTGTTCCCAAGCTGCTCAATCAGATAGGCAAAATGTATCCGCAGAAGATCGCCGTCATCGGCGCGGGTCCGGCGGGTCTCAGCTGCGCATACTATCTTGCAGTCAAAGGCTATCCCGTAACCGTTTTTGAGAAGGAAGACACTCTCGGCGGCATGATGACGATGGGTATACCCACCTTCAGGCTCGAAAAGGATGTCGTGCTTTCGGAGATCGATGTGCTCAGGGAGCTCGGCGTCAGCTTCCGCACGGGAGTTGAGGTCGGAAAGGACATTGGCATAGACGCGCTCAGGGCCGAAGGATACAAGGCGTTTTACATAGCTATCGGCGCGCAGAAAAGCGCTGCGATCAACATCGCCGGTGAGGATCTGTGCGGTGTGTACGGCGGCATAGACTTCCTGCGGGCAACGCTCACGGGCGGAAAACCTGAGCTTGGCTCCAAGGTCGCGGTCATCGGCGGCGGTAATGTATCCGTCGACGTTGCGCGCAGCGCAATTCGCCTCGGTGCGAAGGAAGTGAGCCTTGTGTACCGCCGCGGCAGGAATGAGATAAAGGCCGATCCCGAAGAAGTCGAGGATGCTCTGAGCGAGGGCGTTAAGCTCAGGCTTTTTAGCTCTCCCGTCGAGATCATCGGCGAAAACGGAAAGGTTAAGGCGCTGAAGCTTGAAAAAATGGAGCTCGGCGCTCCCGACGCCTCCGGACGCAGAGCGCCTGTCAAGACCGGAGAGTTTGAGATTATCGAAGTTGACTCGGTTATTTCCGCGATCGGCCAGGTCATTGACTGGGGCGAGATAGAGCTCGGAGCCATGAAGCTTGCAAAGAACGGCACCGTCAAGGTCGACGAGCTTTCCTACCAGACAGGTGAGCCCGACATTTTTGCAGGCGGCGACGTAGTAACAGGGCCTTCCTTTGTCATTCACGCCATTGCAGCCGGTAAAGAGGCCGCCGACTCCATCCATAGATATGTCCACCCCGGTCAGACTCAGAATCTTGGCCGCAACAGACGGCAGTTCACCTCCCTTGATAAGTCCACTGCCGCTATTGCAATAGGCGGCTATGACACGACTCCGCGCCAGAAGCCTGCAAACGCCGACGCGGCAAAGGCAAAAAAGACCATGAACGATCTGCGCGGCACTTTCACCGAGGAGCAAATGAGAGTTGAGACCGAGCGATGCCTCGGCTGCGGAGCCGTCATTCTCGACGAGTATAAGTGCGTCGGCTGCGGCATCTGCACGACAAAATGTAAATTTGATGCCATTAAGCTCGTATGGGACGGAGAGTATGTTTCTCCCAAAGTCGAAAAGATCGCGCCTCATCTTGTGGCTGGAATGGCAAAGCGCAGCGGCAAGATTGCTATCAAAGCACTAAAAGATACAGTCAGGAAGCTCGGCACAGACTGAATCTCAAATCATCAAGCCCACACTGACACAGTGCGGGCTTTTTGTCTATTGATTTTTCGCAAAAAATACTATATTATACTTTCATCAATGATTTAACGAAGTCCGGAGGACTCACACCATGCACAGACCTGATGAAGGATATTATCATGACCATGGCGACGGCATAATACACTGCCATGACCACAAACCCATGGAGGACATTCATGAGCACGAAGAGATAGAGCACCCGCACCACAACCACTCGCACGGTCACACGCAAAGCAAGGCTGTCGCAAACCGGCTTGCCAGGGCCATCGGGCATCTTGAGTCCGTTAAGCGCATGGTCGAGGAGGGGCGGGACTGTACGGATGTTCTCATTCAGCTGGCCGCAGTGCGCTCGGCCCTCAGCAGCACGGCTCGGGTCATCCTCAAGGATCACCTTGAGCACTGCATTACGGACGCTGTTGAAACCGGCGACGATAAGTTCATATCGGAGCTGAACACTGCCATAGATAAATACATAAACTGACGAAGAAACCGAAGGTACAAGCTTTTGTCCTTCGGTTTCATTCATATGTTTTTATAACGCTTTCGGCAACACTGCGCTTTGAAACGCGCCTGTCCTGAGCGTGTTTTTCAATATAGTGCTGCGCCTGAGCCTCGCTCATGCTGAGGCACTCGATTAGCAGCCATTTTGCATGGTTTACGATGCGTATCTCCTCGATCTTTTCCTCAACGGAGATGCGCTTCTGCTCCATAAGTCGCATCCTCTCGCGCATCGAGCACATCGTGCGCAGTGCCTGAGTGACCATATGCACGTTCGTCGGCACCGACAACGCGGTGACGCCGAATTCTACGACCTTCTCGTATACTTCATAGAAATTATCATTCTTTACAAACATGAGCACCGCCGCGCTGCTGCCGCATGATACGTCGATAGCCAGCTGTGAGCCGAATTCATCCGGCAGAGGCGTACCTATGATGACGATATCATATTCCCTCTCCGCCAGAGCTCTGCGTGCCTCGCTCGCGCTTTTTGCCTTGTGCACCGGCCAATAATCAGAGTTCGGGAGCAGCTCTCCGGTAGCTCTCTTGAATTTTTCTGACGCCGAGACCATCAGCACGCTGTACGTTCGCTCTCTGAATACCATACCGCTCCCTCCTCTCCTCTGATTTTATAATGCTTATATTATAGAGTAGGCTTTCAGAACGCTCTCGGGCAGATGCTCTTTTATAAAATCACTCTCGGAGGCCTTTGCCCTTGCCTCAGCAAGGCTCTCCGGAAGGCGCTCAAATGCATTCAGCACCTCCTGCGGCGCTGTAAAAAGATTTATGTCCGCCGGAGAAGGCAAAGACATATTTCGGTCTATGCCGCGCATTCCCGCGTAGATCATAAGCGCAAAGGCGATGTAGGGATTTGTCATAGCGTCGGCAGAGCGCAGCTCCGCTCTGCGGTACTCTCCCACCGCAGCAGGAAAACGAATGAGCTGGGAGCGGTTTTCGCGCGACCAGCTTATATACTTTGGCGCCTTGTTGCTTCCGAGCCGCGCATATGATTCCGGACATGGATTCATAAACGCCGTCATAGCCGCCACATGCTCGAGAATACCCGCCATGACATTCGGAAGAAGATCTGCGCCGCCTTTGTGCTTGACAGAAATATTTATATGCATACCGCTGCCCGGCATATCACTGAGCGGCTTGGGCGAAAAATCGGCGCGCAGCCCGTTTCGCTCGGCAATCATCTCAACGATCGCGCGGAATGTGACCGCGTTATCCGCCGCACTGAGCGCATCCGAGTGCCGAAAGTCTATTTCATTCTGGCCGGGCCCTTCTTCATGATGCGAGCTTTCGGGGAAAATGCCCATTTTTTCAAGCGTCAAGCATATCTCGCGTCGGACGTTCTCGCCCTTATCAGACGGCGCGATATCCATATATCCGGCATTGTCATACGGGATATACGAAGGCAGGCCGATTTCATCGCGCTTAAACAGATAAAACTCCATCTCGGGTCCGAAATTGAAGCTGAGCCCCTTATCCGAGGCTTCTTTCACCGCCTTTTTGAGTATGCCCCTCGTATCGGCCTCAAACGGGCTTCCGTCAGGACGGTAAATATCGCAGAAAAGTCGCACTACCTTGCCGTTTTCCGGCCGCCACGGCAGACCCGAAAGCGTCGAAGGATCCGGACGCAGGAGGAGGTCAGAGCGAACCTCTCCGCCGAATCCGGCTATTGCGGAGGCGTCAAACGCTATACCGTAGTCGATGGCTCTTTCGAGCTCCGAGGGCATGACGGCCACATTCTTTTGCCTGCCGAAGACATCGCAAAAGGCAAGACGTATGAACTTAACATCGTCCTCAGACACATACTGCAAAACTTCCTGCGCTGAATAATTCATATTACACCGTCTCCTTTAATTCCACTAATTTGCAGATAGCATCTGCTTGTACGGATTTTTGCTGTACGACTTTACAGTCGTAAGCTTAGGCTTCCGCGCCTGCGTGATGCGTCAACCTGCCTGCTGTGAGTCTATATATCATTTATAACACATTGTGCGATTTGTCAATTGATTTCACTTAAATGGATGCATTTTCTGCAATTTAACTATTGACATGCTGCAAAAATTGGTGTATATTGTGCGACATGAAAAGGGCGCTGAAGCCTGAGATTTTCATCTCGGTCTTCAGCGCCCTTTTTTATTTTTCTGAAAGGGTGATTATAAAATGACATCAGTTCCTGAATATTTCGGCAGCCTGGTTTTTGACGACAGACAGATGAAGGCAAGACTTTCCAACGAGGTTTACAGCTCGCTGAAAAAGACGATAGATGAGGGATCAAGGTTAGACCCGTCCGTTGCAAGCGCGGTAGCACAGGCCATGAAGGATTGGGCAGTCAGTTTGGGCGCGACTCATTTCACGCATTGGTTCCAGCCCCTGACCGGCATAACGGCCGAGAAGCACGACAGCTTCATCGCTCCGGCTCCGGACGGCGGTATAATCATGGAGTTCTCCGGAAAAGAGCTTATTAAGGGCGAACCCGACGCTTCCAGCTTCCCCTCGGGCGGACTTCGCGCCACCTTTGAGGCCAGAGGCTACACAGCATGGGATCCCACCTCTTACGCATTTATCAAGGACAATACCCTCTGTATTCCAACCGCATTCTGCTCTTACAGCGGCGAAGCGCTCGACAAAAAGACTCCGCTGCTGCGCTCCATGCAGGCGCTGAACCGTCAGGCAATGCGGATCCTCAAGCTTTTCGGTGTGGACGGAGTCAAATGTGTGCGCTCCTCAGTCGGCCCTGAACAGGAATATTTCCTTGTTGACAAGGAGATGTACCTACGGCGTCCGGATCTTATATATACCGGCCGTACACTGTTCGGTGCAAAGCCCCCCAAGGGTCAGGAGATGAGCGATCACTACTTCGGCGTGATCCGCCCCAAAGTTCAGGCATACATGAAGGAACTCAACGAGGAGCTTTGGAAGCTGGGTATTCTCGCAAAGACCGAGCACAACGAGGTCGCTCCGGCGCAGCATGAGCTCGCGCCTATTTTCACCACCACAAACATAGCGGCAGACCACAACCAGCTCACTATGGAGATCATGCAGAAGCTGGCCGAGAAGCACGGCCTTGTGTGCCTGCTGCATGAGAAGCCCTTCGCGGGAGTTAACGGCAGCGGCAAACACAACAACTGGTCAATAGCCACGGATACCGGCATAAACCTTCTGTCCCCGGGCGACACTCCATACGAAAACGCTCAGTTCCTGCTGTTCCTGTGCGCGGTAATACAGGCGGTCGACGAGTATCAGTCGCTGCTCAGATGCGCGGTCGCAACCGCCGGCAACGATCACCGTCTCGGTGCAAACGAGGCTCCTCCCGCGGTCGTTTCAATTTTCCTCGGCGATGAGCTGACAGATGTTCTGGATTCAATTGAAAATGACACTCCGTACAGCGGCGCGGAGAAATCCAATATGAAGCTTGGCGTACACGTTCTGCCCCGCTTCCAGCGCGACACCACCGACCGCAATCGCACCTCGCCGTTTGCCTTCACCGGCAACAAGTTCGAGTTCCGCATGCTCGGCTCGTCAAACTCCATATCCTGCGCAAACATAATGTTAAACTCCGCAGTCGCAGATGTTCTCGAGAGATATGCCGACGAGCTTGAAAGCAGTTCCGATTTTAATACGGCTCTGCACGCGCTTATAAAAAAGTGCATATCCAAGCACAAGCGTATCATATTCAACGGCAACGGATATGACGACGCATGGATCAAGGAAGCTACCGAAGTACGCGGTCTGCTGAACCTGCGCACTACAGCCGATGCAATGCCCGCGCTGCTTGAGGAGAAAAACCGCAGTATGCTTATGCACCACCGCATATTCTCCGAGAGCGAGATCCAATCCCGTTACGAGATCATGCTCGATAACTACTGCAAGACTATCGTGATCGAGGCTCGCGCTATGTCTGACATGGCCAGCCGGGATATCCTGCCCGCCATAGAGGCTTATACCGCAGATCTTGCCGGCACGGTATCGGCAAAGCAGAGCATCATACCCGAGCTTCCCTGCTCTTATGAAAAGAGCCGTATCCGCAAGCTCTCCATGCTGGTCGATCAGATCGCCGAGGCTGTCCGCATTCTAGAGGATGCGCTTATCACTCTGGGGCTTGTGTCCGACATCACGATGCAGGCGAACATGATACGAGACGAGATACTTCCCGACATGAATCTGCTGCGCGCCCCCGTCGATGAGGCGGAGACCCTTACTGCCGCAAAATATTGGCCGTTTCCGACCTACGGCGAGCTGCTTTTCGGCGTATAATATCTGCTTAGGAAAGGACAAAATCATGAGAGACTATAGAGCAGAGTTTGAAAGCAGAGTTTCATTTATTAAAGGCATATTACGGGACAGCGGGGCAAAAGGCATAGTATACGGCAACTCCGGAGGCAAGGACTCCGCCCTTGTGGGAATACTGTGCAAGGCCGCATGCAGCGACACGGTAGGCGTAATAATGCCCTGCTCATCCAAGAGAAATTACGGCGCTGATGCGAAAGACGGCAAGGAAGTTGCTGACGCTTTCGGAATCGAGACTCGAACCGTCGACCTCACTCCCGTAAAAGAGGCTTTCATTTCGCAAGCGTCCGCTGCCGCCACAATAACTCATGCCGCTGACGCGAACATCGCGCCTCGGCTAAGAATGGCGGCGCTCTATGCAATTGCCGCCTCCGAGAGCAGGATAGTTGCCGGAACCGGAAACCGAAGCGAGGCTTACGTAGGTTACTTCACCAAGTGGGGCGACGGCGCACACGATTTTAATCCCATCGCCGACCTGACAGTGACCGAGATATACGGATTTCTGCGTTTCCTTAAAGCTCCCGAATGCGTCATTGATAAGGCCCCGTCAGCTGCACTTTTTGACGGTCAGACCGACGAAGAAGAAATGGGCTTTACCTACGCAAGCCTTGACAGCTATCTGCTGACGGGCAGCGCCGATGAAAAAAGCCTTGAAACTATCGAGCGAATGCACAGAGCAAGTCAGCACAAACGCAACGCCATAAAGTGTTACGGTCAATAATAGATTTGTCCTATGGATGAGACGATAAACTAATAGCGGTCATATAAAGGTCAGACAGCCAAAAATCCTTCTTCCGTTTTGGAAGAAGGATTTTTCAATAATTATATCAGCTATTTGCGTTGAATATCTTAAAGATACTGTCGAAGGGATCTTCCTCAGCGGGAGCCGAAGAGGGCTCCTCTTTCTTCTCGGCAGCCTTTTCGGAAGCTGCGGTGAACATGCCCTGCGTCCTTTCAAAAACCGGCTCCGCCTTTGCAGCAGGCTGAGCAGTCTGCTTGGCGGTGGGTGCTTCTTCAAAGCCCGTGGCGATAACGGTCACGCGGATCTCGTCCTGCATCGTCTCATCAAAGGTAGCGCCGAAGATGATATTAGCGTCGGGATGGGCTGCCTCCTGAACGAGATTTGCGGCAGCTTCAACATCCTCCAGACCCATATCTTCAGAGCCGGTGATATTGATCAGTACGCCGTGTGCGCCGTTGATAGAGGTCTCCATAAGGGGACTTGCGACCGCCATGCGGGCCGCATCTTCAGCCTTACCCTTTCCTGCCGCACGACCGACGCCCATGTGGGCAAAGCCTGCGTTCTTCATTATGCAGGTAACATCCGCAAAGTCAAGGTTAATAAAGCCTGTGTTCTTAATAAGGTCGGAAATGCTTGTGACCGCCTGACGCAGAACATCGTCGGCAATTTCAAAGGCGTTGGCCAGCGTGACCTTCTGATCCGTGGCGTATTTAAGCCGGTCATTGGGGATTATGAGCAGGGAGTCGACCTTGCCGAGCATTTCCTTAATGCCCTCGTTGGCCTGATCCATGCGTCGCTTGCCCTCGAACTTGAAGGGCTTTGTGACCACGCCTACGGTGAGTATACCCGCCTCGCGTGCTATATCCGCAACGGTGGGCGCAGCGCCTGTACCGGTTCCGCCGCCCATGCCCGCAGTGATGAACACCATATCGGCGTCTTCCAGAGACTTGGCAATATTATTGCGGCTTTCCTCTGCGCTCTTTTTACCGATCTCGGGATCCGAGCCCGCGCCCTGTCCATGGGTCAGCTTTTCGCCTATCTGGATCTTTTGATCAGCATTGGAGACCGCAAGGGCCTGCTTGTCCGTGTTAACGGCAATAAACTCAACGCCCTGAGTTCCGGATCTGACCATTCTGTTTACGACATTGTTACCGGCGCCGCCGATACCTACCACTTTTATAGTAACCACATTTTCAGGGCCTACTTCGGCTTTGAAATCCATTTTATTTCCTCCAGTACTGTTATTTAGAAGACGCGGCTATCGCCGCAGTCAGATTATGCGATATGTAACATATTATAACTTTTTAGCCTGTAGGTCAATATATTTTTGCTCTGTTATGTAAACAAAGTTTTAAAAATAGTGTTAATTCGGGTTGAAAACGACCTTATTTCCAGTTGACAGGTCTAAAGTACCCGAATCCTCCGCGGAAAGCTGGGAAACAGCAGAAATCATCTTTCCGAATTTATATTCGGTGTTGTCCAGCGTACCGAGCTTGACCGCGAAGCGGCCGTCATACTCAAAGGTCGGGTTTTGGACATCAGTGAGATCGATCGCCGTTACCTTACCCACGAGACCCCTTGCCTGTATCTGATACAGGATATCCATAAGATAGGCAAGCTTATCGCTCTCGCCCTCGGCGGCCTTTATATGCTCCCCTACCGCCGCTTCGCTTACCGTTATGCCTCTGATGCTCGCAATATGCTCCGCATCCTTTTCATTGATGCTGCTTAGGAATTTTCCGCTGCTGCTGATTGACCACCGCTCCTCGCCAACAGCAACGAAGCCGACGGCTTTACTCTCCGTGACTTCGATAGTAATAAGATTCGGAAGCCCGCGGCTTATTTTCACCGAGTCGACATACGGAAGCTTTACCACAACGCGGCTTCCGGCAGAGATCCTGTTGATAAAAAACAGGTTATCTCCTTCTTCAATGCCGGAAGCTGCGATTATCTCCTCTGCACTGTAGAGTGAATTCCCGCTTACCTCTATCTTTGTGATCTTGAAGAACACGCTCATTACAAATATTATTGCCACAATTACAAGAAAAAATCTCAGCGGACGGTTGACTTTTCTCTTGAAGCTGGGTTTATAAGGATCCTCACGCTTCCTGTAATAATCATTTGTGTCAGACATCTTACATCTCCATGAATATATCCGCCCCAAGCGAGCGAAGTTTATAGTCAAAATTTTCATAACCTCGGGTGATATGTCCGCTGTCTATAATGCGGCTCTCGCCCTCGGCGGAAAGCCCCGCTATCAGCATTGCGGCGCCGCCGCGCAGGTCAGCCGCGCTGACCGTCGCGCCGCGCAGGCTTCTTACGCCCCAGACCGATGCACATCGACCGTCAACGCTTATGTCGGCGCCGAACCGGGCAAGCTCCCTTGAGTGGCCGAAACGCGAATCAAAAACATTTTCCACAAAGTCAGTCCTGCCCGATGATTTGAGAAGCGCCGCCATCAGCAGCGGCTGGGCGTCAGTCGGAAATTCAGGGTAAGGCCCCGTGACGACCTTGCTTACGGAACCGAGTTTGCCGTCAGATATAAGTCTAACGCTCCGTTTCGCGGGTATTATATCACATCCGGATGAATTTAGGAAGTGCTGTAATCGGGAAAATTGCCTCGAATCTACACCTCTGAGCTCGATATCCCCTCCCGCAGCAGCCGCCGCGCACAAAAAAGTTGACGCAACTATTCTGTCCGGAATGATACGATGCCCGACATGGTGCTCCGCGTCAAAACCCGAGATCGTTATTTTGCCTGTTCCGGCGCCGGTTATGTAAGCTCCGGCCTTTCTCAAATACTCTTGAAGATCCTCGATCTCCGGCTCTTTTGCAGCGCCGCATATAACGGTCTCTCCTTCTGCGGCGCAGGCTGCAAGCATTGCGTTCTCAGTCGCGCCAACGCTGGGGAAAGGCAGCTCGATGCGAGCGCCCTTAAGTCCTGTGGCTTTGCATATTATCTCACAGCCCCGCTCCTCTACCTCGGCTCCGAGCGCTTTCATCGCAGATATGTGCAGGTCGATCGGTCTTGCACCGAGCCTGCATCCGCCTGGAGAAGTGAGATGCACTTCCCCGCATCGAGCCAGCAGCACACCCATGAACAGCACCGAGGAGCGCATGCACTCCATCATCTCCTGAGGAATTATATTTGAGCTTAGGCTGCGTGAATCTATGTATACGTCGTTTTCCTGCTGTTCCGCCGTGCATCCGAGCTGCCTTAATATGCGCAGCGACACGGCAACATCGCTCAGCTGCGGTACATTCAGCAGGTTCGTTTCCATCGGGCATACAATTGAAGCCGCCAAAATCGGCAGTACCGCGTTCTTTGAGCCCTGTACAAAACACGCTCCTTCAAGGCGTCTGCCTCCGTTAATATGCCATATAGCCATAAAAAAACCTCGCAGAAATAACTTAAATCACGTCATTCTATGCTGCGGGGTCATTTTTTGTTATTTTTGATTTTTGGGTCAGTCAGGATGGTGGAGAAAACAGACTTAAAACGGCCGGCCTTATTCGCACAGGGAGAGTATCTGCTCGCAGATGATGTCAGTAGCCTCGGGATGCGCAAGCTTCTCCATTGCGCGAGACATTTTTTCGAGCTCCTCCCCAGATGCAAGTATGCTCTTCACAGTACTTAGAAGCTCGCTTGCCTTTAAGCTGCACTCCTCAAAGATCAGAGCACCGCCGGCGTCTTCAACTACTTTTGCGTTTTTAAACTGATGATTGTTTGTAACATACGGCGAGGGCACAAATATGGTCGGCTTGTGCATATATGTAAGCTCGGATACGGTGGACGCTCCCGCACGGCACAGTACAAGGTCGGCTGCCGCCATAACTCGGGGCATATCATAAATATATTCACGAACTTCCATGCCGTTTTTTTCGTAATCCGGAACTACGGTTTGAAGCACGGTCACCATTTCGGCATATCCTTCGCTGCCGGCGGAATGAATAAGAGAGAACCCTGGCTTTTTGCCCGCAAGCTTAATAAAATCGCATATGGCGGCGTTCATATTCGCAGCTCCCAAGGAGCCCCACACCGACACAACGAGCGGCTTATCCAAAGATATTCCAAGCTCTGCTTTCGCTGCTCTTTTTGAATACGCGGCAAATTCACCGCGCACCGGAGTGCCCGTGACCTCGGCTTTTTCCGGATGTTTATAGTACTTCCGGCTTTCCTCAAAGCCGAGCATTATCTTATCAACGACTTTTGCCAGCATTTTTGTCGTAAGCCCCGGAACGGCATTGCTCTCATGGACAGCGGTGGGTACGCCCAGCATTGAGGCCGCTTTAAGCACCGGATAGCAGACATAGCCTCCGGTTCCCACGACCACGTCCGGCCCGAACGACTTAACGAGCTTCCTGGCTTTAACGGTCGCCCTTATAACGTTAAATACGGATTTTATGTTATGCCAAATGCTGCTCAGCGATCTGCCTCGGCTTATGTTCGTGACCTTGAGCGTCACGATATCATATCCGCTCCTGGGCACAAGGTCGGCCTCCATATGACCGTCGGCGCCGATAAACAGTATCTCGCAGTCAGGCATCAGCTCTCTGAGTCTGCCAGCCACCGCAATGGCCGGATTGATATGCCCCGCAGTGCCGCCGCAGGCAAACATGAATCTCATATATCTCTATCCTTTCACTTTTGCGGGTATCTCCCGCGAAACGCTCAGCACAATCCCCATTTCGGCCATTTGTATCAGAAGCGCCGTACCGCCGTAGCTGAAAAACGGCAGGGAAATTCCCGTGCAGGGAACAAGATTCGTCACGACCGATACATTGAGAATGACCTGAATCGCAAGAAGCGTGGTAATCCCTGCGCTGACAAGAAAGCTGTATCTGTCCGCCGCGTGCATCGCAATCCAATAGCCTCGTATGATGAGCAGCGCAAACAGTACAAGAATAAGCACCGCTCCGATGAAGCCCAGCTCCTCACACACGACGGAAAAGATAAAGTCGTTATGCTCCTCAGGCAGATACAGATACTTCTGCCTGCTTTGTCCAAGCCCAAGGCCGGTGAGCCCTCCAGAGCCTATGGAATACAGAGACTGAACTATCTGATACCCCTCATCCGAGGTCGATGAAAACGGGTCCCGCCAGGTAACAATCCTTGTCGATGCATACGGAAACAGCGTCAGCAGAACAGCTATTCCGCCGCCCGCCGCGATGCCGGCAGCAATGAACCAGATAAGTCTTGCGCCGCCGAGAAACATCATTACGCCGCCAATGGCTATTATAATTATGGACGCGGAAAAATGCGGCTCAAGGATCAAAAGGCCGACGATCACAAGAAGGATCGCCGCAAAAGGCGCAATGCCGTATCTGAAGCTCTTCATCCTGCCGCGGTTATTGCAGATAATGACCGCAAACGCAAGTATAATGCCTATCTTAGCTATTTCCGACGGCTGAAGCGTAAGACTGCCGACCCCTATCCAGCGTTTTGCGCCGTTTGCCTCGACTCCGACCAGCGGTACAAGAAGCAGCAGCACGATCGCCGCTATAAGAAGTGGAACGGAAAAGCGCTTATAAAAACCCATAGGCAGACGCGAGCAGAATATCATCGCCGTGATGCCAAGAGCGGCAAATATAAGCTGCCTGACAAAGTAATAGGTCGGGTTTCCGTCAGTAACGTTCCCGGGGTCAAAGTACGCTCTGGCAAAGCTTGCCGACAGCACCATCGTAACTCCTATGGTAAGCAAAAGCATAACGAGCGCGAGGAAGGAAATATCCATTCCTGCGCGTTTCGTTTTATCATTTGTTTCCCTGATTCTGAGCTCGGCGCCGCCATACTGCATATCTGCATCCTCCGTATTCAGAGCTGGAAACGATTATATATTCCTATAAATGAAATTATTGCAAAAACGAGGGAGACGGAAGTAAAAAGTGCAAAAAGCTCTTTTTCTTTCCATGTTTTACCCGTCCAGCCGCCCATTTCAAGATGATGATGGAACGGGGCCATCTTGAAGATACGTTTGCCGTGAGTAAGCTTGAAGTAAGCTACCTGGATAATATCGGACATAGTTTCTATTATATATACTATACCTAGGGTGATGAGGATAAGCGGCATATCATAGGCAAAGGCAAGAGCCGCCACCGCGCCGCCGAGAAACAGCGAGCCCGTATCGCCCATGAATACCTTTGCCGGATTGAAGTTATAAACGAGAAAACCCATAAGTCCGCCCAGAAGAGCCGACGCGAAAATTCCGAGAGCCAGATACCGTTCTCCCCAGAGGAAAGTCACGGCCACGAAGAAAAGACACACGGGCATCGACGTGCCGCTTGCAAGGCCGTCAACGCCGTCTGTAATGTTAACGGCATTCACAGTGCCGACGATTATGAAGGCCGCAAGGATAAAGTACAGAGCCTCGGGGATATAAACCTCGGTGTTCCAGAACGGAATATAAAGATGCGTAGATATATAACCGAGTTTTCTGAGCAGCAACACAAACGCCAGCGCCGCAACAAGCTGCAGCAGGAACTTCGCCTTTGCGCTAAGGCCTAGATTCTGCTTCTTTCTCAGCTTCTCCCAGTCGTCCAAAAAGCCGATGGCACCGAAAACCAGTGCAAACAGAAGGACGAAAATATGAGTATAGTCTCCCTGCCGCATGGACTCAAAGCCGACGGTCAGGCACACGAACGTACAGCCGGTGATGAAAATGACTCCGCCCATGGTTGGGGTTCCGGATTTTGACATATGCCATGTCGGTCCGTCCTGACGGATCTCTTGTCCAGCCTTCATTCTTCTGAGCCATGGAATATAAAATCTGCCTACAATAACGGCAACGATAAACGCCATTGCAAGGGCGAGCATCAGCTTTAGCGTCATTACCTGTTCCTCTTCTCTATGTGTTCTGCGATAATCTCGCGCTCATCCATGTGGTGCTTTTCATGGCCGACGACCTGATAATCCTCATGGCCTTTGCCGGCAAGCAATATTACATCATCTGGGCGGTGGTTGTCAATCGCCCATTTGATCGCTTCCTCCCTGTCGCAGATGACCTTATAGGGAGTTGCCTTGTTTTCAAGCCCTGCGGCTATCTCTTTTACTATCGTCTCGGGATCCTCAGTGCGTGGGTTATCGCTGGTCACAATGACAAAATCGGCATTATCTGCCGCAATACCGCCCATGATGGGTCGCTTTGTTCTGTCGCGGTCGCCGCCGCAGCCGAACAGGACTACCAATCGCCCGTCAGCATCATTTCTAAGCGCTCTGAGCGCGTTTTCCAGAGCGTCAGGGGTATGGGCATAATCAATTATGATCGTGCAGTCGCTGTCAGCCGGCACTACCTCCATCCTGCCCTTCACGCCCTTGGCATCCGACATCGCGTCGGCACAGTCCTCAAGGCTAAGGCCAAGGGCAAGACCCATGCTCATAACGTTAAGGGCGTTGTAAACAGAGAACTTTCCGGGGATCGCAAGCTTCACCCTCGTGATAGCTCCGCCGAAAGCCGCGAGAAACTCAACGCCCGAGGCCGACAGGCAAATATTACTTGCCGCAAGGTCTGCATCCTTTCCGCCGGCAGTATAAGTCAGAAGCCTGCATCCGGCGTTTTCCATGATAATATCATACCACTCATCGTCCAGATTGATACAGCCGCAGTCGCAATGCTCAAAAAGCCGCGACTTTGCCTTGGCATATTCCTCCATGGTATGGTGAAAGTCAAGGTGATCCTGAGTAAGATTGGTGAATGCGCCGACCTTGAAGTTGATACCTGCAACGCGGTCAAGCACCAGAGAGTGGGATGACACCTCCATAACGACATGGGTGCAGCCAGCGTCCGCCATCTCGCGGAAAAGCTGATGAAGCTCAAAGCTCTCGGGAGTGGTGCGTTCGGTATGTATAAGCTCATCGCCTATCATATTTCCGTTTGTCCCGACAAGACCGACCTTGGCGTGAAGCTTCTCCTCGAGAAGGTGCTTCATAAGATATGTGCTGGTCGTTTTACCATTTGTTCCGGTAACGCCTATCACGCACATTCCCCCCGCAGGATTGCCGAAGTAATTTCGGCTTGCGATGGCAAGGGCATACCGGCAGTTATCAACAAGAACATAGGGAATCTCAACATTCGGCGCCCTGTCGCACAGTATGACGCACGCACCGTTTTTAACGGCGGCCGGTATATAATTATAGCCGTCGGATTCAAATCCCGATATCGCAATGAACATATCCCCTGGCTTTGTTTTTCGTGAGTCGTAGCTTATTCCGGAAATTTCCGCCCCGCCATCCGCCTCGAGCGCAAGCACCTTTATGTCTTTTAATATTTCCGCAAGTTTCATTGATCTACTTCCTTTTATATCTTAGTTAATATCTTCCCAGCATGCTTTCATCCTCGGAAAGCAGCGTGACTTCTATTATCGTTCCGTGTTTGACAGGAGTGCCCGGCGCTATGCTCTGGGAGAAAACGCTCTGACTGTCCGAAGCGCTTATGACCGTATTTGTCCTTGCGAACAGTCCGTATTTGCTCAATTCCGCCGCAGCCTCGGCATAGCTCATGCTTCTCAGGTCAGGCATCGTTTCAAGCCCCGCAGACGGCTCGGCGCCGGCGTAGATTATAACGGTGCTGCCGTCGGCTATCACGGCGTTTGCCGCAGGGAGCTGATCGGTGACCGTGCCGCCGCTGCCGATAAGACGGCATTCAAAGCCGCTGTCTGAAAGCTTTGCCTTGGCGTCGTCAATGCTGAGCCCCTCAAGTGCGGGTACGGCTTTATCGATCTTTTCAAGCTCATCGGCGTCATACACAGGCTCTATGCCCATATACGGGAGAATATCGGCAAACATCTTGCCCACGGTCGGCGCCGCCATCTGGCCACCGGAAACGTATATACCGGATTCATTGCTCGGCGAATCGAGCAGGACAAGAAGCGCGATCTGAGGATCGTCCGCAGGGGCAAAGCCGATGAAGGAAACTATATACTCCTTCTTTCCCGTCTCCGCCTCGTAGCTGACCTTCTCCGAGGTTCCGGTCTTTCCGCCGATGCGGTAACCGGCAACGGCAGCGTTTCTTCCCGTACCCTCGTTGGAGTCGCCGACGACCTGTTCGAGGATGCCGCAAACTGTTTTGCTGGTCTCCTCGCTTATTACCTGACGCACGACTGTCGGTTCTCGATTATACACCGTATTCCCCTCTGCGTCCAGTAAACTTTCTGCAACATAGGGCTGCATGAGGTAGCCGCCGTTGACACATGCGCTTACCGCGGTTATAAGCTGCAGCGGCGTTATGGTAAAGGTCTGGCCGAAAGAGGCCGCGGCAAGCTGGGATTTGTTCTTCTCGCTGCAGAAAGTATCCTTGCTCCACCAGATGCTGCCGCTCTCGCCGCCGAGGTCTATACCTGTTTTTGCGGTAAGCTGCTCGGAGCTGTCGTTGGTAAGGCTGAGGAAACCAAAGGCATCGCAGTATTTATAGAAGGCCTCCGATCCGACCTTCATACCGATGTTCACAAACGCCACATTGCAGGAATGCTGCACTGCCTGCGTCAGAGTCTGCGATCCGTGTCCGGTGGTTTTCCAGCAGCGTACGGGATTCGTTCGGCCCTGCACCTGCACGTTTCCGCCGCAGAAGTAGCTGTCGTCAAGACTTACCTTCCCCTCTTCCAAAGCCATGGACAGGGTTATTATCTTAAACGTCGAGCCCGGCTCATATGTGTCGGAGAGCGTCTTATTTCTCCATTGAAGCCTCTGGGCGTCAGCCAGCAACTGTTCCTTTTCCTCCTCTGTTTCTGCTCCGTCAATAGCGCGCTTAGCCTCGTCGCTGACATCAAGGAAATTATTCAGATCATATCCTCCGATGGAGGCCATTGCGAGTATCTTGCCGGTCTTTACGTCCATCGCTATGGCTCCCGCGCCATTTTGTATATCATAGTCCTCAACTGCCTGGTACAGCGCTTTTTCAACATAATGCTGTATCGTAAGATCAATGGTCGTAACAAGGTTCAAGCCGTTTTCCGCGCCCACATAGCCCTCGTACTGATTAAACAAAAGGTCTGTGCCGTAGGCGTTTGTCGCTCGCATATATTTCCCTGATGTACCGCAGAGAGCGGAATTATATTGTGCTTCCAGACCGTCAAGACCGTAATTATCCGTACCCACAAATCCGATGACGTGGCAGGCAAGCGAGGAATACGGATAATAGCGCTTCGTATCGCTTTCAAGGCGCACACCTTTAAGGTCGTACTCTTTCTTGAACTGGCGAACCTTATCGGCAGTCTCCTTCTCCACTTTTCTGGCGACCGTCACATACCACGAGCCGTTGTTTCTTGTTTTTTCGAGTACGCTGTCATATTCCACGCCGAGGATCTCCGATAGCTTTTCCGCAATAAGCTCGGGGTCTTCATCGTACATTTCGATCTCTGCGGGGCTCAGGTAGACGTTCTCGACATTGGCGCTCATGGCTAGGATATTCATGTTGCAATCGTATATCGTGCCTCGCTCGGCCGACGCGCCGGTCTCACGAAGCTGTTGGCTTATTGCAAGCTCCTCGTATTTTTCATGATCTCTTATCTGCAGCACATATAATCGCGCGGCAAGCACACAGAACGCAAGTATGCCGCACACTGTCATCAGGAATAGTGTGCGGCGAAGCATTGTCCTGTTCGGTCTGCGGTTTAAGTTCTGATTTTCGGATCTCTGCATGATGCCCCTCCGCGATAAAGTGTATCTAAGACATACTATATCGCCTTTAAGTCAAATATTCTTATGCAGCTTATCCGTTATCCTCTGTTTCGGCAAAAATCAGCGCCTTATCCTGAGTATCCGTATCAATTTCTCTTATTTGTGAGCCATCCGGCTTTTGCATTCCGAGCTCATTTTCGGCCTTATCCTCGAGCTCAGCCAGATCGATCTGCGACTCATATCCGATCTGAAGTCTGCGTTTTTCTTCCTCAAGCTCCGAAAGCTGAGCCTCGAGCTCGACATTTATGTCGTTTTGCTTCGTAAGTTCTATACGAACAAAAAGCGTTTTTATGAGCATACACGCGACCGCGATCGCAAGCAGTACTGTTAAAATTGCGGATACGCTCAATCTGAAATTATCCGAGCTTCCCTGCTTTGCTTTTGTTTTTTGTTTTACGGAGCTGTATTCATATTCTGAACTTACGTTTTTCACGGCTGACCTACACTCTCTCGGCAACGCGAAGCTTTGCGCTTCTCGACCGTGGGTTGTTATTCAGCTCATCCTCACTCGGCACAATGGGTTTTCTATGTACGTTTCTCAAGGTCTGCACGAAGCCGCAGGTGCATATCGGAGCCTCCCTCGGGCATGTGCAGCCGTTTTCTCTTGATGCGATGGCGGTTTTTACTATCCTGTCCTCCAGCGAGTGGAAGCTTATAACGCACAGCCTTCCGCCTTTATTGAGCTTGTCCGGCGCTGTACACATCATCTCATTGACCGCGCAGAGTTCATCGTTAACTGCGATCCTTATGGCCTGAAAGCACCGTTTTGCTGGATGCTGTTTCTCTCTAAGAGCTGCGGCGGGCATTGCGGTTCTTATTATATCAACAAGCTCGAGCGTTGTATCTATGGGCTTTGCCGCCCTCTTTTCCGCAATGCGCGACGCAATGCGCTTTGCAAAGCGTTCCTCGCCGAAATCACGCAGTATTCTTGAAAGCTCTGGCTCCGACCATTCGTTCACAACACGCCACGCAGTAAGGGCGCTGGTATTGTCCATTCTCATGTCAAGCGGAGCGTCATTCATATAGGAAAAGCCGCGCTCACTCTCGTCAAGCTGCGGCGACGATACCCCAAGGTCAAAGAGCATTCCGTCAACGCCATCAATGCCGAGTTCATCAAGTATATTTGCCACATCACAGAAGTTTCCGTGAACGAGAGTCATTCTACCGGCATAGTCTTTAAGTCTCTCCCCTGTTCGCCTTATCGCACTCTCGTCCCTGTCGATACCGATAAGTCTGCCGCTTGTTAGCCGTTTTAATATTTGTTCGGAGTGGCCGCCGAGCCCGAGAGTTCCGTCAACATAAATGCCGTCGGGCTTGACATTCAGGTTTTCTATACATTCATCCAGCAATACCGATATATGTTCGGGCATATCAAAACTCCAGTTCTTCCATTACGGAGGCAATGTTCTCGGGGCTTATTTCCGCTTCGTGCACCTCGGCCCACGCGCTTTCGTTCCAGAGTTCGGCATGGTTGTTGCAGCCGACTACGGTAACGTTTTTTGTCAGGTTCGCATACTCTCTCAGGTGCAAGGGGATGAGCGTCCTGCCCTGATTATCCAGCTCGCATTTTGCGGCGTAAGCAAATAGCGGCCTCATCTTGCGCTGTTTTACATAGCTCATGGCGTTTACCTTATCGGAAAACTCTTTCCATCTATCCGCACTGTAGGCCGACAGGCATTTATCCATAGACAGAGTTATATAAAACACCTCGCCGAGCTCTTCCCTCAGCTTAGCCGGTATGAAGAGCCTTCCCTTAGAGTCAAGGCTGTGCTGATATTCACCTGTCATGGCTCCATACCTCCAAAATTCGTGGTATTTCGATGCACTTTGCACCACATTTCACCACTTTACTCATGATTATAGAGGCTCCGGTTTTAAAATGCAAGAACATTTTGGTTACAGAAAAGCAAAAAAGGGCCCCATCTAATGGAAGCCCTTTATAATCGCTAAAAACTTATTTTTCGTCGGCATTATTCTCGTCCACAGGAGCCGCAGGTGCTGCCGTAGCCGCACCTGAAAGACTGCGGAAGCTTACGCGGGACTGGTTAATGGATTTGAGAGCCGAGCCCACGGTCTCCTCCGTGCGGCGCAGGAGCTCGTCAACATACTCATTTGCGACACGGCGAAGCTCTTTTGATTTATACTCGGCATTGGATACGAGCTCGGCGCTGTGCGACTTTGCTACGCGAACGATCTCCTGCTCCTCGAGCATGGCGCGTGCCTTGTCCTCAGCGTTCTTGCGGATAGATTCCGCCTCACGTTTTGCATTGCCTATAAACTCATCCCTTGCGGACACAAGGCGCTTTGCCTCGGAAAGCTCTACCGGCATACCGGCCTTTATCTCATTAAGTATTTCAAGGACATTATCTCTCTCAATAATGCATTTATCGTTTCCAAGGGGAACTCCCCACGCCTCTGATACCATGGTATACAGGGTTTCGATAAGCTCCATTACTTCTACGTTTTTTTCACTCATTTCAGCGCCTCCATAATTTAGCCTTTTCCTCAACCTCATCAATGATCTCACACGGCACAAAGCCGGTGAGGTCGGCTCCGTATGACGCCAATTCTCGAACAACGGAGGAGCTCAGGAAAGTATATTTTTCGCTCGCGGTCAGAAACATGGTTTCAAGCTGGGGATTGATCATTTTATTTATAAGGTTCATCTGAAATTCATATTCAAAGTCAGATGCAGCCCTCAGTCCCTTGACTATTACTGCGCCGTCATATTTTTTGACGTATTCCGAGAGCAGTCCCGTCGGGGTCTCCACCTCGACATTGGGGAAGCGCTCCACTACCTTGCGGACCATCTCTACCCGCTCTTCGATCGTGAACATAGGCTCGGTCTTGGTGGCGTTCATCATGATGCAGACAACGACCTTGTCGAATATCTGGGCCGTCCTTCTTATTATGTTCAGATGTCCGAGAGTTATCGGGTCAAAGCTGCCGGGGCATAAAGCAAGACTCATATCTATTTCTCCTTGCTGTATGTGGTGAGTTTCACTTTGCCGTAATTATACTCCTTACGCTTAAAATAAGGCATATTCATATCGGGCATGGGCTTTTCGCGCCCACTTTCGCACATAATTATACCACCTTCCGTCAATATGTCAACGGAATTGATGATTTGCAGCGCTTTATTCAGCAGGTTTGTGGCATAAGGAGGGTCAAGAAGTATTATATCATACTTTCCGCCGCGGCTCAAAAACGAAATTGAATCATCCTGAACCACTCTAGCCTCAAGGCCGCAGCTTTTAAGATTATCCTTGACGATAGCTATCGCTTCCCTGCTCTGATCGACAAATGTGACCTCTGCAGCTCCGCGGCTCAGACATTCGATGCCGAGCTGACCCGTGCCTGCGAATAGGTCGAGCACACGTCTGCCCTCTATATCGAACTGTATGATATTGAATATTGACTCCTTCACCTTGTCGGTGGTCGGGCGGATATCGTAATTTGTGGGCTCCTTGAGCCTTTTGCCGCGCATTGAACCGCTTATAACTCTCATTACTGTTCCTCGCTTTTGTGGTAATAATCATATACCGCTCTTGCCGTATTCTTCGGAACGGCGGCACACAGTTCATCAAATTCCGCTGATTTTATGGCCTTGAGCGTCTTGAAGTGCCGCAGGAGCTCGCTTTTGCGCTTCTCTCCCACTCCGTAGATCCCGTTAAGCTCTGAACCGAAGCTTTCGCTGCGCAGAGAGCGCTGGTATTCGATAGCAAAGCGGTGCGTTTCCTCCTGAATATTGCCGATGAGCGAAAAAGCGGCCTGATTTGTGCTGATACTGATCTCACCGCCATCAGGGGTCACAAGAGCTCTTGTACGGTGGCGGTCGTCCTTCACCATACCGAATATCGGAATATTGAGCCCAAGCTCCGAAACGACCTGCCTGGCAGCGTCGGCATGGGTGACGCCTCCGTCAATAAGCAGCAATTGGGGTAGCTCGGAAAACTTTTCGTCTCCATCCCTGAGCCTCGCGAAACGTCTGCCTACAGCCTGTCTCATGCTGGCGTAGTCATCCCTGACCTCCATATCCCTGATACGGAATTTGCGGTAATCTCGCTTGAGCGGCCTGCCGTCCTTGTGCACCGTCATTGCCGCGACTATACCGGTATCACCGAGATTGGAGACATCGAAGGCCTCGATCCTCGCAGGATATTCGGGCAGGTCAAGGGCTTTTTGAAGCCACATGAGCGTGCTCATTCTGCGCTGCTCCGATGTCGTGGAACGCAGTATCTCCTCCGAGGCGTTCATATCAGCGCGCTCTATAAGGTGCAGCCTGTCGCCCCTGCGGGGTGCTTCGACCGTTACTCTCCGCCCCGCAAGCTGGGTAAACAGGGTACCGAGCTCTTCCATATCCTCCGGTTCCAGAGGCAGCAGGATGTTCTTCGGCCAGATACCCCGGGATGAATAATACTGCCGAGCAAGGGCGGATACGGCCTCTTCATCGTTCTCGAGAGGATCTGATATAAACTCATAATCCTTGCCGGTCAGCGCGCCTTCGTTGAAGTGCAGGACCACAAAGCAGGTCTTGGCGCCGCGCCTGAAGCCTACGGCGTCGGTGTCGGCAAAGGCCGTTGCAATGACGCGCTGCTTATTTGACAGTCCCTCGACCGCCCGAATTCTGTCCCTAAATTCTGCGGCAAGCTCAAATCTCAGATTTTCTGAGCATTCAAGCATTTTTTTATTTAGATCCTCGATAAGCTCCTTTGTTTTGCCGTCCAGGATAAGGCATGCCTGTTCGACAGCAATGCGGTATTCCTCGGCCGAGCCCTCTCCGCCGCACCAGCCCCTGCAGTTTTCCATCTGATAGTTTAGACATGGTCTGCCTTTGCCGATATCCCTCGGGAAAGTCCTTGTACACGTGGGAAGTCCCACCGCCTTGCAGACTACGTCGATTATTTCCTTGGATATGCCTCGTCCGCCAAAGGGCCCGAAATAGGCCGCTCCGTCCTTCTGAGGCCGGTTGACTATCGAAAATCTCGGAAACTGCGAATTCTTATCCAGCCTTATGAACGGATAGCCCTTATCATCCTTTAGAAGGATATTGTAACGCGGCTGATGTTGCTTTATCAGGGAGTTTTCCAGCACCAGCGATTCAAACTCCGAGTCGACCACGATAACATTGAAATCCGCGACCTTTTCCACCATAGCCTCCACCTTGGGAAGATGGCTGCCTCGGAAATAGCTCGTGACACGATTTTTGAGTTTTTTCGCTTTTCCCACATATATGACTTTGCCCGATGAGTCCAGCATGATATACACGCCGGGCTTCATCGGGAGATTATTTGCTTTTTGAAGCAAAGTATCAAGCATTTTCGACCTCTTTTGTCCTGTTGACGAAAGCGCACCACAAGGTCACCGAGGCAACAACTATGACGCCGCCTATAAGGGCGTAAACGCCGGGCTTCTCTCCGTCAAACAGCAACACCCACACAGGATTTAAAAGCGGCTCTACCGCTCCCAGCAAGCTGCATGCTAACGGCGGACAGTATTCGGAGGCTTTTCCGTAGAGGATATAGGGTATGCCAAGCTGCAGCACGCCGAGAATTATTATATACAGCACCGGAAGGCCTGTAAGATCGGGTTTGGATGAGATTATAAACGGCAGACCGATAATAAACGCCGTCATCTGCCCGATGAATAGCGCTGAAAAGCGCTCCGCGCCCTTCGCTTCGCCGACCGCCATGTACATTCCGCCCATAAATGCTCCTGCAAGAATGGCAACGAGATTGCCCGCCATGTATCCTCCCTCAAGCTTATCGAAGAAGAACATAGATATGCCTGCGAGAGTGCACAGCACAGCGATAAGATCAACATGCTTTATCTTCTGCCTGAAAAAGATCGCAGAGAATATCACTATGAAAAGCGGCGCCGTAAACTGCAATACTATTGCGTTTGCCGCCGTCGTAAGCTTATTTGCAGCCACAAACGCCGTATAAACGCTTCCGAGCAGTATTCCCGCAGTCACCGTCAGCCGATTAATTGTGATCTTATAGTGTTTGAACTTTATATAAATAAATATCGTTATTCCTGCAAAAAGGCTGCGCAGGGCGGATATGGCAAATGCATTCCATGGGATAAGCTTTATAAATATGCCCGCAATGCTCCAGAGCGCAGCGCAGGTTAGCATTTCAATTATGGCCTTATTCTCATTCTTCATAGGATCCCCACATTGAATAAGGGCGTGTCATAAACACGCCCTCAGCTTCGTTTTGAAAATATCATTCGGTAAAGTCAGATGCAATGAGTTCGGAAAGAGTATCGACTGCGGTAGCTTCATCGGCGCCGTCAGCGATGAGATTTACAGCAGTACCCTTGACGATACCAAGAGAAAGAACGCCAAGCAGGCTCTTTGCATTTACGCGTCTATCTTCTTTTTCGATCCAAATGCTGCTTTTGAATTCATTGGCCTTCTGAATAAAGAAAGTCGCAGGTCTGGCGTGTAGTCCCACCTGATTATTAATTACAACCTCTTTAGTTACCATTATCGCCACTCCTCATAATCTTTTAAGATTACACCTACTTTAGCAAATTATTTAAAAAACGTCAACTCATTTTGTCTATTTTGGTGATTTACACATTATTAACAAATTTTATCGATTGCTTTTATTTCAATTCGACTATTGTTACTCCTGTTTCACCCTCGCCATAACGGCCCAGCCGGAAGCTTTTCACGGCCTTATTGCGCCGGAGCATCTGCTGAACGGCCGCCCTGAGCGCTCCGGTGCCCTTTCCGTGTATGATCCTCACCGTAGAGAGTTTAGCCATAACCGCATTGTCAATATACATTTCGGCGGCTGCAACGGCCTCTATCGACTCCATACCGCGCAGGTCGATCTCTGAATTCACCGATGTGGTGCGGATGGAGCTGCCGCCGGCAATCGAAATGCTGTTTTTTCTTTGTTTTGCAGCATGACATTCAAGCAGGTATACCTCGCTCTGCTTTGCCTTAACGGTCATTATTCCGGCCTTCAGGTTCAGCGTACCGTCTGGATTCACGTCGATGACCTCCGCCTTTACGCCCATGGAGATGATCTCGACCGTGTCCCCTGCTTTCGCCTCGCGGGAGGATCTCTTCTCTTCCCTGGGCTGCTCCGGCCTGACGGCCTTAACTTTATTCTCTGATTCGTTAAGCTTGCGGCGCAGCTCGCTTCTTGCCTCGTTGACCCTACGAGCTTCCTCTTCCTCATTTGCCCTGCGGCGCATCTCGTCAAGCTCGGCAAAGGTCTCCTCCGCCGTCTGCCTTGCCTCGGCAATTATGCGTTCAGCCTCACGGCGGGACTTTTCATCTGCTTTTTCAAGCCGCACAGCGAGCTCTGCGCGCAGAAACGCCGCTTTTTTTGCGCTCTCCTCCGCCTCGCGGAGCTTTACCGCAGCTTCGGCTCTGTCCCGTTCCAGCATCAGGCGGGTCTGCTCAAGCTTTTCTATGGTCGCCTCGAAGCTTGCGTTCTGTACACCCAATCGCGCTTTCGCATCCTCGATTATCTCGTCGCCGAGGCCAAGCCGCTTTGATATTGCAAAGGCGTTTGACTTGCCAGGTATGCCTACCAGAAGCCTGTAGGTCGGACGCAGAGTCTCAACATCAAACTCGCAGGATGCATTCTGGATGCCGTCCTCCGTCGTTGCATATACCTTTAGCTCAGCATAGTGCGTTGTGGCCGCAATGCAGGCTCCGTGCCGCCTTGCGTATTCGATTATGGAGATAGCAAGAGCTGCGCCCTCCGTGGGGTCGGTGCCGGCTCCGAGCTCATCAAACAGCAGGAGCGAACTATCGTCACACTCATTCAGGATATGCACGATGTTCGTCATATGTGCCGAGAAGGTAGAGAGGTTCTGCTCTATCGACTGCTCGTCTCCGATATCAGCCAGAATGTGACGGTATACCGGTACCCCGCTGCCGTCGTCGGCAGGTATATGCAGCCCGCACTGCGCCATTATGTTCATAAGCCCGATAGTCTTGAGGGACACCGTTTTGCCTCCGGTGTTGGGGCCTGTTATTATCAGCGTATCGAAGTCCTCGCCCAGCTCAAAACTTATGGGGACAGCCTTATCCACGGGCAGCAGCGGGTGGCGGGCACGGCGAAGTACGATCCCCCGCTCTCTGAGCTCGGGTTCGATGCAGTTGAGCTTATACGAAAGTTTTGCCCTGGCAAAAATGACGTCAAGCTGAATGAGAAGATTGTAATCCGAAGCGATATCGTTGGCATGCTCGGCGCAATCGGCGGAAAGCTCCGCCAGTATCCGCTCGATCTCGGCTTTCTCCTTAGCCGCCAGCTCGCGCAGCTCGTTATTTGCTTTCACAGCCGCCATCGGCTCAATGAAAAGCGTCGCTCCCGATGCGGAGATATCATGTACAAGACCGGCAATCGCGCCCTTGTGCTCGGCCTTTACCGGCACAACGAAGCGATCTGAGCGCATGGTGATTATGGGCTCCTGCAGCGCTTTGGCATAGGATGGAGAAGAAATTATCTTTTGCAGCGAGTCGCGCACCCTGGCGCTTGTCGCTCTTATCTTTCGGCGAAGATTCGCAAGCTCGGACGACGCGCTGTCAGCTATCTCATCCTCGCCCACTATGGAGGACGTTATCTTCTCCTCGAGAAATCGGTTTGCGTGGAGCGCGGAAAATAAATAGTCGATGCTCGTTTTTCCCACGGTATCGTCCGCGACATAGCCCTTGACGAGCCTTGCGCACTGCAATACGCGTGCGATATCCAGAAGCTCCCTTGTGTTGAGAGTTCCGCCGAGGTCGGCTCGGTTCAGGGACGCCCGGACGTCCTTGACTCCCGAAAGGGACGGGCTGCCACGCACTACCATCATGTCTTTGGCAGCGCTTGTATCGGAAAGCCTGCGTTTTACCTCATATTTATCCCCCGAGGGCGAGAGTGCGAAGCACTGCTCCTTTCCGCTCTCGGTCACAGCCTCGGCGGCCAGCATTTCTAAAACCGCCGGCAGCTCAAGCGTGTTGAGTGATTTTTCATAGAAATCCATTATTTTACCTGTCTCCAGTAATTAAGTGCGTTAAATTTTCGTTCGGTTTGTGTTAAAAGATATGTCTCCGCCGCCCTTGAAGCTCGCTCCGCCGCCTCATCGCCGAGGCTGAAGGAGAGGAGCTTTCGGGGCTCGGAGTATATAATATACCTCAGCGCCATCAGAGAGTCGGGGCAGAGTTTTACGTTTGCTTCAAGCCGGTCATTCCGGCAGGCTTTACAGCAGATCATGCCGTTTCGCGGGCTGAAGCGCGGCTCCTCCGGCTCCGGTCTTCCGCAGGCGGCGCAGGCTGTAAGATCAGGCTCATAGCCTGCCAGCGACATCAGCCGCATTTCAAAGGCAGTTTTTATATGCTCCTGCGGGTACAGGTCGTTTGCCAGCGCAAAAAGGCAGTTCAGAATTAGCTGAAGCATATAGGGATTGGGCTGATCCTCGTCGGACAAAGCTTCTATGCACTCGGAAAAATAGCTTGCCAGAGCAAGAGCCGAGATATCGCTGCGAAGTCCCTTGAATTCCTCGATCGTCAAGCCCTCGTTTACAGACCAGTATCCGCGATTTTCAAACATAGTCAGCTCGGAAAACGCCAGAAGCTGCGTGGCCGCCGAAGTCTTGCTGCCTTTGCGCAGGGCTCCTCGGGCCTTGACCGTTATTTTTCCCATATCCTCGGTCAGGACCGTAAGTATCCTGTCGGCTTCCTTATATTTGACTTCCCTGAGTATCAGACCCTTTGTGGTTTTGAACATATGTACCTTACTCACCCTCAGGGCAGGAGGTCTTCCTCCGCCCTGTCTTTATTATTATATTTCTCCGCCGCTCTATGCATAAGCCAGCACAGCGGATCGCCGGTATCGGTAAAAACCTGCCAGATAAATTCCTCGTACATATACGAACCTCCACTGTCATTAGTATCTGACGGCGCAGTGCGTATATGAGTGGTTAATTATTCCGAAAAGCCGAAATTGCGGAGCTGAGCCATCGAGTCGCGCCAGTTTTCCTTTACCTTCACCCATGTCTGAAGAAAGACCTTCGTGCCCATAAACGCCTCGATATCATTGCGTGCGAGCTCGCCGATCCTGCGAAGCATGGTGCCCTGCTTTCCGATGATTATTCCCTTGTGGCTTGCCTTTTCACAAAAAATAGTGACGTCCATGTCTATAATGCCGTTATCCCGCTCGGAAAATTTTGTTACCTCGATGGCGGTACCGTGTGGTATCTCCTTGTCAAGGCAGAGCAAAAGCTTTTCGCGCACGAGCTCCGCGCATATCTGCTTTTCCGGCTGATCGCTTATCATATCGTCGGGGAAAAGCTGCGGCCCCTCAACGGCATACTTTTCAAGCTGATCCATAAGCTCGTCCAGTCCCTCTCCGTTTTTGGCCGATATGGGTATTATCGCGTCAAACTCGTAGGCAGCGCTGTAAGCGGCCATGACTTCCAAAAGCGCGCTTTTTTCAACCGTATCGATCTTGTTTATCACGAGCACGGCAGGAACATCCGCCTCTTTGATGCGTACTATCAGCTCTTCCTCCTGCCTGCCGATATTCGCTATCGGCTCTACAAGCAGCATGACGGCGTCCACATCTGCGACGCTCTCCTTTACGACGTTCACCATATAGTCGCCCAGGCGCGTTCTCGGCTTATGAAATCCCGGCGTATCCATGAGCACGAACTGGGTATCGCCGCGCGTGACTACGGCGCTTATCCTGTTGCGTGTGGTCTGGGGCTTGTTCGACACTATTGCGACCTTCTCGCCTACAAGAGCGTTGGTGAGGGTCGATTTGCCCACGTTTGGTCTGCCGCATATGGTTATCATTGCCGATTTTGTTATCATCTTATGTTTCCTCCATTATCTCTTTCTCGCGTGCGCGCATCTGCGCTTTCATGTGTCCCTCGTCAACATGGTCATAGCCCAGCAGGTGGAGAACGCTGTGTACCGTAAGATAGCATATCTCGCGCTCGAAGCCGTGTCCGAATTCCTCTCCCTGTTCCATGCAGCGCTCAAGGGATATCATCATATCTCCCAGCATTATGGCTCCGGTGTCAATGTCGGTCTCGCACTCATTGGGGTCAAACTCACCCGCTTTGAGCTCGTTGAGCGGAAAAGACAGCACGTCGGTGGATCTGTCAACCCCGCGGAATTCACGATTGATCTCATGTATGCCCGCGTTATCCGTCAGCATGACGCTTACTATGCACGGGCAGTCGATTCCCTCGGCGTCGAGAGTTTTCCGTACTGCTTTTTTGATAAGACCCGCCGCGTTGTTATAACCAAGTCCTTTTTTCTCGCGGCTAATGTATATCTCGTGCATTGTCACTGCTTCTTTCTTTTGTATGTTCCCTTTTTGCGGACGGGCTCCGGAGGATTTTTCTTATCGTACACCTCATAGGCTTCGATTATCTTCTGCACAAGCTGATGGCGCACGACATCGGCTCCGGTAAGGCGGCAGATCGCGATATCCTCAATTCCGTCAAGGACTTTCATTGCTACCTTGAGACCGCTGACCTTATCCTCCGGCAGATCGATCTGCGTTATATCGCCCGTTATAACTACCTTTGAGCCGAAGCCTATGCGCGTAAGGAACATTTTCATCTGCTCGCGGGAGGTGTTCTGAGCTTCGTCGAGGATTATGAAGCTGTCGTCAAGCGTTCTGCCGCGCATATACGCAAGAGGCGCGACTTCGATATTCCCGCGCTCCATATACTTCTGATATGTGTCGGCTCCCAGCATATCAAACAGCGCGTCGTAAAGCGGTCTCAGATACGGATCTACCTTGCTCTGAAGATCGCCCGGCAGGAAGCCCAGGCGCTCGCCCGCTTCAACAGCAGGACGGGTCAGTATTATTCTGTTTACCTGCTCTGCGCGAAACGCCGCGACGGCCTCAGCAACGGCAAGATAGGTTTTTCCCGTACCGGCCGGGCCTATGCCGAGGGTTATCGTATTTTTGGAAATGGCGTCGCAATAGGTCTTCTGGCCGAGGGTCTTCGCCTTTACGGGCTTTCCCTTGGCCGTTATGCACACAACGTCGCTTGCAAGCTCGTTGATCTTCGATTCTCTGCCCTCTGATACAAGCTTGAGTATATACCGCACGCTCTGCGCGTCTATGCTCTCACCTCTCGCGGCGAGAGTGAGCAGGCCGTTTATGGCCTTTTCCGCCAGCATTACGCTTTCGGCCTCACCGCAAACATGGATCATATTATCCCTGTCAAGAACTTTGACGCCAAGCTCCGTCTCGATTATTCTTAAATTCTGATCGAAAGAGCCGAACACGCTTATGACGTGCTCCATTCTCTCGACTTCTATCGTTCTTTCAATCATATTCTGCCTCCTTGGCAATGTTCTCTCTGCATTGGGCGCGCAAGGTCACGGTAAGGAGCGCTTCATCCTGAGAAACGCTGAAATTTGCCGAAATGATCTCACCTCCGTCGATCCTGCGCTCGAGCTCCTTTGTAAGCGATGACTTCAGTCTTTCAACGGCCTCGTTCACGTCGATCTGAGCCGTTTCGGTTTCGTACTCGACTGTGCGCTGGGATGCAAATCCTATCGGCAGCACAAAGGCTTTGCCGAGGGATATGTATCTTAATTTATTTATTTTATCACAGCTGACGTCGTTATTTCTACTGTCAGAATAAAAATTTATCCGTTTTTTCCCGATAACGATTGAAAAATTGCTGTCTGTCCCCGATTTTTCCACCTTGCGCTCCTCATAAAGAGGCGTCTGCGCGCTTATCTCGTACCATGTGTCCGCCTCGACGGCCGCCATTGCGCGGACATATCTGTCGTCACCGGTCTCGCTGTCCATGAGGGCGCTCACAAGAACATCACCCTTTGCCACGGTGTCGCCCGCAAAGGCAAGCTGCTTGCCCTCAAGAACCGACATCTTAGTTATTATTCCGCTTTTTTCGGCAATAATGTCACAGGGTTCCTTTTCATTTACTATCTCCGGCTTTTCAATGCGTTCGTGTATGACCACCTCCGCCCGGGAATTGCGGACGTTCAGGCTCATCCACGCTATATCGGGCATCTCCATCAAGATACTGCTGCGCACTTCTTCGGATGAAAGAGCCGGCCAGAACACGCCGTATTCAACACCGCACTCTGAAAGCACACGCATGATCTCACCATCTGAAATGTTCTCGTTGCCCTCGATATCAATACTCCAGAGAAACATTGAGGACACCGACAGCAGTACAATGCACAGCCCGCAGAATATGCAGAATATCCACCGTCTTTTTATCGCTCCGCTGATTTTTTTCCCGCCTCTGGAGTCTATAAGCTTTATCTCGCAGCCGTTTTTGCCGTTTTGCCCACTCAGTCTCGGGTAGTCGGACGCGTGGACCGTCATAGACATGGCAAAATCGGCGCAGGGGCTTGTATCCCAGAATTCGATGCCATTTTCGGCGCAGAAATTCAGCAGGCGCTCGGGCTGAGCTCCCGAAACCTCGAGCCGGACAGTTCCCCGGGCAAGATTATAAAGCTTTTTCATGTCATTCAAACTCCAATGAAATAATTCTTCCGCATATGAGCATATCCTTCTTATCCATTGCGCCTATGCGCAGGCTATCTCCGCGAATTATCAGCTTAACTCCGCCGCAGCCGACCTCGGTCATATTCTCTCCGTAGCTGATTATCCCGTTATGGTTTTCTATCATCAGCCGGCGTCTGCCGCAAAGGCTGAGCTTAGTGCTGCCCGCGAGCGCGTCGGCCGGCAGGTCAAGCCTGTCGGCAAGAAGCTCGGCCCTGTCTTTTAAATTCCCCATCAGCAGCTCACCTCCGCAGTATAAATCTATGCCAATGCACATAGCTTAATACATGGACAAGGAGCTGATGAAAACGAAAAGGCTGTTTTACACGACCGCTGCTCTCGGTATCTTCGCAGCACTGCTTATTTTCCCGCAGGCAGCGTCAGGATCTGTTAAAGACGGGCTAAACATGTGCGTAAGTGTAATAATCCCATCTCTGTTTCCGTTTTTCGCCGCTACAAATCTGATAAACGAACTGGGTATCTCAAGGCTCGCGGGAAACGCCTTATCGCCTCTGAGTTCAAAGCTCTTCGGTGTCTCCGGTCAGGGCGCGGCGGCGTTTATTATCGGCGTTACGGGCGGGTATCCGCTCGGAGCAGCCTACATAGCAGGGCTCAGACGGCAGCAGATCATAAGCTCTGACGAGGCATCCCGGCTCCTCATTTTCTGTAACAACTCCGGGCCGGCTTTTATAATCGGAGCTGCCGGTATAGGGATCTTCAAATCATCCTCCGTGGGTTTTTTCCTGTACGCGGTACATATACTTGCCGCCCTCATCTGGGGCGTTATACTCAGCACGGGCAGCAGCGGCGATATATGCTACGACAACGATGTTCTGGCTGAAAAAAGCGTTTCTGACGCCGCTACAAACGCGATAAAAAAATCCGCCGAAGCGACGGTAAATATCTGCGCCTTTATCACCGCCTTTTCGGCGCTGAACGGTATTCTTGACGCTATGGGACTATTTTCGTCGATCGCGGGAAAAATATCCTGCGGTACGGGAGCCGAGCTTTCATGGTGTAGGGCGCTTTTGGCGGGTATTCTTGAGCTCGGAAACGGGATAGGCAGTATGGAGGGGCTTTCCGTATCGCCGATAAACCTTGCACTAGCCGCTCTTATTTTGAGCTGGGGCGGGTTTTCCGTTCATTTTCAGAGCTTTTCAATGGTCTCGGGCACAGATATAAAAACCGCCCGATACATGATCGGACGGTTTTTGATCGCACTCACCTCCGGTGCGCTGGCACTGCTGGGAGGAGCGATACTTTATTAAAATACTAGTATTCCCACCACCGCCGATGCGGCGATGAAGACTATAGGATGCAGCTTCTTTGTCGGCTTGCACCATCGCGTGAAATACAGTAGCAGGGCCGCAAGTATAAGGGCCTTTATGTTGAAAATATCTGCCAAATTTCCTGTCGCGCTGAATGCGTCGACATTAAACAGGGCGATTTCGACCACGAGTACCCCCGCAGCGGCGATAAGTCCGGTCGACGCCGGGCGAAGTCCATAGAACGCGGCTTCAACATATCTGTTGCTGCGGAATTTGTCCAGCACCGCTACTATCAGAAGAACGATGATTATGCCCGGGGTTATTATTCCAAGGGTCGCGGCGACCGAGCCTGGGATACCGGCTGTGGTAAAGCCCGTATAGGTCGCCATGTTGATGCCGATCGGTCCCGGAGTCGACTCGGAAACAGCCAGCATATCGGCTATCTGATCATAGGTAAACCACGCCGTCCTGTCCGCGATATCATAGAGAAACGGCAGAGTGGCCATTCCCCCGCCTACGGAGAACAGCCCGATCTTGAAAAACTCCCACCAAAGGCGAAGAAGGATCATTTTTTCTTCACCCCCAGACAGCCTATCACAATGCCCATCACCGCCGACAATATAACAAACAGTACCGGCGTGAGATCGGTGAGCAGAGACGCAAACGCCACCGCGATAAATATCGCAAGGCACTTCCAGTCGACGACCGAGCTCTTCCAGAGCTTCATCACAGCGTTAAAGATCAACACGCAGACGCACACGCGGATACCGGCGAAGGCGTGCTGGACTGCGGGCACCTCGGCAAAATTCGTCAGTAGCGCGGCGATCACCGTAATGATGATCAGTGCGGGAAACACTGTTCCCAACGCCGCGACTATACCGCCGATATTGCCCCTTCGCTTCTGGCCGATGAAGATCATGGTATTGACCATTATAACGCCTGGAAGACACTGTCCGATAGCATAATAGTCAAGAACCTCTTCCTCCGTTACCCATTTGCGGGTCTCCACCACCTCGCGCTGCAATATCGGCACCATGGCATAGCCGCCGCCGAAGGTCATGAGGCCAACGCGGAAGGACGCGAGAAAGATGTCGAGCAGTTCTTTCATTTTCTAAGGCTTTCAGCGTATTCGGTATATTTTTTGATCTTTGCGTCACACTCGGACTTATCCGCGCCCTTGCAGAGGATATATACCTTGATCTTGGGTTCTGTGCCTGAGGGACGCACGATAAAGCTCGTGCCGTCGGCAAGCTCAAAATACAGCACGTTCGAGCCCTTTATCGGAGTCTCGCCCATAACGCCGAGCTTAGGGACGGTGATGCTGCCGTCCGAATAATCACGGAGGCGGAAGACCTCGGTTCCCGCAATCTCTTTGGGAGGCTCGCTGCGAAGCTGTGCCATAAGGTTTTTCATCTTGGCAAGACCATCAAGGCCCGGCATTACAAGGTTCAGCGTATGCTCGGCATAGCGGCCGTACTTATCATAAAGGCTCTCCATCGCCTGCTTTAGGTTCATGCCCTTGTCGAAATAGTAGGCGGCCATCTCAGCAACCATCATGGACGCGGTAACAGCGTCCTTATCGCGGACATAATCGCCCATCATGTAGCCATAGCTCTCCTCATAGGCGAAGATATACTCGTAGCTGCCGGCCTTTTCCCACTCTGCAACACGCTCGGCCATGAATTTGAAGCCGGTAAAGGTATCCTCAAAGTGAACGCCGTTGGACTCGGCGACGGCTTTGGCCATTTCGGTCGTGACGATGCTCTTTACCGCGCCTGCATTGGCCGGAAGAGTACCGGCTGCCTTACGCGCGGTTATAACATAATCAAGCAGCAGAACGCCGAGCTGATTTCCCGTAATTGTGGTATAATTTTCGCCGTCACGAACCATTACGCCTATGCGGTCGGAATCCGGATCGGTACCGATTATAAGGTCGCTTCCGACCTGCTTTGCAAGATCGACGGCAAGATAGAATCCCTCGGGATTCTCGGGGTTTGGACTTTCGACCGTGGGGAAATTACCATCGAGTACCATCTGCTCCTTGACTGGGTAAAGCTGGGTAACGCCCAGACGGTGCAGCGCCTCAGGGACGAGCTTATAGCCCGCACCGTGGAAAGGCGTGTACACGATCTTGAAGCGGTCTGCGACTTTCCGGACAACAGCCTTGTTTATCGCCTGCTCAAGAACCTTTTCGAGATAAGCCTCGTCAGTCTCGGTGCCGATAAGCTCGATGCGCCCGTCGCTAAGAGCATCGTCAAAGTCGCAACTTACAAAGTCGTTGAAGATATCTATCCTGCTCATCTGATCGGCGATCGCCGCCGCATGCTGCGGAGGAAGCTGCGCGCCGTCGGACCAATAGACCTTGTAGCCGTTATATTCCTTGGGGTTGTGCGAAGCGGTTATATTGAGACCCGCAGTCATGCCGTAATGGCGAACGGCAAAGCTCAGCTCGGGAGTAGGACGCAGCGCGTCAAAAATGCGGACATGTATGCCGTTTGCCGCCATAACGCAGGCGGCTTCTCTTGCAAACAGCTCGCTGTTGTTGCGGCAGTCAAAGCATATGGCTATTCCCTTTGACATAGCCTCGGCTCCCTCAGCCTTTATCACGTTGGCAAATGCCTGAGTAGCATGACGGATAATATGCACGTTCATCTGGTGCAGGCCGAGCTTCATAGTACCGCGAAGGCCTGCAGTGCCGAACTCAAGCGGGGCGAAAAACCTGCTTTCGATCTCCTTTTCGTCGTCCGCGATAGCATTCAGCTCCGCCCATTCCGCCTCGCTCAGTGCGGGGCTGTCCAGCCAAAGCTGGTATTCATCCTTATAATTCCTCATATTCTGCGCTCCCTTCGGTCAAATTGACAGCGTCTTCATACATAGTTTTAGGAACATATATTTCAACACCCGGCCCGCTCATTCCGAGAATGAGCCTTCCAAAATCGCCGTCGTTCGGGTATTGTCTTACACTGGGGATCCCATACGCACCAAGCAGATTGACGATCATTTCATCCGTCATATCAAGGCATTTGCAGTGGGTCAGAAAAACGGGCTCAACAGGCTCGCCCTTTTCATCCTTGGGCCAGCGCTCAAACAGTTCGCCCGTCAGGCGTCTGCCCCATTCGAGCTTGGCATTTTCGTCCATAAGCACCTCCGTTATTTATGATATCTTGAGCCTTCCGTTATTTTAAAGCTTCGGTAGATCTGCTCTGCAAGCATCACTCGGGCAAGGTGGTGCGGAAACGTCATCTCGCTCATCCCGAGCCGCATATCGGCTCTTTGCTTTATACGCTCGCTCATTCCGAAGGAGCCGCCGATGATAAAGCATATCTTCCCCCATCCGGATACCGCAAGCTTGTTTAGCTTGTCCGCAAGCTCTTCGCTTTTGAGCTGCTTTGCGCCGACGCACATTGCGATCACATAAGCGTCCTTACCTATAGCTCTTTCAATTTCCGCGGCTTCCTTTTCCAGGGCGGACGCTATCTCTTTATCTGACGCTTCTTCCCTCAGTTTTGTTTCATTTAATTCGACGCATTCAAACCGGCAGCAGCCCGACAGTCGCTTTGCATACTCTGCAAAGGCGTCGATATAAAACGGCTCGCGCAGCCTTCCGACGCATATGAGTTTTATACTAAGCATTTTACTCTCTCTCCTGCCGTTACTGCAAGCAAATTATTCATCGGAGCGACACTTATTTCGGCATTTTCTGTCGAAATCGCATCATAAACCGTCTTATAAGCAAGCTCCGGAGTGTTATTCTCGCGGCTAAGGTGCCCTAATATTATATGCTTTGTGCCGGATTTTGCAAGATGCATCGCAAGTTTTCCGCTGTCATCATTGGATAAATGCCCTCTCGGTGAGAGTATTCTCCGCTTAAGGTAGTATGGATACGGGCCCGTTCTAAGCATTTCGGTATCGTGATTTGCCTCTATGAGCGCAAGCTCCGCTCCTTCAAGGCCGCGTACAAGCTCATCGCTTATACTGCCTGTATCAGTAGCATAAGCAACTGTATTGTTGTTACCTTCAAAGCGGTAGCCGACGCTGTACGCCGCGTCATGGGGAGTACGGAAGCAGCTTACGGCAATGCCGCCGACATCGGACTTGTCATCCTCGGGTATGTAGTTTAAATTATTTTTGATCTGCGGCTTCATATCGGCCAAGACGCCGCAGAGAGCCTTTGGAGCAAACACCTTAACATTGTGATGCTTCACCAGCATCGGAAGGCCGGAAATGTGATCGGAGTGCTCATGTGTTATGAGCACTCCGCACAGATCCCGCGGAGCAAGTCCGAGCGACTCGAGGGCGGCAAGCGTCCTGCGCATGGAAATACCCGCGTCTATAAGTATATTCGCTCTGCCCTCGGTAATGAGGCTGCAGTTTCCTGTCGAGCCGCTGGCAAAAGTTACTATACGCATATTTTTATCCTATGGAAATTACCTTTTCTCTGATTTCAGGTTCATCGGGGTAGTCGGCAATGGTGATATCAGCGCCCAAGGCCCTCAGCTTGCCGACAAAATTCTCATAGCCGCGTTCAATGAAGTGGATATCTTCAATTTCAGTGACACCCTTTGCGCACAAACCGGCGATCACCATCGCCGCCCCCGCACGCAGGTCACAGGCCATTACCGGTGCGCCGGTGAGCTGTGCGCCGCCTTCAAAGATGGCTATCCTGCCATCGACCTGTATGTCGGCGCCCATTTTGCGAAGCTCGTTGACATATTTAAAACGGTTATCGTAAATACCCTCAGTTATGACGGAGGTTCCGTTTGCCATTGACAGGAGAGCGCCCATCTGCGGCTGCATATCAGTGGGAAATCCGGGGTACGGGAGAGTTTTGATATTGGCTCTGCGGAGATGTCCGTTGCCCTTGACAAGCACGGAATCTTCATATTCCTGAACTATTGTTCCGGTCTCACGGAGCTTTGCCGAGATGCAGTCAAGATGCTTTGGGATAACGTTCTTGACAAGCACCTCGCCGCCGGTCGCCGCCGCAGCCACCATATATGTTCCCGCCTCGATCTGATCGGGAATAATTGAGTAACTGCCGCCGTGGAGCCTGTCAACGCCGTTTACCTTAATTGTATCTGTACCGGCACCGCGGATATCCGCACCCATGGAGTTCAGGAAGTTTGCGAGGTCAACAATGTGCGGCTCTCTAGCGGCATTTTCAATGATAGTCCTGCCGCTGGCCATAGTGGAGGCCAGAATTATATTCATTGTAGCGCCTACGGAGACCTTATCGAGGTATATCTTAGCCCCGTGCAGCTTGCCGTCCGGTACTTCAGCATACACAAAGCCGTTTCTTACATCCACATCTGCGCCAAGAGCGGTCATACCCTTAATATGCTGGTCAATGGGTCTGACTCCGAAATTGCATCCGCCTGGCATGGTGGTTTTTGCGCTTCCGAAGCGGCCGAGCATCGCTCCTATAAGATAATAGGAGGCGCGGATCTTGCGCATGAGCTCAAACGGTGCGTCGCAAAACCTTACATTACGGCTGTCGATCTCGATCGTACCGGGGCAAAGAACGCGAACCTTCGAGCCAAGCTGCGTGAGGATGGTCAAAAGCATATCCGTATCGCTTATCTGCGGCATATTCTCAATGCGGCATACGCCGTCGACCATGAGTGCCGCCGGAATAATGGCAACCGCTGCGTTTTTTGCTCCGCTTATATCAACTTCGCCCTGAAGCGGTTTCCCACCGTTTATGACGTATTTTTCCATATGTTACACCTTTCATTGACACAAAGACGCATCGATTTGTAATTATAGCATAGCGAGTGGAGTATAGCAATTAGAAAATGTAAACAAATCGTAACTATTTCTCGGCATCAAGTACCCGTTTTGCTTTAAGCACCGCTATAATAGTTTTTCCGTCGTCGATCTCACCGCTCATGACCATATCGACAAGCTCGTCGATATGATGCTTTTCAACGCTCAGAAATTCTCCTTCATCCGGATGGCTGTCGCCTCTGTGAAGGCCGCGGGCCATATAGATATGAAGAAGCTCGGTAGAAAAACCGGGAGAGCTGCAGTCGGGTCCGAGATATATGATCTCCTCGGCGGTAAATCCGGTCTCCTCGGAGAGTTCGCGCACGGCGCACTCCTCCGGGTCTTCGCCGTATTCAAGCTTACCTGCCGGAGCCTCGAGCATCAACTTCCGAAAGGGATAGCGGAACTGACGTACACAGTAGCAATAGCCCTCGTCGTCGACCGGCAGTATCGTCGCCCCGCCCGGATGTTCGACCACCTCCCGCTGGGCGACGCTTCCGTCGCACAGCTCAGCGCGGTCAAGCCTGACATTTACTATCAAGCCCTGATACTTAAGCTCACCATCTATTTTCTTCTCAAAACAGTCCATAATGCGCCTCGGGAAAAAATAATTATTCACTTTACATAATGCTATATTAGTATAGCACCTGCGTTGATATATTTCCATATTTTTTGTATGGAAAATAAAAATTTTTTTCGTTAAAATTTGTTTTGTAAACGAAATTTTTCAGAGCGTTTTTTACTTTGATCGTTTTTCGTAACCTTTATGTAAAATTAGCAGAATAAGGAGAATAATATTATGTCATCCGATACGCTTTCAGATCAGACTCTCGCCCTTATTATCGAGGGCGATTGCCCTTCAAACGAGCTTATTTGCTCAAAGCTGAAGGAGGCTATGCTTCTTAACCGCACAAGCTGCTGTAAAAATATTGAAGCAGATATTTTTACATATGACGGTAGCACCTTGGTGCTCGCCTACCCTGCCCCTCCGCTGCGGGATAGGGTCGGCGAGAGCGCCATAAGGCTGCATAGAGTATGACTATTTTAAATCTCCCGTTGCGGGATTATCTATGAGTCTTCCGTCCTCCGTAAATCTTGAACCGTGGCATGGGCAATCCCATGTATGCTCCTGCGAATTCCATTTCAGGGCGCAGCCAAGATGAGGACAGCGCTTTTTGCTCGGCGTCAGCAGATTCACAGTCGCTTCAAGCGCGTTTGCCGCAAGTTGAGGGCGCAGTATGCTACGCGAGGGGGAAAACAGACGGGCATATTCGTTTTTGCGTCCGAGGAGCATATCCGTGAGTAGCGATGCCGATACCATTGCGGATGTCATTCCCCATTTGTTGAAGCCTGTGGCAACAAGCAGCTCCGGAGTATTTTTAGAATAGTAACCAATATACGGCATACTGTCGAGTGTCATGCAGTCCTGCGCCGCCCAGCGGTATTTTTCAGTGGCTTTGGGATAATTTCCAGAGACAAAGCCCTCAAGCTCCGCCCAGCCTCCGCCCTGCTTTCCAGTGCGGTGTCCCCCGCCGCCCAGCAGCAGATAATCTTGATAGTTTCTGAATGACATGCCCTTATTATCCTCGTCGACATACATTCCGCCGACATTCTGCGCTTTTTCAATGGCTATAACATAGGAGCGGTGCTGGTACATCTTAAGGAAGTAACTGCCGTGCTTGTTTATAAACGGAAAGTGCGTGGCAACTACGACCGCATCAGCGTTTATCTCACCGTTTGCCGTCCTCGCCTTAGTGCCGATTAGCTCAAGCACCTTTGTGTGCTCATGAATGCTCAGCCCCTTTGCGATCACAGACACAAATTTCAAAGGGTCAAACTGTGCCTGAGCACTGAACTTCACAGCGCCGACAGTATTGACAGGCAGCGGCAAATGCTCTGCAAGCTCTGCGGGATAGCCTATTTTCCCGAGCGCGGCCATCTCCTTTTCAAGTTTTTTTCTATTGCTCAATGAGTAGACATAGCTGTCCTTGGTCTCAAAGCCGCAGTCGATATTTGCGCAAAGCTCTCGGTATTTTTCTATCGCGGCCTCATTTGCTGATAAATACATCCGCGCCTCCTCAACCGAAAACTGCCGAACGAGCTTATCATAGATAAGACCGTGCTGGGAGGTGATCTTAGCAGTCGTATTACCTGTTATGCCGCTGCATATGGTCTCAGCCTCCACAAGAGCGTAGTCTACGCCCTCCTTTTCCAGTATATAGGCGCAAAGTATTCCCGCCATACCGCCGCCGATTATCAAAACATCGGTTTTCAAGCTTCCCTTTAGCTGCTCAAACTCCGGCAGCTTCAAATTCTCTTTCCATACAGATTGCATACAAAAACACCGCCTGCAAACAATAAATCACATTTTATTGTCTGTAGGCGGCTTAATAATATGCACATAATCAACTTTATATTATTTAAAATAACATCTCGGCACGGGAAAAACCTTCTCGATTCGATAAGCTGCAATAATTTGCCTGGTTCTGTCGGGCTTATTAAATATTAATCGAATTTTTAGATTATTATAATTGTTATTATCTATTTTACAATTACTGTTTTGAGGCCTATAATAAGATCGCTGATTACACTAAGGTACGCACAGGAAGCTCTGATCAGAATTCTTTGCTGACGCAGTACCTCAGCACCGACTCCATCTGTGGCGAAACCCACTTATCCCTGTGATACAAAAGCTGCTTCCATACATCAATTTTAAAGTCCGCTACGTCTAAATAAAACAGCCCGCCTTCTTTCACTGCTTTATCTGTTAAGTGAATTGTCAAACTAAGTGCAAGAGGTAGAGAGTTCAAGTAGCCACAATTCA